>VFSW01002871.1_pt1 | contig 25973 bp, 26 predicted proteins | sample 5358111 | NCBI WGS metagenome assembly VFSW01 (sample SAMN11554181, study PRJNA540505) | mine drainage metagenome | isolation source: sediment from site ElyBrook_90M | place: USA: Ely Copper Mine, Vershire, VT | collected 2017 | reverse complement strand
CACCGAGTGCCGCCATCCCAACGCCCCCACCGAGTGCCGCCCCTTCCGCCAGGATCGTCTTCGAGATGAACGGGACCGGAGGCAAGAGCGGGTATCAGTTCTCAAGCATATTCGACCTTCAGGGTGGCACCTATGAATTGCAGGGCTACACGGCGTGCACTTTGGAGAAGGCCCTATACACGTCCGATGGGAAGATCGTGGCGGGTGGAACCTGGCCCATCAAGGACCTTTCCGCCGGCTCGTACTACTTCAAAGTGAACGACTTCTTCTGCAAGCAACCCTGGCGCCTGCGGCTTATACAGCAGCCCTGATCCTAGTCAGCCCCTCGGGCCTTGGCGCGCAATGGCGCGCGACGTACGACCAATTGGCGTTCCAGACACAGCCAACTCGCGGCTTGCCGAGGTAGCAGGTTCGGCCGCGGCTGCGGCCTCTTAGTAGATCACGACGAAGGCCGGCTCGACCTTCTGCCGAACGAAGGTGCCCGCGCTTGCGAGCTCTTGGATGCCCCTCTTGTAGGTCGCCAGTCGCAAGACCAACGAACAGACCCCTGGTCATAGGCGCTGACCGCCTGGCGCCAGAAGCTTACGGCCGACGCGAAGGCAGGATCATAGTTAGGATGCGTGTCGATCCAGGCCGCCGCCGTTTTGCAGGCGCTCCCGATCGCGACCGCGGCGCTCGCAACCTTCGACGTGTCCGAGCCGAAGGTGATCGTGGTTAATGGTTCGTTCAGAGCCGCGTCCCAGGTCAGTTTCTGGTCCTTGATCATGCTGCGGGTGACCGAATAGGAGGATGCGTTCGTCGGCCCGCTGATGGTGATCGACCATCGACAACCCACGTGGGCCCACATTTCATACTCGCCAGCTGGCAGGCTGCCACTCGTCTCTGTGCGGCTGAGGGGCTGATCCACAAGCACGCCAGCGATGCTCCAGGCGAAACCATCGTCGGGCACCCGGTAGACGTCGATCGTCGCGCCACAGTCACCGCTCGGCGTGATGGACCACTTCGCCTGGAAGATCCCGCCGGGGAGGTGAGAGGTGCGTTCGACGGGAGCCGGCTCGTTGCCCGGGCCCGAGAACGTCAGCGAGACAGGCGTCGGTCTTGGCGCGATTGACGGTGCCGGCGGTACCGCCGTTCCCAGCATCGTTGGCATAGCGGTGGGCCTTGCCGTGGGCGTCGATGAGGGCGATGCGCTGTATTGTGTCGGTCTGACTCCTCGCGAGACGCCGACTTTGTCCCCCTGGGCGGCGCCTGCCGTCACCGAGGACGCTAGACTTCGGCTCTGGCGGTAGGGCAGCTAGACCAGAAGCGCTCTGTCGATTCGGGCTCTATGCGGAGGACCCTCTGGGTATCGTGTCGGCCCCAATCCTGCGACGCGGACAAGCTCTCGCCAGACCCGGACGGCCGGGATCCCGACTCCGCAAGGTCACCCCCTTCGAAGTCAACTTATGCGTCGATCCCGCTCTGTTGACAAAGAGCTCGATGCGGCGCTCACTCAACCTGTGGGGTGACTACCTCATTCCATTCCTGCCGAGCGTATTCGTCTTGACGGCCTGAATCGCAATCAAGCAGGCGAAATACTCTTCTCCGGCCAACACGGGAATGAAGGCGATGTAGTAGCGGTAATCACCATCGACGACCGAATCGTCAACGATGCATTCGCGCCACTCTGACCAGTCCGGCGCGAGTGTGCGACGCGGCCCCGGGCTTGGATCAACAAGGATCTGGGAGATGGCGGCTTCGAGCTTGCCGAGGAGTTCAGGCGTCGATGACGCCAGGACGCGCTCCACCTCATCGCTCTGCCACCGCTTAGCGGCGATTCGTGGCCCCCGATCCGAGACTTGGCTTCTCGGCTTCAAGCTGCCTGAGGCCGCGACGCATGCTCTCCGCGAACCCGGGCTGGGTCGCAAGAATGGCCCAAGGGTCGGACTGTGTCGTGACTAGATCCGCTGCAACCGACGATCCGAGCGCTGTAGGGCTCACTATCCGATGGGGACGACCAGGCATTCTGAGCCTCCTAGGCATCTGAATCGCACGACTCACGAACTCGTTCAACTGGTATTCCCTCTCCTACCGGTTGTCGGTGGTATGGGCCTGAAGCGTAGTGTCGCGAGTCTGCTCGCCTCGCGTCAACAGTCGTACCATACTGACCCGCGAGTGGTCCTGTGGTCCGTACGTGCACCGCGCCCGCGGTATGGCACAGGGACAGTATGCCACGCTGCCGGGCGTACCGGTCAATTAGGACGCAAAATCGAGCGAGCGAGAGCCGTTCAGTGCGAGGCTAGAGCCCTTCGACGACGGGACTTGTCGCGATGGAATCGGTTCTTGGTTGCCAACTGGCAGCCAAGGAGTGAACGCCGTGCGCCTACTACTCCACTAGTGGGCCGCAGAACCGGCATTTCGGCCCATCCGAGAAGTCAGCCGCAGGGGATGATGACTGGTGGATCGAGGCCAACCAGAACGCGTTCGACCTTGGCTCGTTGCGTGATGCATACGTAGCGGCTCGGCTCGCGGACAACGCAAATCACGTCGCCGGAAGGCGGAACGGCGAGGGCGTCCACAGAGCATATCCGGACGATTGTGTATGGCACGCGAGCGGATCCTTGTCGGTGGTTCTTCTGCCGGTGGCTGGCCGAGCGCATCCGCTCAGTCGGCGGGCCTCTCCGTGTGCGTCGTGGGAGGACGGTCGGCATCGTCGACATCCCCTACCACAGATCCGGAGGGTGGCTCCGACCGCCGAGCCCAATTCATGCCCCGCCTCGCAGTGCTCACCCAGATCTCACGGATCGCCGCGCCGGCGCGCTCACGGCGCTTCTTCCGAAGCGATGAGTCGTTCTTCTCGCGAGCCCATTCCTCAAGGGCTACAGACGCATCGACGGTGTCGCGGGCGCTCACGAGCGCCTCGAGAGCGGCACCATAGGTAGCATCAAGAACCCGCCCCTCCTCACAACTCAGGCTTGCCACGATGACCGCATTGCCGTCTCCATGGAGTACGCCTGGCGCCCCGCTGTCGTAGCGATACCACCCCATCGCGATCATCTGGTCGCCAAGCCGGCATCCACGTATGGAGGCAGGGCTTCTGTAGCAGAGGATCGTTACGCGGCGCCCGCTAAGGTCCTCTTGGAGCCCAACGATAGTGTCGCGGATGTGCTTGCCCTTGTGCTTGCTTATCGCCGAGAGGGGGTGCTGGACGAGCAAAAGGACCGGTGTTCCCTGGTTCGCGAGCTTGTACACGACCGGGCGCATCGAGACAGACGATTGAAGGATGAAGTCGGCCTTCCGAGGAGTGTGACTGTCGAGGTACTCCAAGAGGCGAGGAAGTGCGGCTCCTTGGTCCCGGAAGACAGTGAGATCTCCGCCTGTTGCCTTCAGGTCGGATAGCCGATGGATGACCTCGATGAGAAGAGCGACCATGACGAGCGGCCAGAGGCTCTCATAGACGGGCCAGGTGTGAATGAGGGGCACGAACTCTCCAAGCGCCCACCAACCCACGGCTGCGAGGATCAGGAGACGGGAGACCCCGTCGATGTGCCGATCAATCCAGCTCCGAATGTCCAATGAAGGCATCGCCACCCCTCACGGAAGGCCCAGGCATGCGGAATGCGTGGCTTCCTAGCTTCCCAGGTTCCTAGCCGCCATTCTGGCGACACGACATCTCGCTGTCCACCACCGGCTGCGAGGTGCGAAGGCTGGACATCTGGTACATCCCGGCGGGGCACGGAGCCGGGTCATCCACAACTACCCATCCCGACTCGTCGGCGCGACGCGATCAGGTCGGGACCAGTTTCCCCGTCCTGTGAACCTTCATGCTGACTTCTGACGACGCCTTTCCGCAGCCTCGGGATGATCACCGCATGGTGTCGCGGCTGGCCACTCTCGGAACGCGGAAAGCAGCGGTGCAACCTGTCTCGCTCGCCGCGCACAGCCGAACCCAGACCTGGCCGATGGCCCTTACGCCTCCGTGGCTCTCGGGAGGTGGATCGACATCCCAACGGCAACAGCCACCGAATCGGATAGCGGTATCAAGCTGTCTGTGGCGGTTCGATTGAGGTTGCGACGTGCGGGCTGGTCCGGCACGGAGCATAGAACCCCGCTCCAAGCGGGCCGCGCAATCTAGCCCGCCTGATCGGTGAGCCGGCCTGCGAAGCTCCGAACCTTCACCCGTATAGTGTCGGTCTCAATCCAGTGGAACCTCCGACCGCACCAGAGGACCTAGGACGTCGAGGCATTGCCTCCCGGCACTAAGAGCGCGAGATAGAACGTCGAGCTCAGGGCGGCCGTTGCGAAGTCGGAGAGCCGGTCCGCAGGTATGGCGACGACCACGCTCCCGAGCTTCGGAGGCACGGCCGCAATCCCTGATCCCGCCTGCACTCGACTGAACGGCTGCCCGTCGGGTGTTCGCAGAGCCAGGATCGTCAGGTTCGTCCCGAGGACGGTCGTGGTCGGGGCCGGAGAGACGGCAACCCCGTTCTTGAGGGCGTTGGGAACGGCGACCACAGTGACCTTGGCCCCAGGCGATAGCGCTCCGCCAACCGCCTGCGATGGGTCGACCGGGATCGCGAACGCGACAAATCCATGGTCGAGCGCGGCGCCGAAACCGAATGCCTGCTGCCCTGGCGTCTGCTCGAGTGCCCGGGTGTCGATCTCCTGGCCGGCGAGGATGGTCATCGAGGCGTACTGCCCGACGACCTGGTCTGTCGACTGTGCGGCATCCGTGGGCATGTCGACTGGAGCGACCTTGACCAGCTCGACCATGTCGGCCGTGATCTGGGTCATCGCCGGAATGTCGGCTGTGGCCCGAACGACCGCGGCGCGGGGCACCTGGAGGTAATAGAGGACGCCCGCGATGAGGCACGCGATCACAAAGATCACGATGTAGGCAGTTCGACGGGCGCGCACGGCGGGCCTCCTTTCCTTCTATTGGTTTACAGCTGAGTAGATGACCGTCACGAAGACCGTGCCGGACGCGGTGCTCGTCCGCACGGCGCCGTCGTCGTACGTGGTCTGGAGATCGAGGGTGAGAGCCACCGGGTAGCTGTCCGCACCGGAAAGAGGCGTATCCCACTGGATCGCGATCGGGGCATCTGGACCGTAGCTCCCGGTAGGTGTCGCGTCAGAGGCGTCGTTGACCCCAGCGTCGTAGTGATAGCCGGTGACGATCGTCTTGGCCCCGCCTATGACGACACCGTCTGAGAGCTCGTATCCCTCGGTCACGATGTCGGCCCGCGCGAAGAGCAGGCAGTGGAGGCCGCGGGGCCAGTAGATCGCGGTGTGGCCGACGGCGTCGGCGGGGATGATCGTGCCGTCGGGAAGGGTTCCGGATGGGCTGGCCGAAACCCGCACGACCGGCGGAACGTACTCGATCGGCGCTCCGATCCCACTCGCGCTGTTGCTGATGTTGAGCGCGAAGGGAACGAGCTGCTCATAGGGCGTTCCGTCGGGAGCGAAGAACGCGGCGTAGGCCTCGCCGGTGACGCGGGCGGTGACGACGGCGTCGAACTGGCCGGGCCCGTAAGTGTGCGTCGTTGTGAGTCCGAACAGGTTCGCCGGATCCGGCCGGAAGGTCCTCCTCGATCCGTCGCCAAAATCCGCTGTCCAGGTCGTCACCTGCATGGAGCTCGGTACGACATACGCCTGGATGGCGCCGTTGAGCGCGGTGAGCCACCCGGCAGTGAGCTGCGCTGAGACGGTGCGCTGGCTCTCCGCTGGCGCGTCCTGGGGCTGGACCGATACGTCGAGATACAGGCTCATGCCGGCCGACGTGTTCGCGTGGATCCCCATGCCTGGCTTGCCGGGTGTGGTGATCACCTGGAGCGGATTGGTGAAGTTGAGCGGCTGGCCAGAGCAGCCGTTCTGGTAAACCCAAACCCAGTACACCCACTCGTTGGGAGCGACGACGGCTTTGAGCTGCCACACCGAGCAATACCCTGTTCCCGACGGCGTTGTCCACTGGCCGTCGGCCTGAACCCCGACGAACGCATGGCCATCGGGCGATGTCCAGTCGCTGGTGGCGATGGCGATGTGTCCGCCGAAGGCACTCGTTGGGGCTGCGCTGGCGGCGAGAAGAACGGCCGCCATGGCCAGGGCAGTGAGGCGCTTCATTGGCGCCCCACGTACGAGTCCATGAGCCAGAGGCCATTGACAAGCTTCAGGGTCGCCGTGACGTGTACCGGAGCCAGAACGGTGGGGGTTTCGAGCGCGGCGCCGGTGCTCGGGTTGATGTCGTAGCCGCCCTCGGTGTAGTCGAAGTCGACGGTCGCGGCGTCGCCAGAAATGCTAGTGGTCATGTTGTCCAGCCGTTCCACGGTGACGACCGAGGCCCGGTTGACGCCCTGGGCGCCGCCTGTCCATCCGGAGACTGTCAGATATGCGCTCGAGTCCTTGCTCGTCACGTATGGCTCGACCAGCGAGGGATCGTTCGTCTTGAGTGCCTTTGCGAAAGCGTCGAAGAAGGCTTTCGTCGCTCCCTCAGGTGTCAGGCGTGGGTCGGTGGGCGTCGGCGTGGCAGTCGGTGTTGTCGGCGCCTCCGACGGCGAGCGCGTGGAATCCGGACTCGTCGTGGTCGAGCCAAGCGAGCCGAGGCCGACGATGGCAGCCACGACCACGACAACCGCGACCAGGGCGACAGCTGCGACCAGAGGCAGGCGGTATCTCTCGCTCATGGTCTACGTCCTTGCGGCAGCCGACCCCACGAGGGTCAGCGAGATCGTCGACGGGAGCCTCGCGACGCTCAGAAGGGCTATGTGAACCGGCGCGGCCAGGCGGATCGACACTGTGGGCGCGGTCACCGCGGAGCCCGTGATCGGATCGGTGCCGCTGTTCGTGACCGCGACGTCGGCCGATGCGGCGGCATCCGACGGGCTTTCGCCGAGAACGCTGCCGAGTCCGGCGAGGTTCTGGGCAAGGTATTGGCGGGCGAGCTGTTCGGCTTCATCGGGCAGCAGGCGAGGTGGCGCTCCCGATGCGAGCGCGGATGGATCGAGGGCTTGAGTCGCGGTCAGCGCGGCCATGTCGAGATCGGCGCGGATCCGCGATCGCAGATCCTCTACGGTGCCCACCACGAACACAAGCGAGAGCACGAGGACGAGCAGCGGGAACAGGACGACGGCGTACACCGCGACCTGGCCGCGTTCGTTTGCCCTCCGGGCGCGCATTAGTGCGTCACCTCGCTACGCGTGGTGAAGTCCGAACTCATCGGCACGTCCCAGCCGCCCAGGAACGGGATCGAGGCCCGCGAGGTGATCGCGACGTGAACGTTGATCGGCTGACCCCAGGCGGCAACGGCCGGGGTGACCGTGATCGACGCAGTCGCCGGATCGAGTCCGCCGTCCTGGAGCTCGAGTGCGATCCGATCTCGGACGGACTGGTCGTCCTGCCCGTCGACTGCGGCCTGGCGCGCGCCCGCAGCGGCGGCGGAATCCAGCACCAGGCGCGTGTGCTCGAGCTCGCCGAACGTGACGACGCCGAACAGCACGGGGACGAGCACGAGCGGCACGACGATCACGGCTTCGACCGTGGCGAGCCCGCGCTCGTCGCGAAGCCGATGCCAGAGTCGCGGACGTCGACTCATGCCGTTCCCATGAGTTGCGAGACGAGCTGATTGATCTTCGTCGCCAGTCCGTTGTTCCAGACCGTCACCGCGCCGGCGAGGACGACGAGGATCACAGCGGCCCCGATGATGTACTCAAGCGTCGTCAGGCCACGCTCGTCTGTGTGGATACGGGCCCAGATCTGCCAACCGAGCGCTTCGAGTCTCTGGCGCATAGAAACCGTCCTTGTCGTTCTAGATCCTTCCGATGGCCCCGATGAAGAGGGGCACGATCACGAGCAGCACGAACTCGGGCAGGTAGATGCCCGCCAGGATGGCCGCGAGCTTGGGCTGGACCATCGAGGCCGCACCCAAAAGTCGGTTGCGCTCGTCGTCTCGCAGCGCTCGCTCGTGCTCGACGAGTACCTCGGCCACACCTTTTCCGAGCCGGCGGGCCGACGCGAGTGAGGCAGCGAGCTCGTCGAGCGCTTCGATGTCCGCCGCCGTGGCGATGTCGCGCAAAGCCTCGAACAGGTCCGATCCAATCCCATATGCGGCGACGGCGGACCGCACCTGCTCGGCGAGGAGATGCTGCCCGGCCGAGGCCTCGTGAAGGGCGTCGGCTACTTCGGCGACCGCGTGCTCGAGGCCCGATTTCGCGGCGAGCGGTCGAACCAGCGCGAGGAAGTCGGGCAGCTCGCGCAGCAGTTCGGCCTGGCGCTTGCGTGTCCGGTAGGCGAGGTACTCGGTCGGGAAGACGTAGCCGGCGAACGCGGCCGGCAGGGCGACGAGGAAGACGATCGGCACGACCGCGGAGAGGGCGACACCGACGAGGAGGATCCCGGCCCCGAGCACGAGCTTGGCCGCATAAACCTCAGCTGGCGAGACGGACGCGGGGTCGAGGCCGGCGCGAACGATGGTCGCCTCGCTGACCTGCGATGAGAGGGAGGGCATCGCGCTCGCGAGCCTTCGCGCGAGTGGAGCGACGAGTCGTTCCCACCAGGGCTGCTCCTTCGTGACGAGCCGCTCGTAGCGTTCGCGCGGGAGTGCCGCGGCGCGAACGGTTTCGAGGCGTCGCGGCGTGGCCATGGCGGGGATGAAGATCGCCATTAGCAGCACAAAGACCGCGACCGAAGTGGCGATGGCGCCAACGAGAGCCAGCATCCCTACACCTCCAGGCGCGTCACGCGCCAGGAGAGCCAGACGCCCGCAGCTTCTAGACACGCCGCGACCGGCAGCACCACGAAGCGGCCGAGATCGGTGTCGAACACGGGCGCGACCAGGGCGTGGTTGGCAAGCAGCAGATAGAGGAAGAGGCCCGGGATGATCAGGGCCAGGAAGGCTGCCTGCATCCGCAGACCTCGACTCTCCGCGGCCGCGCTTCGAGCGACGCGCTGGTTGCTGCGCGCGGCTTCGCCGAGGCCGTTGAGCACCTCGGCCGCCGCCGACACGGGTTGGTGCGTGCGGGTCAGGACGATCAGGGCGTCGTATACGAGAGCGAGGTTTCGGCTCGCCTGGCGGCGGCGGATCTCGGCGAGCGCCTCGGACGGTGCCTCGCTCGCGAAGTAGCGGCCCAGGACCTCGTTGAAATCGGCCTTGACCCAGCGATGGCGTGCCGCCTCGGCCGCCGCGGCGAACAGGTCCGGGTAGACGCCGCCCGCCGCAGCTCGGTTGACCATGGCGCGCAGGACCCGTGGCGCATCGTCCGCCGCGGCCCGAGCCTCGACGCCCGTGAGATAGCGGATGTACCAGCGAGGTGCGAGGAGCCCGACAACGAAGCCGAGCACGGCGAGCGGTGCCGAGATCATCAGGCCCAGGACCGCGAACACGAGCGGCGCGGCGACCTGGAGCGCGAGGAAGGTCCGTGGATCCAGGGCGAGGCGGGTTTTCGCGAGCTCGTCGCGCGAGCGCTCCAGGCTGCGCGTTATCGCGCTGCGGATCCGGGCCTCCAAGCGCGGAGCGGGATCGGCCTTGCGCGGCACGAAGGCGAGGATCAGCGAGCCCACGGCGACCATGGCTGCGAACGAGCCGATCAGCTCCACGGCTCACCCCCTTGCGCTTCGAGGCGCGCGAGCATCCGCGCCGAAGGTCGCCAGCCTTCATGGCGGACCCAATCAGGCGCGCTGTTCCGTCGGAGTCGAGCTTCGAACAGAGTGGTGAGGGCGTAGGAACCTTCCGGCCCGACACCCTCGAGGGCGGCGAGCTCGCGGACGATCCGCAGGCCGGAAGAAAGGCGCCGCAAGACCACGACCACGTCGAAGACCCGGGCGATGTAGGCCCGCAGGTCGGCCAGAGTCAGGTCGTGCATGCTCTGGCGCGCGAGGAGCTCGATGCGGAAGAGTGCGTCTTCGGCCGAGCTCGCGTGGACCGTCGTCGCCGATCCGTCGTGGCCGGTGTGGAGCGCCTGCAGCGTGTAGAAGGCTTCCTTGGGCATCCGGACCTCGCCGACGACGAGCCGGTCGGGCCGCATCCGGAGCGCGTTCGCCACCAGGTCGCCGACGTCGAGCAGGCGGTTCTCCGCCTCGCCTGCGGCGATGTCGTGCGGATGGAGCGTCTCGAGGTTGAAGCGGTTCGGGTTGTCGAGGGCCAGCTCGGCCGTGTCCTCGACCACGCCGATCCGCTCGGTCGGATCGAAGTAGTCGGTCAGGGAGCGGACGAACGTCGTCTTGCCGGCACCCGTCTCGCCCGCGACCAGGACGTTCGCCCGGGCGCGGACGAGCCAGACGAGCATGCCCGCCATCTCGGCCGGCATGCCGCCTTCGGTGACCCAGTCGCGTCGATGGCGACCGCCCGGGAGCAGGTCCAGGCGCAGCCGGTTGAACTTGCGGATCGAGAGATACGGTCCGCCGACCGGCGGGATCACCGCGTTCACCCGCGACCCGTCGGCCATGCGAGCGTCCACGATTGGATGGGCGACCGAGAGCTCGCGCCCGGCCAGAGCCGCGATCCGTTCCGAGAGCTCGATGAGCTCGCGCGCGGAGCCAAGCTGGACGTCGGTCGACTCCAGGCGTCCCCGCCGTTCGACGAAGATCGTGTCAGGCGCGTTCACGAGGATGTCGGAGACCTCGGGGTCAGCCACCAGTGGCTGCAGCGGGCCGAGCCCGACGACGGCCGCCTGGACGGCCGCGACCATCGGAGGCGTCGCCGAGAGTTCGAGATCGGGGTCTTCGAGGATGGCCGTGATCGCATCGCGCAGGGCCTGCTCGTCGTCGGCCGTCCGACCGAAGGGATTGAGGATCTCAGCCGGCACGCGGGCGACGAGCTGCTGGCGGATGCGGCCGATCGTCGCCGCAGGAAGCAGTGGCCGAGTCTGAGCGTTCATCGGCGGGCTCCGAGTAGGTTGCGGAGCACTCCCGTCGGTACGTGGCGGTGGCCGTTGGTCTCGACGAAGAAGGGCCAGACGATCCGGGCAAGCGGAACGAGAGCTTCGCGCAGCTCGGGCTTCAAGCGCCAGGCCGGTTCGCCCACCTCGGCTGCCTTCTCGAACGTCGGGTCACGCGGGATGGCGGCCAGTAGATCGAGACCGGCGTCCTTCGCGACCTGGGACGCCTCGCGGTCATCGTCGGCCTGGTTCGCGACCAGGGCGAGCTTCCGACCCATGTGGAGGCCGCGGACCATCGTCGCCAGCCGGTATGCGTCGGCCAGCGATTCGGTCGTGGGGCGGATCACGCCGAGAACGAGGTCCGCGTGCTCGATCAACTGACGATGGCCTTCGTCGATGGCCGAACCGAGATCGGCGACAACCAGGGCCGTCCCTGCCTCGCGAGCGGCATCGAGTAGCGTCTGCGCGCCTCCCGCGAGGAATTCGTTGTCGGGGTTCTCAAAGACGAGGTCGCGCCCGGAGGCGCGGGGGTGCTGCGGGAGGGTTAGGACCTCGACACCATATCGAGTCGGAACGACGAAGCGACGCGCGACCGCGGGATCGCGCCAGGCGTCCGGAGCCCAGGCGGACGAGAGGTCCTTGGGTGGCACGCCAAGGCGGATCGCGGCCGCGGGTGCGAAGCGAGTCGCGTCGAGCAGGAGGACGCGGACCGGAGCTTCGGAGCCGTGCTGATCCACGTAGCGCCCGACCGAGCCGACCAGCGACGCGGTCTCGACCGCCAGAGTCGTCTTGCCCACGCCGCCGGCAAACGAGAGGAAGCAGGCGAGCCGGAAGCCGCGCAGCAGATGGGGCAAGCCCGAGCCATCGGGCGCCGGAAGGTCCGCCGATCGCTCGTCGTCGGAACCTGCTGCGTCGTCCTGATCCGTTACAACTCGCAGACGGACTGGCTTGTCTGGCATAGCCTGCTCGCTTCGAACACGAGCCGGCTTAGTTCGCGGACGGGCCGGCTTCTCAGACCTGGGGCCGCGCTCCCGGTGCTTCGCTGCGGGCTTCGAGTCGGAGGGAGCCGCCGGCTTGGAAGCCTCAGTGACTTGCGCTTCGTTAAGTACAGTACTAATTGATTGTTGAGGAAGGGGCTGCCCGTCCGATGGACCAGGGGTCGCGGGGCTCGAAACTGCCCAGCGCCTATCGTTACGGGTGAACCGGAGGAAGCGAAGCAGCCAGCGATAGCCGGGCTCGCCTCGGATCGACACGATCGCCGTCCCGAAGATGGGCGCCGCGACCAAGACCGCCAGCGTCAAGCGCAGAGGCAGCCAGATCGGAAGCAGGTTCAGAGCGAAGCCGACCGCGGCCGCGAGGCCGGCGAGACCGAGCTGCGGCGCGGTGAGACCGAACGCGAGCGGCTCCTCGCGCATCGCGTTCTCGGGGACTTCGACGAGGCCGCGCTCCTCCTCGCTCATGGCGGCGGCGCCCTCAGCGGGTCCGGGCCCTTGAGCACGATCGGAATGACTCCGAACGGCAAGAGGAGCATCAGAAGCGCGCACGCTGCCGCGAGGCCGAGCATGGCGTTCGTGTCACCGACCGTCGGTGGGTTGCCCGCCACGACGTGCGGCAGCGTCTGGAGGGAAAAGAGGATGAAGACGATCGTCCAGCCGAAGCGGACCGCGAGCAGGGCGAGCATCAGCTTGAGCCAGGCGTTCGTGAACCGTTCGGTCGCGGGGATCGCGTAGGCGGCGAGCGCGATCGGCCCGACGAGAACGAGCAGCTTCTCGATCGCGCCAAATGCGCCGACGAGCATCTGAAGGAACGTGAGGATCACCGCGGCGAGCAGACCCGCCGAGAGCCACGCTCCCGTGTTCCAGTTGTCGGGCCCCTGATTCACGTGCGAGTCGAAGCCCGCGTTCTGGAGAACCTGGAACACGCCGCCCGACGCCGGCCAGGAGTCAGGTCCGCCAACCGCATTGCCGGGGATCGAGACCTGGATCATCGCCAGGTCGGTCGCGGCAATGAACTGGGCGAGGACCGAGACCAGGAAGATGCCCAGGACCGAGAGCGTCGCGCCGATGACGAACCTTGGCGTGACCGCACGGACTGTATACGTGGACTCGCCCGTGGTCCGGCTGACCATGATGAGATAGCCCAGGATCAGCCCGCCGAGGGTGATAAGCGGGATGGTCAGGACGAGCATCCGGCCGTACAGGTCGGTGACGGTCGAGTCGGTCATCGGGTCAAGGGGTGTGAGGAAGTGGCCCTTGAGGTTCCCGATGTCCGCGTAACAGGCGTCGTGGACCATGTTCGAGTACCAGAGCGTCAGGTCGTGGATCGGGTCGCCGATGAAAGGAATGTCGCCCTGGCTGGTCGTGCTGGTCAGCGATGGTGCAGGTACCTGGACCTGGGCGGGCGTCGACGCGCCGGCAAGGCGACCCGGTAGCCAGAGGATCAGGCCGAGAAGGCCGACGGCAATTGGGACCAGCGCGGCACGTGGCACGGGCTTCGGCGTGACGCGCGAGACGCGCTGGAGCCGTCCGAGCGGGAAGTGGGCCGCGAGCGAACCGAGGCTGGGGGACGCAGCCATCGTCGGTCGACCGCTACGGCGAGCTGATAAGGCCGTATGCCACGGCGATGGCGGTAATCGTCCCAACGATGACCGAGGCGAGGAACATCCAGATCAGGCCGTGGATGCCATTCTCGATCCGCTTGTGGGCCCGATGCTCGGCCTCCGCGTTCGAGCCCGCGAGCGTCTTCTCGATGCCGCCCCAGACGATGACCGCGCCCGAGAGCGTGACCCCGAGTCCGATGGTGATCGCAACCAGCGCGCCGATCATGTTCTCGACCGGCTGTAGGGCCTTCTGGGCCGCTGGCGGCACAGAACTCGCGGCTAACGCGTTGTGCGCGCTCGCGAGGTAGAAGGCGGCCGTTGCGGCGAAGGCGGCGAGTCGTCCGGGGACGCGGAGACGACCGTTCATGGCTAGTTCACCCCGCCGCCCGCTGATCGGCGCCGCCGGTCTGCTCGCGACGCGTTCGGACGAAGTCGACGATCTGCTGTTCGGTCGCCGTCGCGAGGTCAAGCCCGGCACCGCGGAACCAGCTCACGACACGCGAGAGCGCGCGAAGCCGGTCGTACTCGGAAGCCGGGATGATCGCGACCGCGAGATGGCCGCGGGCGGTGATCGTTCGGACCCGGCCTTGAGCGACCTCCTCGATGAGAGTCGCAAAGGCAGCCCTTCCTTCGGAGGCGCCGACGGTTCGCAGGGGCGAGAGGATCGCGCGCGGTTCAGAGGTCAGCCGCCGGATGGTCGCGTAATCGGGCGCGAGCAGCGCGTCCAGATCCGCGAGCTCGGACGGATCATTGACCGCCTCGGGAAAGACGTTGAGCGCGTGCAGCGTGGCGAGCGAGTCTTCGACCTTGCGCCAGCGTTCGGCCTCCTCGTGGGCGATCATGACGGCGAGCGGCTGGCCGTCCTTGAGACAGACGATCGGCTCACCTCGCTCCACCCGTTCGATGACGGCCCGAAGGTTCGCGCGCAGGTCGCGCGTCCCCATGGCCGTAAGTACGGCGTTGACGGTCACGACACTTCCTCCTTGTCTTCGATGACCATTCCGTCGGGCAGCGCCTCGAGCACCGCGAAGGTCCGGCCGCGCCAGGTCACCAGCAGCGCGGTCGCCCGAGCCTTCCCGATTGCCGCGTGAAGTTGATCGCGGACGACCCGGACCGGCACGAGCGGCCAGACGTCGTCGGGCCGAATCGCGCGGAGGCGTACGGCCGGCCGGCCGTGGATCAGGACGACGACTTCGTCGCCGCCCTTCGCTCGTTCGAGGTACTCGCCGAGCCTGGGTCGCAGGTCCGTGGAACTAACCAGGTGCATCACGCCGTGCACGCTAGTCCCCGGCGCGCGGCCGCACAAGACTAGTTCCGTACCGTTCCATGTACCGTTGGGAGGTCCGGCTGGAGTACGGGGCGCGAGCCCTAGCAAAGAGGAAGCGAGCGAGCCGGCCGCCGAGGGGGAGGCAGCCGGCTCGCAGGACCGACCGCCTGAGGCGGTGGCGGTCGGGCTATTGGCCAGAGTATGGCGGATGGGTCGCCCGGTCACACCGTCCCGGATCTGCCTGGAGGATGGTCCAGTCCGTCGCCAGCTCAATACTCGATCTGCACGTCGAGTAGCCCGTCGATCTCGGGGTTCGATAGCCACGCCAGCTGATCCAAGATCATGCCGCGCCGTTGATCCGACCGCTGCCGGTAGGACGGAGAGGTCAGGCGCCTGAGAATCTGTCGGCGGACCTCCTTTACGAGGTTTGACCGTGCTTCCGCTTCCGTAGCCGCTTCGCCGGACAAACCAAGAACTTCCAGGCGCAGGAAGACTCGCTCTCCGTGTCTGTAGCCAGTCACATAGAACGCGCCTGGCAGCTGACTAGCAGGTATCCGTCGCGGAAGCGCCCACTCTCTCTCGGGCTCGTACCGGACGAGCGAGCTGATGCCGTACTCATCACGGACGATACCGAGCCGTTCACCGCATGATTTGCACTTCACCCCGCTGCGGCTCGGTGGCGGTGACTGCTCGGCGCCGCACAGAGGGCAAGTGGTCGTGGCGCAGATGTGCCCGGCTCCATCATCGTCCCCATATCCGCCCATCGGCCGATCCTCCGCCGGAGCAAAGAGCCTATCGCATCGAGGCCGAAGGGCGGAGGGTCTTCCAGACTTTACGGGGCCCCGTAGACCTCAGAGTCGGTCTGATGGACGCGGATGATCACGTCTTGGAGCATCGAGTCGGAAACGTGAGTGGCCGGGCCACGAGCACCGCTGGACGGTGTCCCCGCAGAGCCGATCTCGTTGACGTGCCTGGGCGAACCAGCGGCGAAGACTCTCATGCGACGTGCCCAGGTTCATCGCGATCTGCCGGAACGGCTGGCCCGACGTCTCGGCCAAGCGCACCGACTCAGTCCGGGACTCGCTGCTGTGGTGATTGTGCTTCCTCCCAACTCCGGACTCCTTCCCGCGGACGCTGCCGCGATAGTACGTCCCACGAATACGGGGTAGGTCCACGGGTAGGCGTCACACCTAGCGTGTCATCGGGACAGCGACTTCGTGGTTTGTAGTACGCGTGGGTCCTCAGGAAGCGGGCGACTCGAGCTCGACCCCGTCTACGCCGACGTGACGCTGGCCCGCTGGAACCCGCTGGGAGGGAATCAACGCGAAGACGATGGACCTGCTCGAGAGGGAGTCACTCGTCAACGCTATCATCTCGGCCCGGCTGGCTCTGAACCGAACTAGCCACGGGAAACGCTGGCAACAGCGCCTGATGAGAAGACGCCCTGGAACACAGGCTGCATTCGGCTGGGTGCGGAACACGAGGTGAACCTAGCCAGCCGCACGCTGACAAACTGCGTCGGGGCCCTCATACGCTCCCTTATCCGAAGGTACGCCGGCAACGTCCCCGAACGTACGAGAGCCATGGGTGAGTGACCGCCTAGACTGGACAGCGAAGTCGAATGAGTGGGATCGGGGCGCAGGGGAATGATCAGTCAGTTCTGCTCCAGGTGTGGCTCAGCCGCTCCGGCCGGAGCCGTCTACTGCTCGCGATGCGGAGCGTCGCTTCAGGCTCCTCCGGCCGAGGCGTATGCGCCCCCGCCGTCCATCCCCACCGTGCTGCCTGTAACCCCAGCGGTCAGGCGAGGAGGGACGAGTGACACGGCGATCGGCCTTCTGGCCGCTCTGCTGGTGGTGGTAGGGGCGCTTGGCGCGATCCTACTCGTCAACATGAGGTCGGGGTCTGGAACCGCAACCGGAGACTCCGCGACCCCCTCTGCCCCTGGGGCTCTAGCAGCCACCCCAACGGCGACGCCGTTCGTTGTCTTCACGCCTGCAAGCACTCCGACGCCAACACCGACTCCCACACCGACATCCCTGCCAACCCGTCCCCCGTCGTTACTTAGCTTCAGCTCGCTCACGTATACGACCAATGCATGCTTCCAGCAGGTCCGAGATCCGGATGGTCACGTGGTCTGGGGAGGCAACGTCAAGCTATCGATGACGGTGACGAACTCCTCCGCGAGCACGAGCGACAACGTCTGGCTTGTGGTCGAGTCCACCGGCATGACGGCGACGCCCGCAGTAATAGCGAAGGACACCGGCCTTCAATACAACTACAAGATCGGTTCTTCCCTCGTCCTGAAGGGGCCCACGATCGCCGCCGGCAAGACTACACCGCTGACAGCGACGGTGTTCTTTGAAGAGCCCGCTCGAATCGACTATCGCGTGCACGCCATAGTGGGTACGGAGAGTGCGATGGTCGACGCCCTGGCCGCAAAGGATTGGACGGAGGACTGGGGCGACGTGTGGACGAGCGTTAGCCTCTGTTACTAGATGGGACGCGTTCGTCCCTCACGTGTGCGGGATCCTCGACGCTGAGCGGAGCCTGTGCCCGCGAGTAGACCTAACGCACCAACAGATGATCTCCTCAGAACTGGATCATCGGCCAGAGCCTCGAGCGTTCCTGAGGGATCCATGCCTGAGAGCTGATGGCCCCAGGCAGGTAAGGGATCGGGATGAACCTGCGGTATGCGAGGAAGCCCCATGGAGGCAGGGACTTTGGGAACGGACGATGAAACGCTTGGCCGTGGTATTCGCGCTCGTTGCAGTCGCGGCCTGCAACAACTCGCCCCCTGTGCATGACCCGAGCGGCACGGACGACCTGAGTCAGCATGGCCTCTGAATGGACTTTCCGTGGCGCCATTGGGACGAGTACCATTGGTCTTGGCGTCGGTAGTGGGGTTCTGGACGCGCGACGGGGGGGTTCCGCCGGTCCCAAGCGAGGCCGTCTGCGCGATTTCTCGCCCCGTGTTTCAACGGGGTCTGGATCAAGAGATGAGGAGGGGTCGATGAAGTCTTGCGTCGCGAGTAGCCTGCGCATTCGTGCGTGCCAGGTAGTAGCTCGTTTGCTGGCCCATGGTCCGGCTGCGTTCCTCGTCGCCGGGCTGACAGTGATGTTGATCGGCCCGGCCGCGGGTCTGGCTGCGGCGGCTTCGCCTGCGATTGCCTTCGCCGACGGAACGCATGTCGTCGGCGCCGACATCCAGCCAGGTACCTACCGTACTCGGGTCGGATCGGACTACTGCTATTGGGAAAGGCTCAGCGGATTCGGCGGAACCCTCGACGAGACAATCGCCAACGACATTACGGTCGGGCCCGCAGTCGTCACAATCTCCGCGTCCGATGTGGGGTTTTCGTCTACGAACTGCGGGACCTGGACGGACGATCTGTCCGCCATCATCTCGCCGTGGAGCCCGATCCCTGAAGGGACCTTCATCGTCGGCACGGACATCCTGCCGGGATCGTACCGCACCGGCACCGGCTTGGACGGCTGCTATTGGCAGAGGCTGAGCGGATTCGGCGGGACGCTTGGTGAGATCATCGCCAACGACTTCACGGACGGATCGGCAATTGTCACGATCTCCCCATCCGATAGGGGATTCTCGTCTTCCAACTGCGGAACATGGACAAATGTCGTCGCGCCTCCGGGTTCGACCTATCACGCCCTTACACCTACACGCATCCTGGATTCCCGCTACGGCACGGGCCTATCGGGAGCCTTCAGCTCGCACGTGGCTCGGACCTTCACGGTCACGGGCGGAATCGTTCCGTCGAACGCTACCGCGGTCACTGGCAACCTGACCGTGACCGGCCAGAGCAGTCTCGGCTTCCTGTTCGTCGGGCCGGTCGCGATGAACAACCCGACCAGCTCGACGCTCAACTTCCCGTCCGGCGACGACCGAGCCAACGCCGTCACGGTGGCACTCGGGGCCGGAGGGACCCTTTCGGTCACCTATGCCGCGCCGACTCTGGGTCAGAGTGCCCAGGTGATCTTCGATGTGACCGGCTACTTCACGCCCGATGCCAGCGGAGCGACATATCATTCTCTGACTCCAGCTCGCCTGCTCGATTCCCGCTACGGCACGGGCCTATCGGGAGCCTTCAGCTCGCACGTGGCTCGGACCTTCACGGTCACGGGCGGAATCGTTCCGTCGAACGCTACCGCGGTCACTGGCAACCTGACCGTGACCGGCCAGAGCAGTCTCGGCTTCCTGTTCGTCGGGCCGGTCGCGATGAACAACCCGACCAGCTCGACGCTCAACTTCCCGTCCGGCGACGACCGAGCCAACGCCGTCACGGTGGCACTCGGGGCCGGAGGGACCCTTTCGGTCACCTATGCCGCGCCGACTCTGGGTCAGAGTGCCCAGGTGATCTTCGATGTGACCGGCTACTTCACGCCCGATGCCAGCGGAGCTTCGTATTTCCCGCTAACCCCCACACGCATCCTGGACAGCCGCTACGGTACGGGCCTTGCGGCAGCCTTCAGCTCGCATGTGGCTCGGACGTTCGGAACCTCAGGCGGCACCAGCGGCGTTCCAGCCAGCGCCACAGCCATTACAGGCAACCTAACGGTCACTCAGCAGACGTCACTCGGCTTTCTCTATCTAGGTCCCAACGCCACGGACAGCCCGACAAGCTCGACGCTGAACTTCCCCAAGGGCGACGACCGAGCGAACGCCGTCACGGTGGCAATTGGGGCCGGGGCGACCCTTTCGGTCACCTACGCCGCACCCACGCTCGGACCGACTGCCCATGTGATCCTGGATGTCACCGGCTACTTCGCGCCATAGGTGCGACGGACCGCTTTCGCCTCACCGTGTGAAAGGTGTCAACCAGCGCCGCCCTCGAGCATCTGAGGAGTAGCTGGCAACCGCGGACGCCGGGTCGGGTTAGGAATCGCAGCTTCTGACCGCTTGTCTTGCGCCCTGGGATCAGCCCGGGCAAGTCGAGGCATGGAGAAGGTGCCGGACCGCCGCGAGGGAAGCGGTCCATCATTTGCCTCAGACAAGTGCCAGATAGGCAGCGGTCCGGACGGTCACGCGGGCCGCGTGACGGCAAGCGGCGGATTCCCGGAAACGTCCGACCAGCACCACCCGGAGCGTCGCGGGCCGCCTCAGGCCAGGTTCGGGGTCGCCCGTCTTCACCTCTCGCGAATTGCTGCAGGCGATCGAGGTGCTCACGCAGGCGAGAAGCACGCTTTCGGATTGAGCCCTTGAGAGGACGTCCGGACCAGACGGCCCTGAGGACCGGGCCGACTCCGGGCCACTCGACTCTGCCTGCTGCGGCTCAGCTCGGCAGAACCTGTATGGGCACGGCCATCGGCATCGCCGAGCCTCAGCCCGCGTCCCTCAGGAGATCTCCATGAACCGTCTTGCCATCGCCAACCGGCTGGCTTTGATCGCGACCGTGCTTGCCGCAATCACCGCGGCGGCGGGACTCGGCATCGTAGGCCTGTATCGCGACGTGCCCTTCTGGGCCCAACAGGCCCGCGGGATCGACGTCGCCACGTTCTTCCTCGCCGTGCCGATCCTCGCGGCGGGAATCTGGGCTGCTCGTCGCGGGTCGCCGGTAGGTCGACTCGCGGTGATCGCCGGCCTGCTGTACCTCGCCTACAACTACGCGATCTTCGCCTTCTCGGTCGTGATGAACCCGCTGTCCGCGGTCTACATCGCGATCCTCGGTCTTTCGGTCTGGAGCCTTGCGTTAGGCCTTCCCGCGGCCAAGCCGGCGGCTGCCAATGACACCCCCGGCGGCCGGCTGCCTCGCCGCACTTCGATCGGGGTGTTGTTCTTCGTCGCGTTCCTCTTCGGGATGCTCTGGCTCGGCCAGATCGCGTCAGCGACCACGAGCGGCATCCGACCAACCGACCTCATGAAAGCCAATCTGCCAACGAACCCGGTCTACGCCCTCGATCTGGGACTCTTCCTGCCGCTGTGCGTCGCGGCCGGCGTGGGCCTTCTCCGAGGCATCCCGCAGGCGGCGGCTTTCGCCCTCCCGATGCTCATCTGGGTCTTCCTGACCTCGGCAGGCATCGTGGGAGGGTTCGCCTTCGCTGCGCTTGCAGGTGATGAAGTCCCACTCGCCGTGGCGGTCGTCGTCGGCACCGTGGGGATCCTCGGCTTGCTGCCTGTGGCCGTCGCCGTGCTCCCAGGCAAGGCCCCTGCAGGCGGCGCCTCTTCCTAGGGTTCGAAGCGCCTCAACCGCCGACGAGACGCCGTGCGATCGTGTCGGTCCAGGCATCGACCGCGGGCCAATCGCGATAGTCGCCCTCGGGGATGAACCTGCGGCCGATCTGGCGCTCGAGGAAGCTCAGATCGCTGCCTTCCATCGTGCCGCGATCGAAGGCACCGGCGAACACGCGATGGTCGATCGGCCCGAAGGCGCGTTTGAACCCTGCGACCTCTCGCGCCTCGACGGGCGTGGACTTCGCCCATTGTCCGATTGGACCCACGCTGAACAGCCAGACCGGCCGGGTCGACAGGGCCCCCTCGTTCCGCTTCACGAGCGCTACCGCTTGCTTCATCCAGTGCTGGCCGTACACGCCGCTGCCGATGACGTAGGCGTCCGCCTCGGGCATCTGCGCAACTCGTTCCGCCGCCTCGGCCTGAACCTCCAGGCCCGAGGCCGCGAGCCGCGAGGCGACGTGTTCGAGCAGGAGGAAGAGGCCGAAATCGCGCTCGCCCGCGCCAAGGATCGTGTCTGCTGCCTCCCGATCCCGCATCGCGCTCGCCATGCGCTCCTCCGCCTGGGCCACGCTCACGATCGCCGAAGCCGCCGATTGCCAGGCCCCTCCGAGATCCTCGAGATGCCCGCCCGCGCTCGGCCCATGCCTCGGCAAGGTTCGCCAGCCCCCGGCGCTGGCTGTCAAGTCTGCGCGCATTCCGGCGAGGCCGGGTCATGAGCGTCGCCGTCCAACGCGTTGGGATGCACCGGAACTTGTCTCGAGCCATCCACAGAGAGCCGCGTGCGCCTCGCTGTCTGGGTCAAGGAAGTCCATATGGCTGCCGCCTGGCAGCTCGATCAGCTCAGCGTCGTCGCCCGCGGCTCGCGCATCGGCAACGTATGCCCTCGAAGTCTCAACCGGGACCACGTCATCCTGGTTGCCATGAATGACCACCTGGCGCACGTTCAGAGGCAATAGGGCGCGGGGGGACGCCTCTGCATATAGCTCCGGCACAGTTTCTGGCGATCCTCCGAGCATCATGGCGACGGCGTCGTCGCCGAGTCGAAGGCGGAATGCGCGCTCAAGATCAGCCAGCGGCGCGAGCCCGGCGACCGCCGCGAGCCTGAGCCGCGGTCGACCATTTTCCACCTGCAGGTCTTGCGCCCGCTCGAGGTGCAATCGTCCGCTCGCCCGAGATCCAAACCAGAGAGCGAGCTGGCCGCCGGCCGAATGGCCGGCCATGAGCACGCATTCGAGATCGACGGATATACCTTCTTCGACAAGGGTCGCCAAGCAGTCGATCGCGGATTGGACATCCTCGGCCGGCTCTGGCCAGCGTCCGCCGATCGCGCCGACTCGTCGGTACTCGATATTCCAGACCGCGAACCCGCGAGCCGCGAGGTCGCGCGCGACCGGGTCGAATTGCTCGCGCCCGTACAGCATCCGCCAGAAGCCACCGTGGAGCAGACAGACCACCGGAAACGCCACATCGGTCGATGCGCCGGCGGGTAGATAGAGGTCGGCCACCTGGTCCGTTTTCGGACCGTAAGCGACCGTTCGGATCGTCGTCGGCATCATCCCCTCGGACCAGTTGGTCGCGTCACTGATGGCCTCTCCGCAGGAGCAGCCAGCGGCGGTAGATTACCGCTCCGCGCAGCTGATGCCGGGGGTCGATTGCCGCGATGATGTTGGGAACATCCGCAAGATCGCAGCCTTCGCGAGCTTGATCTCATCGCAGGGATGTTCGCGAACGTCGGCGTCCGGACCCGGAACCGGTCGAGGAACTTGCCTCCTCTGCCCTAGACGTAGTAGAAGACCTCGCCCACGGGGGGCCCGCGGAACTTGGTCTCGATCGGCTGGCCGTCGCCAGTCGATTATCTGGCGAACGAGCCCGACCAGAAGGCTTCAGCAGTCGTTCCCGATGGCCGTCATTCGGCTCGCCGAAGACGACGCCGCAGCCAACCACAGGGTCTCGTGTCGCACGTGTTCCGGGAGCCTGCGCCTGAGAGGTTCGACGGACGCCGGCTCGCTCTGGTCGTCGACGAGGATTCCCGCAGCTGGCCGCTCATCGCCCAGCCTCCCAGCCACGACGCCTGGCGCGTGACTCGGTCGTTTGACCCCCTCGTTGCCGAGGCCCGAGCGCAGCTGGAGCCGCCCGATCTGCTCGTGACGGATCACCTCATGCCCGATGGCTGGGGGATAGATCTCGCACGAACCCTACGCGAAAGAGAGTCCGGACCTCTGTCCTGGTCGTCTCCACTTTGGCAGGCTACCTGCGGAAGCCTTTTGAGCCCGCAGCCTTGCGTAGGATGGCTGGCCGACTGACAAGCGAGCACTGCCATGTCGACCGGCGTCGCAGGTACGTTTCGCAGGCTTGAGTTGCTCGAATTAGCGTTGGCCAAGCCGGCCCCGGATCTGCGCCTCCGGTCCCGTCCTCCAGGCATGCCCGTCGTTCCGGGCTCCGCTGACTTGAGGACTCAGCCGCGACCGAGGAGATTAGCGCCGCGGCGACTTCGGGCGACCACGCCGGTCGCCCTTGTCCTTCTGGTCGTAGGGTGTTTCTCTGGGCCTGCGCGACGTAGAATCCACGCTGCATAGTGACCCTCGTCGTGTCCGTCCCCCGCGAGGGTGGGAGGCGGTTGGAATGGTGCGACGGATGGCTCGCGTTGCGCTGATTGCCGGTCTCGTTGTCGGCTGCTCGACAGGTGCCGGAGCGACGGCCCGGCCCGACCCGACCAACCTGACCCAGGCGCCGGCGCCGGATCCTTCGACGGCCGCCGTAATCGCGAAGTACCAGGCGCAGATACCGGAGCTCATGGCCAGCCAGAACGTCCCGGGCATTGCCGTCGCCGTTGTTGACGGCGACCGCGTTCTCTGGGCCCAGGGCTTCGGCTACGCAGATCGGGACAGGCAGACGCCGGTCACCCTGAACACGATCTTCAGTGTTCAGTCCATGTCCAAGCTGTTCACAGCAACCGCCGTTATGCGTGCCGTCCAGGAGGGCAAGGTCGACCTGGACGTTCCGATCACGACGTATCTGCCGGACTTCACGGTCAACAGCGCCTTCGAGCAGCACCCGGAACGAAAGATGACGCTCCGGATGCTGCTCAGCCACACCGCAGGCTTCACCCACGAGGCTCCGGTCGGGAACAACTACGAGCTGGATCCGGGGACGTTCGACGAGCACGTCAAGAGCATCGAAGCCACGTGGCTCCGCTACCCCGTCGGCACCGGATACGCCTACTCCAACCTGGGGATCGATCTCGCCGGTTACATCCTCGAGAAGGTGTACGGAAAACCCTTCGCCCAGCTGATGACCGACGAGGTGCTTGCGCCGACAGGCATGGGCCACAGCACCTTCGACCGAGCGACGATCGACGCGACGGCTGACCGCGCCATCGGCTACACGGCACTCGGGATTCCGTCTCCGGTGGTCGACGTTCCGATGACGGCCGCCGGCGGTCTCTATGCGAGTATCTCGGATCTGGCCAGGTTCCTGAGTTTCCAGCTTGGCGATGGCACGATCGATGGCCGGGTCGTGCTCGATTCCGGCCTGATAGCCGAGCAGCGCACCGTTCCCGCTCCGAACGCGGGCTCGCAGGCAGGCTACGCCCTCGGCGTCGTGAGGACTCGCTGGCGCGCCGAGCGCTACCAGGACATCTTCAATCACGGAGGCGGTGGATTCGGGTTCCTGTCCGATCTGTGGTGGGTGCCGTCGATGCAGCTCGGCATCGCGGTCCTGACCAATTCGTCGGAGCACAAGCTGCAGGGAGATCTCGCGATCTCGATCTTGCATGACCTGGTCGATACCGGGAGCACGTACGCAGAACGACTGGCTGCCCTTCCGTTCCAGGGCGACGTCATCGATTTGGACACGAGCTACCAGGCGCCTGCCGGGATGGCGGACCTCGTTGCTGCCGCGGGCATGCCTGCATCGGCGGATCAGGCGAAGCGCTGGGCCTCGTACGAGGGCAAATACCAGATCGCGCAGGACGGAGTGGTCAGCCCGACGAGGCCGGCCAGCCAGTTCGTTGTCTCGAGCGGGATCTCATACTTCGACACCGTCGACCACGACTCGGACTCGGCCCTCACCCGGCATCGGTTGACCGAGGTCCAGCCCGGGCTGTTCCTCGCGGACAACGGCGAGACTCTCGACTTCCGAGGCCAGCAGCCGACCTGGCGCAACCTCGATCTCCTGCCCGCCCAGGGCGGTCCCATGCCATGGCAATTCGGCCTGTTCGGTCTGGTCGTTGCTGCATGGGCGGCGTGGTTCGTCGGCGGTATCGTTGCCGCACTGGCTCGACGCCGGCTCTCGGGCATATCTCCAGCCCATCTGATCGACAGTCGATGGCAACGGCTCACGTCGGTCGTCGCGCTGATGACCGGGCTCTTCGCGATTGCCACGATCGGGCTCGTGGTCCTCTTGCCGGGGATCGTCGACTCCGGGTTCCTGGGCGGGCTCAGGATGTCGATGGTGCTCCGGCTCGTGCTCCACTTGCCGCTCGCGCTGGCACTGCTCGGCTGCATCATGGTCGCCCTGTCGTCTGCCGCGTTCGCACGCCACTGGGGCACGCTGGAGTACCGGCTGCGCTTTGCCGGTCTCGCAATCGCCATCGCGCTGCTCGTTGGCCAGCTCGCCGCCTGGCGTTTGATTGGCTGGGGTCTCAGCTAGTCGAAACGAAACTGATGTCCCTGCCCGGAAGAGGCCACGGGAGAGCAAACGCTTTGCAAGACCCTCGGCCCGGCTGGGAGGAAAACGCCAGGCGAGTTCGAGTCGGATGAAGGATCTTCGGGCAGCAGCTGGTGAACGGTACTTGGCGAGTGAATGCCGTCTTGGGCGCACTTGTCTCGCAAGCCTGTTCGCGCGCGAGCTTCTTAGAAGTAGTCAGCGAGCGCAGGTCGCAAGAATCGTCGTTCCCTGCACGTTGGTAGATTGCTCTACAGGCTTGCGAGGCGGGATCAACCAGTCCACTCCCGCCATTGGCCGAGGCGCGCCGGCTACTAATTGCCTACTACTAGGTCCCAAGTTAGTAGCCAGGAATTGGCCGAGGCGCGCCGGCTACTAATTGCCTACTACTAGGTCCCAAGTTAGTAG
>VFSW01002870.1_pt1 | contig 25977 bp, 28 predicted proteins | sample 5358111 | NCBI WGS metagenome assembly VFSW01 (sample SAMN11554181, study PRJNA540505) | mine drainage metagenome | isolation source: sediment from site ElyBrook_90M | place: USA: Ely Copper Mine, Vershire, VT | collected 2017 | reverse complement strand
GACAGTGCCCTTTGGAGGCACTTGTCTAGGTTCGAATCCTAGTCGCCCAGCCAATGTTTTTTAACGACGGACCCCGGAATACAGCCAAAGCCAACCAGCTTGGAGGTGCTCTTCAGATGGAAGTGGGAACAGTGACGCTAGCAGCGGAAGAAAAGCAACAGGAAAGCGGATCGATAGCGCCCAGCGACGGCGCGGCAAAGGTGCCCGTGCAGGGCGCGCCTGAGGCCGCAGCCAAAGTCAAGGAGGCCAAGCCGGCCGCCGAGCGCAAACGCACCCGTAACCTGAGCGAAGACAAGCGTTTCAAGCTCTTCTGCGGGTCGGCCAACCGGCCGCTTGCTGAGGAGATCGGCCGTCACATCGGCGTTCCCGTGGGCGAGGCCAAGCTGCAGCGCTTTGCCGATGGCGAGGTCTACTTCCAGCTTCTCGAAAACGTGCGCGGAGTGGATGTGTTCGTGGTGCAGCCCACCTGCTATCCGGTAGACCAGCACCTGGTAGAGCTTTTGGTGATGATTGACGCGCTCAAGCGCGCTTCGGCGGCCAGGATCACGGTGGTGGTGCCGTATTACGGCTACGCCCGCCAGGATCGCAAAGACCGCCCCCGCGTGGCCATCAGCGCCAAGCTCATTGCCGACCTGCTCACCACCGCCGGCGCCAACCGCGCCCTGTTCGTTGACTTGCACGCCGCGCAGATTCAGGGCTTCTTCAACATTCCCGTCGATCACCTCTTTGCCAGCCCGGTGCTGGTGAGCCACTTCCGCGAGCTCAACCTGCCCAACCTCACGGTGGTATCGCCGGATGCGGGCGGCGTGGAGCGGGCACGCTTTTTCGCGCAGAAGGTGGGAGCGCCGCTGGCCATCGTGGACAAGCGCCGCACCGATATGAACGTGACTGAGGTCATGCACGTCATCGGCGACGTGGCCGGCAAAACATGCCTCATCATCGACGACATTATTGACACGGCCGGCACCCTGGTAAAGACCGTGGACGCTCTGTACGCCAACGGCGCGGCAACTGTGTATGCCTGCGCCAGCCACGCCGTGCTTTCCGGTCCGGCCATTGACCGCATCGCCAACTCGCGCCTGGAGCAGGTGGTTGTCACCAACACCATTCCGCTGCGCGAAGCGGCACAAAAGTTGCCCAAGATCAAAGTGCTCTCCATTGCCGGCCTGCTGGGCGCGGCCATTGAGAGCATTCACATGGAAACCAGCGTCAGCACGCTGTTTTCTTGAGAGATAAGAGACCAGTGGTCAGAGATCAGTGACTCTGGCTGGAATCATCAACCATTGCCAGCGTCCGGGCCGGTCATCAGCGATTGAGAAGCGTTTCTTCTGATCTCTGACCACTGACCTTTGACCACTGGCCCCAACAAAGGGAGCGGACCCCGACTGGCCCGTGCCCGATATCAGAAACGAGAGACCGAATGCCTGAAGTAGTCGTAGCCAAGCCCCGCGAGGGCAAGTTCAACAAGAATGCCGCTCGCCGTGTGCGCGTCGCGGGCAAGATTCCCGCCGTCCTGTACGGTTCCGGCCATGAGCCCGTAGCCATTGAGGTGGAGCCCAAGCAGATCTCCCGGATCCTTTTCTCCGAGACCGGCCACAACACCATTTTTGACGTCGAGATTGCCGGACAGCCGTCGGCCAAGGCCATGATCGTCGATTGGCAGCGCGAGCCCCTCAAGGATCAGTTGATCCACATCGACCTGAAGCGCATCGCCCTGGACAAGGCTCTCCGCGTCAGCGTGCGTGTCAAGCTTCTGGGCATCCCGGCCGGCGTCAAGACCTCGGGCGGCATCCTGGACCAGGTGTTGCGCGAAGTTGAAATCGAGTGCCTGCCCGCGGACATCCCGAGCCACATCGACGTGGATGTGAGTGAACTGGCTCTGTTTGCATCGTTGCGCGTCGGCGATCTGCCCCACTCGGACAAGATCAAGTATCTGAACGCCGAAGATGCGACCGTTGCCCACGTGATCTCGATCCGCGAAGAGGCGGCTCCCGCAGCAGAGGTTGAAGCTGCTGCTGCCGCTGCCGCAACCACGGCCGAACCCGAAGTGGCAAAGAAGGGCAAGCCCGAGGCAGAGGCCAAGAAGCCCGAGGCGAAGAAGTAACCCTTGGCCGAGGCAAGTGAGTCCGGCGGCAGACGAGGCCCCTTTCTGGTGGTGGGGCTCGGCAACCCCGGTCCCGAGTATTTGTGGACGCCGCATAACGCGGGGTTCATGGCCATCGACCGCATCGCGCAGCAAGAGGGCGTTGTGGTCCAGAACCGGCGCTGCCGGGCCGTCACCGCAACCTGCCGCATGGCAGGGCGCGAGGTGGTCCTGGCCAAGCCGGAGACCTTTATGAACCTGAGCGGGCTGGCAGTGGCCGCTCTGGTGAGGGAGTTTGAGGCGGACCCAGCTCAGGATCTGCTCGTCATTTACGACGAGCTGGACCTGACGCTGGGGAAGCTCAAGATCAGGGAGCGCGGTTCGCCCGCGGGCCACAACGGAGCCCGCAGCATTACCTCGGCCCTGGGGAGTCAGGAGTGGTTGCGCCTCCGCATCGGCGTGGGGCCGGATCTTCCTCCAGAGGCCATTGCGGCCAATGGGGGGAGGCGGCCGGGCAAGGATTACCTGTTGTCGCCCATGCGCAAGGCGGATTTGACGGTGCTGGACGAGGTGCTGGACCGGGTGGCGACTGCCACACGGCACATCCTCGAACTGGGACCGGCAGCCGCGATGAACGAGTTCAACCGCCGCGAGCGAAACGGCCCGGCGGAGGAGTAGAGAAAGGCACCAAGCCGCCAAGGCGCAAGAGCCGTCCTCCATCGGGAAATGGAAGACAGCTCTCACCGGCGGTCAAGGCCGGAAATCGGGGATGAACCCCGGGACTCCGGCGGAAAAGGAATTGCGATGTCCCGTGTGTATGAGGTTATGTTCATTGTTCGGCCCGACGTGGCCGAAGAGGATGCCGACAAGTTGATCGCCGGTTTCACCGCCACGGTCACCAATGGCGGCGGGGTGGTCAAGTCCGTCGAGAAGATGGGCCGGCGCAAGCTCGCCTACATGGTGCGCAAGTTCAACGACGGCAACTACGTTCTGATGACCATCGAGGCTGGCGGCGCGGTGGTGTTGGAACTGGAGCGCCGGTTGCGCGTTACCGAGCCGGTGATCAAGTTCATCACCGTCCGCATCGATGAGGAAGAGAAGCGTCTGGCCAAGGTGAAGGCCCTCCGTGGCACCCGCCGCAAGGTGAGTGCGGAGCCCGCCGTAGCTGCTGTTGCCGCCCCTGCTCCTGCGGTTGCGGTTGCAGTTCCGGCGGAAGCGGTCGAGCCGGCCCAGGCCAGCGTCTAACAGTTTTTCTTACGAATTGCCGCAGCCGACCCCATTTGCGGGCAACTGGCTCCGGCCCGATCCACCGTTCCGGCGCCCCAGACGGGTGCCGGGAGCAAAGAGAGTAAAAGAGGAAACACGATGTCTGAAGAGACTCCTGGCAAGGCGCCCGAGACGGGCGCACCCGCAACACCCCAAGCTGCTTCCGGGCCGAGTTCCGGCTCCGGGCCCCACTCGGGCCCCCGCGCAGGCGGACGGCCCTCCGGCGGTCCTGGCGGCCGCGGCAAGTTCTTCCGCCGCAAAAAGGTGTGCAAGTTCTGCACTGAGAAGATCGACGCGATCCCTTACCGCGATGTCCGTCTGCTGCAAGGGTTTGTGGCCGAGCGCGGCAAGATCGTGCCCCGGCGGCTCACCGGCGTCTGCACCAAGCATCAGCGCCGCCTGACCCGCGCCATCAAGCAGGCCCGGAACATCGCCCTGCTGCCATTTGCCACACGGCACTAAAGCGGCGGTTGTCGCCTGGCCTCGGGTTAACCCATGTTGTCCTCAGGGTTGATCGGAAAATGCAGATTGGGCTGGCGACAATCTTCCGGATGCCGATGTAGAATCTTGCGCGGCGCAACCGATGGCGGGTATCCGTGTCTAACAGACTGGACAGCCTGTCCAAGCGCCGCCCGTAACACTGGAGAGTTTCAATGGAAGTCATTCTGAAGGAAGACGTAGCCAACCTGGGCCACCGTGGAGATGTTGTCAAGGTGGCCGACGGCTACGGCCGCAACTTTCTGCTGCCCCGCAAGCTGGCGCTGCCGGCCACACTGGCCAACAAGGCCATTATTGAGCAGATGAAGAACGCTGCCGCCCGCCGCTCGGCCACTGAGAAGGCGCAGGCAGAGGAGCTGGTTACCAAACTGGGGCCGCTCGTGCTCAGCTTCACCCGCAAATCGGGCGAGAATGGCCAGCTCTTTGGCTCGGTTACCTCGGCCGATATCGCCGGCGATCTGGAAACCAAGGGCTTTGAGGTTGACCGCCGCAAGATCCAGTTGTCGGAACCGCTCAAGGCGTTGGGCGATTACACGGTGGCCATCAAGCTGCACCGCGAAGTCACCGCGCATGTGAAGGTTCTCGTTGTGGCCGACGCTGCTGAAGTCGCAGCCGCCGAGCCCGTCGCGGAAGCAGCGGTAGCTGAGTAGCTTCAAGCCATCCATGCCACGCCGCCTCCCGGGTTGACCGGGAGGCGGTCGTGTCTCCAGCAGTGCCGTCAGGTTTGGGTTTGCTTCGCCAGGATCGTCACACAACCATCGCCAGCGGCTGGTTCCGGTCAGTCCTCAGCGTGGGGACGGCAGCCAGCAGGCTGCGCGTGTAAGGGTGCTCGGGCGCGGTCAGCAATCGCGCGCAGGGACCCGTTTCCACCACCTGCCCCGCGCGCATCACGGCCACCCGGCTGGCCACCTGGCCCACCACAGCCAAATCGTGTGAAATGAACAGCATGGCTAGTCCGTGTTCGCGCTGAAGATCGGCCAGCAGGGCCAGAATCTGCGCCTGCACAGTCACATCCAGCGCGGTTGTCGGCTCGTCGGCAATCAGCAGGCGCGGACGATTAATCAGCGCCATCGCGATGAGAATGCGCTGCCGCTGCCCACCGGAAAACTGGTGCGGATAGTCGCCGTAGCGGCGCGCGGCCTCGGGAATGGAGACTGCCTCCAATGCTGCGATGGCCCTCTTTTTTGCCTCCCTGCCGGTCCAGGAAGGGGCGTGCGCCTGGGCGCATTCCGCCACCTGGCGGCCGATGGACATGACCGGATTGAGCGCCGTCATCGGTTCCTGGAAGATCATCGCAATCTCCCGGCCCCTCAGTTGCCGCAATGCTCCGGTGGGCTGCCGCAGCAGATCCATCGCATCGCCGCCGGCCGTTCCCCTGTGCCACAGAATCTGCCCCGCCACGTGCGCCGCTGGTCCCAGCAGGCCCAGTATTGCGAGAGCCGTCGCGCTCTTTCCCGATCCCGACTCGCCCACCAGCCCCAGCACTTCGCCCTCATCCAGTTGAAGGCTCACGCCGCGCACAGCCTCAGCCGCCCCAAAACGGATCTCCAGATTGCGAATGTCGAGCAGCAGGGGCATGAGGCAATCCTAGCCGATTCTGGCCTGGAAACCCCAGGAGGCAATTTCATGGTGGTTAGGATGCAACGCCATCCACCCCAGTAGTGTGAACAGGCCCTAACTTGTCTCCACAGATGGCGGGATCAAATTTGATCATCCAGAGCGCAATAGGGTGATTAGAATCGGTGTGTTTCGTTGGTAGATTGGGCCGGCCCGGGGCGCCATAGCGATAAAAGGCAGCACGTCACCAGCCTGGCTTCTACCGCAACAAGAAGGAGATATCGAGTGATAAATCTCAATCGATTTGTAGTTCCGGCACTTGCGCTCTTCCTGGGAGCCACAGGACTGGTCGCGGCCAGAGCCTACGGCGCGCAGCAGGGACCACCCCCACAAGGCTACGGCCAAGGTAATGGTCAAGATCGTGATCGTGGTCCAGGTCGCGGGGGTTGGGATGCACCTCCGGGGGAGTTTAACGACATCCAACGCCGTGGCTTTCAGGATGGCATGGAAGGCGCGCGGAAGGATTTCGATAATCATCGCCGGCCAAACGTCAGGAACCGCGATGAATACCGTCATCCTCATGTGCGGCGCGGAGAGCAAAGGGAGTACCGTGAAGCTTTCCGCCAAGGCTATCAGCAAGGCGCGTCTCACTTCATGGGCGGCCCTGATCGCCGCTGAGATGCGGCATACAGACAGGAATACCCGGCGTGTAGGTGCCGGGTATTCTTCCATTCATTTGCCGTGCAGGTCTGCTGCGTGTCTCCCCATCGTCCGGTGAGGCAGGGCCTACCCGGTCAGAACCCCAGATCCGCCCCGCCTGAAGTCCTCACAGCGCAATCCATCCCGCGCGGATCAGCGCCAACGATCCAACCGCGACCACGATCCAGAGCATGATTCCCTGCAGCAGCGGACGCACGCCCACTTCGCGCAGAGTTTTCATCGAGAGCCCGGTGCCGATGAGAAACAGCGTGACCGTGAGCCCGATGACGCCCAGATGCTTGAGCGCAAGGTAAGCCGGCTGGAAGGCGTGGATGTATGTGTTGGCAACCGCCGCGAGGCAGAAGTAGAGAATAAACCAGGGCCATTGAACACGCGCCTTGCTCTTATTCAGGGCTGAGGTTCCAATCGACATGGGCACGATCCACAGCGCACGCGCCAGCTTTACGGTGGTGCCCACGGCCAGGGCCACGGCGCCGAACTTTGCCGAAGCGCCCACCACGGAACTGGTGTCGTGAATGGCCAGCGCAGCCCACAGGCCAAACTGGGTCTGTGTAAGGTGCAGCATGTTTCCAATGGCCGGGAACGCCAGCAGGGCGACCGAGTTGAGCACAAACACCGTGCCCAGCGAGACGGCAATCTCTTCTTCGCTGGCGTTGGAGATGGGCGCAATCGCTGCGATGGCGCTGCCGCCGCAGATCGCCGTCCCTGCAGAGATCAGGAACGAGATGCGCTTCTTTACATCCAGCACCTTGCCCAATCCCCAGCCCAGCAGCATGGCAAAGGTGATGCTGATGGCCGTGTACAGAAATCCCGAGCGGCCGACGCGAAGCACCTGCTGCAGGTCCATCCCGAATCCGAGGCCGACCACGGAAACCTGGAGCAGAAGTTTGGACAAACGCTTGGCGTCAAGATGATAGGGATGTACGAAGGTGAATCCGTACGCGAGCCCCGCGACGAGCGCCAAAGGCGGCGACAGAAGGCCGCTTGCGGCAAGGATCAATCCGGCGAAAAAGACATTCTTGGACACACTTCCAGCATTGCCGAATCAAACCGCGGCGTCCAAGCAGAACTCCTCATGCCTCATTTGTGTTGCTTATCGACATTACAAAGCGATGACTGTTTTGCTCTTGGAGGACTTTCTCTGCGAGCCTGCGCGCGCAAACAGAAAACGGCGAAACTCCAGCGCCAGCCCCTGCGGCTCCGGGCCGGATGCGTAGGTGATGAGAAAGTCGCGCCGGATGCGCAGCCCCTCGATCTCGACAATCTTGAAGCTGTTACCAAGGCGCAGGTCCTTGGCAATCGCCCAGCGCGAAACAAATCCCGCACCCAGGCCTGCCTCGACCGCAGACTTGATCGCCTCAGTCGAATCCAGTTCCATCACGATTTGCAATGCCGCTCGCTTTACGTGGAGACGTTCCAGCGCTATCTCGATGACGCGCCGCGTACCGGAGCCGCGCTCCCGCATCAGCAACGGAGTTGTGGTGATTTCGCTACAGGTAATCAATGCGCGCTCCGCCCACTCATGCGCGGCCGGAACAATCAGTACCAGCTCGTCGACCAGAAACGGCTCTGTCTTCACATCGCGGCTGTGCGCGGGTCCTTCGATAAAGCCCAGCGCAATCTGTTGCTGCACCACGGCGTTCACAATGTGCTCCGTGTTGCCGCTGATCAGCGTGGGCTGAACGCGAGGATGCTCGCGGCGGAAGTCGCCCAGCATGCGGGGCAGCACATATTGCGCGATGGTTGTGGAGGCGCCCAGCGCCAGGTGTCCGGCGTGTTCCCCGCTCAGCGCCGTCACTTCCTGCTCCGCCTGCGTGAGCAGCGCGTTCACCTGCAGGGTATAGCCCAGCAGCACCTTGCCAGCTTCGGTGAGCGCAATGCGCGACCCCGTGCGGTCAAACAACTGCACGCCCAGCTCTTCTTCGAGCGCCTTGATCTGCAGGCTCACCGCAGGCTGCGTCAGGTAGAGTTCCTCCGCCGCCTTACGAAAGCTCAACTGCTCGGCAACCGCCCTGAAGACCACCAGGCGGAAGTTTTCCAGGCTCGCCATTGCCCTATTAGAACACTGCGAAGCGCCCTGCAAAGCCAACTGGCGCCGGGGCAGCGCCATTCCTTCACCAGCCGCTCCGTCATCCCTCCTGAAGCGCGGGCTCAGCCACGGCCAGTTCGATCTTGATCTCCGGCGGCGACAGCAACGTGTTGTGGACCAGGCAGTGATGCACCGAGCGCATCAGGCCCTCAGTCTGCTCCTCCGTCAGAGAAACGGGGCACGTTACAAGAATGCGGAAGTTGCCGAGCCTGGAAGGGTGCTTCAGTTTCTCGGCGGTCACTGTAACTTCCACGCCGCTCTCGGCCAGCTTGCGGGTCTGCAGGTACTGCACAGCATAGAATTCCGCGCAGGAACCCAGCGACGCCAGCAGCAATTCGGGGGGCGTCATGCCGGCATCTTCGCCGCCGTTGTCCGTCGGCTGGTCGCAAATAATCGAATGAGACCGTGATTGAATGGTGAACTTTACATGATCCAGTTGCTTGACTGTCACTTCCATAATGGTCCTCAGCTTTCACTGGAAGAAAGTCACGCGCACGGTGATTCGTTACACAGCGGACGACATTCCTTCTGGAACCGCCATCCCCAGCATGCGCAGGTATTCGCGCGTCAGGATGGAGCGCAGGCGCGGCGCAATAGCCGGATCGCAGGGAACTTCCATCGACCGGCAGCGGTCGATGGCCGCGCGCAGGTCGCGGAGAAACGCGACGCATGTGGGGCACCCTTCAATGTGTTCGCGCATCTGGTCGCAGGTGCGCGGCTCCACCCGGCCGTCCAGATACTCTGAGAGATTGGCGAACAGCTCGCGGCACTCGGCCGGCTGTTTTCCGCCCTTCTGCCGCGATGGCCGCGGCTTTTCCGTGGCAGACTCGTTTGTGTCCGGCTCCACGGCCGCGCCGTCGAGGACGCGGCTCATCTCCTTGCGCACGCCCAGCCGTGCCCGGTGCAGCCGCACGCGCACCGTTCCCGGCTGCAGGTCAAGTACCTGCGCCACCTGGTCGGTGTTCAATTCCTCCATGTCGTGCAGAACCAGCACGATACGCAATGGCGCCGGAATGCGCAGCACGGCCTCGTGCAGCAGATGATGCTGCTCAGCGTGCAGCAGATTGCTCTCCGGACTCTCGGCGGCGTCCTGCAGCAGCCGCCCCAGTTCCACATCGTCCGGCATCAGTTCATCCAGAGAAAGCGTTCGCGCCGGAGCGTTGGCGGGCTTGCGGCGCATGCGCCAGCAGCGGTTCCGCGTCACGGTATAGAGCCACACTGCCAGCGCCTGCGGGTCCTGGATCTTGGCCAGGTGGCCCAGCGAGCGGAAAAGCACTTCCTGTGTGGTATCTTCCGCGTCCTCAGGATGACCGCACACCTTCATGCTGAACGAATACACCGTGTTCTGCAGCAGCCCGATCGCCTCTTCAATGGCTTCAGGCGTGTTGCGTTGCAGCAGTTCAGCAGCTCGGATCAGTTCAGGTCGCATCGTGGGAGGCTTCAGACAAGACAAGTATATGCTGCCTGCGCCTCGTCATCGGCGGGCGTGCAAGTGGGTGCCGTACAAAGCAGTTAGAGTCGTGCTCAGTGCACGCAGGATTGAGGCGGGCCGCCCGGCTGTGACGCGGCCTCGATCATCGCCAGGCAGATGGGGCAAATCTTCTTCAGCCATTGCCTTTCTTCCCCGTTCTCGGGCGCGGAATCCGCGGCCATCCAGGCGCGCAGCAAGGCCAGCGCCAGGTCCATCTCCGCGCCGGGGCGGCTCGCCTCCAGCCGGAACATCTGGCGGTAGACCTCGTCCTTGAACGGCTCGCTCCGGCGGGGCCGGACGGCGTGGGGCTGTGCGGAGTGTTTCTGCGAGGTCACTACGGCGCCTCCCCTTGCACAAGCCACGAATACTTGCCGGTATTCGCCTGTGTTGTCCGCTCGAGGCCCGCGGATTGCAATTCCTTCACGGCATCCGCTGCGCTGATACGGTGATCGAGAGGCGGTCCTGCTTCGCGTTCCACATCCGGCCGCCAGTCCAGAATCGCAATGCGTCCGCCGGGCTTCAAAATGCGACGCGCCTCGCGCAACACCGCAGCGCGATCGGCAAACTCGTGCCACACGTTGGCCAGAAAAACCATGTTGCAGCAGCCGTCCGGCAACCCGGTCTTATCCGCCTCCGCATGAACCAGCTCAACGTTCGGCACGGCTTCGCTCTGAAGCTTTTGCCGCAGATGTTCCAGGATTTCTGTCTGGGCATCGACCGCGTACACCTTGCCCTGTGGTCCTGCCGCCCGCGCCAGCGGCAGTGAGAAGTATCCCGTGCCCGCGCCTACGTCGGCAATGGCGTCGCCGGCCTTCACGCCCAGCGCGCCAACAGTCTCAGCCTTCGGCAGCCAGACCAGCCGCTCAGGAGCGTCGAGCTTGTGCGCCTGCGATGCATTGAATCGTTTGTCCGTCATCAAGGTCTCACTTGCCTGCGCAGGTTGCGTCCTTCAGTCCCATCGCGCGCAGAATCATCATGCCGGGGCACCAGTTGGTAAACGCCGATTGCAGCAGGTTGAGTCCGACGAAAGCCGTCAGCCACAACCAGTAGGGTGACAAATAATGAGCAAGGACGAGCGATAGCAGCACTACGACGCCCGCCATCAAGCGCAGTCCAGATTCAACGGTCATTGGGATTCTCCTTGATTGTTGTCGGGTTCACACGAGATTTCTGATTCGCCCCGCGAGTGAACCATGTAGTAGAGGATGGGAATTGTCGGCCACGAAAGGAACGTCGAAGCCACAGCGCCCGCAATCAGCGATACCGCAAGTCCCTGGAAAATGGGGTCGGTGAGAATCACGCTCGCGCCCACCACAACCGCAGCCGCAGTCAGCAGCATGGGGCGGAAGCGAATGGCGCCCGCATCGATCACCGCCTCGCCCAGCGGAATTCCCTGGCGGCGACGCAATTCGATGAAGTCCACGAGGATGATCGAGTTGCGCACGATGATTCCCGCCCCGGCAATAAAGCCGATCATCGAAGTCGCTGTGAAGAACGCGCCCAGCATCGCGTGCGCCGGCAGAATGCCCACCAGCGTCAGCGGAATGGGAGCCATGATAATCAGCGGCACAATGAACGACCGGAACCATCCCACCACGAGCACGTAGATGAGAATCAGTACCGCGGCAAACGCCAGCCCCAGATCGCGGAAAACCTCAATCGTGATCTGCCATTCGCCATCCCACTTCATTGAGTAGTGCGCTGTGGACTCAGGCATCGTCGCGTTATAGCGAGTCAGCGTATACCCGGCCGGCAGCGTCAGGTGGTCGAGCTGCTTGTTCATCTTCATGATCGCGTAAACCGGGCTCTCCTCCGCTCCGGCCACGTCGCCGGTCACGTACACCACGCGGCGCAGATTCTTGTGGTAAATGCTGCGCTGGATGGTCTCGTGTTCCACCGTCACCAGCTCCCGCAGCGAAATCATGGAGCCGTTTGCGCCGGGCAGACGGATATTTTCGAGAGCCTGCTCCGAAGAGCGGTCCGGGCGCGCCAGTTCCATAACTGTGGGAACTGGTTCGCGCGCAGTCCCGTCATGCAGCAGACCAACCTGCGTTCCCGATGTGGCAAGCGCCACAGCGTGCGCCACGTCAGACACCGCAATGCCGTTCTGCGCTGCCTTCACCTCATCCACATGGATCGCCAGCCGCGGCTGCGGATCTTCAACATACCAGTCGGTGTCCACAACGCCCGGCGTGTTCTGGAAGATCGATTTGATCTGTTGCGCCACGCGCACCTGGCCATCCATGTCGGGGCCGTACACCTCGGCCACCAGCGTTTGAATTACCGGCGGTCCCGGCGGCACCTCGCTCACCTGAATGCGTGCGCCATACTGGTTGCCGATAGCGTCAAGCAGAGGCCGCAGCCGCTTGGCAATGGTGTGGCTCTGATCGCTGCGCTGCTTCGCCGGCAGCAGGTTTACCTGGATGTCGGCCTGGTTGGACAGCCTGCGCATGTAATAGTGGCGCACCAGCCCGTTGAAGTTATACGGTCCCGAGGTCCCGGTATAAGTCTGGTAGTTCAGCACGTCAGGCTGCCGCCCGAGCTCGTTGCCCAACGCCTGGGCCACCCGCGCTGTCTGCTCCAGCGGTGTGCCGTCCGGCATGTTGATCACCACCTGCAGCTCACTCTTGTTGTCGAACGGCAACATCTTTACGCGCACCAGCCCCAGCGGAACCAGCGCCACGGAGATCAGCAGGAGAATGATGACGCCCGCAAAAAACAGCATGCGATTCCGCGTCGTGGCGATCAGGGGCGTCATCACCTTGCGATAGAGCCTGGTCCGCCAGTTCTCGTGCTCCGGCTCCAGTATGCGTGCTCCGCCCAAATGCTTTCCGAGGAGCCGCATCGCAGCCCACGGCGACACCACGAAGGCCACCAGCAGCGAGAAGAGCATCGCCGCCGAAGCGCCCACGGGAATGGGCCGCATGTAGGGCCCCATCAGGCCGCGGACAAACGCCATTGGTAGCACGGCGGCAAGAACAGCGAAGGTGGCCAGAATCGTCGGGTTGCCCACCTCGGCCACCGCCTCCACCGTAACGTCGCTGCAGGAGCGGTGCTGATTTTCAGGCAATCGGAAGTGCCGCACAATGTTCTCAACCACCACAATGGCATCGTCCACCAGAATGCCGATCGAGAAGATCAATGCGAACAGTGTGACGCGGTTGATCGTGTAGCCCAGAAAGTAGAACACAGACATGGTGAGCGCCAGCGTCACCGGAATGGCCAGCAACACCACGCCCGATTCGCGCCACCCCAGGAAGAGCGCAATCAGCACCGTCACAGAGAGCGTCGCCAGCAGCAGGTGTTCCAGCAGCTCGTCCGACTTGGCTTTCGCGGTCTCGCCGTAGTTGCGGGTGGTTGTCACCGTCACGTCGTTAGGTATCTGGACGCCCTGCATCTCGTGCACGCGCTGCAGCACGGAATTGGCAATGTCGGTGGCATTGGTGCCCTTGCGCTTGGCCACCGTAATGGTGACGGCGGGATACTGATTCGGTGTCTGATGTGCAATCGCGCTCACGCCGGTCGTGCCAAAACGCACGTAGTCGCTCGGCTCGGCGGGACCGTCGATGATCTGGTCCGCCACATCGCGCAGGTAGACGGGACGACCCTGCTGCACGGCCACCACAACGGATTCAAGATCTTCGCGGCGGGTGAAGAGATTCCCGGCGTCCACCCGGATCTCCTGGTTGTTTTCAGCAAAGCTGCCTGCCTGCACGCTCGCATTTGCGGCCTGCAAATGCCCCACAATCGCCATGGGCGAAAGCCCGTAGGCATTCAACTTTGCCGTGCTCAGCACCACGCGCATCGATCGCGGACGTCCGCCGATGACAGCCGTCTCCGAGACATCCGAGACTTGCTGGATGTTGTGCTGTACCTCGTCCGCAATGGCGCGCAGTTGATAGCCGTTGTAGTGCTCGCCCCACAGAGTCAGCGCCAGAATCGGAACGTCGTCGATCGAGCGCGCCTTGATCATAGGCTGCGTCACTCCCGGCGGCATGCGGTCGAAGTTCGAATAAAGCTTGCTGTAAACCTTGATCAGCGCATCTTCCTGCTGCGTGCCCACCAGGAAGCGCACAATCACCAGGCTCTGACCGGGGCTGGAAGTGGAGTACACATACTCCACGCCAGAAATCTGGTGCACCAGCGTCTCGATGGGCAGTGTCACGCGCTGCTCAATCTCCGCCGGAGACGCACCCGGCATCGCCGTGGTGATGTCGAGCATGGGAACCAAAATCTGCGGCTCTTCTTCGCGCGGAATAATCGCCACCGCGAAGACGCCCAAGGCCAGCGACGCGGCAATAAAGAGAGGCGTCAGCTTGGAGTTGAGAAACGCATGCGCCATCCGTCCGGCCAGCCCGAGTCCGGCCATGCGTTGTTCTGACGAACCAGGATTCTCCTTCATGGCCGAACCCCGCTGCTCATCTCGATGCGCTTGCCGGCCAGGTCGCGGTCGGCGGGATCGTCCACCAGCTTCTCGCCGGCCGAGATGCCCGACAGAACTTCAACACGGTCTCCCTGAGTCGCGCCCAGCGTGATGGTCCGCAGCTGCGCAATCCCGTTGCTGTCGAGCACATAGGCGCAAGGCAGAGAGCCGCGCTGAACCACGGCGGAGCGCGGAACGAGAATCGCCTGATGCGTGCCGGTTGCAATCTCCGCCGTGCCATACATGCCTGCATGCAACTGGCTTGACTGAGGCAGATTGATCTTGATCAGGAAGCTGTGGCTCGCCGGATCGGCGGCCGGAACAATCTCCGCAACCGTGCCCGCGGTCTCAGTGGCCGACGCACCATTGATCGTCACGGGAATCTTCATCCCCTTGCGCACCGCACCGATGACCGACTCATCCACCGTGGCCTGCAATTGCAGAGGCCCTGCGCTGTCCACCTGCAGCAGCGGCACGCCCGGCGAAGCCAGCGTTCCCGGGTCGGCCAGCCGCGCCGTCACCACGCCGGCAAAAGGCGCGCGCAGCCGCGAATAGCTCAGCATGGCTTGCGCACTGCTTTCCTGCGCCTTGGCCGCATTGCCCTGTGCGCGCAATGCATCCACCTGTGCGGCTGCGGCCTCAGACCGCTGCGCCACTTCATCCATCTCCTGCGGGCTCACGCTCTTCTGCGCCTGCAATTGCTTGTAGCGAGCCAGCGTGCTGGCAGCGAGGGTGGCGTTGGTTTGCGCCGCGGCCTGCTGGTGCTCCGCGGCCTTCACGGCGGCCTGTGCCTGGTCTGCCGCCGCACGCAGAGTTGCGTCGTCCAGCACGGCCAGCGTCTGTCCTGCCTTCACCTGGTCGCCTTCGCGCACCAGCACCTGCTGGATGCGCCCAACCACCTGTGCGGAAACTACCGCGGAATCGTGCGCATGCAGCGTCCCGGTGGCACGCACTGTCACAGGGGCTTCCTGCTGCTGGCTTTCCACCACCCGCGCCTGCACGCTTTGCGCGGCTACCGGCTGCACCGGCTCACTTGAATGGCACCCGGCCAACAGCGCCGCCGACGCGGCAAGCATACAACCAGATAAAAGAACTTTCATTGCAATTCCTCCGCCGCATCGGGAGTCAATGTCCCTGTCGCGAAAAGCTGTTCGGCATACGCCATGGCATTTCCGTAGACGGCTTGCCAGTAATTGGACTGGCTCTGCCTCTCGGCATCCTCGGCACGCAGCAGGTCTGTCATGGTTGCAAGCCCTGCTCCGTAGCGATTGCTCAAGATGCGCAGGCTCTCGGCCGACTGATCCATCGCTGCGCGCGCCGTTTCCAGTGAAAGCTGCGCGGTCTGCCGGTGAATGTGTGCCTGGCTCACTTCAAGCCGCACATGCTGCTGGTAGGCCGTCACCTGCGCATCGATCCGCTGCTTCGTCGCGCTCTCACGCGCCAACTGCGCGCGCTTGCTGAAGGGGAGAATATCGATGCTGATTTGCGCCCCGGCTACCCAGTTGTTGCCGCCCGAGCCGGCAAACGATGTCCGGTCTTCTTCCCAGTTGCCGTAGGCGCTCACTCGTGGGCCAAAGTCTGACTTCGCCGCTCCCACCGCAGAGGCCTGCGCAGATTGTGCCTGCCCCAGTGCCATCAGGTCCGGCCGGGTCTTTGCAGCCATAGCCACTTCCTGCTCCAGAGCCGTCTGCGGAAAATCGTGCCGCTCGATGGGCTGCAGTTTCGTTTCCTGCAAATCCGGCACGCCCATTGCCACGCGCAGTTGAGCCCACGCCAACTCCAGGTCGCCCTGCGCCGCAATCAGTTCCTGCTTGCGCGCAGCTACATTCACCTGGGCTGACATGCGGTCCGACTCCACCGCGAGCCCGGCCTTCACGCGATCGTCCACTGAACTCAGCAGCGCCGCGGCGGTCTCCTGCTCATGCTGTGCAACCTCAACCTTCCGCTCTGCGAACAGGACCGATTGATACGCCTGCACCACATCCATCACGATCTTCTGGTTCACGGCCTTGGCAGACCAGTCGGCGCTCTTCTTCATCAGGTCCGCGCTGTGGATCGTCCTCTGCGTCTTGAACGAGTCGAACGCCATCCACTGGCCCGTGAAGCGCGAAGCAAAGTTGCCGATGGGCTGCGGACGGTTCAGTGCATTCAGCGCAAAGTCGGCCTGTGTAAACTGCCGCTGCCGTAGCCGCGTGCCAAAGGCGTACACAGGGTCATTGCCCCGCGAAATGTCTTCAGTAAAGTTCAGTTGCGGCAGCAGTTGGGTCCGGGCCAGCGATGCGCCCGCCTTGGCCTCCTGGCCGCCGGCGCGGGCTATGGCGGCGTCCGGGCTTTGTCCCAGAGCCTGCTGAATGGCCTGCCGGAGCGTCAGCGGCTCCTGTGCAACGGCCACCGCGGCGGCCATTGCGAACAGCAGGGCCAGAATCGGCGCACGACGCCGGTACGGGCTGAGTGGGTGAGACATCCTTGGATTGTTCATGCACCACATTAAAGCCCTGTTCTGGCGCTTTCGTTACAACGATTTCTCTCTGTAGAGCGAATTTTTTAGAAGCCCCTGGGCAGACGGCTGAGGAAACGGGGTAGAATTTCCTCATCGACGCAGCGTGCCCCCTGGGGCCAGTTATTTTGCGCCTGATTGACCCCAATTGAACATTCCTCCGCAGGAGGTTCCATGAACCGCAGAAGCTTCATCGGCGGCGCTGCCGCAGGTCTCGGCGCAGCGTACCTCGCACCCGGCTCAGTGGCGGCGGCGCTCGATGCGCCGGTGCTCCAGGGCAAAGTAGCGGCCCACGATACGGTTGTACTGGGCAAGACCGGCATTCGCACCAGCCGTCTCGCCATGGGCACAGGCAGCAACGGCGTCGGCGGCGGATCGAACCAGACGCGCAGCGGACAACTGGTGCGCATCCTGCGTACCGGATACGACAATGGCCTCACCTTCTTTGACACGGCGGATCCGTATGGCTCGCACCCGCAGGTGGCCGAGGCCGTCAGTCACATGCCGCGCGAAAAAGTCGTCATCATGACCAAGTGCGACTCGCGTGACCCGGTCGAGGCCAAGGCCGACATCGACCGCTACCGCCGCGAGCTCAAGACCGACTACATTGACATCCTGCTCATGCATTACGTCCGCGTCGGCAACTGGACCGAACAGTACAAAGGCGTAATGGATGTATTCTCCGAGGCCAAGGAGAAAGGCATCATCCGCGCCCATGGTGTCTCCTGCCACACCATCGAGGCCCTGCGCACGGCGGCTGCCTCGCCCTGGGTGGATATCGACCTGGTGCGCCTGAATCCCGTCGGCTCGCGCATGGATGCCGATCCCGCGACGGTCATCAGCGTCATCAAGCAGATGCGCGACCAGGGCAAGGGCATCGTCGGCATGAAGATTCTCGGCGGCGGCACCATGAACACCCGCCAGGATGAAGCCATTCGCTTTGCCCTCGGCACGGGCGTGCTGGATGCCTTCACCATCGGCGCCGAATCCGTCGATCAACAGGCCGACCTGATCAAGAGAATAGCGGCCGCCTAGCGGAAGATCCGGGACAACGGCGCGCCGGGAGCGACTGCCGCCTCCTGCCGCGCCCTTGTGCTCGCAGCCCAGGTGAGAGCAAAACTGATATCGCCGCCTCGCACCAGCCAGCCCCCGTCTCTGTGTGGCATGCGGCAAAGTGAATTTGCGTCCTGTCAAATTCCGTGCGGCCCTCCGCTTGCCATTCTGACGCCCGGGTAGCGATACTGCGGATGGCGCTGTTTCGGCCTCATCTTTCTTACAAGTGAGAATTTACTTTGGCGCGTGAGCTTTATACGGCACGTCTGGCACGAAAAGAGTGCATTTCAGAGTCGGCCCAGTGCTACCACTTTGAGTTTGTCCTCGAAGATCTGGAGAGCTTTCCCTTTTCCGCCGGCCAGTTCATCTCCGCGGTGGCCGAGGACGAGAACGGCAAGCAGCAGACCCGCGCTTACTCCATCGCTTCGGCGGCCAACGGCAATCGTTTCGATCTGTGCGTCAACCGGGTCGAGGGCGGTTTCTTCTCCAACCACCTGGCTGACCTCCCCGACCTGCCCGTCGGCGGCACTATCCAGGTCCACGGACCGCACGGCCACTTCGTCCTTCACGAGCAGGTTACCGACTCGATCCTTGTGGCCACCGGCACCGGCGTGGCGCCCATGCGCGCCTTTACCCAGTGGCTGTTCCCCAAGGACGGCCCCGACCGCAGCGGCGGCAAGGATATCTGGCTGATCTACGGCACGCGCCACGAAAGCGAGCTCTACTACCGCGCGGAGTTCGAGGAACTGGCCGCCCGCAAGCCCAACTTTCACTATCTGGCCACGCTTAGCCGCGCCCCGGATTGGGGTGGCCTGCGCGGCTACGTCCAGGAGCACATGGCCCGGATCGTGGAGGAGCGCGCCGTTCGCCTCGGCTTGCCTGTGCTGCAGCCCGCGACCGACCCCACCTTGCTCGCTTCCGAACTCAACTTCGATATCTATACCTACATCTGCGGCCTCAACAACATGGTTTCTGCCGTGCGCGAGCGCCTGGCCAGCTTTGGCTGGCACCGCAAGCAGGTCGTCTTTGAGCGCTACGACTGAGGCCTTCCCAACCACAGGCAGCGAGCGAAAGCTCGCTGCTTTTCACACCGCGACTTAGTTGCAACTTTGTAAGGGCGCAGCTCAAGCTCTGCAACCTTTAAAGCGAAGAATCAGAAGGGCCCGCCCAGCCAGGACTAAGCCGGGTTTCCCTTGCCAAATGACCGTTCATGGCATCACTCTGCACCTGCGCGAGCCAGGAACGCGTGAGCCTGCATCATCGTTTACACTAATGTTTGGATAGCTTTGAAGATGGATTAGCTAGAGTTTTCTCGAATCCCTGTGGGGAATCAAAAGAAGAAGCGGAAGATAATCTAAGGGCGGCACAATCGTCATGAACTCCCTTACGCCTATTCGGGAAATGCTTAAGGCAGGATCCACCTGTCAGAGATAGCCGTTTGTCACAAAGGTTGCAGCGTGTTTTGGAATAAGATACATCGGGCCTCTGAAGATACTGCAATCCCGGTTTGCGGCTAAAGAGTGTTATACGGAGAAAGACGTATGAAATCGAAAAAAGCTGCGCAAGGCAGCGTAGATGGCATTAACCTCAGTATTCCCGATGCGGAAGAAATTATCGAAGAAGCACTAAGTGAGCTGGCGTTTTCGCAGGACCCCGGCATGGTGCGGGCCCTGCGCTTTCTGGCGCCTCCCGGATACCAGGCCATCGTCGAGCTGTGCAGTGAGAACGGGCGCAGCAAGCGCCGCAACGCTTCGTCAGACACCTGGTCGCCTGAAGAAGACGAAGTCCGCATCTACTTTGAGCCCATCGACGACGGAGACGCACCCCCCCGCGCCACTCGCGCCTCCCGCGCCCCCAGAGCTGCGGTGGAACAGGCATTCGACGAGGACGACAGCCAGGAGGCCATAATGCCTGCCGATCTTGACGCGCGCGTGAAAGAGCTGTGCGCCGCTTTGGCTGAAGCCGAGCGCGGTGGTCACGCCTTCATCGCGCTCAAGTGGTTCCGTGATTCCTTCCTGCCGCGCAAGGCCTTCCGCTGGAATCAGCACCCCGAGTCGCGTCAGGCAGTGCTGGCCGAGGCCATCCAGCGCGGTGTCGTGCTCACCAGCAAGATTGCCAACCCCAAGACCCCCGCTTATCCCACCACCACCATCCGCCTCAACCGGGCTGAAGCCGGCATTCCTGAAGAAGCCCAGCGCTTCCACCCGGTCGCAATGCATGGCGAATCCATCGATGAGGCCATTGAAGCGGAACGGGGGAACCTGTGAGCTGCTACTTCCTTGAAGCCACGGCCTTCGCCAGGCTGTTTGTGCAGGATCAGGGCACAGATGCCCTGATCCGCCTGATGGAGGCCGTCGAGGACAATCGCAAGTTGATCTCAGCTTCAGCGCCGTTGGAGGTCTACGCCGCCATCCGGCGCAGCGAGCGGAACGGCGGTATCAGCCCTGAGGATGCCACCGCCGCTCTCGATATTCTGCGCATGGAAGCTGCGCGCATGGTGCAGCAGCCGCTGAACCCAGCCGTGTTGGAGGCCGCGCGCCAGCTCATTGACCGCACTCAGTTGCGCTGGCCAGATGCTCTGCAACTCGGCGCTGCCCTCGTTGCCCGCGAGATGTTCCAGGGCACAGAGATCATCTTCGTCTCTGCCGCGCCGCACCTGCTGGAAGCAGCCAGGGCCGAGGGCTTCAACGCGCTCGACCCGGCCAAGGAAGAAGTCTGAGGCCTGGGCCGGGCGGTCGTCACTCTTCCCCCGGCTCAGTTCGTACCATGCGCAGCCGCGTGCCGCACATCTATCCGCAGATGTAGGGGTGCAGCTCCTGCATCGGGTCCAGCTTGCTGGTCTTCGGCGGCAGCTCTTCCATCGGTCCCATCCACATCAATTCACGGTCAATCGCATCATGCAGCTTGTACTTCTTCTGCACCGAGGCGATCGTGGGCCCCACCACGTCAATCTTCGACAGGTCATACTGCCCGATTCCCGCCTGGCCGCTGAAAAGCAGATACCCAACCCACTCGGGATTGATGCCCATGGCCTCAATACCTACCCGGTCGGCCGCGATGTAATCGGTGGAAGCGATGGCGATGCGCGAATCCACCGGCGTTCCCTGCGTCGGGCCATTCCCCTCCATGCCCTCGAAGCCGTCGATCACCGCGGTTCCCCAGTACGGCTGTAACTTCTGCGCGGTCAGCAGCAGGTTGAAGTTATGCTGCCGGGCGCCCACGTGATACCTGTGCTTGTCGTTCCAGGCAGTGGCGGTGTCCACACTGTGCAGAGGAGCACCCATGGTCATGTTCTTCACCGACAACGTTGCCACCACCGAGTTATGGGTTTTCAGCATTGCGCAACTGATCACATACGCGTCAGGGTCGGCGAGCCGCGCCGCCAGGCGAACCGTCGTCGAGTGCAGGTCATAATCCAGCATGGGGAGCGTGACATATTTGCCTTCGCGGTTCAGGTCCACGAGGCTTACCTGCTGCGACTTGCGCTCGGTAACCAGCCCCGTGTACTTGAAGTTGTCAAAGCCATCCAGCGTGTCGCGTGCGGAGGATTCGGCAATGACAATCGGACCACGGTAGCGCGGCGCCAGATAATCCAGCACGCCGGAGATCGCATCCACATGCGTCGCGGCCAATTGCCTTGAGGTGGAAACGAAGTTCGGCTTGATCACGACATACTTTTTGCGCCGCAACCCGGCCTGAACCTGGTCGTCGATCGTCATCAGCGCTTCGTACACGTTTTTGCGCCGGTCTTCACCGTGAATCAGCGCGACCTTCGAGCGGGCAACCGGAACCTCGACCGGCATCCCGTTCGGCACAATGGGTTTCTCTGGTTTCACCGGGGCGCCCGCCATGGGGGATTGCTGCCCCTTCATGAGTTGCGACTGCAGCAAGAGGCCCGTTCCTGCTCCTGCCAGTTGGAAAAAGTGCCTGCGCGATATACTCATTCGCCACCTTCTTCTCGCGTTTCGGGAACGCCCGGAAATTATATGCGCTTTCAATTGCGACGGTATACGAGCCACCCTGAACCGGGCTGCAACTCATTCTCCAAACGCCACATAGAATTCCGCGGGGTTACTCGCGCCGGAAGCGGTTGGCTTTCTCAAACTCATCGCGCAGCGCAGGGCTGCGCAGATTTTCGCGGATGTGGGCAATCCGCAGTTCAAGCGCATGGAGTGCGGTCTCGATGGCCTCGGTGTTGGTATAGGCAATATCGCGCCACATGCTGAAGGGGCTGGCGCCCAGGCGGGTCATCTCGCGCAGGCCGCGCCCTCCCACGATTTTCAGCTCCGGCGCATCGCCGACTTCTTCCTCCAGCAGCGCGCTCAGAGCGGTCGCCACAAACTGCGGCAGGTGGCTCACCCATGCCACCAGTTCGTCGTGGCGCGCCGGGTCCAGATCAATGGTCTTGGAGCCCATCGCAACCACCCACGCCCGCCAGTCCTTCACCAGGGCGGCAGCGTTCGGCGACCGCTCCCATGCCGGATCGTCGGTAAACAGCCACACCGCTCCGCGGAACAGATTCGCATCGCCCAGCGCCGCTCCGCCCCGCGCCTTGCCCGCCATAGGGTGGCCCGGCAAAAATGCGGCGCGATCCGGCCGGTTGAACAGGCGGCCGGCAGCGGCTGTGATTTGCGCCTTGGTGCTGCCCACGTCGGTAACCAGGTGTTCCGGACCCAGCACCCCCGCCAGCTTCTCCATCCAGTCAAGAGTTGCGTAGATGGGCACGGCCAGCAGCACCACCTGGCTCTCCCGCGCCGCCTGCAAGGGGTCCGCGGCAATCGAGTTGATAGCGCCCATGGAGAGCGCCGCCTGCGCTCCTTCCGGGCTCCTGTTCCACCCGGCAAGGTCGCCGCCAAAGCCCGCCGCGCGCAGCGCCAGACCTGCCGATGTGCCCAGCAGGCCGGTACCCAGAATGGCGATGCGCTCGATCATGGAGGATGCCTTTCAAAAGCGGCGTTCGCCGCGCGACGCCCATGCTAGCGGAATGAGCCTTCGCTCACTTCGCAAACCGCGCCAACTCCGCTCCATCTTACAGGGTTCTTCCCACCGCCGCGGCCACCACCCGCAGCTCCCTCATCAACTTCTCAAACTGCTCGAGGAACAGCGTTTGTGCCGCGTCGGAGGCAGCTTTGTCGGCGTTGGGGTGAATCTCCACCAGAATCGCATCTGCGCCCGCGGCCACGGCGGCCTTGGCCATCGGAGCCACCATGTCGCGGCGGCCCGTGCCATGCGACGGATCGCCCACAATCGGAAGGTGAGACAGCTTCTTCACCACCGGAATGGCCGAAATATCCATGGTGTTGCGCGTGGCGGTCTCGTACGTGCGAATGCCGCGCTCGCACAGGATGATGTCATAGTTGCCGCCCGACAGAATGTACTCGCTCGACAGCAACAGCTCCTCGATGGTGGCAGCGATGCCGCGCTTCAGCAGTACCGGCTTGCGCACCTGGCCCAGCTCGCGCAGCAGGTTAAAGTTCTGCATGTTGCGCGCGCCCACCTGGAAGCAGTCCACCAGGGGCAGCATGGGCTCGATCTGCGATATCTCCATCACTTCGCTCACGGTCAGCAGACCGTGCGCATCCGCGGCCTCGCGCATCAGTTCGAGCCCCGGAATGCCCATCCCCTGGAACGCGTAGGGCGAACTGCGCGGCTTGAAGGCGCCTCCGCGCAAAAAACTGCCGCCGGCGGCTTTCACGCACGCGGCAATCTCAAAAATCTGTGCGCGGTTTTCAATGGAACAGGGCCCGGCCATTACCACCACCTGCTCGCCGCCCACCTTTACGCCGTTGCCAAACTCCACCACCGTGCCTTCCGGACGAAAGGCGCGGCCCGCCAGCTTGTAGGGCGAGCTGATGCGGTGCACGTGCAGCACGCCCGGCAGAATCTCAAATTTGCTCAGGTCCAGGCTGGCGGTGGGTCCCACGCCGGCCAGAATCGTTTGGATTGCGCCGGTGGTGCGATGCACACCTACCCCGGATTCCACCATGGCGTCGATCACTGCATCGATCTGCTCTTCGGTGGCCTTCTCCTGCATGGCTACGATCATTGCTTGTTCCCTGTCTCGGGCGCCTCTGCGCCTGTGCCGTGGCCCGGCGCAACCGCCTGGGCATTCCTCTCTGAAGCCAACTCGTTCCTCTGCAAGGCCCGCATCACGTCGATAATGCGCTCGTAGATATGCGTCAGCTCAATGTCCGGCAAAGGCCCTTTGTTGGCCGCGCGCACGTTGGCGTAGATCACCTTTTCACGCGCCGGTTCATACACCGGTAGCGAGGTCGCAACCTTCAGGTGACCAATCATCAGCGCGGCGCGGGCCCGCTCGCTCAGCAGTTCCACAAGCTGGCGGTCCAGAACATCAATTTGATTCCGCAATTCTTCCAGCGTCATTCCATCCTCGTGGTGCGTCCCGTTTGCCCGCCTTCAACAGTGAAAGCCCGGCACACCGAATGCATAGGAGTAAGAGTTTAATACCGATCTGCGGCGCGAACGCCGAACATGGGGTGCGATTTCTTACCGGGCCAGCGCTGCCTGAGGCAGGCGCAGACCCTTGATAAATCGTGCCACTTCGCCGGGCGCTGTCTCAGCGGTTGACCGTTCGATCAACTCTACGATTGCGCTGCCGACAACCGCGGCATCCGCGAACTCCGCCACCTGGGCGACGTGTTGCGCGTTGGAGATGCCGAACCCCACGGCCACCGGCAGCCGGGTCCATCGCCGGATGCGCGCCACAAGAGACGCCGCATCCGAGGTCAGACTCTGCTGCTTGCCCGTAATGCCGGTGCGGGAAATGGCGTACACAAAACCCTTTGAATGAGTGGCGATGGCCTCCAGCCTGTCGTCTGGACTGGTGGGTGCGGCCAGAAAAATAGGCGCAAGACCCACGCGCGCCATCTCGGCCAGGTACTCGTCCGCCTCTTCGACGATCATGTCCGTCACCAGAACGCCGTCTGCGCCCGCGGCTGCGGCATCGTCGGCAAACTTGGCCAGGCCGTAGCGCAATATCGGATTCAGATAGGTGAAGATCACCAGGCCCGCCACAGGCCGTTCGGCGCGAATCTCGCCCGCCAGCTTCAGCACATCTTTGAGCCGCGTTCCATGCGACAAGGCCCGCTCGCTGGCCCGCTGAATCACCGGCCCATCCGCCAGCGGATCGCTGAACGGCACACCCAGCTCAATCACCGCGGCGCCCGCGTCGATGGCCGCCAGCGCAATCGCGCGCGTCGCATCAAGGCTCGGATCCCCGGCCGTCAGGTACACCACCAGCCCGGGTTTTTGATCAAATTGAATCGCCATTTCACTCTATGACCGCGAAATCAGAGCTCATTATTCCGTGAAGGTTGCGCTCTTGGGAACGACCTTGACCCGGACCTCGCCATTATGTTCTCTGTCCACCCCGTCGACGCGCTGATAATTTCCATGAAAGATTGTCTCTATCGCAGAGTCGATTTCTTCGTTTGAAGAGTGGTTTTTCAATCCCGTGCTAGGAGTCAATTCGCGCTCGCCGTTGAACACCCTCAATACAAACGATTCACCAGCCATCTCGCCGCCTTTTCGCTGAACCAGACCCTACAGCTTCAACTCGCGCGCCAGTATGCCCATATCCTTGTCGCCGCGTCCAGAGAGGTTCACCACCAGTATGTCATGGGCAGGCAGCGTGGGAGCAAGGCGCAGAGCCTCCGCCACGGCATGCGCGCTCTCCAGCGCAGGCAGAATACCCTCTGTTCGCGCCAGTCTCACCACTGCATCCAGCGTGGCCGCATCGTCCTGCGACACGTACTCTGCGCGTCCCGAATCGTGCAACGCCGCGTGCTCCGGGCCAATCGACGCATAGTCGAGCCCGGCTGAAACCGAGTGCGTCGCCGCAATCTGGCCGTTCTCATCCTGCAGCACATAGGAATACGTGCCCTGCAACACGCCCGGCGCTCCGCCCCTGAAGCGCGCCGCATGCTCGCCCAGCCCGGTTCCGCTGCCGCCTGCCTCCACGCCGATCAGCCGCACGTGAGAGTCGGGAAGCAACTCGTAAAACGCGCCCATGGCATTCCACCCGCCGCCCACGCAGGCAATCACCGCCGTCGGCAGCCGTCCTTCCTTCTCCAGAATCTGTTCCTTCATCTCGCGGCTGATCACGCGGTGAAAGTCGCGCACCATCGTCGGGTAAGGATGCGCCCCCAGAGCGCTGCCCAGCAGGTAATAGGTCGTCCGCACGTTGGTCACCCAATCCCGCATGGCCTCGCTGATGGCGTCCTTCAGCGTCTTCGAGCCAGAAGAAACCACGCGCACCTCCGCGCCCAGCAGCCTCATGCGCAGGACGTTGAGTTCCTGG
>VFSW01002869.1_pt1 | contig 25988 bp, 14 predicted proteins | sample 5358111 | NCBI WGS metagenome assembly VFSW01 (sample SAMN11554181, study PRJNA540505) | mine drainage metagenome | isolation source: sediment from site ElyBrook_90M | place: USA: Ely Copper Mine, Vershire, VT | collected 2017 | reverse complement strand
TCTTCATAACCTTAAAACAAAACCCCCGGGGGCCCTCCGCCTAAAATTGGGGGGTGGGGCCCCTCGTGTGTTTCTTACTACACGGGGCTTTTGGCATGCATTGCCAGTTGTTGTTGAAACCAATATTGGGATGCAGCGACGAGCTTTGTTTGAAGAGGAACACTAGCGCGTTTTGTGAAGACGTTATAGTTGTTCAGGCGAATACGGTCGAGAATGTGACGGTAGAGCGTGCTGCTCAGCGTAACGGCGAGACGACAATCGGCGTCGAGCAGAGAAATGCCGGATTGGGCACGCTGATAGTACTCTTCGGCGCGGGACATTTGGAAACGAATCAGTTCGCAAAAAACGGGATTAATCACCCCATGCATCAAATCTTCTTCCGTATAACCGAATATCTGCATCTCATCTTGAGGAATGTAGATGCGGTTTTTGCGCGCATCTTCACCAACATCGCGCAAGATATTGGTGAGTTGCAGAGCAATGCCCAGTTCAACGGCGCGTGCAAGGGCGGCGGGGTCCTGATAGCCAAAGATGGGGGCGGTCAATAGGCCGACTGTGCCAGCGACGCGATAGCAGTAGAGATAGAGGTCGTCGAATGTTTGGTAGCGATTCGTTGCCAAGTCCATTTCGACGCCGTCGATGAGTTCCAATGCGGGTTGCAATGGCACTTGATATGTTTCGAGCAGATGGCTCCATGCCAGTTCAATTGGGCCATTGTCACTGCCTCCATGCGCATAGATGTGCTTGAGCGATTGACGCCAGAAGTTCAGCGCGGTTTGGGGTGATGCCGAACCGCGTAGATGACCGGCACGTGGAGCATCAACGGCTTCATCAACGATATCATCTACTACGCGACACAAGGCATAGATAGCCCAAATCGCCCGTCTTTTGGGCTGTGGCAAGAAGACAGAACCCCAGTAAAATGTCTTCGACGCCCGTTGTGTCACACGACGACAGTAATCGTAGGCTTCCATCACCTGTTCCTGTCGCATCAATCGCCTCCATTCATAAACTACACTGGTGGAAAGTTGCCCACCTTAACGCATTGTAATAAGGAGACGCACGCCACGTGCAATACTGGTAAAATAAAAATAAAACTACTGCTTAGTAGTGAACGTAGATAGTATGACAGACCGACAAAATCATTGTTCCGCGGTCACATGCCAAGTCAGCACATTTGCGGAACAAGTGAGCAAAAATAGATAGTGATACAGAGTAAGGATTTCTATGCGTATCATTCTTTACCTGGGTAAAGGCGGCGTTGGCAAGACCACCGTTGCTGCCGCAACAGCGGTACGTGCCGCCACTTTGGGCAAACGCACGCTGGTGGTTAGTACAGACCTTGCCCATAGTCTGGCCGATTGTCTCAATACCTCTCTCACGTCTGACCCGATGGAACTGAAGACAAATTTGTGGGCGCAAGAGGTAAATGTGTTGGATGAGATGCGGCGTGGTTGGGGTAAACTGCAAGAGTCAATGAGCAAAACTTTGCGTAAGCAGGGCATCAACGCGGTTATGGCGGAAGAACTGGCTCTCATTCCGGGGATGGATGAGATCGTGAGCTTGATCAATATCTACCGCAATGCGCGTGAAGGCAATTTTGAGGTAGTGGTGATTGATGCGGCTCCAACGGGTGAGACGGTGCGCTTGCTCAGTATGCCTGATACTTTTCAATGGTATGCCGGCCGCCTCTCTGCTTTGCAGAGCAGTACACTCAATCTGGCGCGGCCACTCCTTAAGGCCGTGTTACCCAATACTGAAATTCTCGAATCGGTCAAACTGCTTAGTGAGCGCGTGAAGACACTGCGTGAAGTTTTAGGCAATCCCGATATCAGTTCGTATCGTCCGGTGGTCAATCCTGAACGCATGGTGATTAAAGAGGCTTTGCGCGCCGAGACCTACCTGGCTCTCTTCGGCTACCCGATTGATGGTGTTGTTTGCAATCGAGTGATTCAACCCGGCAATTATCAAGATCAGTTTATGCAGGAGATGTATCAGACGCAAGAAAAACTTCGTCAGCAGATACACCAAACCTTTGCGCCTCTGCCCGTTTGGGAAGCTCCCTATCGTTCGCGGGAAATTCTCGGCATTGAGGCCTTAGGCGAACTGGCTCATACCATTTTTGGTGAACAGGACCCCACGCAGGTCTTCTATCGCGGCCCCGTACAAGAGGTGACCCGTGAGGGCGATACCTACGTCTTACGTTTGCCATTGCCGCATGTAGAGATGAACAAGGTGCTGATGACGAAGAAGGGCGATGAAATGATTATCGAGATAGGCAATTTCAAGCGTGACATCACGCTACCGGCGGTGCTGACCCATCAGGAGGCAACGGTGGCGCGTTTCGTCAACAAGGCACTGGAAATTCACTTCACCGTTCCTGAAGAAGAAGTGGGTAAAAGCGCGTAGAGGCCAGTAGTGCTCTGTCAATCGTCATTGCATACCTATCCATGACACCCACAAGGGGTGTCACTACATGATATCAGATGATATGACGTGCCTAAAATGTAGTGACATCCCTTGTGGGTGTCATGCTCATCCTCTCTATGAAGATGGACAACTGGTTTTACGCGCTCAATTTGACGATGGTGACGCCGTCACCACCCTCGTTGGCGGGGGCAAAGGCAAACGATTTCACTAATGGATGATGGGTGAGTTGTTCACGGACGGCAGCACGTAAGGCTCCCGTCCCTTTGCCATGCACGATGCGTACCGACCCCATACCCGCTAGTGCAGCCTCATTGAGGTACGTTTCTAGTTCCTCAAGGGCATGCTCGACACGCCAGCCGCGCATATCGAGTTGGAGCGCGACGGCGGGACGGTCTTCGTAGCGTGGAGTCACAATGGATGGCGTTGGATTGTCGGTTGTTTTGGCCTTGCGTTTGCCGATACGCTCGATATTGTCGATATTGACGCGGAACCGCATCGACCCCATTTGCACTTCAGCCTCATTGCGGTCGGCTGAGATGCCGAGCAGTTCGGCGTTTTGTCCAAAGCTGAGGACATGCACGGTATCACCAAGCTGGAGTGGTCGGGTCAGCTCATCTTGTGGCAGCTCGACCTCTGGTGTTTGCTGACGCGGTCGCGCTGGTTCAGGAACGGATGTGACCTTTTCTTCCAGGCGGCGTGTTAATTGGCGCGCGTCGCTCAGACGCTCGCGTGAGATGCTGGCGCGCTGTACATCAATTTTGATTTTTGCCAGCGCGTTCTGCACTTCATCCAATTCGCGGCGCGCCTGTGCGCGGGCCTCGTTGAGGATGCGTACACGCTGTTCTTCCTGCTTGTAGCGTTCCTCTTCAAGTTGTTTGCGCTGATACTCGGCCTCGGCGCGTTCCATGCTTAAGCGGAAGCGTTCATCCTCGACGGCCTTGCGCTCGGATTGTAGCCCTTCTAGCAAGTTCTCCATGCGCACACCCGCGCTGCCCAAAAATTCGCGTGCGCGCTCAATGATGCCAGCGTCCAGGCCTAGACGGTTGGCGATTGCCAGGGCATTGCTGCGTCCTGGTAGGCCAATGCTGAGCTTATAGGTTGGTGAAAGCGTCTCGACATTAAACTCAACCGAGGCATTAACGACATTGGCTTGCTCGTGGGCGAAGGCCTTGAGTTCTGAGTAGTGCGTGGTTGCGACCGTCGTGACATGCTGTTCCAGCAGATAGGCCAGGATGGCGCGGGCCAGGGCAGAGCCTTCGCTGGGGTCTGTGCCAGCTCCCAATTCGTCTAGCAGGACCATGACATTTGTGCGTCGCGGCTCGTGCGGTTTGGTCAACGTTTCCGAGAGTGTGCCGCGAATCTCTAAAGCTCCGTCCTGCTTTTCTTCCTCGATACGCCGTAAAATCTCAATAATGCGACTTAAGTGCGATGAGAACGTACTCAAACTCTGTTCAATACTTTGCTCGTCACCGATGTCTGCGAAGATATCCGCACAGACTGCGACTTCGGAGTCATAGTCAGCGGGAATATGCATGCCAGCTTGTGCCATCAAAGTTAGCAAGCCAACGGTTTTGAGGGCGACGGTTTTGCCGCCCGTGTTAGGGCCGGTAATTACGACCATGAAGAAGTCGCGCCCCAGATGGAAGTTGGTTGGTACGACCTTGCCTGTCAGCAGGGGATGACGGGCATTGCGCAGGTCTATGCGTCCCACATCGTTCAAGCGTGGCGCATTCGAGCGCGTCATACGGCTATAACGGGCTTTTGCAAGATGTAGATCAAACTCAGCCAGCAGTTCGACCTCTGTTTGGAGTGCCTCGTGTTCCAGGCCAATCTCGTGTGAAAGAACGCGTAGAATGCGTTCAATCTCTTGCCGTTCTTCAATCTGCAATTCGCGGATGCGATTATTCAGCTCGACGACAACGAGTGGCTCAACAAAGACAGTTGCCCCACTGGATGATTGGTCATGGACGATACCACGTACCTGACCACGATTTTCTGCCTTGACAGGAATTACGTAGCGATCATTGCGAATGGTGATAATGGGTTCCTGAAGAGCATGTCCAAACTCGTTGACGAGTGTGCGCAGACGTTCCTGCAAGCGTTGATTAGCTCCACGCAGATCAAAGCGTAGTTTGCGCAGTGCTGGACTGGCACTATCCAGTACTGCGCCCTCTTCGCTGATTGTCTCCTCGATGCGTTGTGCGATGCGTGGACGCTGCGGCATGGCAGTTCCGAGTTCGTGCAGGAGTGGAAAAACCTCGGTAGCTAGTTTCTCTAACTGGCGTGCGACAAAGAGCGCACTGTGGACAGTTTCCATGACTTCGAGCAGGTCGCTGGGAGTCAGGACCCCATCACGAGCAGCACGAGCCAGCAGAGGGCGAATATCATGGGCACCACGCACGCCTGCATCGGTGTGCAGATCAAGCATGGTGTTTGCTTCCGTCGTATAGGCGAGACGACGCCGCGCCTCATCTATCTGTGGTGTCGGCTCCAATGCCAGCACCAGTTCTTTACTGGCAGAAAAGGCCGCTTCGCCTGCGACTTTCGCCAGGATTTTGGGGTACTCCAGCGTGAGTAAACTTTTCTCGTGCATAATTGTGTGATGAGTCCTCTACAGTATGTGCCGCCATGGCGCGTAGATCAGATGTGTGCGACCGCAAAAAAGGCCGTTGGTAAGGATATCATATTTTGTGCGTAATGGAAATGGGGATGAGTTGCTGCTCTCTGATAGAACTACGGAAGGACAGGCAAATATTTCACCAGTTGAGAAGATTGCTCAAAGGCAATCTTCTCTGCTATTGTGCGCTACTGCATAGACGCCGGGGCATAGAAAAGCGTATACTAGTTCTTGGAAGCAAGAATATACAGCTTGAGACGATGAGGATAGTGCCAATGAATTGTGTACGTTGCAATACGCCACTGATTGAGCATGCCCGCTTTTGCAGTAAGTGTGGCTATCCTGCTGCGATGTCACAGCAAGGTGCAGAGCCGCAAATTTCTTCTGCGTCGCAATTGCCGGCTACGCCTGTGCCACAGGCCGTACAAACTCCACAACCACCGATAGCCCCGATGGCTTCTGCGCAATCTTCCTATGCGATGCCGCCGACAGTCCCTCTTGTTTCGGAGGGTGTGGGGGGTGTCTTTATGGGTAGTGAACGTGAGTCGGTGCAGCCCATGATGGCCCACGGTTCACCCTTGCCCCATTACCAGAGCGGACAAATGGTGGGACAGGGGACTAAGGCGCGCCCGGCGGTTGTCTCGCCATCCGCGCAAGTCAAAGGCCGCCGTCGTACTGCTTTCCTACTCGGCTGTGTGGCGACGGTACTACTACTACTCGTTCTGCTTGTCGCAGGCTGGATATTTGCCTTACGTCCCTATCTCAACAATCTGGCGGTCTCGCAGCTCGATCAGGCAATGACAGGTACTGTCAATCAGCTTCCTCCCTTCCCATTTGTTCCGTCCGGTCCTGTGCTGGTTTCGGAGTCAACGCTTAATACCTTTATCACCTTGAATATTCCTTCTTCTCTGCCCGTACAGAATACGCAGGCGCAGATTTCTTCCGCTGGGATCCAGATCAGTTTTCAGGTTTATGGTTTGACGGGTCGCATTAGTGGTGTGCCAAAGGTGGTCAATGGGCAATTACAACTGACGAATGTGACGGTCAATACGCTAGTCTCTCTGATATTATCGCCGGATGATCTGGCGACGCTGGTCAATACGCATATCGCGACTGCGTTGGGGCGCATTCATCACAGCGTGCGCAATGTGGTCTTAAAAGATCATGAGATGGATATGCTGCTGGTATAGGCCGGGCCTTGTTTGCGGTGTCGGTTGTTTGAAAGCGTAGAGCGGTAGTATAAGTAGCAGTAGTGGCACCGCAGGTGGCTCTAAGGGCGGGCGCGGATGCAACGGTGCAAGTTGGGTTGAGGATGCGGTAGGCTGTGAGATGATGGTGCAGATACTCTCGTTTGTCGTGCTGGCCTGTGTAGAGGCGAGCGGCGCGTTTTGGACATGGGTGAAGACGGAGGCCACATTAGGTAAGAAACCATCGTTACTTTCGCTAAGCGGCCAGTAGACGATGGCAGCGCGTCCGATAATATTCTGGCGCGGCACGCAGCCCCAGTCGCGTGAATCGGAGCTACCAGCACGGTTATCGCCTAGCACGAAATACGCATTAGGCGGCACGACGCGATTGCTAAAAGAGGAATAGGGATTGCCCTGATTTTGCGGATCTATGTAGGTTTCGTCCAGCGTTGTGCCATCGACGATGACGGTATCGCCATGGATGCTAATCACGTCGCCGGGCAGGCCAATCACGCGCTTGATATAATCTTGGGTAGGATTGGGCGGGGCCACAAAAACGATCACATCCCCACGTGCGGGCGATTGGAACAGATAGGGCCACTTATCAACAAGAATCAGTTCGTTATTATGTAGGCTAGGTTCCATGCTATGCCCGTCGATGCTGAAGTTTTGGATGGCGAGACGAATGATGAAAAAGAGCAGTAGCGTCAGAACAATTGTTTCGATGATTTCGCGAACAATACGGTAACGAGCTTCAAGTTTTGATACATTTTCCACGAAACTCTCCCCAAGCGGCTCCATCAAAGATGCCATGTTGCGTCATGTTTGCTTATGATGTTTCTTGCGATACCGACAGCATACCACGTAGAGGGCAGGCATCGCGAGCAGGAACACACTATTTATATCGACATGGACAGTATATCCGTGAGCGGAAGTGACTGTCGGTGGGAGTGTGCTGGCAAACAAGGAGCTTGTGTGAGCTGGAAGAGCTGCATGCGTGGGTGGAGGAATGCTGGCGAAGACAGTAGCGGCGTTGGGGAGTAAACCGTAGTTATTCTGTCCGAGAGGCCAATAGACAAAGGCGGCGCGTCCAACAATCTTGTTAGCAGGCAGAAATCCCCAGGAGCGTGAGTCAAAACTGCCGGAACGATTATCGCCCATTACAAAATACTCGCCGGGCGGCACGACTAGATGATTGATGACTTTATCGGTAAAGGTTGCGCCCATCATGGACGGACTGACGTAAAACTCTTTGAGCGTGACGCCATCAACTGTTGGCGCGCCATTGTTCACGGTGATGACATCGCCCGGAATGGCAATAATGCGCTTGATATAGTCTGTGCCTGGTTGAGGGGGGGCATCGAAAACGATTACATCCCCGCGTTGAGGAGCATGGAAATGGTATGTCCATTTATCGACCAGCACCAACTCGTTATTGTGCAATGTGGACTCCATGCTGTGACCATCAATCTGAAAATTCTGGACTGCTAGACGAATGACCAGAAACATTAACACTGTCAAAACTAGCGTTTCGATGACTTCGCGATGCAAGCGATAGCGTTTCTCGAAGTCAAGTTCTATATCCGCACTCATGAAATTGCTCAATTTCTCTCTTGTTGATGACTTTTATAGAATAGTCGAGTAGTCGAATGGTCACCCATTTGCTGGATATGTCTTTTATTGTAGCATATTCGGATTGTTGCCGATGCTATGTATCGCTCAGTTGAGAGGAAATAGGAAATAATAGCTACTATGGACGTTGTTTCCTTCTATAGAATGTACCTCTCAACCCTGTTCTGCCGTTGACTTCTTCTTGAGCATAGTACCTCTTGACGCGACGGAACAAGTGTTGTACTGTTGTATGGAACGTTTGTTTGTAATTCAAAAACAGTAACTACTCGCATCTTGTATGGGTAGTAATAGATGTTGTATAGCCTACTAATTATTGGGTGGTTCAAGTCTATGCCTCAAGATAAAATCATTATTCGCGGTGCACGCGAGCATAATCTCAAAAATATTGACGTGACCATTCCACGCGATAAGCTGGTGGTCATCACGGGACTTTCCGGCTCTGGCAAGAGTAGCCTGGCTTTCGATACCATTTTCGCGGAAGGACAGCGACGGTATGTCGAGTCGCTTTCGGCCTATGCGCGCCAATTCTTAGACAAGATGGAGAAGCCCGATGTTGACCATATCGATGGGCTATCACCAGCCATCTCAATAGATCAGAAGGGCACGACACACAACCCACGCTCAACTGTTGGCACGGTGACCGAGATTTATGACTATTTGCGTTTGCTCTATGCCCGTGTGGGGCATCAACACTGTCCCAAGTGTGGACGTGAGGTCAGTCATCAGACGGTGCAACAGATTGTAGATGCCGTGCTGAGTTTGCCCAATGGCTCGCGTATCATGTTGCTGGCCCCACTGATCCAGGGGCGCAAAGGCGAATATAAGAATATCTTTGAAGAGATGCGCCGCTCGGGTTATGTGCGTGTGCGTGTTGACGGCACGATAGTTGATTTGAGCGAAGAGATCGAGCTGGATAAGCAGAAAAAGCACACGATTGAGGTCGTGGTAGACCGCCTGATTATTCGCAAGAGCAACAAGGCAGCAGACGCGCATGGGCAGCACGATGAGCATGCCGCCTTGCGTCTGGTTGCCGAACGGCCCGCTCTCTATGAGAGCCATGTTGCGCAGAATGGTCTGGGCGAGGGCGAGGACGCGCATGATGCCCACCTGGTAGCCGACTTGAGCAGACGGGAAGAGGTCGAGCCAGCGTTCCGCCAACGCGTGACCGACTCCCTGGAGACGACGCTCAAGCTCGGCAATGGCGTTGTACTGGTCTCGGTGATCGACGGCGAAGAAATTCTCTTTTCTGAGAAGGCGGCTTGCGTCTATTGTGGGATTAGCTTGCTCGAGATCGCTCCGCGCTCATTTAGCTTTAACAGTCCACATGGAGCCTGTCCAACTTGCACTGGTCTTGGTGTACAACAAGAGATTGACCCCGATCTGGTGGTAACGCACCCCGAACTGAGCATCGCCGATGGCGCGATTGCCCCTTGGAGCAAGGTGATTAGCGGAAGCTCCTGGCATGCGTCGATTTTGGATGCGCTGGCGGAACGCTATCAATTTAGCCTCAATACGCCCTGGCGAGAACTTGATGAGCAGATCCGCCAGAAGATTCTGTATGGCGTCTCCGATACACTTGCGATTCGCTATACACCACAGCATGGCAACGTGCGCACCTATAATGTTCACTTTGAGGGTGTGATCTCTAATCTGGATAAACGCTATAAAGAGACGACCAGCGATGGTGTGCGTGAGGAGATCGAGGCCTATATGTCGGGGCGCATCTGTCCAACGTGTCAGGGGGCGCGTCTCAAACCAGAGGCACTGGCTGTGACCGTTGGCGGACGCAATATTGTGCAGGTCTCCAACCTCTCGATAGTGACGGCGCAACGTTTCTTTGCTGAACTTGAAACGGACATTTCCCCTGCTCTTCCGGTCGCTCTGCCCATACTGAACGTCGTTGGGTCTGCTCCTACGAATGGCACGGGCAAGAAGAAAAGTGCAAAGCGTGCTGCCGAGGCTCTGGAGCGTGAGCAAACGCTGCCAGACCCGCTGACGCCTATCGACTCAAGCGGCACACTGGCCTTGAGTGCGTTGACGGAGCGTGAATGCTTCATTGGGCGACAGGTGTTAAAAGAGATTCACGCTCGTCTCCAGTTTTTGATCGATGTGGGTCTAGACTATCTGACGCTCGGTCGCGCCGCTGCTAGTCTCTCTGGTGGAGAGGCACAGCGTATTCGTCTCGCCACGCAGATTGGTTCTGGCTTGATGGGTGTCCTCTATATCCTCGATGAGCCAAGCATTGGCTTGCATCAGCGTGATAATGATCGCCTGATTAAGACACTGCTCCGGTTGCGCAACTTGGGCAATACGTTGCTTGTGGTGGAACACGACGAGGATACCATGCGCGCCGCCGACTACATCATTGATATTGGCCCGGGTGCGGGCGAACATGGCGGTTATGTGGTCGCGGAAGGAACCTATGAGCAGATTGTGGCGAACACCAATTCGCTGACGGGCGATTACCTCTCACACCGCAAACAGGTGGAGATACCACAGACGCGCCGCGCAGGCAATGGTTTGAACCTGCTGATTAAGGGTGCGCGTGAGAACAATCTCAAAAATATCACTGTCGAGGTTCCGCTTGGTAAGTTTGTGGTGGTCACGGGTGTTTCCGGTTCGGGCAAAAGTACGCTGGTGACGGATATCCTCTATCGCAAACTCTCACATGCCTTCTTTCGCTCTCACGATAAACCAGGATTACACGATGCTATCGAAGGACTTGAATATCTGGATAAAGTTATTGAGATCGACCAGTCGCCGATTGGACGCACGCCGCGTTCTAATCCCGCCACCTACACAAATGCTTTCACGGGTATTCGCGAACTGTTTGCGCAAGTGCCAGAAGCGCGCATACGTGGCTATCTGCCCGGACGTTTCTCTTTCAATGTGAAGGGTGGACGCTGCGAAGCCTGCAAGGGCGAGGGTATCGTCAAGATTGAGATGAACTTCCTGCCCGACGTTTATGTGCCTTGCGATATCTGCCAGGGCAAACGCTACAATCGCGAGGCATTGGAGATTTACTATAAGGGCAAGAGCATTGCTGACGTACTGAATATGACGATTGAAGAGGCAACCGAGTTTTTTGCCAATGTGCCATCCATTTATAACAAAATGAAGACACTGAACGATGTGGGCTTGGGCTATATGCGTCTGGGGCAGCCGGCGACCACGCTCTCCGGTGGCGAGGCCCAGCGCGTCAAACTGGCAACCGAGTTGGCACGCCGCGCCACGGGCCGCACGATGTACATTCTGGATGAGCCGACGACTGGCCTGCACTTTGGCGATGTCGAGCGTCTGCTCCAGGTCTTGCAACGCTTGGTGGACGCGGGCAACTCGCTGGTAGTGATTGAGCATAACCTGGACGTGATTAAATGCGCGGATTGGCTGATTGACCTGGGTCCCGATGGTGGCGAACGCGGCGGCGAGATCGTCGCGCAAGGTACGCCCGAGGAAGTTGCCGCACAGGAGCAATCCTATACCGGCTACTTCCTCAGGCGCATGTTTACCGAGGAATCTGCACGTCTTGTCGCTCTGTGAGAATGCCGTTATGACAGCTCGCTGTTCAGACTTCTGCTTGCCGATTCAACCAGTGTCTCTGCTGGCGGTGTCGATTGCCCGCCGTTCTGTCTTGGTTTAGGGTCTGGCCCGGCAAGTTTGCTATCCGGGCCACGTTGTCGCTGATGATGGTCAATCCAAGCGATCAGCGCGATCATGGCGAGGACAACGAGACCCAGGCCAACGAATTTATAGACACGTGACAATTGTAGAGCGAGGACGCCAAAGAGGATGGTTAGGCCGTAGAAGAGATAGCAGATTTGGCGCACGCTCAATCCAGTTGCTAGTAGACGATAATGCAAGTGTGTCTTGTCATAGTGCAGAGGATGCTGCCCGTGCCTGACGCGGCTAATCATCACAACTGCGACATCTAGGATGGGAATGCCGAGGATCATGAGTGCCAGTGCGACCTTCGCGCCGCCGATGATCGAGAGGACAGCGAGGCAGAGGCCGAGGAATTGAGAACCGCTATCGCCCATGTAGATTTTCGCAGGGTTCCAGTTATGTGGTAGGAAGCCTAACGTGGCTCCTGTGAAGATGGCGGAGAGAATGGCGATACTGTGCTGGCCTAGTGTCCAGCTAATGATGGTGATGAACAGGCCCGTGATGGCAACCACGCCCGTTGCCAGCCCATCCAGGCCATCAATTAGGTTGACTGTATTCATCATGCCTGCCATCCAGAACCAGGTGAAAAGAATGGCCGGAATGGCCAGCCAGCTAATCACGGGTTGATGGATGAAGAGCGTGATCTCCGGCTCGTAATACCAGGGAAGATTTTTGTGGTAAATGGCAACGCCAAAGGGGTTGCTAAAGCCGAAGAGCAGGACACCGTGAAATAGGTAGTGTGTGACGCCATTGATGATCGTCCAGCCTGGTCCCAGAATGATGATGACGGCAACTGTTTGGGCAAGCAGTTTCGTGCGTGGTTTGAGTCCCTTCACGTCGTCATAGGCATGTACCAGCACGATCAGCAGCGAGCCAGCTAGTAAAAGCCAATAGCTGGTGATCTCTTTTTGCGGAATGGCTCCATCGACATAAAAGAGTAGCGAGGCAACGACAAAGCCTATATAGATAGCGACGCCACCTAAACGTGGAACCTGATCGCGCGCTCTGCCTTCTTCGTGTTTGCCAAGCCAGCCCATCCGTTTGCAGAGGCGAATTACGCCAAAAGTGCAGAAATAGGCCAGCAAAAAGGCAAAAATGCTGCCCGCAAGCAATACGACGAGATCTGGCAAAGCAACAGGCAGAAGTGTTCCGTATACGTGAACAAGTGATGCTTGTATCATACTATCATTCCTAATGTGAAAGGAAGCTCTTACGCCATTGTAGTAGTGTAACGTTCCGCTTCCCATGCTTTTGTGCATGCATTTTCTCTTGAAGAAAACGTCGTTATAACAAGCTTATAGTTTATCACGCGATCATAGATAAATATGTAACAGACGGTCCCAGCCAGCATAATCTTGTTGCGCGGTGATAACCGCGTGGGGCCAGAGTTCATCGATAAGCTGCATTAAGGCAACCCTCTGCTGATATCCTATTTCGATGAGAATACAACCTCTGCGCTTCAGCTTACCAGATTGTCTGGCTTCAACCAAAAAACGGTACAATAGTCCTAGTCCCTTTGGCCCACTAAAGAGTGCGAGATGTGGTTCATAGTCGCGTACATCGGGAGCCAGCAGGCTCATTTCCTCTGTTCCCACGTAGGGCAGGTTGGCGGTCAAGAGATCGACAGGTTCGGGCAAGGCGGCCAACAGATCACCCTCAAGCAAGCGTATGCGTTGCTCAACGTGATGACGTTGGCAGTTTTTCTGTGCGACGGCGAGGGCAGCAGCCGAGATATCACAGGCATAGAGGAATGGCAGGCGTGGCTCTGTGACGGCCAGGGCGATAGGAATGGCCCCACTGCCTGTGCCGATATCGGCAACAAGAGGTTGCTCGCCGGCGTCCAGGCGCGCGCGCACAAAACGTAATGCCGCCTCTACCAATAATTCCGTTTCTGGGCGCGGAATAAGTACGCGCTGATCTACGAGCAGGTCTAACCCGTAAAATTCTTTCTGCCCAACTAGATAAGCCAGCGGCTCGCCCTGTCGTCTGCGCTCGATCAGTGCAAAAAAAGTTGCAGCCTGCTCGTCACTCACTGTGCGCTCTGGGTAGGCATAGAGCAATGCGCGCTCATTGCCTGTGATATGGCTGAGTAAGAGCTGGGCATCCAGGCGGGCGGAGCGCGTCTCTGGCTCTGCTGTCCCGGCTGTTATCAAGCGTTGCATGCCCTGTTCTAGTACGTCTTTGACTGTAGTCATTCCGGCATCCAACATTTCTAGAGCGGTTGGCGACCTGCAAGACCCGTGTGTAGATAGTGCCAGTAGCGAATACGATCTTCGCCTAAACGCCAGCAGAGATAGATTTCCTGGCCCTCGCGCAGACTGAGGAAATCTATCAGGCCTGTGTCGGGGTCTTTGAGTTCGCAACCAAATGTCTGTAATGTGGCAATCAGCTCGTTTAGCTTCTCTGTATGGCGCGCCAATGATTTCTGTGTATGTGTCATGCGCTCACTCAGATGATGGCCATTGCCCAACGCTTTCATGCGCAAGGTGGCAAGCTCATCTTCAGCCGCTTGTAAAGACGGACGCTCCTGCTGAATTGCGCCGAGTACTTTGCTAATTTGTGGTAGCAGAGCCTCAGCCTCTTCACGTGAAAAATAATGTGGCACTGTGATTAACCAGCCTTTCCCTAATCGCAGTGAGTGTGCTTACGCGCTAGACTACTTCATAGTGCATCATATCATGCCTTGTAGGACTTGTATAGACGCCCTGCGGATGAGATGCTCACTAATAGCGTGCTGGGAACTTCTAGCCGGTATTGCGCACACCCGCCGCAATGCCATTGATGGTTAATAGGACGGCATAGGTGAGTCTGGCCCGTTCGTGTGCGGTTTCATCGGCCTGTGCTTGCTCTTCGGGTGTGAGCATCAGCGGGCCACCGAGAGCGCGCAAACGCCGTAGCAGTGTGACTTGGAAGTAGCTCAGCGGATCAACATAGGGATTACGCCGTCGAATCGATTCTTGTAAGACACTGGTATTGTCAAGTAGCTCTTTGCCGCCGACGATGCGAATCACCATCGTGCGCGTGCGCTCATATTCGGCCTGAATCTCCTGTGACATGCGTTGGCGTAGCTCATGGTCATCGACCAGGGTGGCATAATGTTGTGCAATGTGCATATCGGCTTTGGAGAGCGTCATTTGCAGATTATCCAGGAAGGCGTGCAGGAAAGGCCACTCGCGATACATCTGCTGTAGGAGTGGGAGATGTGCCGCATCGGCATTGACATAGTCGCTGAGTGCGTGTCCCACACCGTACCAGCTAGGCAGAACATAGCGGCTTTGCATCCAGGAGAAGACCCAGGGGATTGCACGCAGTTCTTCGATGCCATGGCCTTTTGTGCGGCGTGCTGGACGTGAGCCGATGTTGAGCCAGCCGAGTTCAAGAATGGGCGTAGCCTGCTCAAAGAATTGCATGAATGAGGGGGTGTCGTAGATCAGCTGGCGATAGCTGGCATGGGCGCGAGCTGAAAGCTGTTCCATGGCCTCACGCCAGCTAGCGGGCAATTGTGCATCTGTCTGTACTGTTGTTGGCAAACTGGCCTGCACGACGCCAGCAATCACCAGTTCCATATTGCGAATGGCAATGTCATGCAGACCATACTTAAAGGAAAGCATCTCACCTTGCTCAGTGATGCGCAGACGCCCGTTGACTGTTCCCGGCGGTTGTCCGAGGATGGCCTCATAGATGGGGCCACCGCCGCGCCCAATGGCTCCGCCACGACCATGGAAGAGCGTGATGTTGATGTTATACTGGCGGCCTAGCTCCGCCAGGCGCGTCTGGGCATTATAGAGTTCCCAGGCTGAGGTTAGGATGCCACCATCCTTGCTGCTATCGGAATAACCGAGCATCACCTGCTGCTCGCGTTGGCAGCCGTCTAGATAGGCACGATAGTCGGGATGGGTGAAGGCGACGGCCAGCACATCGGTGCAGGTGCGTAGGTCATCAATCGTCTCGAAGAGCGGCACGATGGGTAGGTTGAGTAGGCCCACCTCTTTACAGAAGAATTGGACCTCTAAAAGGTCGCTCAATGTGTGGGCCATGCTGATGATATAGCAGGTCACAGCGCGTGGGCCAAACTCCTCGCGAGCCTGGCGGATGGTGCGAAATGTGTTGAGGATATGTACGGTCTCTGAGCTGAGATGGAGGTCTGGGCGAGCGACCAGACGTGGGTCGCGCAACAGGTTTTCCAACAAGTGCAGACGTTGCTCCTCGCTAAACTTCATATAGTCATCAGTGCAGAGGCCTGTGACGCGCAACAACTCTGCAAGGGCACTGGCATGGCGTTCGCTGTGCTGTCGCACGTCGAGTGTGCTAAAGTGGAAGCCAAAGAGTTCAACTTGGCGTATCAGGCGGCTTAGGTCGCCGTAGGCCAACGGGTTTTCACCATCAGCGAGTAGGCTCTCCTGAAGCAGGCGCAGGTCTTGCAGGAGTTCAGCCGCGTTATGGTAAGCAAACTGTTGAGGGTTTGGCGCGGCCTCTTCCACGAAGGTTGTAGCTTGCCACGTGCTGGCGATGTGCATTGAAGGGATCGTCAGTGTAGCTTCCAAGCGTTTCCACATAAAAGAAAGTTTGTGGCGATATGGCTCCAGGGAGGTTTGCGTGCCCAGTTCGCGGTTATACTCCGGCAGGGCGAGAATATCGGCGTCCAATGATTGCTGCAAGGCTGACGTGATATGGGCATGGTTGAGTGATTGTGAATAGTCCTGGGCCAGAGCTTGGATCGCATTGCGATAGTGTGCGATGACATAACTGCGTTGCAGGCGTAGGGCTGTGAGCAGGGTTTCGGAGCTGACAAAGGGATTGCCATCCTGATCGCCGCCAATCCAGGAGCCGAGGCGTAGAAAGGGTGGTACAGTCAGTTCAGGATAGCTGCGTGCCAGCAACTCTTCAAATTCGCTATAGAGGTCGGGCAGAGCATCGTAGAGGATTTCGTCGAGATAGTAGATGCCCATTTTGATCTCGTCAAGTGGCTGTGGGCGGACAGAGCGAATGGCATCGGTGCGCCAGAGCAGGGTGACCACACGCTCTAGATCGTGACGCCATTGTGTGCGCTGGCGTGGTGTCATCTCTTCCATGTGGTCGTGTGTTGCCAGCAGGTCAGCGAGGCGGCGTGATTTTGTAATCAGACTGCGGCGCGTCGCTTCTGTGGGATGAGCAGTAAAGACGAGTTCGATGGAGAGCCGGTTGAGCAGGTCTTGGAGCTGTGGCGCGGAGAGCTGCTTGTCCAGACAGAGTTTGACCAGTGCGGCCAGTGAGCCGCGTGGTGGTTTGTGCAAGATGTCCGGTGTGTTGAGTTCTGCGCTATAGCGTCGCCGGATGCGATGATGCTGCTCAGCGGTGTTGACGAGATGGAAGTAGACGGTAAAAGCCCGAATGACATCAATAGCAGTATCGAGGTCGCATTGCTCAACAATGCTGACGATTTCCTGGTTGAGAGCCTGAATGACGGCTTTGAGGGCAATCTGTTCTTCCGGTAAGGCGAGATGGAGACGTTCGGTGTAGTCACGCAAACGTTTACAACTGCGGCGCAGGCGTTCGACCATTTCAAACACGCTATAGCCGCCGTGCTGTTGGATAGCCTGCCCTAGCGCATTGCCGAGAGTGCGAATATCATGGCGCAGGGGAGCATCCTTCTCGCTGCGGTCGGTAGGTCCTGGCATATCTGGCATGTGCAGCTCTTTCTTGTGATGGATTTGAGAAATCAGGATGAATGATCGACAACGCGGCACATTCCCTGTACCTCTTCCGAGTCGGCACGCCATTGAGCCTTTCTCTCTTGCATGCATAGTATAGCACATGCATAGGGTGCTGGCGGATATCAACTTTGACGAATAGGTGTATATCAGCGTCATTGTATCCTTCCGAGGATCAGAATGGTGGATATTTCCCAAACTATACAGTGCAAAATGCACAGTGCTGGAAAAATGCGAGCATAAAAAGGCTTTTATGCAGGTATACGAGGTGTGTTTTGTGCATATTGCACAAAATGAAAGGATGTACTTCTCGTAAAATGTCTCTATGTTAAAGAATATGGGCAATTTATACTTAACAGCAAAGAGCATGCCTCAGTGAAGCGGCAAATGCGTGTGATTTCTCCCTATGCAGTGTGAGCAACCGATATGGTAATGATGCCATTGGTCTTGAGACTGTTTTGGATACGACACGAAAAGAGGACTAACGACATGGCTGCTCAAGCACCATCTGATACCGGAATGAAGGCAACACTCGGCCTCACCGGCGTCACTATTAACGCAATGGCTCTGATTGCCCCCGGAGCCTTCCTGTGGACCACTTATCAGTTGCAGGCTGCGCCCGGCTCAGCAATGAGCATGTGGGCATCCGTATTTGTAGCGACCGCGATTGCTCTGTTAACTGCGATTGCGTATGCTACACTCGCCAAACGCTATCCCGAAGCGGGTGCAGGTAGTTCCTACTACTTTGCAGAAATTTCTATTCTACAGCATGAGGAGCATCGCCACTTTAAGTTTGCCCGTCTTGCCAAATTTGTTGTTGGTTGGGCCTCACACCTGTATTACTGGGTGTATCCTGGTGTGATGGTAGCCTTCATGGGCCTCGTTATCACGTACATCATCCAGACTTTTAATCCCAGTTTTGGAACACCAATCCAGGAAATTATCGTCTGTGTCGTTTTTGCAATTATCGTAGGTGCAATCGCCTATATCGGTGTCTCTGGCGCGACTGTTGCCAACATCATCATCAATGCCATTCAGATTATCGCCCTAGTGACGTTCTCTGCTCTGGCAATTGCTTATCGTCTCCAGCATCCAAACGTTCACTACCTGCATCCCAGCGCGTTGAGCGTCATCACCCCGCATGACCTGAATGGCCTGATTTATCAGTCCACGATTGCGATTCTGCTCGTGGTCGGTTTCGAGTCGGCAACAGCATTAGCTGCTGAGGCGAAAAACCCAGGGCGCGACATTCCACGCGGTGTTATTCTCTCGCTGGTCATTCAGGCGGTTATCTTCTACTTCCTGGAGTACTTCGCAGCCAATTTCTTTGTTAACAGCGGCTATACATTTAAAACAGCCACCGGTACGGTTTCTGGTTTCGCAGCGGCGAACGCTTCGGGCGCACCGATTGGCGATATGGTCAAGATCATCGGCGACCAGATGCTAGGTGGTAACGGTACTGCACTGGCAATTATCCTGGCGGCAACCGTCGTGATTGCTCTGGTCGGCACTTCGCTCTCCTGCTTGAATACAGGCGTCCGCGTTACTTATGCAATGGGCAAAGACTCTGAACTACCAGTAGTCTTCGGTTTCTTGCATGGCAAATATCGCACACCTCACGTTGGGGTAATCATCCTGACCACGCTCTCCGCCATCATCGGTGCGTATGGTGTGCTGAGCGTTGACAACCTGACACAGGTGACGCTGGTCTCCAATATCGGCACGTTCCTGCTCTATGGCATGACCTGCATCGTTTGTATCGTCGCTTTCGCTGGTGTGGTTGGACGCGGCGTCTTCAGTACCGTGCTCGCCCCTGCATTGGGCGCATTGCTCAATGTGCTGATGTTGATCGGTGTAATCTACTACGCTATCACATCGGGTGGCTCAACACAGGTTGATACGATTATCGCACTGGTCTTTAGCGTTGCCTGGTTGGTGATTGGCTTCGGCTATCTCTACATCCAGCAATTGGCGAAAGGCGTTCCTATTCTGCACCCGGAGGATTACAAAGAGAAGAAGGGTATCTCGGTTGAGGCGGGTGGTGGCAAGTAGTCTCGCATAGACGACTACGCAGCATCGCATCGCACAATCTCTGCGATCTACCTAACATAGCATAACACGAGGCATGGGTGACAGCTACTGTGACCCATGCCACTCCCTATGCTGGTGAATTGCCATATGTGCAATGTCACATATAGCTTTTGCCAGGAATAGGGACTCTTTTGTCCAAAATAGCCCTGGTGCTTGTCGGTTGCCTGTGCTATACTAGAGGCGTGACAAAGCGTTGACTTGAAAAAGGATGAGCTTACAGAGGCTATGACAATAACGTATGCACCAGGGGCGCAGGTCGATCATTACGAAATTATCAAGATGCTTGGGCATGGCGGCATGAGTCGTGTTTACCTCGCCTTAGATGTCAAGACGCAGCAAACCATGGTTCTCAAATTTCTCAACGAGGACCTGCTCGGCAATATTGCGGTCTTTGAACGTTATCAGCGCGAGGCCGAGATCGGTAGCCGCATCGACCACCCACACGTGCAGCATATGCTCAACACTGACGAACAGCGCAGCGACCAATATCTTGTCATGGAGTATATCCAGGGCCGCACACTGCGGGCTGTGCTGGAGGACGCTGCTCCTAATCTTTTGCCCATTGGCGAGGTGTTGCGTTTGACGCTCCAGATTGGCGAAGCCCTGGCCTATTGTCATGAACATGGCGTCTTTCATCGCGATATCAAGCCAGAAAACATCATGATCCAGGATGATGGTAACGTGAAGATCATTGATTTTGGTGTCGCTTTACTGGAGGGGGCACGCCGCGTGACCTGGCGTGGCTTGACGGGCACTGTTGGCACGCCCGATTATATGTCGCCCGAACAACTCAAGGGCGAGCGCGGAACCGCTCCTGCCGATGTCTATGCTGTCGGCATTATTCTTTACGAAATGCTGTGTGGGCGCACACCCTTCGATGGCGAAAACGTCTTTGCCGTCATGAACCAGCATGTCTCACAAGACCCACCCTCGATCCTGACCTGCAACCCTGATGTCCCCCAGGAACTCGCCACCGTCGTTATGCGCGCCATTCGCCGCGATCCGCAGAAACGCTACAAGACTATGAATGATATGTTGTATGATTTGAAGAATCTAGAGCATGTCAAGCCCGTGGCTTATCAACCCGATAAGCCACAAGCCAGTAATACATTGCAGGAATTTCGCCTCGCCGGCATTATCATCTTGATTATTTTTGTCCTTGTCGTTGCGCTTGGCTTTTTTGCCCAATACATGCATCACGCTGTACATTAGTCGCTGGGCGTTTTCTACGTTTCTGCATAAAACACCCAATCTCTCCCACTGAGATATGGCTACTTTTCACATACTTTACTCTTGTTTATGTCAACCTCTCTATGGTATACTTTGCACACAGGTAATATATCCCTTCTCAATCCAACGCGAGCAATGCCGCTCTCTCAGGTGCAACGCCGTCCCACTGACCCGCTCATTGCGTGTTTTGGTCACTCTGTGTGACTGTAAAAACGGTATCACGCGCAGAATGCCACACGTTTTGATGAATCCGCCGACCGTTGTTTGATCGTCGGAACCCTCCCTGGCTCCATTGTTGGAGCCACTGGCTTTGAGCTGATTGTGTTTTTTCGGGAGAGCAACACATGTATACTATGCACAAACATGATTCCACCGACCCTGCCCCCCTTCATGTCCAGGAATACCCCCTGTACGATGATCGTTGGGAACACGATGCCTGTGGTACTGGTTTCCTGGCCCAGGTCTCTGGTGTGGCGAGCCACTCTATCGTTCAGACTGCTCTCGAGGCTCTTGCGCGTCTCACCCATCGCGGCGCACAAGATGCCGAGGCTGAGACAAACGACGGTGCTGGTATCCTGACACAACTTCCTCGCATGCTGTTTAGCGAAGAGTTGCGTCAGAAGCAGATCATTCTTGATGACCCTGCCGATCTCGCTGTTGGTATGGTCTTTCTTCCTTCTCAGGAACGTGCTCCTGTCGCCCATTGGGAGTGTCGTCATCTCATTGAGCAAGGCGTAGCGGCGGCTGGCCTTACCTTTCTTTCCTGGCGCAATCCGCCAATTGACTACTCCGTACTTGGCTCTCGTGCCAGACAGAGTGCGCCAACGATTGCTCAAATTCTGATTACTCGCCCCGCGCATTTATCCCTCGACCAATACGAGCGTGATCTCTATTATGCTCGTCGCTTGATTGAAAAGCACTTGCTCGAAGCGCACATTGCTGATTGTTATCTCGTCTCACTTTCTTCTCGCACGCTTGTCTACAAAGGCCTTCTTGCCCCAGATCAGCTATCGCGTTTCTATCTCGATTTAGCCGACCCCCGTTACACTTCTGCCATTGCCGTCTTCCACCAGCGTTACAGTACCAATACCTTTCCTTCCTGGCCACTGGCGCAACCCATGCGCATGTTGGCTCATAACGGCGAAATCAATACCATTCAGGGCAACCGTAACTGGATGCAAGCTCGCGAGAGCGGTTTTACTTCCCCGCTCTGGGGCGAGCGCGTCCATGCTCTCACGCCTGTCGTGCAAGAAGGCGGGAGCGACTCCGCACAACTTGATAACGCCCTCGAACTGTTAGCCCAATCGGGACGTGATTTGCTGCACAGTATGCAGATGCTTATTCCGCCCGCCTGGGAACACGATGTAGAGATGAACGAGGAGCAGCGCGCTTGGTGCGAGTATCATGCCGGCCTTGTTGAACCCTGGGATGGTCCCGCTGCCCTAGTCTTTAGCGATGGACGCATTGTCGGTTCCGCTCTTGATCGCAATGGTCTGCGCCCCGCTCGCTATATGCTGACCGTGCAAGGCTTGCTGATCGTTGCCTCAGAAACAGGCGTCGTCTCCGTTCCCGCCCATGATATCCTTGAAAAGGGCCGTTTGGGACCAGGTGAGATGATTGCCGTCGATGTTGAGGAACACCGTATCTGGCGCGATGGCGAGGTAAAAGAGGCCTTGGCTCAGCGCCATCCCTATCAACAGTGGCTCGACCAGCATTTGCTGCGTCTGTCATCCCTGTCGCTCAACGCGCAAAAGGCGCAAGAGCAGACAACCGTTAGTGCAGACGCACTTTTCTCTGCACAACAGTTGTACGGCTTTACGCATGAAGACGTGGAGATGGTACTGCGTATCATGCTTCAGGATAATAAAGAGCCGGTGTGGAGCATGGGTGATGACGCTCCGCTTGCCATTCTCTCCGAGTTGCCGCGCTCATTCTCTGATAACTTTCGCCAGCGTTTCGCGCAAGTCACCAATCCACCCATCGATCCGTTGCGCGAGCGCATCGTGATCTCGCTAGAGTCTTACATGGGGCGTAGCCAAAGCTTGCTGCTGGAATCTCCGCTGCATGCCCGTCTGCTCCATCTGGAAACGCCCATTTTGACCGAGAATCAGCTTGAGATGTTGCATCAGCTTGAAGATGCGCATTTTCGCACGGAGACGCTGAGTACGACCTTTGATGCCAGTGCGGGTAGTGATGCGCTCGAAACTGCTCTTGATCGCCTGGAAGAAGCGGCGGCAAGCGCGGTCGCACAAGGAGCGACGCTGCTCATCCTGAGCGATAGAGACGCCACACTGGATATGCCCGCTATGCCGATGTTGATCGCGGTTGGTGCGGTCCATCGCTCACTAATCAAGTGTGGCCTACGCACAAATACCTCGCTGATCTGCGAGACTGGCACGGCCTGGGATATTCACCAGATCGCCTTGCTGCTCGGCTACGGAGCTGAGGCCGTTGTGCCGTTTCTGGCTCTCGAAAGCGTGCGTGCCCTGGCTGGCGAACGCAAACTGGAACATGTGACACGCGAACTCGCTGTTGAACGCTATATCCATGTGATCGAAGATGGCCTATGCAAGATCATGGCGCGCATGGGCATCACGACCATTCGCAACATCATTGGAGCGGGCCAGTTCGAGGTGGTGGGCCTGACGGCTGCCTTTGCGCAACGTTGTTTCGCGGGATCGGCCATGCACCCTGGCAAGCTGACGTATGCGCATGTGGCGCAGCAGATCATCACGCGTAGCCAAGAAATTCGTCAAGTACAAGAGCAAGGTGAGCAGAATGCGCGCCGTCGCAAACTGACCGACCTGGGCCGCTATCGCTTTCGCCGTGATGCTGAATATCATGCCTTTAATCCACTCGTTATTCGCGCTCTGCAAAAGGCTGCTCAAACTGGTAGCCGCGACGATTATCGTCAGTACACCTCGCTCGTCTATAGTCGTCGCCATACCGCCTTGCGTGACCTGTTTTCCTTTGTGTCCACCTCGCCCATTCCTTTGGATGAGGTTGAGCCGATGGAGTCCATTCGCGCACGCTTTGTAGTCTCCGCTATGTCGGTTGGCGCGCTTAGCCCTGAGACCCATCGCACGATTGCGGCGGCGATGAATAGCATCGGTGGACGCAACAATACGGGCGAGGGCGGCGAAGACGAGAATTGGTATCACGAGACGCTTGAGGGCCATCCTGTTAGCAGCAAGATTAAGCAGGTTGCCTCGGGCCGCTTTGGTGTGACGCCCGAATATCTCGTGCGTGCGCAAGAGATCGAGATTAAGATGGCGCAAGGCTCGAAGCCTGGCGAGGGCGGACAATTGCCGCCAGGCAAGGTCACGCCTTTCATTGCCCGCCTGCGCCATACCGCTCCTGGGGTTGCGCTGATCTCGCCACCACCCCATCACGATATCTACAGTATTGAGGATATCGCGCAATTGATCTATGACCTGCACCAGATCAATCCGCAGGCAAAAGTAGGTGTCAAACTGGTCGCATGCGCGGGCGTCGGCACAATCGCGGCTGGTGTTGCCAAAGCTCATGCTGACTACGTGCTGATTAGCGGTCACGACGGTGGCACGGGGGCTTCGCCCTTGCAGTCGATCAAGCATGCTGGCATGCCCTGGGAGCGTGGTTTGGCTGAGGCTCAGCAGGTTCTGGTCAAGAACGGCTTACGCAAGCGCGTGCGTGTGCGCGTGGATGGCGGCTTCAAGACGGGGCGCGATGTGATTATCGGTGCGCTGCTCGGTGCAGACGAGTTCGGCTTCGGTACGGGGGCACTCGTCTCGCTTGGCTGTGATATGGCGCGTCAGTGTCACCTCAATACCTGTCCCGCTGGCATTGCCACGCAGCGCGAAGACCTGCGCGCAAAGTTCACCGGTCGTCCGCAGCATCTCATCAACTACCTGACACTAGTGGCAGAAGAGGTCCGTACATGGATGGCTCAGCTTGGTGTGCGCCATTTTGATGAGCTGATCGGACGCGCCGATCTGCTGAACTGTGCTGAAGAAGCAGCGATTGAACTGAAAGATATGCTAGTTGCCATGCCAGTCCACACGTCGCCGGAAGGCCAGAAGAGTATTCCCTCCTCGCCTGTCGCGGTGCAATTGCTGGCGGAGAGCGAAGATGCTCTGGCTGGTGAGCGCAGTGTCTTGACGCAACATACCATTCACAACTATGATCGCACGATTGGCGCGAGCCTCGCTGGTGAGATTGCACGCCGCTATGGCAACAAGGGCCTGCCAGGAGTGAGCATCACCGCCAATTTCCAGGGGTCTGCAGGCCAGAGCTTTGGTGCGTTCAGCGTGCCGGGCATGCGTCTGATCTTGACGGGCGACGCCAACGACTACGTTGGCAAGGGCATGGCGGGTGGCCAAATCGTGATTATGCCGCCCGCCGATGCATCTTTTGCCTCGCACGAGAACACCATCGTTGGCAATACGGTCCTCTACGGCGCGACGGGCGGCCAACTCTTCGCGGCTGGACGGGCGGGTGAACGCTTCGCAGTCCGCAACAGTGGCGCGCTGGCAGTAGTCGAGGGTCTGGGCGATCACGGTTGCGAGTATATGACGAACGGCATGGTTGTCGTGCTGGGTGAGACGGGCCGCAACTTTGGTGCTGGCATGTCCTCCGGCGTGGCCTACGTGTTGGACGAGCAGGAGATCTTCCCGCTGCGCTGTAACACTGAACTGGTCGATCTCTTGCGCATCGAGGACGGAGGCGAACTGGAAGCCCTGCGCGTGGTTGTTGGCTGGCATGCTCGCAAGACGCGCAGCAAACGCGCCCTTGCCATTCTCGACAATTGGGATCAGATGAGTCACCTGTTCTGGCGCGTCTTGCCCAAAGGAACCAGCACTTCCGCGTGCGACTTCGTCGATATCGGCGAATACGACAACGCCGTCTCGCAACTCGGCGATTAACACAGAGAATACGGTAAAGGCCCGTATGGGAGCGATTCATCGCATCCTTACGGGCCTTTACAATATTTCTGGTGTTTAGTATGGAAATAATTCTATGGCGTGCATGAGATGTAGTGACACACAGCGCGTGCATGATAACCAGCGCGGCATGACACCCAGCGCGTGCATGACACACAGCTCGTGCATGATAACCAGTGCGTGCATGATAACCAGTGCGTGCATGACACACAGTGCGTGTATGACACACAGTGCGTGCATGACACACAGTGCGTGCATGACACACAGTGCGTGCATGACACGCAGTGCGTGCATGAAACACAGTGTGTGCATGACACGCATTGCGTGCATGACACCCAATGTGTGCATGATAAACATTGCGTGCATGACACCCACAATGCGTGCATGACACACAGTGCGTGCATGACACACAGTGCGTGCATGACACCCACAAGGGGTGTCACTACATCTCATGCGTCTTGTGGGGTGGCAATATGTAGTGACACCCCTTGTGGGTGTCATGCTCATCCTCTCTATGACGTTTGAC
>VFSW01002868.1_pt1 | contig 25994 bp, 25 predicted proteins | sample 5358111 | NCBI WGS metagenome assembly VFSW01 (sample SAMN11554181, study PRJNA540505) | mine drainage metagenome | isolation source: sediment from site ElyBrook_90M | place: USA: Ely Copper Mine, Vershire, VT | collected 2017 | reverse complement strand
TCTAGGAATCTGGTTGTTTTTCTAATTGCTTCTTCATATCTTTGCCAGTCAAATTCGTATTGTCCGTCTGCCTTTCTCTTTACAAAGTTAGAAAGATTAATCGATCCCAGATTGCAGGACTCGTATGGATACAAGCTTTGTTCTCCACAAGGATTTGTTGCACGCAGTGGTGTACCGCGAGCCTTTGCAAATACATTGTATTTGTTGATTATATCAAAGAATATCAATCCAGGTTCCGCACTCTTCCATGCAGAGAGCGCTATCAAATCAATGATATGATGTGCATTCACCTCTCTGACTGGCGCCTTGCCCAGAGGACTTCGTAGTGTGTATTTACCATCTTGTGAATTTACCAGTGCTTCCCAAAAGTCTTCCCAGACTCCAACACTTACATTAAAGTTCTCCAGTACACCTGGCTTTGTTTTAGCAGTGATGAATTTCTCAATATCTGGATGCCATGATTCTATAATTCCCATGTTTGCACCCCTTCGCTTGCCTCCCTGCTTGACCACTTCTGTAACAGTGTTAATTATATTCATGAAAGAAACTGGGCCTGATGCGACTCCAGATGTAGATGCAACCATATCTCCTTCTGGTCTTAAATCAGAATAATTGATGCCAACACCGCCGCCTGATTTGAATATCAAAGCAGCATCAGAAGATGACTTCATTATTTTTTCCATGTCATCTGGCATTGCAAGCACAAAACAGGCAGATAGTTGTCCAAGTCGTGCTCCTGCATTCATCATTGTAGGAGAATTGGGTAGAAAGTCTTGAGAGGCCATCATTTCATAGTATTCATCTATCCGCTCAGCATGTTGTTCGAACTTGTTTGCTGCTAGCATTGTGAGGAATTCTTTAACATTAACCTTCATCTGACCCCGTTTGGCTAGATCAATATAATGCTGTATGAGCGACCTAAAGTGATATTTGCTGAGGTAGTATTTTCCTATTTTGAATTTGCAGTTAAAGTCATCCAGCTTGTCTAGATATTTTTCTGCTTCCTCTGTATTCTGAACATTACCCCTCTCCACACTAAAGATAGATGGATCTTTTAGAACATCAGAGAGTCCAACAAGTATTGCAACTCTTTCAAACATCTCACTTGGACTTTCAATTATCTGGCCCTTGTTATTTCTAAGTAGATATCTAGATGCGAGAACCCTGAGGCAGTTAAGATCAAATTTCTTGGCAACAGGATCAAGAGTCTTAGATTCGAGTACCTTTGTCTTTTCCTCTCGTACCCTTCGACGTTCATGTCTATACAATATGTATGCTTTAGCGATCTCTCCTAATCCTTCATCAATTAGGATTGATTCTACCATATCTTGAACATCTTCTACGCTGGGCAACTCTGAGGATGAATAACCATGCGTTACAAGTTTTTCGATAACACGGTTCGCTAGTTTATCTGCTGATCCATGATCTGGTCTACCACGAGCTACTAGTGCTTTATAGATCGCGTTTGAAATTTTATCCTTCTGGAACGAAGATACTCGACCGTCACGTTTCTTTACATTAATGATCGAATTCTCTATTTGTGAAAAATCTGTCATTTCATACTCCCCGTATCACTATCAAATGAGAGTTAAATAAAGTCTGCGGCAAAATTTTTTTTTCCATTACTGAGCTTTGCATCAATTTTGTTGACACCGTTATGATTTTCATAGTAATAGATCATCAGGCACTAATATAATCGTAAAAGAATTCTGTGAAAATTTGTGAACAAATTCAACAATATTTTCTAATTTTTTTATTAAGAATTTGTTGGCATATGCCCACTATACTATGATATAAGGCGACTTGCAGACAGAGCATTTTTCTGTAATCTTTTCTTCTTTGAGCCCACAATTAGTACAAATAGGTACCTTCTTGATTGGCCTAAATGAACTTAATAATTCTCCAGCTTTTTCTATTGCCTTCTTAATTCCTGAGGAATCCATCGTGTCTGGAATCTTGAGTTGGACTAGCAATCCACCATTAAGCATCTTTGAGAAATGAGTAGATTCGGCTATTTTTTCACTTTTGGGAGTCATTCCATCAATTTCTGAAGCGTCAATGGTAACTCCTTCCGAATAAGATTCACCTTCTATGTGTGGATGAATTGACATTTTACCGTACTTTTCACCATCCAATGAAGAAAAACGAGCAGACGCATCACTTTCAGTTATAGAAATTGCGATGTTGTCACCCATCTCTTTTCCTTTCTTGGCCGCCACCTCAATAGCTGTAGTTATAACTTTTGCCAGAATTTCCTGTCCAGCCTTGTTATTCTCGTAACCAAGGATTCCATAAACTGCTTCTTTGAGTCCTAGCAAATTAACAACTAATGTAACTGAACCCTTTTGCATATACTGCGTATTATTTGCAAGTATTGGATTGAGTCCTCTGCGAGTGAGATCAGATATCTCCTTTTTTCGTATGGACATTGCTGCCAGAGCAGGTTTCATTAACAGCGCCAATCTTGCTCTAAAGTAGGTTTCGTCTTTGTTTGATTCAAATGCAAGCCGTGGCATATTGATTGACAAAGATTGTAAGTTAATTGATGTGATAGAAGTGTTCTTTGCATCTATCTTAAAGAAGCCTTTGCTTGATGCCAATCCCTTTGAGAACATTATACGTCCTCCTAGTGCAATAATACTAGACAATATATCGGAGAATTCGTTAATCTTTCCTTTTTCATAATCTATAATGATGCCTACGGATGGCAAAGGTGTAGATTTTACATATTTTTTATAGGCAGCAAGGATAGAGCCGACAATTTTCGGTTCTGTGCCTATTGAGATTCTAAACGATGCAAGTACTTCGCTCTTTCCATATTTAGGCGCAGTTGATATATTGCCAAAAGAATTGATAATTTTTTCTTCAATTTCAGGCATATTTTTAGAATATTTTTGTAATAATCCCACCAATCCATCAATAACAACCTCCTGAGAGGCTTCCTTGATAAGAAGTGATGTCATAATAGAAAGAGAAGTGATCAGGTCGTCAAGAGAGTTTGGAGCAGACCTTCTTGTTACTCCCAAGAATTTACCCCTTAGATCAATACCATCTTCTATCAACTCCTTAATATTCACAAATATGGTATCAGGAAGAAGTGACCACAAACCAGCGTTTGTAATATGAATATCTCCCGAAAGATGAGAATCAGCAACATCCTTAGGTAATGTGTTTAATGCCAGATACTCTCCAAAAACGGTTTGACCTGTCTTAAATAACATGCCTTCTACTCCGTTATGGATTCCATCTACATTAGTCAGCATTTCATGTATATCATATCCAGGAAGACCAAATCGTGCTAGTTTATGCCTATAGTCTTCATGACCCTGTTCCAAAAGGACGGAATTAACCATTTCACGTATTAATGAAGAAGTTAGGTATGATGTCTGGAATTTATATATGCGATTTTCAACCTCTTCTGTTATCTTCTGTGCAAGTTCAAGAGGTAGACTTCCTTCCCGAACAAGAGACTGGATTATTTTATGAGAGTTGAATTCCTCTATAGATTCGTGCGATGTACGCACGTACATCTTACCACTTTCTATAATAGAGCGTTCCTCAATCTGTCTGGCAAGGCTTAGGACCAATTTACCCAAATTTGTAATGGTATATCTTCTCTCAGACTTGTTTAGAGCCACAAGAGACTGGCGTAATAATTTTCGAAGATGATATGCAAACTTGCCGCTTTCTTTCTTTGATTTGAATCCAGCAAGTGACTTTAGTTCTGAATATGTAAGCGGGCCTTTTGAGTTTAAGATTCTCAAAATATCAATTCTGTTAGGGCTTGCCATGACAGAAAAGATCATTCTTACTCGCTTAGATGCAGACTGTAAGATTCCTCCACGCTTTTGATCATTACTAAAGTCTTCACTCAGTTCCATAAGAAAGTCTACTTGACATCGGTAAATAAGATTTGTGACTAGTTTGATCGATACACAAACTTTTTAGATCAGTTCTTTTGAACGTCTACAGTAAATTCGGATGATAGCAGCGTTTGACCACATGATGGGCATTTACTATCATATGGTCGCATTACGTCCTTGATCGATTTTAACATGCGCATGTTTGCTATTTTAGACCCACATTTATCACATACAACATCTACTGACATTAAAGTAGATTTCAGATAATGTTATAAAAGAAATGCTCTAGTTTTTTTTAATTAACTTACTAAATTTGATTTACTGTTTTTCGATTATTATTCCGTGTTCATCATAACCTGTTATCTTTACCCTTATACCTAAAGGCAGATCTGCTGGTGATTTTATGTTTGCCATAAAGCCGGAAATTCTTAATTCAGAATTATCTACATTCATAACAATCCAAGCATATGGAACATCTTTCTCATAACCTTCGGGTGGTACAGTTATTATGGTATAGGTAGCTACCGTACCCTTGCCATCAACTATTACATTCTCAAATCCCTTGTTTCCACAATTTTGGCAAAAATATGTAGTGACCAGATGAAGATGTCCACATTTAGTACATTTTCTTGTTAATATCTTTCCTCCCTTTGCATTATTGATAAATTCCTCTTTTGACAGCAAAATTATACACTTTTAAAAATATGAACTGCGCAGCTTGCACCAGTTGCACCAAAATTGTGTGTTAGTCCAATTTTTGCATCTTTGACAGTTCTTTCTCCTGCTTTTCCTGTTAATTGATCGAAGACTTCAACTACCTGTCCTATCCCGGTTGCTCCTATTGGGTGCCCCTTTGACTTTAGTCCTCCTGATGGATTTATAGAAATATCACCGTTGAGTCTTGTTCTTCCTTCTCGTACTGCTTGTGCAGCTTTTCCCTTTTCGAAGAATCCAAGATCTTCAGTGTCAACTAGTTCAGCAATTGTAAAACAATCGTGGACTTCAGCAAAATCAACATCTTTTGGTGTTATTCCAGCCATCTTGTATGCAGCTTGAGCTGCAATTTTTGTGCTGGGAATTGTAGTAATATGTTCTCTTCCTTGTAGTGCAGCTGGTGAACCGCCCCTTCCTGATCCGACCACTTCAATATAATTTTTTGAATGAGCCTTTGCAAATTTTTCGCTACATAAGATCACAGCACTTGCTCCATCGGAAAATGGACAACAGTCATATAGCTTTAGAGGGCTTGCAACTACTGCTGAGTTTAACACATCATCAATAGTAATTTTTTTGCGAAGATGAGCTTTCGGATTGAGAGAACCATTATCATGGTTTTTTACTGCGACCATTGCAAGATCTTCTTCAGTTGCTTTAAACTCTGCAAGATATGCTCTTGCCATGGATGCAAACAATCCCGGAAATGATGCTCCGGCACCTCCTTCATAGAAAAAATCAGAACAATAAGAAAAGTATGTAGTAGTCCATTCAGTACCGGTATGAGTTACTTTTTCAACGCCAGTTGCTAAAACTACGTCATAAAATCCCGCAGCTACATTTGCATATGCTTCCCGAAATGATACAGATCCGCTTCCACATGCAGACTCGATTGATAATGATGGAACTTCTGGGATACCAAGGTTACTCATTATCACTGGACCTAGGTGAACTTGCTTGTCTGCAATACCAAATACGTTTGATATGTATCCAGCTTGGATCTGCTTTGGTCCTATCCCAGCACTTTCTATTGCTTCTACTGATGCTTGAAGTGCAATGTCTATAATGCTATCTTGCAGTTTTCCATATTTTGTGCTACCAGCACCAATAACACAGACTTTTTCCACAAATTTGCTGACTAGATTCCATATAAAAATTCTTCATTGCTATTCTTTAATCAGTTAGATCAGATCACATCAATGAAAGAAAATATTTCTCAAGTAATTGTACTTAAAAAAAGATCAGGTTTGAGAAATTTTGTTCGAATTACGGATAAAAAAGTTGTAAGAATAAGAGAAGAGATACGTCAATACTATGACAATAACGGCTATCTTTCTTGGTCAGAGAGGAAGAAGAAATACGTCATTCTTGGCACAAATACGCCTTCAAATGGACTAGTCGAGTGCCCAGAATGCAGGATTGGGAAGATTCTAGTTATACGCTCTAGGCAGACCAGAAAACGCTTCATGGGATGTTCTAATTATCACAATGGTTGTAGAGCCTCTTCTCCGTTAATCCAAAAAGGAATGATGTACGCAACAAAGATTCCGTGTAGGAGTTGCTGTTGGCCTATGATTGTATTTAGATATTCAGTGAAACAAAAATGGACAAGACAATGCTGTAACATACGATGTCCAAGTAGAATCATCAAATCTTAAGGTCAGTGTATATGTCAGTTCGTCGGTTTTTCAAAAGAGGCAATATTTTTCGCACTTGTTTTACTTGATCTAATGAGATATCAACTATACCAATACCCTCCCTTTTTTTCATGTCTAGAAGTACTTTGCCAAACGGATCTACTACCAAGCTTCTTCCGCAGTAAATGTTTCCCATCTGGTCTGGTGCAACAACGTAGCATCCGTTCTCTATTGCTCTTGTCTTGTTAATGGTTATCCAATGTTCTTCTTTCATTTTTCCTTGTACCCACGCAGAAGGAGCAACTAGAATCTCAGAACCAGAAGACGCTAACATACGCGACATCTCAGGAAATCTCAAATCATAACAAATCATCATACCAACCTTACCAATATTTGTTTTAATTGGTCTTGCAAGTGAAGAACCCGGATAAAGTTTTGCCGATTCTTTGAAACCAAGTGCATCATAGAGATGAATTTTCCTATATTTTGATACTATTCTTCCATTTCGGTCAGTTAGAAATGAAGTGTCATAAACTCTGTTTGCCTTTGGGCTTTTTTCGTAAAATGTTCCTACAACTTGAACTGAATATTTTCTTGCTACTTCTAATATCGAAGTGACAAATTCTCCAGTTATTTTTTCTGCCAAGCTTGCAAGTTCTGAGGCAGATTGATGAGATGTGGTATAAAACATCATGAATTCTGGAAATGCACATAGTGCTGATTTTCTTTTTGCCGCCTTTACAATATAATCAAGAATTTTTTTAAGGTTTTTTTCCTTCTCTGTATCAGCTTTCATCTGTATTACTGCAATTTTTGTCACAAACTTTGTAACTTTGTATAAAATAAAAATGTGTTTAAAGAGGATTTCCTGCCATGTACCAGTTTTCTTTTGGGTTCTCTTCGAAAACTACAATTACGTGACCCTCCTTAGTTTTGAGAATTTCTACTGCAGATTTTGTAACTGCTTTTGCAAATTCCTCTTTTTGTTTTTCATCTCTGCCAGGATACATAGAGATAGTTATCAGTGGCATGTTGTTTTTGTTAAATTTATGAGATTTATTTCTTGGGAATTGTTAGATTGTAGTTAAACTTGAAATTATAGGTTATCTCTTTTATTTTATTTGTGGACTAGACTGTAATTATTCCAATTTTGATAAGATATTGAATTCCAGCCACAAATGTTTGATCATCTATCTGCCCATTAGCCCACCACCCAGCATTTGTTTTGACCCATTGAGGTATCTGGACACCTGGAGAAGCCTGACCCTGAGTTGTTGCCGGTATCTGAATTATTCCCTGCTTTATCATATATTGAATTCCGGAAGCAAAAGTAGAATCATCTATAGAGTTTTCTGACCACCACTTGGCATTGTTCTTTACCCATGCTGGAATTGAGATCTGGCTAGTTGTAGTGGTTTGATTACTAACGGTTTGATTACCAGTTGGTTGCGTAGCCTGAGTTCCAGACTGGTTTTCCTGCGATATAGCAACAACTCCTCGATCCGCAGTAACTGTGGATGGAATAACCAAGTTACCTCTTGCTACACCAATCCTAGATGTATCAAGCAGTCCTGTTGGACTTTGTATAGACGTGATGTTCAGTAGGATACTGTATATTCCATTACCGGGGAGGTTCAAAGCTTGTGTATCTATTCCGCCCTTTGCAGTCAAGCCTACCTTGGAAAGAATAGTGCCACCAGTATTGTCCAGTAATTTTAGATTGTAATTTACATCCCCATTAACTGGTTGTTCAGTAAACGCGTCAAAGAAGGAAAGTTTCAAATTATTTACTGAGTTTGATGTAATCTGAGTTGGATTCCATCCCAATTTTACTCCCCAGCCGCCAAAATCTGTGAGTGCACTGTTTGCTGTCTTTACATCGGGCGTGGCTGGTGCAAGAGTAAAGTTCATCGTATCAGCTCCGCTTGGCATTTGTTTTGCTATGGTCTGTATGTCTATCTTGTTTAGTAATATGTGAGCAATTACGCTGGATCCTGATGTATACGGATCAACAATAAGTCTGCGTCCTGTGATTTTGTAACCATTCATTGTTGCCAAGTATGTTGGAGAGTTTGTCAATTGCTTGAAAGCTTTTGGCATATGGATTTCTTCGTGCACAAAGATTGGTTGATTAGATATTCTCGTCATGTTCCAGTCAAAAGGCATAGAGTACGAAAGCTGTAGTTTTGACGGATCAAATTTAAAATCATTATTGATTTTATCATAGTAAGAGATCACTGTAGAGTTGTAAGTATGCCCATCATAGGTAAGATCGTGGTTAGAGACATCACCAACACTAAGATATGCATCGAAGCTAGGTACACTCTGTGGATTATCTGTTGTATCAAATATGTTGTTGTCAGTATCTATAGAAAACATTTGCATGTTAAAGTGATATAATCCACCCTCATTAAAAATTGGACCTATCACATCAATTGGATCATCATCATTATCAGGCACCCATCCATTTAGAACCGGTTCTCTATCTGCATAAACGGTCCAAGTACTGCTATTAGTTGGAGTAATATCCATGTTGAGTATGCCAGTATGAGTATGGAGAAGTTCTCTAAACAATAGTTTGTTATGCTTTGTAATAGTGAGGAAAAATGATATATGTTGTAGTGTCTGGTTATTGTTTGCGTCAAACCACCTAAAAAATATTGATGGTTGTACGCCAGAATTAGAATATAGTATTGTGGGGTTAAGTTTGATGAATAGCTGTACTTGCCTATTTCCAACTGATGCAGGCGGGAGATTTTCCATTGCAAAGCCGTCTCCAAAAGCGTTACGTGGCAATGAGGAGAATACAATGGAAACGAGCAGAAATGCAAACAGCGAAAATCTCAAAGTTTTTTGCAAATAACAGTACCTAATTTTCGATATTGCTCGCTTCATATTTAATGTTACCCATATTCTCACTAACATTATATTATTAGAAGAATTTAATTGACTTTGTGAAAAACTGGAAAAGGTCCTCCATAGTTCCAATTATCACAGGGATCATTTTTTTTATTATCATTAGTTTCATAGTTCAAGAACACAACCCAGTCTTGGCCCAGAGTCCATCTACTGAACCAAATACAAACAAATTATCTGGAATTATTCCAACGACTAATTCTATCACATCCTCATCTTCAAACACTGGAAAAACTAATTCAACTGAAAATCCAACTGGAGTAATGTATACTGCAAAATTTGAATGTGGTTCTATTTTTGCTGGCGAGGGTCCCCTCAGACCAGGTCATTATGATACAGATGTAAGTATTTTCAATAAAGACAGATCTGAATCAACCATGTTTTGGAATGTTGTAGTAAATAATGGACCTAGTTCTAATGCAGTACTAGTAAATTTGGGTTCAGAGAATGCTACTAGCATTACGTGTCTAGACATAAGAAAAGTTCTTGATAACTATAATGAAAATTTTGTAGAGGGATTCATTATAATTAATGTCCCATTTAATTCAATATTACAGCCTTCAAAAGGTACCATAATATCGAATTCAAACTATGATAATGATCCTTTAGAGGTACAGGTCTTCTACACTGCAAATGCTCTAGACACACTGCCTCATGAGATTATTGTAGACAAGATCTTGTTTTACATAATACAAGACGGAACCGGCAAGATCCCATCAAACATGATAAGACAACCACTGGATATTTCCATGCTCTCAACTCTCAACCAACTATCCAATACAGAAGATAAGGTAAAGGAAATTCTTGCTAAACAATACAATCTTACCAGTGATGATCTGCCAAAAGTTGTGGTAAGAATAGCAAGCATCAATGTTGGAGTGGGAGCGTTAATTGATGATCATGCAATATCGCTTAGTGCAGTAAGACCACAGCTAGTCCCCTGATCAGATATTGGTATTATCAATACCCATATTCCGCAATAAGAGGGATCTTTAGATCTTTTTAGGTATGATAAATAGATCCTTTGTTAATCTTATCATCTCCTTGTGCCTGAGAAGCGTTATTTTAGGCAGTAAAAAGGGTAAAAAAAATATCTGCTTTGTCGACCAACTCCGAGATTCGTTATTTTTCAACATTATTTTGATCGATTTTCAGATCCTTACATGAATAAGGTGATCGATATTAATACCAAAATTGCGGTTTAGAACGAGTTAGTCAACAAACCAAAAATATCAATTTGCTTATTGCGGAATATAGGTCAATAATTTGAGTTCTTGCTTATAGTCAAACGCTAGATGTTGGGATGTGTTTTCTGCAAGTGCTTTGCTAAAGACAAGCTACTGAACTTTTCGCGGCATTCCAAACAGATCCTGCTTGGATAAACGTACCTAACAAACAAGTAAGAAACAAACACTATACTAGTTATGAAAAAGCTTACAGGATACGGTTCATAAAAAGCAATAAAGAGACTTGACCATATTGCCATTAGAGAAATAAGAACAGAAATTATCATGGCATTCCTAGGTTGTTTTGCCAATCGTCGCGCCATTGCAGCTGGTGTGACCATTAATGAAAAGATAAGAAGAACGCCAACAACTTGAACAGCGATCGATACAGCAACTGCAACTAAAAGCATAAAAATTATGCCAAGCAAAGGCATGGACAGTCCCTTTGCTTCTGCCACATCTTCATCAAGTGATGCAAACAAAAGTGGTCTATACATGATACCGACTGCAGTCAGGATTATCAAACTAGCAGTAACTGTTACAAGAACATCGCTACTGCTTATGCCGAGTATTTCTCCAAACAAAATAGAGTATGCTTCTGTAGCATAACCAGTATAGAGACTAATGAATAACACACCCAATCCAAGCATGAATGCAAGAACTGTACCAATTTGGACATCTCGATTAACAGCCCGAGGACCAAGTACAGCCATGCCAACTCCACCGCCGCAAGTAAACGTCAGCAGACCGAAAATAGGGTTAATTCCTAATAACACGGCACCTGCTGCGCCAGCAAAACCAATATGGGAAAGTGCATGAGATGCAAACGCCGAGCGACGTAACACTACAAAATAGCCGACGATTCCTGCGATGATTGCTACTGCGGTTCCAGCCTCAAAGGCATGTTGCATGAATTGATATTGAAACATTTGTTGCACATCGATCAACAAATTGGCATTGAAGATGGAACTATTCATCACCATGATGATCCTCAATTCCTATTATTGCTACGTTTCCTCTAGAATCACGCATAACCTCGATGTTAACGCCGTACAACGCCGTAAGAGATTCTGATGTCAAGACATCTTTTGGTTTTCCTGTTGCCGCCTTGCCGTTGGCTATGTAAACCACTTTATCAAGAAATGGTAGAAGGGGATTAATGTCATGAGCTACAAGCAATGCCGTAACGTTACGCAAGCGAACCACTTTATTGATAAGTTGCACTAGTTCCTTCGCGCGCCTGATGTCAAGATTTGACAATGGTTCATCAAGTAATAATATTTCAGGATTGCTTACTAATGCCTCTGCTAAAAATATCCGCTGCAATTCCCCACCTGATAAAGCACTGAGGGGTTGATAAGCCAGCTCTGCTGCCCCAACTGCTTCAAGTGCCTCAAAGGCGATTTTTCGTTCATTTTTGGAGGACAGGCCAAAGCCCCATCTGGTCCCGGAAAATGCTAATCGCACTAGTTCAATACACTCAATGTTAGTATCATTGTCAATAAGATGACGTTGAGGTACGTAACCAATCTTGGGATTCCCACGCTTGGGCTGCGAATTGAATAACTTGATTGTTCCCTTAATAGGTTGTTGTAGTCCAAGAAGTAAACGCATCAGCAATGTCTTGCCAGCTCCATTAGGACCAATAATCGCTACAAACTCACCGCGAACAAAACTAAAATTTGCACCTTGCCAAACAGTTTTTCCAGGGTAACCCGCTGCTAGATTTTCAGCTCTAACAATTTCCTGCTGCACTGCGTCGGTAATCATCTTATCTACTGTGTTCATCTGTTCTCATTGACCTAAAGCCTTTGTATTGAGAGCATTTTGCAAAGAGATCAATTCTGCATTCATCCAATCTTGGAACGAGGCATCAGGCGGTTGTATGGTTTCCGTTACCCCAACAATCGGAATATCTTTTTGGGCTGCCAGCGCCTTGATACTTTGTGTGAGTGGTGTCACCGTTTGTTTATTGTAAACCAACACAGCCACATTTCCTCCTTGACCCTGAAGCTGTTGCTGAAATTGTACAATACTCTGTGCAGGAGGATCGTTTCCTTCTGCAACAGCTTCCATAAATTCAGGAGGAGATACCAAATCAAGACCTGTAGCGTTTGCAACATATGCAAAGACGTCCTCAGTTGCTGCCACTCGTGTGCCCGCAAATTGCTGCTTGATCTTGTCGATTCTAGTGTTATATTGTCCAAGTGACGCATTCAAATCAGCATACTGCTGTTTGTAATATGCTGTATTAGTAGGATCAATAGAAACAAGGTCTGAATACATTCGTGCCACGGTTTGATTCACATAAACAGGATTGTACCAAAAATGAGGGTTGGTACCTTCTTTTTTACCGAGAAGATCTGCCACATTCAAAACTTTTTGATTTTGATTATTGCTTGCCCCAATAATTTTTATGGCCCAGTCATCATATCCGGCACCATTTACAATTACATAGTTTGCATTTGCAATTGATTGAGCATAAGCAATGTTACTTTCGTATTCATGTGGATCTGCATTTGGATCCGTAACAATACTCAACACTTGTGCATGTGTTCCGCCAAGCTGTGATACTAAACTGCCCCAAAAATTTTCAGCGGCTACTATTTGCACCTTTGTTGGGATTTGATTTGCCGATATTGCGCCACTCTGAGTCGCAGGGCTTGCATTATTCTGGATTGGAAGGCTTGCATTATTATGAGCAAAAATATTTGTGCTCGAGATGACAACTACAGTTATGATAATTGCAGCTGCAATCCCTCCGCTAATGGCCGCTTTTTGCCCAGACTTCAATGCGTTCCTGCCTTTTGATTTATTAATAAATCTTGAATAAATTAATAATTTTTAATGTTATATTTATAAGATAGTTAATAATATCCAGACCATGCCGATTGTATCAATTTCTCTAAACGATGAGATCCTCTCAGAGATAGACAAGTTACAAAAGACCATGGGATTTTCCGGAAGGTCGGAAATTATTCGTGCTGGAATTAGAAATCTGGTATCAGAAGAGAAGCAGCGGGAAAATCTTTCTGGCCAAATTCATGCGATTTTAATGATCATTCACGATGAAGAGTCGGAGCAGATAGTTACTGGCATAAAACACAATCACGAGAATCTGATTGGCACTCATCTTCACAGTAAGGTAGATAGGAACAAGTGCATGGAGCTCTTCTTGCTACATGGAGATGCAGAAAAGATTGGCATTATGACAAAGGATTTTAAGACAAACAGAAAAATGGAAAACGTCAAGCTTGTGGCAATGTGATCTAATACAAATTATACGAGGCCAGTACAATATTAGAATGAAAGTTTTTTACACAATACCCATATTTGTATTGCTTGGCGTTTTGTTTCATCTCGTAAGCGCCGAAGTATATGTACCTAATGGTGGATATGCAGGATATTTTGATCACGATGGGATCTATGTTATGTATGGTTCAGTAAGAAATACGGAGAATCAAACTGTTATTGCAAAAGTTCAGGTTACAGTAAACGATGGAGGATCTACATTTTCAGAATCCCGCATACTTCCTGTGATTTATCCATTAAAGGATATGCCTTTCAAATTCAAATTTCCACAAATAACCAGTGGAGAACCAGTTCTACAAAAACCTAAAGTTTCATTTATTCTCACCAACAGCAATCCCTTGAACATAGAAGTAAACTACGACAGAACCCTGGTGAAATATCCTGATGGTCACCTGGCGGGTTTTATTACAAATACTGGCAATTACACTGTAAATAACATTGATGTATATGCGTTAGTACATAACAAAAATAATCAATATCTCGATGAAGTAGAAAACACTTGGACCATACCAAAGATAAACCCTGGAGATAAGGCAGAATTTGTAATGTATCCTGATCAAAGCATTGCAAAACAAGTGGCTTATTACAGTTGTTTTATTCCTGGATCCGATAATGCTATAGAAATGTCAACACAGTGGAAAGGTAAAACATTCTATTTCAGCGTCCTCTCAATAGTCTATTTTACTAATCAAAAATTTGACGAAAATAATAATTCAATGTATTTTAACGCCTCTAACCCTTGGCAAATACCATATTATGCTAATTTCATGTTTCCTAGCGGTTCTAGTAATGGAGAGTTCAAGGTATTCATAGATGGTAATCAGGTTACTCCCCTAATTAGTAAAGATAATGATACACAAAATTGGCATATTGCATTCAACGTAAACTATGGACAGCACAAAGTAGTGATCTCAGGTTTTGATCCAAATTATGTTCCAAACACTGATGAATACTTTTTTCTTGATGAAAAATCTGCATTGATAGCTTGGGCTGGCTTTTCAACGTTTACCATATCTGATTCCAAACTGCTAGATACACTTGGAATTCACGGCAACTTTATTCCGCCATGGGTAAAAAACACTGTCAGTTATATGATATACAATAATGTTCCTGTAGATGATGTTGTTAATGAAATAAAATATCTAAAGCATGATGGAATAGTGAAATAACTATATCCCTTTTTCGTTGAGAATCAGCGCAAGCAGGGCTGCACGCGTTTCCTTACCATATTGAGCTTGTTTGAAGTATTTTGCGTGATTGGTTGAATCAAGTTTGTGGGAGATCTCGTCCAAGCGTGGCAACGGATGCATTACTATTGTATCCTCTTTCATTTTTTTCATCAACTCTAGTCCAATCTTGTAACTGCCCTTCACTTTGACATACTCTTCCACATCAGCAAATCGTTCCTTTTGGATTCTTGTTACATATATCACATCCAAGTCACCAAGATTTTCTTCCAGATCTGTTGTTTCCGTGTACGATAGTCTTTTTCTTATCTCATATGTAGAGTCTGAACGTATCTTCAAGGCTAGTGGAGATATTAATCGGACATCTACCTTATAGTTACTCAAAGCATACAAAAGCGAGTAGACTGTTCTTCCATATTTTAGGTCTCCAACGATTCCAATTTTGAGACCGTCAATGCGTTTTTTTTCCTTCCTAATTGTATAAAGGTCAAGTATTGCCTGCGTTGGATGTTCTTCTGTTCCACTACCAGCATTAATCAGGGGCTTTTCTGATACTTCGGCAGCAAATCTACTAGACCCATCAAGTGGATGTCGTAAAATAACTACATCGGAATATAGCGACATTATTCTAACAGTATCCGCGAGACTTTCACCCTTTTTCGCAGAAGAAGAAGAAGCGTCAGATATACCAAGAGAAACGCCTCCAAGTGATGCCATTGCAGCTTCGAAGCTCAATCGCGTTCTGGTACTTGGCTCAAAGAATAGATAGCCAAGGGTTTTTCCTCGTGCAAGTTCTCTTCTCTCGTTTGGATTCATGTCAATTATTTTGTCGGTAGCTTGGAAAATCTCTTCAAATTTGGATTTGTCAAAATCGCGTACCGAGACAATATCTTTTTGGAAAAAAGTATTGCTCATCGCAGTTCACTGTTATATATGAGTAGTACAAAAACTATTCCAATGTCAGAATCAGACCTAATTGTTCGAAAAATCAAAAATGGTACAGTGATTGATCATATTGAATCTGGAAAGGGTATCAAGGTGCTCAATGCACTTGGGATAGATGGAAAGGATGGCAATGTAATTACAATAGCGCTCAACGTTCCCAGCTCAAAGGTTGCGAAAAAAGATATCATAAAGGTGGAAAATAGATTTCTACAAGATTCTGATACTAACAAGCTTGCACTCATTGCACCAAAGGCAACTGTAAACATAATCAAGGAATACAAATTGGTCGAAAAAAGACGTGTAACGTTGCCAAATGAGATAGAGCGGATTTTCAAATGCTCAAATCCTGATTGTATCTCAAATAGTGATGAAGATATTGAACCTGTGATGGATGTGGTAGATAAGACTGGACTTGTCCTAAGATGCAGGTTCTGCACTAGAATATTGGATGTTAACGAATTAAAATACTACTAGCTTTAGAACTATTTTTCTTTGGCCTTTAGTTCGTATTGATCATAAGTGTATTTTCTTGTGGTTCCAAATGGCCTGAATGGTCTTCCGTTACCGTGATAGAATTTAGAGAAAAATTCCACATAAACCAATCTTGCTCCCTGTATACCTGGCTCAAAGACACCAATGATGATATTGAATAGGTGTCCAATTAAGAGTATGACAGTGCCAAGTATTATGAAAGGTATTGTGTGATGCAGCCCCTTCATGAAAATAAAATCAATTACGTCAGCTAAAATGACGGATGCAAGCAAGATCCCGATAATTCTCGTATATGAGAGAATATGACTTATTATGGAGGGTAACTCCATGATTGCTCTTACGCCCTCACCATATAACATAAGGCCAATTCCGGCAAGCATAAGACCAACATAGCCAATCCCCGCTACATGATGAATTGGGTTGATATGCTGATGATGTAATAATGCCAATCCAGTAAGAACAACACCCCATCCAAAGAGTAACCATCCACCCTTGCTTATTGCATGTTTTTTCTCTCCCTCTCTTAGGGTGTTGAGAATACCAAGAATTAACCCAAATGTAACCATGCCCAGTCCAATATATCCAGAAATCAACAATAACTTCTTCAAGCCAGTGATTGGATTGAATATTGCCCCGTCTGCTGGCAAGTGCATTCCAAATGTATTGTTTAGATAGCTAAACAGGTAACCATTAAGGTGGAATCCAAAGTACAGGTTAAACAAGAATCCCAAAATTATTGCAATAATTGCGCCAGGTGTCATGGCCTTTGCTAGCTTTACCATTTGTCGTGGTTTCAATATAGTCAAGGCAAACTTACGCAGTGGTGGTGGCATGATGTTAAAGTTCTTCTTTCCTCCCTCTACTCTTCGAATTACCCATCTACAGACAAGCAGGATGACAAGACCATAACCCAAGTCTCCTACCATCATACCATAGAAGACAGGGAAGATCAGGCCAAAGATCAGAGTAGGATCGAATTCTTTTCCTGATGGTAACGAGTAAAATCGAATAAAGGCCTCAAACAGTTTGAATCTCTTTGGATTGTCAAATAAAGTAGGCGGATTCTCCTCGGTTTCTAATTCAAAAAGTAGTGTTCCCTTTGAATAGTGATCAAATCTATCCTTTACTTCATTTACCTTTGACTTTGGTATCCATCCCTCCAAAGCAAAGGAATCTGAAGTAACACCGAGATTATCTATGACTTCAAGTTTCTTGTTCTCAATTTCTAATTGTTCTTCTAGACATACGATATTTACATAATGATCCTTTGAAATTTCTGCTAATTGTTTATCAATTTCATTTATTTTTTGAGTGATTTCGTTTTGTTTGTTCTTTAGATTCTGACTCAGCTCTGCTGCCTTTCCTTTTAGTTTAGGCACAGCCTCAAGTTTTACATTGTATTCTTGAACTACAGTAGATAATGCGTGTGGAGGAAAGTTTGGAAAAGTCACCAGAATAATTCGTGTTGCGCCCTTTTCTTCCTTTGAATACAAAAATACATCTTGGCTGTGCACTCCTAATGCTTGCTTAAAACCAGCCGAGTTTTTTTGATCTACTCTGCCAAAATAAGAATGGGCGGATGAAAGTTGTAATACATTAAAATCTTCAGAGAAAAATGAGAACTCCTCAACCAACTTTAAGTTGTTCTCTGTTTCTTTGAGTTGAGTTATGAGGATTTCCTTTTCTTGCTCCAATGATGCAACTTTGGCATCTATATCAATAGATTTTGCTCCCTCTAAGAGCTGTCCTATAGAACCAAATCTCTGACATTGTGTGACCAACATTTGAGGCAAGACAGTCCTCAAAGCCTTCATTCTTAAAAGATTGTCTGAAACTTGCCTGTACGTATCATCGTCACGCTCGTTTCGCAACAATGACGCAATGTCCTTTGAGAGGGGTTCGAGTTGAACTGTATTTAGATCATGAAGAATCGAGACTACAGTCTGCCTGTCTTTTCTTAATCCAAGCACTGCAATACGAGTCATTGGCATAGGTTTTAGAACCAAAATCTATACCTCTTTTAACAAAATATCGATTATTTCTTGCATAGTTTGTGCATCGATTCTAGCAGAGATTGTTTTTGATTTGTTAGTTGCATCGACAATTATCTTTTCTGTTTCTGTTGTGGCCTTTTTTCTGGACTGCTCCACACTTGATTCCACTAGTTTTTCACCATCGCTCTTTGCAGTTATAATTGTTTTAGATACATAACTTTCAAAATTTCTAAATTCCTCTGAAACTTTTTTCTTGTGTCCGTCTATTTGTGTTTGTGTTTTATCTTCTGCTTCTTTTATCTGCTTGAGTGAATGAACATATTTTTCCGTAGTTGACATTTTAAACTCCTAGAAAATGCCTTCCTGCATACAATACTAGAGCAACTGTTCCAAAGATATTTCCTAACTTGAAGACTCTCATTATCAAATAGAACCTTCTCTGTTGTGCATTCTTAAAGCTAGGCAACTATCTCTTTCTCCTTTTTAAGTCGGGCTTCCTGTTCCCTTTCTCCCATCTTTCGCTTGACCGTCTTTAGCATTATGAAAGTATCACGCTCCATCTCATCTAATCTAAAAGTGATGAATTTGACAGCAGATTGCAATCGAGGTATGAATACATTCTCGATTGCATTTGATTTGCGCTTTGTTTTTTCTATTTCCAGTAAAAGTTTGCGCAATGCTGTTTCCTTCTCTGCAACCTCAAGTACCATCTTGTGTACATTTTGATAGGCCTTTATTGCTTCGTTAATCGATGGCGGTAACTCTAGTAAATGTTCTGTAAGAGAATGCTCATTCTGTCCCCCTCCAATCTTTGGAATTTTAACACCCATTACATTTTTTGAAGTGATTTGTAATTTGTTAAGCTGAGGAATCTTCATTGCCTCATTTTCCAGCCTCATGGAACCGGCTAACATCTCTGCCATCATTATACTTTGATAGCCCTTGATGAGCTCTGCTTGCAAGGCACTTCTCAGAGAGGCTGCAGTTTTGCTGGTATTGAAAAATTCTAAAATTAGAGCCTGTCTTTTTAGTTTTAGTAACTTTAGTCCCTTTTGTGCTATCTTTATTCTTCTTTTTGTGCGAATGTATTCAAGACGAGTAGGTCGAATGTTAGTTACTGATGGCAATTCTACTTTCCACCTTGACTGGTCCTCTTTCGGTATTTCTCTATAAACTCAGGCTTGATGCGGTTCAATTCAGAGTCTGAAAGTTCATCAAGTAATTCCCATCCAATATCCAAAGTCTGTTCAATAGAACGGTTTTCATTCATTCCCTGGTTGACAAACTTTCTTTCAAAGCTGTTAGCTACCTTTAGGAATTTTCTGTCAAGATCACTTAATGCCTCTTCACCTACAATAGCTGCAAGTGACCTTGCATCCTTGCCTTGTGCATAGGTAGAATAGAGTTGGTCGGCAAGACTTCGATGATCTTCTCTTGTCCTTCCCTTTCCAATGCCCTGATTCATTAAACGTGAAAGGCTGGTTAAGACATCTACTGGAGGATGGATGTCTCCTCTATGAAGATCTCTGCTCATAACAATCTGCCCCTCGGTAATGTAACCAGTAAGATCTGGAATAGGATGAGTGATATCATCAGCTGGCATGGTTAGAATTGGAATCTGTGTAACGGAACCGTGTCTGCCCTTAATCTTGCCTGCTCTTTCATATAAAGAGGCCAAGTCAGTATACATGTAACCTGGATATCCTCTTCTACCAGGAACTTCTTCTCTTGCAGCTGAAATTTCTCTTAACGCTTCACAATAGTTTGTCATATCAGTCATTATTACCAGCACGTGCATGTCTCTTTCATATGCTAAGTATTCTGCCGTAGTTAATGCAAGTCTTGGAGTAAGCAAACGCTCCATTGATGGATCTGATGACAAGTTCAAGAAAAGCGAAGTTCTTCCAAGTGCACCGCTTTCTTCGAATTGCTTTACAAAGAAGTTTGCTTCCTCACTTGTAATTCCCATTGCTGCAAAGACTACTGAGAAATTCTCAGAAGCACTAAGAACTTTGGCCTGCCTTGCAATTTGTGATGCAAGTAGGTTGTGAGGAAGACCTGCGCCAGAGAAAACTGGAAGTTTCTGACCCCTTACAAGAGTATTCATTGCATCTATGTTGGACATACCGGTTTGAATGAACTCAGACGGTTCTTCCCTTGAATATGGATTGATACCAGAGCCTACCAAGTCAACTTTGTGTTTTGAGACGATCTTTGGACCATTGTCTCTTGGATTTCCTAGTCCATCAAAGACTCTGCCAAGCATGTCATCAGATACTGAAATCTGTGCAGTCTCTCCAAGGAACTTGACTGAAGTTCCAGTGGTGCTCAATCCCATAGTTGAACCAAATACCTGAACTACTGCAAGTCCTTGTCTTGTATCAAGAACCTGTCCTTGTCTTCTTTCTCCATTTACAAGTTTTATTTCTACCATTTCACCATAAGCTGCATTATCTACTCCCTGTACAAACATCAGCGGACCTGCAATCTTGTCGATTGTTTTGTATGATATAGCAGACATCTAATGTGTAACCTCCACTAAAAGACTGTCGAATTCTTGGTGCATTTTGCTCTTAAAATCCTTAACTAGTTGTTCAACTTGATCTTCTTTTGTCCATTTTATTTTTGATATCATCTTTCTTGATTCTAATGTTCCTATTTTTGTAGATGGGATTCCTTTCTTGATTGCTTCTGCTTCCATTTTACCAAATTCTATGATTGCATCTAGCATAAGGAATTGTTTTCTAATTGATGTGTACGTATCCACATCATCATATGCACTTTGTTGCAGATAGTCTTCTCTGATTGTTCGTGCCGTATCAAGAACTCCCTTTTCTGGTTCTGGTAATGCATCATAACCTACAAGTTGAACAATTTCTTGTAACTCTGATTCTTTCTGTAAGATTTCAAGTGCTTCCTTTCTTAGTGCTGTCCATTCAGCTGATATATTTTTCTTGTACCAATCACCCATGTCATCTGCATACAATGAATAACTTGTAAGCCAATTAATTGACGGAAAATGTCTTCTTGATGCCAAGCTTGCATCAAGTGCCCAGAAAACTCGAGTTACTCTAAGTGTGTTCTGAGAAACTGGCTCTGAAAAGTCTCCACCAGGAGGTGATACTGCACCTACAAGAGTAAGAGAACCAACACGCTCTTCTGGAGAGATGACAATTGCCTTGCCTCCTCTTTCATAAAATTCTGCAAGTCGCCTACCAAGATAAGCTGGATACCCTTCTTCGCCCGGCATCTCTTCTAACCTACCTGAAATTTCTCTTAATGCCTCTGCCCATCTGGAAGTACTGTCTGCCATCAAGGCAACACCATAACCCATATCACGATAGTATTCACCCATAGTAATTCCGGTGTAGATACTTGCCTCTCTTGCTGCGACTGGCATGTTAGAAGTATTAGCTACAAGAATGGTACGTTCCATTAAAGGCCTTTTTGATTTCGGATCTTCGAGTTTTGGAAAAGTTGAAAGAACTTCGGTCATCTCGTTTCCTCTCTCACCACAGCCTACATACACGATAACATTGCTGTCTGCCCACTTTGCGAGCTGCTGTTGAGTTACTGTCTTTCCACTTCCAAATGGACCTGGAATTGCAGCCGTTCCACCCTTTGCTACAGGAAAGAATGTATCAAGTACTCTTTGACCGGTAAGTAATGGCTCTTCTGGCGGTAGTTTCCTGAGAACTGGTCTTGGAGTCCTTACAGTCCACCAGCTTGAAAGACCGATATCTGTTTTGACATTGTTTTGCACAGTTGCAACAATCTCGTTAACTGTAAATTTGCCCTCAAAAATTTCTGACAATTGGCCCTTGATATTATAGGGCACCATGATTTTGTGCATGATGAGTGGAGTTTCTTGAACTTCACCAATTATTTCACCAGGTAATACAGTATCTCCCTTTTTCTTAAGTGGAACAAAGTCCCATTTTTTGGTTTGATCAAGAGCGGGGATAACCTTTCCTCTACTGATAAAGTCTCCACTTTGTTCTCTTAGAACATCAAGTGGTCTTTGAATTCCATCATAAATTGAAGTAAGAAGACCTGGACCAAGCTGCATTGAAAGTGGCCTTTTTGTGTTTGTTACTTTCTCCCCGGGGCGCAGACCTGTAGTATCTTCATAAACCTGTATTGTTGCCTTGTTGCCCTCCAACCTAATTATTTCACCTACTAGACCCATCTCGCCTATACGGACAACATCGAACATCTGTGCTCCCTCAAGTCCACTAGCGATGACTACCGGACCCGAGATTCTTGAAATTATTCCATCAACCATTTGTTATCATCAACTTGTAGGGATACTTATTCCTAACACTCTCTTTGCAAGCGTTGCAATTGACTCCTCTTGAATGCTTCCTTCCATAGCTGGCATGAATAGAACTAGTGGCTCTATTGACGCCTCGATCTTTTTCCTAAAGATTGCTGGTAAAGAGTTCCTCACAGCATCACTTGCAATAATAAGACCAAACTTTCCTGAATGATACAAGTCTTGTATAGTTTTGCTCGCCTCTTCACCACGTACTACAAACGTATCTTCTATTCCAAGAAGCCTGTATCCTATCACAAGCTCACGCTCTCCTGCAACCGCGATCTTGCCACTTGATTGAGTTTTTTGTATAGGCATTTATCTCACTCTATTAGTAATAACGAATTGATATGCTCTGTTGAGAGGTTATAGTGTTTGCCGTATGCAATTCTTTTAATGTTTTCACGTTCCTGTTCCATTTTAAGAATAAAGTAGAATATGGTTCCAATAGACAATGCAATATTTTTCAATTTGTTCATATATTCGGAATTTATGAATTTATCCAAAGCAATTTCAAAATCAATTAGGCTTTTTGATTTTTTGTATTGAGCCAACGCATTAACTAGCATAAAGCGATTCTCGATTCTGCCTATTATTTCTGGAACATCTTTTGCGTTATAGATCTCCAAGAGTTCATTTTTTGAGATCTTTCCTCCATCTACAATATGCTTTCCCAGTATGTCTTTGTCAAGGTTAGATTCTTTTGCCTTTAGAAGGACTAGTATATTCTTTTTGTCTATTTCTGTTCTGAAAAGATCACGAATCATGCCCTCGTCGCCTTGGAAGAACTTGAGTGATTCCAGTAGATTCTGGTAGTAATAAGTCTGCAGCGCAGACATCATTGGTCCTTGGTTTCCTGTCTTTTGATAGGTCTCAAGGTGCTGCATCAGGATGGTACCATAGTGATACTTGACTAGTTGATTTACAACTCCATCTATGTTGTTCTGCGAAAGTATGACTTTCATATCATCATGAGGAATATTTCCGGCCGAGATTCCGGCTGGAACATTTCTACTTGATACTAGAAATGATTCTACCTCGGTTATTGGTCTACCCATGCTTTTAGAAGACAATATTAATTCTATATTGTAAATATCCCATTTTGATAGATATGCGCGTACTGCAGACTTGCCATTAAATGGCGTAGCCTCTAGTGCAATTTTGTTTACAAGAACTAGGTGTCTGTTCAATGCAACCTCTAAAAGATCCGTGTCTTTGAATAAAGTCGCTGCTTTTTCAATTTCTGGACCATACCAAGTTGATTCTAGAATTTTCACCATCTCTCCTTCGTCTTTTGCTTTCATCAGGTTTTGTATTACTTCTTTTGAGAGAAAATTCATAGAAAATGCTTGTAGCCTGCCAAAGGATGATGCATATTGGGATGTTGGCAATTACATCCTCCCCGAAAGGAAACTTTCAATCTGGTCTTCACCGGTTCGTAGTAATTCTTCAAAAGTAAGATCAAGTTCTTTTGTTCCTTCCTTGTTTTCTGCAACTATGCCACCTAGAGTTTTAATAGACTTTCCAATTGTTACACCCATACCAATCAATATTGATTTATCCTCATCACGACAGTGGACAACGATATTTTGTCCAAGTTTTTTCTTTGAGCTGTTGACCATAGTTTCGAGAGCTTTTTGGTATTGAGAGCTCTTGGCATAATTTTCGACTTCTTTTCTTATAACATCAAATGCCAATTGCATATTTGCATTGATAGCATCAAACATGATCTTTTTTGCATGAAGTTTTCCAGCCTCGATTATTCTAGCATATTCTCTTTCTGATTTGACCTTTGCTTCATTTACAAATTTTTCTTGAATCTCTTTAACAGTGATATCCAATTCTGCCTGAAGTTTAGATTTTTTTTCTGCTAGGTCCTTATCGAGACTGTCAATCTCCCTTTTCTTTCTATTCTCTATCTCAAGAAGGAAAGTCTCTATGCTCATTACTGAAACCACTACAGGATACCTAGCAGTAATATTATTCCCAATACGAATCCAATGATCCATAATGTTTCTGGAATGACGAAGAAGAATAGTACCTGACCAAACTTCTCTGGTTTCTCTGCAATTATACCCATACCGGCAGCACCAATACCTTGTTGTGCGTTACCTGTACCTATCAGACCACCTGCAATTGCAATAGCTGCAGCGATAGCAAGCAATGGTTTAGTTAAACCACTACTTGTAACACTAGTGCCTGCAGCAAATGCAGGATGAGTTGTAAAGAAGGTCGATAACCCGATCGTCAAACCAGCAATTATGATAATTAGAGATAATTTTGAACGCTTGTTCAGCATCATTAGTTAAGGCTCATTTACAGACGATATATTAATCTAATTCTTACAAAGCCGTGCTTCATTTTTTCAAAAAATAGGAAAACTTTTGGTGCGATCATCGTCGTTACATGTACTGCATTATAATATCTAGAATCGCCTAATGTTCAATAGGAAGATCTAATCTGTTTCCCCATTCGCCCCAAGAACCAAGATATACTTTTACGTTTTTGAAGCCAAGCATTTTTAATGCCACAAATGAGTTTGCTGCTCTATAACCTCCCTGACAATAAGTTACAATCTCGTCATTTTTTGAAAATTTGTATAGTTTTGTAAGTTCTTCTAGTGATTTCATAGTACCATCTTTGTTAATATTCAATGTCCAATCAATACTAACAGAATTTGGTATGTGACCCTTTCTTGCTGCACGTATGACCTTACCTTCGTATTCTTCTTTTGTTCTTGCATCAATTAGTTTTGCCTTGTCAAGATTCTTCTTTATGTATTCAAAACCGACTAGGATTTTCTTGTTAGTTTTACCATAGAATTTGGCTGGTCTGAAACCATTTGTCTTAGTCTCAATGGGCAATCTAAGACTTTGCCATTTCTTGAATCCACCATTTAGCATGAATACATGTGGATGTGAAAAATACAGTAAGAGCCATACCCCCCTAGCTGCACTCATACCTGCAACATCATCATAAAACACTACAGTCTTTTGTTTTGTTACACCCATGAACGAAAAGAGATTTTTCATCTGACTCTCAAATGACTTTATGCCATTCTGTGTCGTGTCAAGCCAGTGATAATAAAACAAATCAACATTAACTGCTCCAGGAATGTGTCCTGTTGAATATTCTTTGTAAGATCTACAATCGACTATAATCAAGTTAGATTTTCGTATAATTTTAACAAGTTCTTCTGGAGACTTTAACATGAAAGTTTTCTACACTCATGTAAATTAATTTCATAATCCTATATCAACTAACACAGACAAGACCGGCAATGTATGGAAATTTTATCATATTTGTTGAAATTTCTATGTAATCAAATTATGTGTTGTCATTGGAAAAGTCATTATTTGTTACAATTCTTTCAATGTTGTAAATTCTTATATC
>VFSW01002867.1_pt1 | contig 25995 bp, 41 predicted proteins | sample 5358111 | NCBI WGS metagenome assembly VFSW01 (sample SAMN11554181, study PRJNA540505) | mine drainage metagenome | isolation source: sediment from site ElyBrook_90M | place: USA: Ely Copper Mine, Vershire, VT | collected 2017 | reverse complement strand
CGCACGTTTCAAAAGGAAACCGCCGCAGATTTACGGCTTGCTGCCGCCTCCAGACTGGAGCAGCAGGCGAGGGAGCGTTTCGCGCAGCCACCGCAGGGCGCTGTGCAGGAAGTGCAACCACAAGCGCAGCAACAGCCGCAGGAAGAAGATGCGGCGCTGGCGCACGCAATCCAGTTTGGAACCGAGGAACAGGCGAAACAGGCCATTGCGAAACTTCGCAACGCCGGACAATCGACTGATCCACGAGCGGTACAGGGATTCGTCCAGCAGAACCTTTTGCAGATGGTCCCGGAGGTAATGAAGTTTCAGGAAGCAAACCAGTGGGTAAGAAACGAATACAAGGAAATCTTTGCAGACCCGTTGCTGGAACAGCAGTTCATGCTATCGGAAAATTCCCGACGCGCGAGCGGTGATTCTAGGCCACACAGGGACCTCTACAAGGACTTGGCCGATACGATGGTGACACGATTCAGACTGCGCGATGCTCCTGCCGACGCAACCCAAGCCGAAGCCACCCCTCAAGAGGGCGCTGACAGGCTTGTGCGTAAAGCGAGTTCACCGCGTCCAATGCAGGCAGCCGGGGGCCAGAAACTTCCGACAGCGCCGCAGCGCGTGCCCACCGTTACGGATTTTGTCGAAAAACAAAGACAGCTTCGCGGCCTAGCACCGCTACCGCGCAGCAACCAATCAATATGAGGATTCAATGTCTAGCCAACTTTGGGCAACAAACAGCCTTGGCGGATACTTCTATAGCTTAAATCTTTCGGAAGAACTCCGCGAAACGCTGCAACCGCTGACGAAATTCCGTCAGTTCGCTGACGTGCGTGATGCAAGCCAGCAAGGGAAAAAGCACGGTAACACGTTCACATGGGACATCGTGGCGAACGTCGTGACCTCCGGCGGTACGGTGGTGGAAACGAACACCATGCCGGAAACCAACTTCACGATCACGCAGGGCACCCTGACGGTTGTGGAATACGGCAACAGCGTTCCCTACTCGGGCAAGCTGGACGCCCTGTCGCAATGGGACGTGAAACGGCCTGTCATGCAAGCGCTGAAGAACGATGCAGTCAAGACGTTCGACCGCTCAGTGCATACGCAATTCAACACGACCCTGCTGCGCGTTGTTCCGGGCGGCGGCACGTCAACGACTTCGCTGACGCTGACCACGAACGGTACGGCCACCACGACCAACAGCATCGCCTACAACACGTCGCACCACAAACTGCTGATCGACCTGATGAAAGAGCGGAACATTCCGCCCTACCTTGGGGACGATTACATCGCCGTGGCATGGCCTTCGACCTACCGCACGCTGAAGAACAGCATGGAGACGCTGCACCAATATACGCCTCCCGGCTTGGGCCTCATCATGGCTGGCGAAATCGGGCGCTATGAAAACACGCGCTTCGTTGAGCAGTCGAACATCCTGAAAGGGATCAACAACGACGGGGTTGTGTGGACCAACGCGCTCTCGGACTGGATATACGTCTTTGGCGAGGATACCGTAATGGAAGGTGTCGTCGTGCCAGAGGAAATCCGGGCCAAGATTCCGACCGACTACGGGCGTTCCAAAGGCGTTGCGTACTATGCCCTGATGGGTTGGGGCTTGGTGCAGCAAACCGTCGCAGATATGCGCGTGGTGAAATGGGACAGCGCGGCCTAAACAATAACGAGAACATGAGCGACTTAATGAAACCCCGCGACGTTCTCACCCTCGTAACTGTCGGGAAGTGACAGGGACATAAGGAAACAAAATGGCATTTACAGCACCAACCACCAAGAGCCAAGCCTACGATCACGCTGCTTACATCACCCCGGTAGAGGTTTCCTTGGGCGGTGCGGGAACGATGTCGTCAGGAGCGGTCGCGCGCTACACGGCCTTTACCAGCATGATAGTCAAAAGCGCAACGCTGGCTGTCGGTGTGGCTGGAACCAATACCTCGACGGTTTCGATTATCAAAGTCGCCGCCGCAGGTACTACCACCAGCACGCTTGCATCGCTTTTTATCGGAACAGGCGTCGTTGCGGGAACGTCAATCGGCACTGCTGCGGGACAAAATGCTTATATGAGTCTCGGCACGACAACGCTGCTGCAAGGCGATCAACTCGGTCTGCTGAACGGGATCGACGTTACCCTGCAAATGGCAGTCGGCATTGAAGCCTACATCGTTCCGGGCGCTAACCTGACCGTCTAAGGAGGTCTATGAAAGAAGTAAGCGCAACAACTGATGTGGCTGGCGAGGACTTCGCTTCCGCTTTGGAAGATGGATGCCTTTACAGCAAAAACACCAGTGGCCCGTTTCGCAGAAGCCTTCCGTTTATCGAGGATCGCAACAAGCGCGTTCTTGATGGCGGCAGGGGCAACTTCCGCGATTACGACGCCACGGATACGGTGAATCAGGGCTAGCGATGCCTGAATCAAGAGTCTTTGTTTTGACTACCAAGTGCTGCGATTGTGGAGCAGAAAGGCACTTCACTAAGCAGGATGTTAAGCGTGGTCGCCATGATGGACCTCGATGTCGTTCTTGTTGGCTTAAGTTTTATTATGCCAATAAGACAAAACGCACAAAAGAGGAAAAGGCTCTATACCGGAAGAAATACTATGAACTGCATAAGCAGAAACTTGATGCGTATTGCAATGCTTATAACGCAAACAAAAGATTGGACTTTATCAAGTTGGCTGGCGGCAAATGTGTGCAATGCGGTGAGGATGATCCTATTGTTTTGGACTTCGATCATGTCCACGACAACGGGGCAGAACATCGTAGGGCAACTAACCGAAAAAATGTAGTTCATATTCTGTCAAAGACGTTATTTGAACAGGGTGAATTTCAGTTACTGTGCAAAAACTGTAATTGGCGGAAAGAACACGCAAGGAGACAAAATGCCAAGTGTAAGTCCAAAGCAGCGTAGGTTTATGAGCGCGATTGCTCACAGCCCTAAATTTGCTGCAAAAGTTAATGTCCCGGTGTCTGTGGGTCAGGAATTTAATACCGCAGATCAAGGAATGTCAGTTAAGCCAGCAGGTTCAGGGTTTAGGCATTCATCGGGCCAATTCCACGAAAACCCGTTAATTAAAGGATATACAAAACCATGAGTGCCTCCCCCGACGATATGGAAAGAGTGATGGAAGAAGGGCCTGCCGCCCTTGACGGCCCCGGCTCAAAACATGCTTCCCGCGCAAAGACCAAGGACGGTGACGAATCCGTTTCGATGGCCGGTGTGATGGGTTCCCCCGGCGCAAGCTGGATGGAACTGCTGAATGACGGCGCGGAGAATCCGTACCCGATCACGTCCGAAGCACTGAAAACCAAGAACACGCGCAAGAACAACGACTCGTTCTTCTAACGTGACTTGGAGCAAAGACGCCCCGCAAGGGGCTGAATCAAAGAAGGTGATGTGGGAACTCGTACCCTATACGCGGGGCTTCGGCCTCGATATAGGGTGCGGCCCCTTCAAAGCCTTTTCTCATTTCATCGGCGTGGACAACCGCTCCGATACCGTTCTGTTCGGGATTCAGATGGACCCGGACATGACGATACCCGATGCGTGCGACCTTCCGTACAAGGACGGGATACTGGACTTCGCGTTCAGTTCGCACCTGCTCGAACACGTAGAAGACCACAAGAAGGCGCTCAAGGAGTGGTGGCGAGTGCTGAAAGTCGGCGGGAGGCTTGTCCTTTACCTGCCGCACAAGAATTTCTATCCGAATATCGGCGTCGATGGCGCGAACCCTGACCACAAGCACGACTTCCTGCCGAAAGACATCGTTGAGGCTATGCGCGAGGTAGCGCCCTCATGGGACTTGCTTGAGAACCAAGAGCGCAACCAGAACGACGAGTATTCGTTTTTTCAGGTGTACTTGAAGACGGAGTTCGGGAAACAAAGGCAGCCTTGGACCTCACCAAAGCCGAAGAAGACTGCCGCAATAACGCGCTTTGGCGCTTTCGGTGACTTGATCCAGACCGCCTCAATCGCTGCCGCGCTGAAGGCAGACGGATACCATGTCACTCTTTTTTGCGAGACTCGCGGCTACGCGATAGCGAAGTCCGACAAGTCATACGACCGCTTCATTATACAGGACAAGGATCAGGTTCCGAATCAACTGCTCGGGCCCTATTGGGCTTATTGGGAGAAGAAGTTTGATCGTTGGATCAACCTATCCGAATCGGTGGAGGGTAGCTGCTTGGCGATGCCAGACCGCATTTCGGGCCAGTGGCCGCACGAAATGCGGCAAAAGTATTTCAGCATGAATTACCTTGAGTTCATGCACGACATTGCCGGAACCAATTACAAGTGGTTCGCCAAGGAACAGAAGTTCGTGCCCACCAAGGATGAGGAAATATGGGCGCTTGAACAGAAGCTGAAATATCCAGGAATCGTGATCCTGTATGCGTTGTCCGGTTCTGCGGTGCATAAGGTGTGGCCGTGGATGGACCAGATATTCGCGCGATTGCTGACAGCGACGGATGCTACGATTGTCACCGTAGGCGACGAGAAAGCGAAGATTCTTGAAGCGGGATGGACTAAAGAACCCCGCGTAATCTCTCAGGCTGGAAATTGGTCTATCCGCGAATCCCTAGCATTCGCGCAGGTCGCTGACGTGGTGATAGGACCGGAGACTGGCGTTCTCAACTGCTCCGCGTTCAACGAGCGTGTGGCGAAGGTGGTATTCCTGTCGCACTCATCACATGAAAACCTGACGCGGGACTGGAAGAACACGATTGCCATTGCGCCGACCGATACGCCATGCTATCCCTGCCACAAGATGATCTATTCGTGGGATCAGTGTAATCAGGCGAAGGACGCGGATGGGAACGGCGAAGGCGTTGCGCTTTGCGCCAAGAACATCACACCGGACGACGCTTGGGGCGCATTGTGCCAAGTGATACCGGAAGAACATTTCACGATGCCTGAAAAGAGGGTGACGTATGGCACTTAGCGCGGTCTATGACTATACGGTAACTGGCACCGACATCATTACCGGCGCACTTGAGGATATTCAGGTGGTGCAGCCTGGGGAAACGATTGCGAACGTCGATCAGGTTACTGCGCTGCGGGAACTGAACCTGCTCGTCAAGGAATGGATGGGCAAGCCGGGATTCGCTCCTGGCCTAAAACGTTGGTCGCGCAGCTTCGTCTATATGTTTCTGCGGCTGAACAAAAACATCTACACGTTCGGGCAGACAGCGGCGACAACGGACAATGCGGCGCGGAACAGTTACAACTCCACGACGACGTCTGCGGCTGCAACGTCAGGGCAAGCCGTTATCGCAGTAACGTCCACAATACTTTCGTGGCCTACGGGACAATCTGGCGGCGTTATTGCTACCGGCGACAACGTAGGCGTGCTTCTTACTACTGGCGACTATCAATGGTCAACAGGAACGGTATCAGGTAGCAACATCACGCTCGCCACTAATCTTACGGCGAACGTCGCATCCGGGGCGCAGGTGTTTTCGTATCCCGTGGCGAACTTCGTGGACCTCCCGCTTGACTTTTTGACTTGCGTTCGGCGCGACATCAACGGCATAGACTATCCGATGGACAAAATGCTCGATATGTATGACTACGAGCAGATCACGAACAAGAACATCACGACTACGCCCGTTGCGTGGTTCTTCGAGAAAAAGCTATCGACGGGAAATCTGTACCTGAATGGGTTCCCTTCTACACTTACCGACGTGATCCGCGCCTGCGTTCTGTATCCGCTCGATGACTTTTCCGCTGTGGGCAACAATCCAGCGTTTCCGCAGCAATGGTATTCGGCTCTGACACGCGGGCTTTCCAAGAAACTTTGCCCGAAATACGGCAAAGCATGGTCGCAGACGATGCAGGACAATTTCGATGAAGCGATGCAGTCTGCCGCAGCCGTTGACCCTGAGACAGTCCCGCAGTTCTTCCAGCCGGGGCGCGAGGGGGCGATGGAAAATTACGGGCCGGGGATGTAGATGCCCACTACGCCAATGCGTATTCGCATGTCCACCCTGCTAGGGACGCGGGATGGTGTACCTTCTAACAAGGACGCGAAACTGACGAATGTCCTTGTGGAGCAAAACGGAAACGAACTGGATGTGATGAAACGCCCCGGCTACATCGCCTATGCGTCTCCAGCAACAGGTACAGGACAAGGCGCGACGGCCATTACGGACCCGACTGGCGCGCAGCAATTCCTTTCATCTATCAACAGCACACTTTACATTTCGCAGTCCACCATCGCAACCACTTGGACGAATACTGGTGGAACCACTAATTTCGGCAGCGGGAACGTAACCGCTGCCGGACTGCTGTACTTCAACGGTCTGTTTTGGATTCTCAATCCGGGTCCAGAGAACGTAGGGGATACTGGCGTCTATTCGTCTCCTGATGGCGTTACGTGGACGACGGCAACATCAAATGCAGCATACAACGTAGGCTATCCACGAATCCAATTCATGTCCTGCGTTTTCCAAGGGAAGATGTGGGTAATAGCCGGTACGTTGAACAGCTCCTCGCAGAAGGATGTGTGGAATTCAGCCGACGGGATAACGTGGAAGCAGGTGCAATCCAACGCCGCATTTGGTGCGCGATTGGGCGGCGGTATTCTCGTCTATAACAATCTGATGTGGATAATTGGAGACTCAGGGAATGCGGCGAATAACGTCTGGTATTCTGCTGACGGCATAACGTGGACACAAGCGACCGCCTCCGCTGCTTGGGCTGGTCGCAGCAACTACAGGGTATTCGTTCTTGCAGGGAAAATGTGGCTTACCGGCGGAAGCGGCCCAAAGAACGACGTGTGGTACTCCACGGATGGTATAACGTGGACCGCCGCCGCCAATGCGGGATGGTCGGCAAGAGAGGCGATGCAATGTGTCGTATTTAACAATCTTGTCTATATAGCGAACGGAACGGATAACGGAACAAATTATTACAAAGATATGTGGTCTAGTCCAGACGGCGTTACTTGGACCGAAGTGACGACGGATACCACTATCGCCGGGGCTGGCGGTGCGTCTGCTCCGACCGGCGTACAAACGCCGCAGACGTGGATGGCCGCAAACGGAACGGTGTATGTATTCGGGCAATTGTTGTCCACTGGTTGGTCTTCTACGATCTACAAGGCAACACCGTCCGTAACTACGTCAACCATAGCGCAACTCTCCGCTGGCGGAACATTGGATTGGTCAAAGACATTGGACGGAACGCAGTTAGCCATTAAGAACACGGCGAGCGCGTGGAACTACACCCTCGCTGGGCAAACGCTGGCCCAAGTGACAAACGCAAACTATCCAGCGTCCACCGTGCGCGGCCTCGTATATCTTGACGGCACGTTCTATGTCATGGACTCCAAAGGTCAGATTTGGGGATCAGGTGTCAATGATTTCACGACTTGGACTGCGCTAAACGTCATCACCGCGCAAGGCGAACCGGACACCGGCGTCTGCCTGACGAAATATGTTCAGTACGTTGTGGCATTCGGGCAATGGACAACCGAATTCTTCTACGATGCCGGTAATGCCGTTGGTTCTCCGCTTTCCTCGATGCCGACCGCCATGCAACTTGTCGGGTGCGCATCTGCCGATTCAGTCGTACAGGCAGAATCGTTTGTGTTCTGGATCGCGCAATCTAAAGCGCACGGGCAGGCATTCAATCCGCAGCGGTTCGTTGCGCAGTTGAATGGCCTAAACTACATCCCGATGTCCAATCCGAATATAGATCGCATTCTGAATGCCGATACACTGGTTGGAGCGTGGGGAGTCTATTGCAAGTTTTTGGGGCATCCGTGCTATGTGATCGTGCTACCAGTAAGCAAAATCGCACTCGCCTACGACATAAAGAACGGCTATTGGTATTACTTCACCACAGGAACAACGCAATCGGCTCAGAGTATCAGCGCTGGAAACATGACCTACACGACGCAGACTGATGGAACCGCATTAGTTAGCGTTACCCTAACAGCGCACGGCTTCGCAGACGGCGATCCGATAACGATAGCAGGAGCAACGCAAACCGCGTACAACGGAACGTTCAATATCATCTATGGGGATGCCAATACCTTCACCTACGTTGGCGCAACACTGCCAGCCGCTACGCCAGCGACCGGAAGTCCGACGGCGAAAGGGACGACACAAGGCATATTTCCGTTGTTGCAGGCGTTCAACTACAACGGCCTCCAGTTATTCCAAGGACAGGCAGACGGGCATCTGTATCAGATTTCAGACACGACGTACACTGACAACGGCGTATTCATTGACACCAAGGGCAGATTCGAGCGTCTGGATACGTCTCAGGCTATAGGCATACAGGGAATGCTGCGCGATGGAAACAGCCAAATGAAATTCTGCGGATGGACTGACATTGTTACCGACAAGTCGTCAACGCACATGCTACTGCGTTGGTCTGACGATGATTACCAGACGTACTCGCATTACAGGTCCGCAGATTTGTCTCTGAAACGCTCGCGCATTTCGCGCTGCGGCGCATTCCTGCGGCGCGGATTCGAGATACGGCATACAGATACGGTAGCAACGCGCTTCCAAGGCTTAGACCTCGGAATAGAACAAGGAGTTGAATGATGGGAATGTGGGTACAGGGACTAAGCGGGCAGATGCTCTGGGCGAACGACCAAGGATACACGACTGGAGCAACCGATTCTAATGGAAATACTTACGGCGGAACTCCCGGCGGCGGTTCATCCGGCGGTGGATCAATGCCGTCCGATCAATCGCAGTCCGGAACCATTGGAAGCGGGCAACCTAGTGATACAAGCAATCCGAACAATCTCCAGCTTCCAAATCTAGGCGACCCCGGCGCTCAGAGCGGGCAAGGGGCGTGGACGAGTTCTAGCGGCGGATCGGGTACTTTCGGCGGTTCCGGCGGTTCAGGCGGAAATTACGGAAGCCCATCGCAAGGAATGCCTTACGGCAATTACACTGATTCCGGCGCAACCGGGGCAATGGACACGTCTGGCTCTACAGGCACCAATATGGCCGGATCGTATGGCGGCGGTGGTGGGGGCGGCGGCAGCCTAGGAATGGCTGGCAGCAGCGGAAGCACAGGAGGGTATGGAGGCGGCTATGCTCCCGGCTACGGGCTGCAACCAAACGGCCCTGATCCAAGCAATTCGGTGGGTAATCTTGCAGATCAGACGAATGCGCAAAACGCTGCGAACCGATACGGTTCTTCTAGCAATTCACTAGGGTCAACTGTTCGCGGACCGTCGAATATCAGCCAGACTGGAGGCGGCTTCGATCCGAGTTCTCCTAGTAACCCATACAATCAAGCAAAGCCGTGGAATGGCGGCCCGCAGTCGATGATGGGGCAGACTGGATTCCAAGGCGGCGGCGCTGGTAATCCGATGTCATCTGCCGCGCAAACTGGATTCAAACCCGGACAAGCCGATCCGCAGTCGATGTTCAATATGTCTGGATACAACCCCGGTGGTCCCAGCCTTTCTGGAGCGATGGAACAGAGCGGATTCCAGGGCGGAGGGGCTGGAAATCTTAATTCGTCCATGTTGAATCAGTATGGACAGATGATGCAAAACCCGATGGGTGCATTGCAGACCGCGCAAGGCTCCATGAATCCATATCAGGGGGGTCCGCAGGGTTACCTTACGATGTCGGGATTCAATGGGCAACAATCCCCGCTCGGACAGTCGTTAGGCACCGCTGGATTTCAACGTGGCGGAATCGGGGGTCCGCAAACCCAAGCTTATAACCAATACCAAGGAATGTTGGCCGATCCAACGAGCATGAGCGCGAATCCTGCATACAAAGCGATAATGGACGCTTCATTGCAGGCGACGCAGCGATCAAGCCTTGCACAAGGCGGCAACGGCGGCGGAACGATGGCTGCTGAACTCGCAAAAACTGGCGCTGCTGTTGCGGGACAGTACCTGCCGCAGATGGCGAATATGTATCAGCAAGGAGCGCAACAGGAAATAGGAAATTGGCAAGCGCAGAATCAGGCGAACCAAAATGCCGGGGCGCTCGGGACAAGCATGTACGGTGGGCAAAATCAAGCGAATCTCGGATATGGACAACTTGGTTCAAATCTTTACGGCACAGCAGGCAATCAGGCGGTTCAGGCAGGAGATATTGGATTACGGGGATACAACTCCGGCGTAAATGCTCTGGGCGCTGGCGCGGCGCAGCAGTCACAAAACTACGGTTTGGAGAACCAAGCAAATCTCGGCTACGGGAATTTAGGCGCGAATATCTACGGCACGCAGAATCAAGCGAATATAGGCGCGGGAAACATCGGTTCTAACCTATTCGGGCAGACGAATAACGCGAATCTTGGTCTCGGCAATATGGGAGTTAACGCGTATGGCGTGCAAAATCAGGCCAATTTAGGATATGGAAACCTCGCTAACAACATGTGGACCAATGCGGCGAATAACCAATACAACCTTGGGTCCGCATACGGAAACATGCAGATGAATGGGGCAAACACGCAGAGCGCGGCCTTGGCTCAAGCGCAGATGAGTCCGGCGAATAACTATTTTCAGAATCAGTTAACGATGCAAGGGATGGGCTAGGCCATGTACACACCAATGGCGCAAGGCGGTTACTTTGCAGGTCAACAAAATCAGTCTCCCATGGGAATGCAGCCGCAAGGACAGATGCAACAGTATCCGATGATGTCTAACCAGCCGCAATATCCATCACAGAATTGGTATGGCGGAGTACCTGCTCAACAGGGCTACGGCGGTATGCAACGACCACAGCAATCAAATTGGTACGGCGGTGGCGGGATGGGAGGATATGGAGGCGGCTATTCGCAGCCTATGCAAGCACAGCCGCCGCAACCGATGCAACAGCAATACCCACAACATTTTGGTGGTATGCAACAATCAATGACAATGATGAATCAGGGCATGGGGCAGCAGACGCAGGGCGGTATGCCACAGCAGATGCCGCAGCAGGCACAAGGACAGCAAGCCCCTCCTCGGAACGCTCCCATGACTAGCGGTGCGGCCTTCAATGGCAATAGCGTTAATAATCCGTTACCACAGGTGAGCAAGAGCCAGTACGACGCAACGATAGCGGGCATGAGGGGGATCGGCTATACCGATGGAATGATAAGAAACACAGGATGGGACCCAGGTGGATACAATCCATCAGCGTATTCTCAGCCTGGAGATATGTCACCGCAAACTAAATCATCGGTTGTTAGCGGTCTTTCCAAGTTAGGTTATAACCAGGACCAGTTGAAAGCAATGGGGTACGCATAATGGCAGACATCCAAGTACTACCCGCAGGCGGCTTAACCGGCTATACCACGATGATGAATGCCATGTCGCCTGCGATAAACAATACCGCTCGGACTGCGGCGCTGTTGCAGGATCAGCCGTATATCCGCGCACAGCAAGCAGCGCAGACGCAGGGCCAGAATCTTACCAACCAGTATATGCCGCTGACGATGCAGAATGCGACCTATGGCAGCCCGTTCCAGCAGCAACAACTTGGCGTGCAACAGCAACAGTTTGGTTCAGAGCAGACGTTGCGCCAGCAGGAATTGCAGCGGCAATATGCCCTATTGCAAAGCCAGATCAATCAGCAGCAGATCGGCAACAAAATGGCCTATCAGAAGATGATCTACGACCAATACGGGCCGAAGCAGATTCCGGGATTGGGCTTTGCCTTTCCGCCCGGCAGTCCGCTTGATCCTGCAAATCAGCAAGGTGGTGGTCAGAATGGTGCAATCCCGCAGGACGGCGCACCACAAGGGCCGACATCGGCCACGCCGGGACAGCCTATGCCACAGGGCGCTGGAGGCCCGCAACCATTACCGATGCCAGGAGGCAGTCAGCCAATGCCGCAGCCGCAACAAGCGCAGCAGCCGAATCCGATGCAGCAGCAGCAACCGGGCGCTGGCAGCGTCTATCCGATTCCCGGCATTGTATCGCCAGCGTTCAAGCCAGCGATGCAACTTACCGATGCTCGCACCGCTGAACTAAAGCCGGTAGTCGATCTGAACTCGCAATTGGCCCGCGTACAGATGTTGCTGAATGTCGGGACTCCTGCCGCCCATGCTCAAGTGCAGCAGTTGCTTACCAACCTGTTTGATCCTAGCCGTGTATCGTCTCCGCTGATGGAGAACAACGAGAACTATGGAACATTGTACGGGAGGGCGGCGAACATTCTGTCAAAGACATTCACCGGACAATACTCTGAGGACAACGTAAAGCAGATTCAGGGATTGGTGGATTCAGCGCACGATCAGGTGACTACGCCAGCGCTGAACACTATTAACGCGAAGTACAGAAACATGGCTGCGGCAGCGCGAATCCCGACAAATCTTATACCGGATGCACCGGATATTTATAACGATGTGAAGAAGAAGATTGCAGCGCCAGCGCCGCAGACGAGTCCGCTCATAGTTGGAAATTTGCGCTTTCCAAGCAAGGCAGCAGCGGACAAATACCAAGCCGATCTAGCCAAGTATCAGGCATCGATAAGTGGACAACAGTAGCTTACCAATCGCGCCCAATCCCGCTGACTATGGGGCGATTCCTATTCAGGCCGCGTCCGGTGGCGCTGCGACTGCCGCTGTCGCTCCAAATCCAACCGATTACGGAGCGGTGCCCATACAAGGCGCTAAGGGTTCACCGCCGCCTGCGTTGTCCGACTCGTACCCGTCTGCTATGCCTGCGTATCTGTGGGATCAAGCGAAACAGGGATTCGCAGGGTTGAGCGGGGCGATAGGGCAAGGAATCAATGCGGTGATGCCGCCAGGATTGAAAGTTGCCGCTGCGTTCGCAAAACAGGCGCTAACCCCGGCTCCGACATTAAGCGGTCTTATAACTGGACAGCAACCGACAGAACCGGCTCCAGGCGTAGGAAAACTCCTATACAACGCCCTATCTCCTGCGGACTATGGGCAACAAGCGAATCAGCAATACGGTGTCCAGAATCTACAGACACCAACAGACGAATACGGCAACCCAAGTTTCTCCAATGCGGTACTAGGAAAGATTGCGCAGTTCACAGGCGCGAGCGCATTGCCAAGCGGCGGCGTGATAGCGTCTGCTGAACGTCCGCTCGTCGCCGCTATAGTCGAAGGGCTTGGGAACGTAAGCGCCGGGTTAAGCGCGGAAGAAGTGAAAGACCTTGGTAGGGCATGGGCACCGAATTTCGGCATTGATCCAGACCGGGGCGCACAGATAGGCGAAGTCCTTGGATCGTTCTTCGGTCCCGGTGCGATAGCGTTGGGAGCGCACGGAGTACAGAAAGTCGCAGGCGCAGCAAAGCTAGGCAATGAGGCGCAGCAGAACGCCGCCAAGTTGCTCGCTCAAGGCTCTATCAAGCAGAGCATGGAGAACGCGCCTCAGAGCGCCGCTAACGTAGCCGAATCTCAAGACCTGATGGGAAAGATTCCCGGATGGACGCCGACCCTTGCACAACAGACTAATGCGCCTGGGATCGTCAGCATAGAAGGGAAGATTCAGAGCGCAAACCCAGCCAATCTATCCCAAGCGCAGGCCCGCGAGGGCGCGAACATGGACGCGCTCGGAAACTACTTCAACAACAGTTTCCCTGCTCCGGCCTCTACTATTGCTGCGAGGGATATTCCTCTTGGAGTAAAACCGACAGACGTAGCTGCCTTATTACCAAGCACTAACGATGTTGCTGTATCTGGCCCAAAGACGCGCTACCAGCAAATCGCCACGAATCTTAACGCGCAGTTGGACGCGACGAACGAGCACATCTCCAATCTTGCGAACATGGGAGGTGCGGATCAAGCGGCTGTCGGTAGCGAATTGCGGCAACTTCGCAATACGGCGCAGGACAAGGCTCGTGGGGTGCGGGATGCGATGTATCAGGACGTGTACGGAACCGCTGCCGCGCAGGGCGTCACATCGGATGTAAGCGACGTGCAGGGCTTGATGAAGGAGATAGCCGGTAGCGATGCCAATGCCGCGCAGACGATGCCTGCGACTTATGGTGCGCTGAAGGCTGCTATCGCCAAGTACACGCCGGAAGAATCTCCGCAAATCCTGTTGCCATCCGGCGCGCCAGCAAGAGCGCCATCAACAGCGGTACAAGTGCCGTTCGAGGCGCTTCACTCCATGTATAAACGCGCCGGTCAGGATTTGACGATGGCGAACATGGCGCAGGACTATACAAAAGCCTATCAGATTGGACAGGTACGCGACCTATTGCAGCAAAAGGTCAATGCGTTCGAGGGACCGCAATATGGCGATCTGTCCAACAAGCTACAGGCAGCGAATCAATGGTTCGCCACCAAGTACGCGCCCACGTTCTACCAAGGACTCGGCGGCAAGATGTCGCAGTTCAATCGCTTTGGCGATACGACGCCGGACGAGAACATTGTCAGCAACCTGATCTTCAAGCGTAACGGACAGCAAGGCATGTCAGACTTCGCCAACATTTACGGCGACGATCCAAAGGCGAGCCAGTTATTGCAAAACGGCGTAAAGGATATGTTCGCTCGCTCAGTAGTGCGCGACGGTGAAATCAAGCCGCCCTTGGTCGAGTCCTTTATCCGCGACCATCCACAGCTAAACGCCATGCCGGACTTGAAGAAGCAACTGCTGAATACCGACCAGATGAACGATTCCCTACTGGCGCGGCGGCAGACCATTCAACAGCAGCAGCAGATGTTAGACCAGACTGCAGTAGGCCAGATTGCAAAGAGCAACAATCCAGACGCAATTATCCAGAAGGCTCTAACAGACAGACCTACGATGATGGCACTAACATCGCAGGCTAAGACGCCGGAACAGCAGCAGGCGGTCTCTCGGGCCATCGCAACGGCAGTATCAAAGCAAGCCGATCCGTATGCCTTCCTGCAAAACAATGCACCTACGCTGCGCCGCCCGCTTGAACAGCTTGGCAAAGGCCATTTCGATAACCTGCTGAATCTTGCGCGGGCCTCAGACATTAGCGCGAGGACCAGAGCGCCGACAAGCGTTCCTATGGATACACTGCAAGACATCGGGACCGCGACAGTCGGAACGCCTGTAAAGGGCCTATTCTCGATGGCTCGTAACGTGGCAAAGCACTTCATGAGTCCGATCTACGCGGCGATGGACGTTGGCGGCAGATACATTTACAAGGTAAAGACCGACGAGGCTAATCGATTGTTGAACGAGGCTATCTACGATCCCGATGCAGCGAAATCTTTACTTGCAGCGCATAACAATCCTACGCCGCAGAACTTCAATAGCTTGCGTAACCACGCATTCAGCCACGGCGTTAAGATCATCGCAACCGCGAAAGCGTCTAACCAATGAGCCTCCCCCTCGGTCCTCCTCCCGATCCAGTCGATAAGCGATTCCACCAGTGGACTTCGCAGATGTGGAAATACCTTATCGCACTGAAAGAGGGAGGCACCGTTACGACCGTAGTTGCAGGAACGGGGCTGACTGGCGGAACAATAGGCGTCGCAGGAACAATTGCCATTGGGACCGTAGTAGCGGCTGGAACAGTAGGCAGCGCTACGGTAGTGCCGATCCTTGGATACAACGCTCTTGGTCAGATCACATCCGTTATTTCTGGAACGATAGGGACACTTGCGAATCCGAACTTCACCGGAACGGCGACTGCGGATAACTTGGTCGGCAATGGGATATTCAACAAGCAGTCGATAGGAACAGGCGTGACGCTGACCGTTCCATCCGGTTACAGTCTATCGGTAGTCGGCCCCTTCGTCGTTAGCGGCGATCTAGTAGTTTCTGGCGATATGGTCATTTTGTAGGCATCCTATGAGCAACCAAAGCATCCAATTCATCCAAGGTCTGCTAGTCGAGCAAGCCTCCGCCGCCGCCGCTCCTGCCAGCGGCCAGCTTCAACTTTGGGCCAAGACTGACGGAACGCTGCACATCCAGAACAGTTCTGCGGTGGATGCGGTGCTGGCTATCCTTGGCGCACAGACGTTCACCGGCTTGCAGACCTTCAACTCCGGTATCTCCATCCCCACCGGCCAGTCGATCACCGGGGCGGGTACGGCGGCAATCACTGGATTTGTTTCTGCATCGCTTGGCGCGATCAGCGGGACGACGGGGGCATTTAGCTCAGCGATCACAAGCACGGCGACGAATGGCTTTATTGCTAACAACGGAGCCTCGACCTCCTCGAAATTCATCGACATTGAAAATACCGGTGGCAGCTTGTATATGGGGGTATCAAGTAGCACCGGCACAGGAATCATGGCGGCTGGTCGAGCATACGCGGGAGTATTAGCAGCCTCACAAGGGATTCAGTTCTCCGCCAATAATGGCACGACTATTCACATGGATTTGCAGGCTACCGGCCTCAGCGTCACCGGGGCGCTGACAAGTTCAACTGGCTTCGGGTGCAACGGCAACGCTGCGCAAACCAAGTATGCATCTGGCGGCACTCTTGCTGGCGTTGTAGCTGCTCTCGTAGCCAACGGCATTCTAAGCAACTAAGGGTCATCAATGGACCAACTCGAAACACTAAAAGTTAACGCCACAGTCGCAGAACTCGTGCAGCAGCGCGACATGACGCTGAATCGGTGCGTGGAGATGCGGATTCAGATCGAAACGCTTGCCGCGAAGGTGAAGGAACTCGAAAATGCGAAACCTGCTGATCCTCCTGCTGCTTAGTTTCCTCTGCGGCTGCGCTGCGGTCAATCTGGCCGAGAAGCCGCAGACCTTTGCGACCTGCGCGGCTGCTGATGTCGCCACGACCGCGTATGCCGTACACGCTGGCTTCGCGCATGAGACGAACCCGTTGCTCGCCCCCATGGTAAACGCGCATCATTTTCTGCCAATGGTGTTGAGCAAAGTGGCTATCGTTGGACTTGTCTGGTGGCTGTACGATATGTACAAGGACAACGCAGCGGCCAAGGCTGGTGTTGGTGTTGCAACGGCAGTGACTTGCGGAGTTGCCGCGAACAACGGATTAATCATTCTCCATGCTTTGAAGATGTGAATAATAAACGAAAGGATCATCGTGGATGCCAACAACATTTTGCTGTTTATCTTCGGTCAGCTTGTGACAGGGGCCGCTATTTGGGGTGGCATCCGCGCCGATCTGAAGTCGATGCACGCGCGCCTTGACGAATACCACGGCGATGTGCAGCGGGCGCACAGGCGCATTGACGATCTATATAACGGCCACAAGCATAGCCGGGATGGGAATGGGCAATGATATGCCAGAAATTTCGCTAAAGGAACACTTGCAGTCGCAGATCAACTGGCTGGATCGGTACTTCATTGACCAAGTGAAGTCCATAGATGCCAAGACTGCGCTTGCCAAGGCGGACATCGACACTCGACTAACGTCGATGAACGAGTTTCGGGATACGCTGAAGGACCAAGCGAGCAGGTTTGCGACGAAGGTGGAACTAGAACTTAACGCCAATGCGCTGGACAAGCGGATAAAATCCATTGAACTGAGCAGGGCGGTATCGGACGGAAAGACAATCATGGTTTCAGGGTTCGTCGCTTTCGTTGCAAGCGTAGTGGTGGCATTAATTGCCCATTGGGTGATTAAATGAAGTTCCAACTTTTCCAGCACACGCGCCGATGGACATGGATACTCCTGCGCGATGCAAAAGGACATGGTAAAACAGTACTCGCGCACGGTGCGCGGTACGAAACGGAACAGGAAGCACGGGAGGCAATCGAAGTACTGCGCAATGGTGTCATGCGGGCAGCGGTGGTACAACTGGAGAAATAACCATGACCTTAATTTCATTTCTGATCTTTATCGTTTGCTTCGCGGTCGTCGCCTATGTCGCGTACTGGTTCATCACGAAGTTCTTTCCAGCGCCTGCACAGATGCCCGCGCTCGCCATTGTCGGCATCATTCTACTGATCGTGCTGCTGGCTCAGTTTGTGCCTGAAGCGGCGAACTATCGAATCTGGCGATGACCGCACCGGAACAGCGCAACACGTTTCGCAGGAGCGTCAATTCCTTTGCGATGCGGGACGGCGAAACGGAGGAGTCGAAAGTATTTGCTACCATTGGAAAGTGCTTCTGCATATGGCTGCTGTACAAGTACGGGGAACTTCTAATTTCGCACGAAAACGTGCTGTTCGTACTGCTGCTGTTTTTGATCTTTCCAGAGTTGGTCAAGAAGATCATCAACGTCTGGGCGAATCAGAGGATGGATATGCGCGGCAGCTATACAGAGCATACTGAGAGCAGGGATAGTTCGGTGACGACCACGAAAACGCCGGTAAAGGTGGACAATCCAGATGCGCACTAGCCAAGCCGGTATTGACCTGCTCAAATCGTTCGAGGGATGTCGCTTAGTTGCCTATCAGGATGGCGGCGGCGTCTGGACCGTGGGCTTTGGAGACACCGGCCCGGACGTCGTTGAAGGCACCGTCTGGACGCAACAGGAGGCCGACGACCGGCTGGCCGAACGGCTGGAAGGCTTCGAGGATTGCGTCAATGCGGCGGTCGAGGTCGATCTGACGCAGAATCAGTTCGATGCCTGCGTGGACCTTGCCTATAATATAGGGTGCAGCGCGTTCAGGAACAGCACGCTGGTGCGCCTGCTGAACGGCGGAAACACGGATGCAGCGGCAGGACAGTTTATCCGCTGGTCACACGACAACGGGGTGCTCGTACCGGGCTTGGAGCGCCGCCGATTGGCTGAGAAAGCCCTATTCTTGGAGACTGTATGACTATCAAAACGGAACTGGAAGCAAAGATCGCCAGCATGAAAACGGAGTTGACCGCGCTCGAGGCGGAACTCGCTGCGGGCGGCAGTTGGCTCGAGAAAGAATGGGACGCGCTCGAGGCATGGGTCGCTAACCTGAAGGCCAAAGTGACCGCGCCGAGTACGCCGCCGACTCCTCCGGGGCCGTGATGTTCGGACTCCCGCTATTCGGCTGGATCGGCATAGGAATGCTGGTAACGATCCTCGCGCTTGGCGTCGGGCTGAAGGTAGAAGCCTCGCGCTTGGCTACGTCGAAGGCTGAGACTGTGGCCGTGCAGGGAAAGTTCGATACCTTCGTTGCGCAGACAAAGGCGCTAGGCGAGGAACAGGCAGCGAAGGCGAAGGCGACCGATCTAATCAACCAACAGTACAAGGAGCAGGCAGATGCTAATGTCCTCAAGGCGCGCAGCGAGCTTACTGCTGCTTACGCTGACTATCGCCGGTTGCGCAACAGCGCCGGTGCAAGTTCCGGTCGCGGTCAAATGCCCGCAGCCCCCAGCGTTACCTCAAGTGCTGCACGAACCTGTTTCGACACAGCCAAGTTTGCTGACGCAATGGGAGTCCTTGAGACAGGAGTACCGAACATTATTGAACAAGGCGATGCTGCCATAGTCGATCTGAACGCGGCGAAAGGCTGGGCGCTCAAGTTGAAGCTGGCGACTTCGCTATCTCCCTAACCCAATCCTCGAACGGCTGCATGGGCTGCAACTTTTCGTAGCAGTAGAGCAACGCGGTGCGCTGGGCGGCGAGGGTGTCTCGGCAGTCAATGAGCAAATCTCTCACCGCGTCATGGTTAGCGTACTCTGGATTGAACAGACCGCCGCCGGATAGATATGCTGTAATCCTGTCAATCGGCGTCTGCTCGCTCATTCCCACGCCCTCCGCAATGCCTTGGCGACAGGTTCGCCTTTAGCCAATCTGCGCCACAAAGTTCCGTATCCAAGCCCTAGCTTTCGTTCCCAATCTCGCAGGCACAAGGTCTCGCCATTAAACTCGATCATCCGAGTTTTGCAGGTGTTGATATTTTGTTCTTTGGTGGTAGCCCAGCGCACGTTCCCAGGCTCATAGTTGCCGTCACGATTTGGGAAACGATCCAGCGAGCGGCCCTCTGGTTTTTCACCCATATCGGCCAAAAAGTTAGCGTAATCATTCCAACGCTCGCAAACGCGGATTCCTCTGCCGCCATACAGGTGAAATTGATGATAGTTCGGATTATTGCACCGCTTTTTCATGCATTGCCATATCCAATATGTTTGTAGCGACTTCCCGGCCCGCGTGTGTCCGTGCGTAATACCGCCCATCACCCCCTCCCTTCGCCCGCAGCGGCGAGCATGGCGGCGTCGATGGCGGAGTCTGCTGCCTCTGCATTAGGCCAATCGTCATCACTAAAATCTGATTCACCTTTTATCCAAATGCCTGCAATTAAATGAGATTGATTACCCATACGCAGCCACCGATACCTCTGTGCATCCTTCGCATCCGCTACATGGTCGGCGGGGAGAGGTGTGGCAATATAAAGATTGTCACCAATAGATAGTGGCCTGAATTGTTTCCATTCAGTGACCTTGCCATCTTTAGCAGCTTGTCCTACCCGTGCCACCGGCTCTCCCTTCGATAGCTCTGCGACGAGGCGGCGAAGATTATCAATGACACTTTTAGCCGCTTCCTTAATGCCATAGCCTTCGTTGTCGGCAAGCCAAGCTATACCAGCTACAATTTGATCTACCTTCGACAACTGAGAAAGTGGCGCATCTGGCAAAGCTGCGTACTCCAATACTTCACGTTTCATGTGAGTCTCCTGTAATCCTCAGCGCGATCTGCTCAAGTTCTGTGGTCATGGCTCATTCTCCTTTGTCGGGGCCGTAGCGGGCGGCATCACGTCTGCCCCCTGTGTAACGAGTCGCTTATATTGGCTTTTGCTTTCAGCTTGAATTGGAGCCGCAGCAGCCAAATGCTCACCAGCCGGGCACTCTTGCGAATGCGTCCTTGTACGTGGCTGGCCTCCACTTGGCGCTGCAGTTCGGTCTGGCGCGAGGGCGGCATACGCCTGCGCTTTTACTTTATCAATCCGTTCATAGAATGCTGTACGTCCATCCAAACTGCGCATCTCCGTCATTCCTCCATCTGTATCTGTCGAAGTGGCGTTCATGAAGGCGACCAGCGCAGCCTCAACCTCGGCTAGCTTGCGCTCAGCGTTAGCTAACTGCAGGCGCAAGGTATCCAATGTTTCTAAGGTGTTCGCATTCTTTGCAGTGTCGTTTTCCATGATTATCTACCCTCGTATTGGCTGGCGTATATTGATGCCCTCGTTTGCAATGTGTTTGCTTATGTCCCGCATGGCGGCGCTTCAAATCCCTGTCGCGCAGGTTTTCGGCATTAGTGCCTAGCCAAAGGTGCGCCGGATTGACGCATGCTGGGTTGTCGCATTTGTGGCATACGCACATTCCCGCTGGAATTGCGCCTCTATGGATCATCCATGAAATAACGTGTGCTCGCGTCGTCTTTCCTTTCCAGGACATTCTGCCGTATCCATCAGAGTCTTTCTTGCCTGCCCATTGCCAGCAATCAACGTCTTTTGATAAATTCGCTAGAAAAATGTCTATAGTATTAGGCTTATTTTGTGGCATTTTGTAATTCCTTTAACTGTCTTTCTGCTTCTTCGGCGCGTTCACGCAATGCTCGTTTGGCTTGTGCAATAAACACTGCCTTGCAAGTTTCAGTATGCGAAACGCTGTCGCACTCCGGATCGCAATCTTCGTTCCATTCCTCGCAGATTTCCTTGCAGACTTTATGCCAATTGTCCCGCCGCGCCAACTCCATTATCTGTTGCGCGTCGGAGCGTATCTGGGCGGCGGCGTTACTACAAGTTTTAGCTGTATCACTCTTCATGCCAAACATAGTAGGACTGTTTTGTTCTAACCAGTCCAGCCGCGCCAGCAGGTCATCCGTTCGGCCGGTCATGTCATTCCTCCAATGATGCAGCAATCGCGCGGTAGAATTTAGCGGCGCGGTGGCTGCGTTCTAGCCAGTTCCAGAGCGTCTTGCGGTACTCGGCGTCAAAGTGGAAATAATCGCACACTCGCGGGAAGTCGCGCTTTAGCTGCTCCCTAGTCGAACGCTTTTGCTCTGGCGTGGTCATAATTCCTCAAATGCGCCGTAGATTGCTAGATTGCCATCGTTAAACTCGCCAAGTACGGTCACGAAATCTTTCTCCTTCAGTTTCTTTGATTGCTCAACGGCATCTTCTAAAGATGCAGCTTTGATGGTTATGTTGCAATCTATCTGCAATTTCGCCATCACGTAGAAGCTCTTTATCTTACTGCTTGCCATCTTCACTCTCCTTTATTCAGCACATAAAATGGTCGGGATTCGCCAACGCGCTAAAGCATCCATGAAACAATGGAATCTTTGAGTTGGCCGATACATCGCTCGTTTTTCCCGCTGCGGTTTCCGCTTCCGAGTTCATCTTGGGAGCTACCCAAGCACCTTCTATTAGCAACGCACTGTGAGCGCCCGCGCGCCGCTGAGCGGGCTGTTTAGTGGGGATAGCCGTTTCGCAGCAACGCGAAGAAAGGCTATTAATGTCAGTGTAAAGCATGGTTTGAAAAAAAGACCCGTTGCGCCTTCAATGTTAGTGGTCACTTACGCGGAAAGCCGCTTGTATAGTCAATCTCAGGCGCGACAAGGAATGACGATAGTTCTTGACAAGAGCCAGAGCCAATCTCGTCGATAGTTAGTGCTTGCTTACCTGCATCCTCAATGATGGCGGCGCATTCCAAGGCTACCTCGCTCCAATCGAGATTTGTGCTTGCCAAGGAAAGCGCGTATTTCCGGCAGAGCATTGAGGCTTCAAACGCATTCATGGCGTAGGTCCAGCGCAGGAGAGAGGGCGGAGATGAGACCGTCCGGGCATTGCTGCTTCGGAACTCCTGCGGCTGGATTAGGTAAATAGTATTCTGCCACGCGCTTTTCGCCCACTGTGACCATGCGCGATTGGATCGGGTGGCCGTCGCGCTTCAGTTCGCCTATGCGCTGGCTCAATGCCATCGTGTGATAGCGGATCAGGGCGTTGAGCGGGGTCAATCTTTCACCGCGCGTAAGACCGGCTAGGATGGCTTCTTTCTGCGTCACGATTGCGCCGCCAGTTGCTTAAAGCTGTTGTGCCGCGCCTCGCCAATCGCCTTGCGCTGCTGCTCTGTAATGGACAGCCACCATGCCTTGTAGCGTTCGGTACCTAGTGACGCGAATTCTTCTGCCTTCACCAGCAGCAGTTCGGCCTCGGTAATAGGGGCTGAGACGGACGCAGGGGGATTTTCGCCCTCTATCGCAGGGTGCGCCTTTGCATTGCCCTGCGTGTTTAATGGCGCGCTGTCGTTCAGACCGACTTGCTGCGCCGACTCAGCTTTCTTTGCGCCGCCTTCGAGCGACAGGAAATCCACCTGCGCGTCAACGGTATCGTACTGTTCCTTCGTCAAATCCGCGAAGTGTTCGATGTTGTACTGTTCCTTGATATAGGCTTTGACGTTGGCGCGGTCCACTTTCGCGCCGCTGATCTTCGCCTCCAGCCGCTTCTTCTGCGCGTCGCTGATCTTCGCGGGCGCTGGGAGTGCGGCCTTTTCGCGTTCCGTCTTTTGGCGCTCATTCTCGCGTTTCATGGCTGACCTTGATTTACTGTCGAACTTCGTCCAGCCGGTAATGCGTTCTTCGGCGTCCAGATTGGCATTCTCCCACTCTGCCACGGCATCGCCTACAGAGCCGCTATCAAGCCATTCCTGCACCTTATGCACCGTTTCCATGACGCGGGTATGCTGCTCCTGCGTCAACGTCGCCTCAACCCCGCTTGCAGGCGTTATACGCGCTCCTGGTATCGTATCGACCTCCGTTTCGTCCAGCATCCCCAAGCCGCAGACAGATAGCGTTACGCGGCGCTTCGCCTTAGTTTCCGCCTTCATCATGGCGTTGGCCCGCGCCTCGCCCTTTAGCCCGACGATGGACACCGCGCCGATGGATTCATCTTGGCGGATCGGTGTAGTCGCCCGCGCTGTGACAACGTAGCAGTCCTCGACCACTTCCCGCGACAGAATGTTGATGCTTACCTTGTTGATCTGGCGTAGCTGGTCGGTCGCATCGCGGCGAGCGTACAGCGTCAGCTTGCCGTTTAGCGTGATGTACTCGAAAGGCTTTGTCAGCGGATTTAGGCCCACAGACTCGCAGACCGCCTTGTAGTACATGACACGCTCTTGCGGATTCAGCTTCGATAAGTCGCCGCCTATCAGCACTTGCTCAAGCGATGCCATGCTTGCCGTTGCTAGTTCAGTACCCATTTCGCCCCCTATTCTGCCTGTTAATCCACTCCGCCTGCCCCCTCTGCGGATTGTCTAGGTATTGGTCGCGCTCCTGATCCCGCAGCGCGTCCTCGTCCGCGTAGTCCTCGCACAGCTTGTCGCGCCGATGCGGATAAGCGCGGCAAGGGCATTCGCAGGGCGGCGGCTTCACACGAACGCCATTTCCCAAACAGCGAACGCCATCCAGTACGCAGCAGCGGAATAGTTCTTACGGAACGAACATATTATCGCCACTAGAGCCATAAATAGAGATAAAATGTGCCGAAGCGTAGTGATGCTCACGCTACCACCTTCCCGATCAGCCACAGCACGAACAGCATCATGCCAGCGCCGGAGACTGCGGCCATGCATAACCCAATGAGCATTCCTTCCTTCGCCGCCTCGCGCTCGCGGTCCAGCATTTCCGCGATTTGCTCGCTATTCAGGATGGGCTTCATTTCATTTTCCTCACTTTCTGGTTGACTTCCGCCGCCATCGCCTCTGCCTCTGTCCGGTCGCGCTCGGCCTTCTCGCGCTGCTCCTGTGCTATGCGCTGGAACTTGCGACGAAGGTAGCCTTCCTTGCTGCTCTCGGATGCGTCGGCATACGGGCGCGTGAACTTATGCTCGTCTGTGAATTTCGGTTTCATTTCGGCTCCTTTGCTAGACCGCGCCATGATTTCCTCTGGTTAGCGCCGTTCGTTCTCCAGTGATCGCGTTTCGCGCTCCATTTGTCAGGATGCTGATTCCACCATGCACTTCCGTCCCAATATGAGAAACCTTCGCCACCGCCGAGGTAGCTGGTAGAGTAAATTCCAATCCTGCGAGGCTTAACATGTTTTGGAAACCACGGTGTCAGCTTCATTGTATCCCTCCAGTCAGTACCAGCAGAATAATCGCCACGACGAAGCCCCAGCAGATGTAATCCGCAACGTCCGCAGGCTCGATTGGCGCTGGTGCACGAACGTCTTTTACGTCGCGGAAGTAGGTCATGTCGCCACCTCGGGCTGGGCGTGCTTGGCAAGTATCCGCGTCAGCAAGTCTACCGTTCTAGGAAAACGGCCATCCGCAATAAGTAGATCAACAGCGCCTCGCAGAGATGTGCACAGTTCCGCCACCGCCGCCGCCTGTTCGCGCTTGCCGATAGCGATGCCTTCCTTCAGCGCGGTCTGGTATATTGTCTGCGATTCCAGCAAGTCGATCATTTCTTCACCCTCCGTTTAACTTCGCGCTCGAGGCCACAGCGATCACAGACCCGAAAATTAGCGGTGCCAGCCCATCCATTGAATCGCTGCTCAACAGGAATAGCCGCCCGTTCGGACTTGTGCGGTCTGCGCCAGCGATGCGGCCTAAACGCGCAGATCAGTTTGCCGATGGCATAGAAGTTCATTTCAGCACATCCTCGAAGCATTCGTAGATCAGTTCGTTAAAGGCGCTCTCTGCCGCGCTCTCTGCCGCGCTCCGTGCCGCGCTCCGTGCCGCGCTCTCTGCCGCGCTCCATGCCGCGCTCCATGCCGCGCTCCGTGCCGCGCTCCATGCCGCGCTCCATGCCGCGCTCCGTGCCGCGCTCCGTGCCGCGCTCCATGCCGCGCTCCATGCCGCGCTCCATGCCGCGCTCCGTGCCGCGCTCCATGCCGCGCTCCATGCCGCGCTCCATGCCGCTTCATCGCCTGTAAGTAGCCATTCAAAAATGACTTGATCCGGTTCAGTCTCCCAATTATCCAGAACAGAAAGCGCCTGCATTCTGGAGAAGTAGCGCAGCGGCTCAGTCGCATCCATTTTCGCAATGATCTTGCGCCGCGAACAGACACCTTTGCTTTCGTCTTGATCGCATACATTCTCGACCTCGACATAGCAGAGGATATCGCCCGGAGCGTATTGCAGCGCATTCCAAGGCGTGTCACTGAAATGTAGCCCACTTTCGCACATCTTGACGACGCCGGTATAGTTCAGCCATTCGCCATCTTTAGGAATGGGCGAACCGTCGCGCAGCGTGGACGATACGAAATGCCACCCGT
>VFSW01002866.1_pt1 | contig 25997 bp, 21 predicted proteins | sample 5358111 | NCBI WGS metagenome assembly VFSW01 (sample SAMN11554181, study PRJNA540505) | mine drainage metagenome | isolation source: sediment from site ElyBrook_90M | place: USA: Ely Copper Mine, Vershire, VT | collected 2017 | reverse complement strand
TCCGCTTCGGCAACGGTGTCGACAGCCGCGCCGAATTGCGAGCAGCCGAGCAGGATGGCCGCGACCGCCAGGTAGGCCGCGGCAACCTGCGGGGTCCGGTTGATCCCGATCGCCTGACCATGCATGAAGCCGAAGAAAGTCATCGCGGAGCCGGCGAAGGCGAAGGCTGCCGCCTTCCTGAAGTTGCGATCGATTATGAAGGTCGCGATCGCGCCCAGTATCAGGCCGGCCAGAATCGAGCCGCCACCCATCACGTCGAGGCCGTGATAAATGACGCCGGTCTGCGACATTTTATCCAGCAGAGCCGGCGTGACCGTTACTCCGGCGGCGCCCAGAGAGTTGTCGATTTGGAGCTTGCACCACGCGGCGAGGCTCGGCGTCAACGCCAGGATTATCGCGGGCGCGTGCTTGCGCGGAGTCTCCTGGAACGCCTGCGATCCAATCAGCATCCCGATGTAAAGCAGGATCGGCGAGATGGCGACCACGGGAATCAGCGCGACCATCAGCGAGATGACGCCGAACCATGCCATCACGATCACCATCAGGCCGGTCGCGGCGGAGTAGCCGATACGGCCCCCCATCGCCTTCCATCCCGGATGGCCGATATAGACCGCGTTGATGTACGGATTACCCATCAGGCATCCGATGAGGCTCACGACGCCGTCGGCAGTCAGAACGCGAGTGGTCGGATAGCTGTCGCCCGCGACCGAGGCGCTGACGACGTTATCCATCGCCTCGACCAGATCGTAGATTCCGAACGGAATCGCGGTCACCAGGATTACGCCGAGGTACCGGAAGCCGTGAAAGACGTGGCTCACCGCGGGAGTAGGAATCGCGAAGCCGTAATTGGCGACCGACGTGCGCAGCGCCTCAAGGCTCATTCCGCCAAGGCTGTAACCGAACAGCGTCGAGCCCCATGCGATCAGGGTTCCGACGGCGATCGCGACCAATCCGGCCGGGATTCCGCCATAGCCGATTCCGCCGAACCAGCTCGCCAGAATCACCGCGAAGCAGGTGATGCCAATAAGCGGGGTCGAGAACATATCGAGCGCCGGACGCATCGAGATGAATGCGATCGAGACGCCCGCGAGCGTCCCGAGTAATGCCGCACGCGGAGTTATCCGCCGAATCACGGGAGCCACGAAACCTCCTACCATCAGCACGAAGCTCTGCACGAAGCCCCAGGGCAGCCCGGCCTCCCAGCCCTGGATCGGGTCGCCGGTCTTGAGCTTGATCGGCAGCATGATAACGAACGTGACGATAAACATGTGCGGCACGCTGATCCCCGAAGGCAGCGCGCACACGTCGGTGCGTCCGGTCTTTTTCGCCAGCCGGTACGCAAGCCACGCGTAGTAAAATGTGCTCAGGCACATCATCATGCCGGTCGCGGGCAGGATGCGCTTGAAGACGAGGTCGTCAGGCATCTTGAGGACGAACCGCAGCAGCCCGCTCAGCGTCAGCAGGTTGACCAGAATATTGGTGCCGAAACCGAAGAAGGCGTTCCAGTCACCAGGCGTCCAGATTGCGGGCTTTCCTGTTTCCAATTTGTCCCTCGGAAGTGGCTGCGGCGCGGATTAAAAGGATGCGATTGCCGTTGACGCCTCGATTTGCGCTCAGCGCTTTTGAACCGCTGAGAGAACCTTTGGCGAGCTCGATACCCAGCCGAAAATTCCCCCCTGCGCCTTAATCATCTTCAAACCCATGTCTTGAAATTCGGGAAAGTAGGAACCGACGCAATCTTCAAGCACGAGGCAATCGTAGCCGCGATCGTTGGCCTCGCGGACGGTCGTGTTCACGCAGACTTCCGTGGTGACGCCCGTTACGATCAGTTGCTTGATTTCGCGATGTTGCAGGATCGCGTGAAGATCGGTCGCGAAGAAGGCGCCCTTGCCGGGCTTGTCGATAACCGGCTCATGGGCGAGCGGGTAGAGCTCGGGGATTATGTCGTGGCCCGCCTCGCCGCGGACCAGGATTCGCCCCATCGGACCCGCGTCGCCGATACAGGTCGTACTTCGCCCGCGGATCTTTTTGGCGGGCGGCAAATCGGTCAGGTCGGGGCGATGGCCTTCGCGGGTGTGAATGACCTGCAAGCCGGCGTCGCGCCAGGCCGTCAGCAGCTTCCGATTCGGCTCGATAGTGCGGCGCAGTTGCGAGACGTCATTGCCGAGCATCTCACCGAAGCCGCCCGACTCGAGAAAGTCGCGCTGCATGTCGATAATGAGCAATGCACAATTGGCCGGGACCAGGTCGAACACGTATGGTTCGGCGTCGATACTGAATGTTTCGTGCATCCGCGGAGCACTCCGGAACAGGTGGAATGACCGAACGGAGAGGGCTTGAAGCAACGTTCATGCCGCTTCAGTAGCCTCGTTTACGCTATACTGGGATTAAATAATCACTAGCGAGCACGGCTCTCGATGCGCGAGGGCATGCCGCCGGATCGCGCAAGATGCCTCGATAACAAGCGCGCAGCGGAGCGACGGTCAGGTGTGGAGCGGTTACATTTGCTGTTTGTATTCCCTGAAGCCATCGACCAATTGTTGGAACGAGGCGGGCTTATACTGCTTAAAACTCTCTTCGTCCGCGTAAACGAAGTCGTATTTCACGCCGGCCTGGACCCGGTTGATGTCCTCGCACCATTGCCGCAATCGCTCCATCTTGCGCGGCACGTCGAGGTCTTCCTGGCCTTTGGTTTCGACGACGGAAATCCGCTGGTCGGACAGCTTGACCAGAAAATCCGGATAGTAGTTGGAAATGTCGCCGTCCGCGTTCACGTAATCCAGCTTGAAACCTACGGCTAGATAATTCTTGGCGTAGGAGACCACGTCGTCACAATCTTCCAGAAAGCGGGCGAACAATAACTCAAACCCGCTATCGCCAATGATGCGATTAAAGACACTCTTTTTCGGTACCAGGTAGCCCTGATCCTTAGCCACGAAGGGGCGCGTTTGCCGGAGCTTGATGGTGTCGCGGATTTCGGCGTCGCCTTTATCCTGAACGGTGAGGGCGTTAATCGCCTTTTTGAAAGTTTCGAGTAACGTCTTGCATGCCGCCAGTTCCGACAGGTTGCGCAAGGTGTTCGGGTCTTCGAGTTCCACATCCCGATCGAACAGTTCCGTTTGCACAAACGCTTTGACCTTTCCGTACAGCACGTCGTAGCCGCTAACGAGCCGCAGGTCCTTCATGATGGTCTGCGCGAAATAGCCGATCACGCTGCGATAATCCGCGATGCCCGCCGTGTCGAGGAGGATGGTTGTATGCGTGACCTCGCCGGTGGTGATGTCCTTGAAGACGATCTCCCGCTGTTGTTCCTCGCTGAACTGTAGGTATGCCACGCGCTGATGCGCGAGCGCGCCAACATCCAAATCACTCAGGTTCTTGTATTCCCGGTAAATGCGCGGTGTCAGAATCGGGATTTCAATATCCAGAGCCGCGAGGTCTTTCTTGTCGTTCTCCTTGTCGATCTCGACTACCAGAGGCGTCTTGGGCTGCGTGCCTTCCCCCATCGGCTTGTGTTCCAGCACCACGCCTTCAGCCTGGATGGATTCCACGAATTCCATAAAGGCATTCGTTCCGACCACGCTGACTTCTTCCGGCACGCGGCCGGGATACATTTTGCGCAAGCCGCGCCCGAGAGTTTGCTCGGGCAGGATGTTGCTCTTGGCGGAATAGGCGCGCAGCCCCACAATCGTGGTGACGTTGCGCACGTCCCAGCCTTCTTTGAGTACCATCACGGAAATGATGGCTTTGGCGGGACTGTCCATCCCGTCAATTGTGTTCGCCTGCTTGCGCAAATCATCCAACTCTTTTTTGCTCTTGCCCGAGGTCGATTCGGAAATTTCGCCGTTGTTTTTGGTGTGAATCATCAGCACGGCGTCTTTTTCCGCAAATTCCGGATAGGTGGCTCGCAGATAATCGGCCACATCGTCGCAGTTGCGGGTGTCGTCGGTCATCACGAACAGGATGGCTTTCTGGCCCATCTTTTCGTGTTCGGCATACGCCTTGCGCCACTCGATCACGCCCAGGTTAATGTAATCGGCGTACTTCTCGGTGAACTTGGCGCTCTGACGCTCAAGCAGCTTGGCGCGGCTGGGAGCGTCGGGCAGCACGGGATGCTTGACCACGTTTTGCGAGATGGCTTCCACGAGCGGGTAGTCGGCCACGGTCTGCACGAAAATCGCGCCGTTGTTGTGTCTGGGCGTAGCGGTCACGTCCACTTGGATTGAGAGCGCGGAACCCTTTTGCTTCAGCCGGTTGTGAATATCCTCGATCGATTTGAACCACGCCATGCGCGGATCGTGGATATGGTGCGCCTCATCGTTCAGAATCACCAGCTCGTCGATGTCGCGCACGATCATGCCCAAATCCACTTTTGAATCGGTGGTCGCGCCGCTGGGCCGCTTGCCCAAAAAATAGTCCATCGTGTCTTCATCATCGGGCGAAGCGGGAATGTCCTCGCCGGCATAGACGCGATGGATGTTGGTCAGGAAGATGTTGCCGATCGGGTGGGTGATGCGCGCCTCGTCCTGCACGTGCAGGGTCAGTTGAAAATCGTCACGCCAGTTGCGCCCCTCGAAGCCGTTGTCGGGCACGACCGGGTCGTCTTTCAAAAAGATGCGCAAGCCCTGAAAATCCTTGTAGATGCGATCCAGCACGATGATGTTGGGCGCGATCACCAGAAAGTTGCGCGCCAGCGCCGACTCCGGCTCGTACAATTTGTGGTAGAAGCTCCACGCCAGCACCAGGCTCAGCACCTTGGTCTTGCCGGTGCCGGTCGCCATTTTCACCACGAAGCGCCGCCACGTTTCGTCAAACATCCCCGCCGACACCGCACCGGAGCTGTCAAAACGCATCAGGTCGTACTTGTCCTGCACGTCCGCCACGTCGTACAGATAGACGATCGTCTCGAGCGCCTCGCGTTGCGCAAAGTAATATTGAAACTCGGCCATCGTGCCGCCGGCTTGCGGCATCAGATGGGGCGTGTTGAACCACCATTTGAGCAGACTGCGGCTGGTGTCCGCCGCTCCGGCATAGCCGCTGTCCCGCCACTCCTTCACCTTGATGCGCAGTTGCGCCACCAGCGGCGGCATCAGCTTTTCCGAGCTTGACTCCCGCAGCGCTTCATCCGCCGGGAACCAGCGGACGGCAGGGTCAAGGATGGCGTAGGGCGATTCGGGGAACTTGGGATGGAGCGCCATTTTAATAAGTCCGGTTCTCGCGCAGAGGCGCGGAGCCGCGGCGAGCATTCCCCGCCATCTTTCCTCTTCCTCTCAGCGTCTCGGCGTCTCCGCGCGAGTTATTTTCACAATTCTTCAAGTCCATTTACTGCTCGGACGATGCCTTCCTTCATCAGCGCCGCCCCGAAGTTGAAAACATATCCGAGTTTCAGTCCCGTGAGCCGCAAATAGGTCTGAATTTGTTTGCGGTGCACCTTGTTTATCTGTTCCACCGACTTCAGTTCAATGATGACCTTGCCTTCCACCAACAGATCGGAGCGAAACGCTTCCTCGAATGTCATGCCTTTGAAGGAAATCGAAATTGGAAGCTGACGCTCGACCCGCAAGCCCCGCCGGCCCAGTTCATGGGCCAGGACGATCTCGTAAACCGATTCCAGCAGCCCCGGTCCCAGCTCGCGGTGCAGGGCGATTGCGGCCTCGATACAAATCGCGCCGATCTCGTTCTCGGTCATCGGCCGGGCCTTTTCATTTTCATCTCTTCGCTCCCACGCTCACTTCGACGATGGTCATGGTGTCGTTGCCGAAGATGTCCACCACTTTCACCGCGATCTTGCGCCGCCCCGCCGGGCATTCCTGAAAGACGCTGGTCAGTTCGATCGAACGGTCTTTCCTGGTGCGGAAGGACTGCCACTCGTTTTCGAAGATGTAATCTCCCGTCCAGCGCTCTTCCCACTCGCCGCTATCTTCGTTTTTGACGCGGACGATCTCGCGCTTGCTCTCGAAGTCGAAATCAACCGACCAGTAGTCAATCCAGTCGGTCCAGTTCCGGGTGAGCCGTTCGCGCCTCACGATTCCCTTCGCGTCCTTGCTCACCTTCACGATCTGCCCCTTCTCGACCACGATCCTGCTCGCCTTGTCCTTGAGCGAGGCCTCCGCGTTAGCGATGGAATCCTGTGAGTAATAGACCGAAAAGTCGGTCAGCTCGACCGCGACGCTGTTCTTCTTGACGTGGGGCTTTACCTCGATGGCCGCAACATCGTGAAACACCACCTGATTCTTTTCCACCGCGCGCTTGTCGAACACCTCGGCGGGGATGTACTTCGGGGCGATATCGATGCCCTTGGCGCGGGCTTCGTCCAGCACGTTGGGGAACAGCCCCATCTCGAACTCAAAGCCGAGAATGTCCACGCGGGTGATGTGCTTTTTGCGGCATTCCAGGATGACCTCTTCGACGAACAGGCGCGTCACCGGCAGATTGACCGGGCCAACTGCGATGAGCCGCCCGGCCTTCTTGCCCTGGAAGGTGACAAAGCCATCGGTTTTTTCGGCGCGGTAGGCGCGCAGGATCAGATCGACGAACGCGGCTTCCTTTTGTTCCAACTGCGCTTGCTGTTCCGCCTCGCGCAGGTTGGGATTCACGCCGATGTAATGCTGGCGCTCATACTTGCCGAGGTTGAGGATTTCAAAGGCGCGGTAGTCCTTGCCTTCGGCCTTCAATCCACGCTGCACGCCGATCAGGCGCTTGCGCGTGGTGTGGATGGCGAACTTGCCCAAGTCGCTGGCGATCCACTTGCGCCCCAGCTTCTCCGCCACGGCGGCAGTGGTGCCGGAACCGCAAAAGAAGTCGGCTATGAGGTCGCCCTCATTGGATGATGCTTTGATGATGCGTTCGAGTAGGGCTTCGGGTTTTTGAGTGGGGTAGTCGAGACGTTGCGTCGACTGCGGCGACACGGGAGAAACTGAAGTCCATAGGTCTTGAATCGAAACGCCTGGCATTTCATCAAGATAGCGCTTCTGTAGTGGCACCCTTCCGGGTTTAGTCTGAACTATGCTTCCTCGATCATACATCTCCAGCATCTTCCCTCTGCTAAACCGCCAATACCGGGTTACCCCCAAAAAGTCATAAATGGGATTTCCTTTTCCTTGCTTCCCACCCCCCGGTGCCGTGATATCGCCAAGGCTATAGCGCCGTCCCGTTCCTTCCTCGATATATTTGTAGGAAGACTCAACCTGCTCTGGCGAATAGGCTTCATATTGCATGTTCAGAGTAAAAGCCTCTGATTTTCGACAATAAAAAATCGTGTCATGAATTCTCCCGAGATGAGCCGCGCCTTGCCTTGTATCATTGTGTGCACTTTGTCGCTTCCAAATGATCTCGTTCACAAAGCGTTCAGCTCCGAAAATCTCATCTAAGACCAAACGAACGTGCGCTGTTACTCGCCAGTCGCAATGCACATAGATGCTGCCATCCTCGGCCAGCAAATCACGCATCAGCACCAGGCGCTCGTAGATCATTGCAAGGAAGGAATCCGCGCCCTTGCCCCAGGTGTCGCGGTAGGCGATTTCTTCCAGGATGTTGGGCTTCTTGGTGAAGGTATCGTCGCCGATCTCGATGTCCATCGAAAAATCCGCGCCCACGTCAAACGGCGGGTCGATGTAAATCAGCTTAAGGCCGCCCTGCTTTTCGATCTCCTCGCGGATCGGACCGTTCTTCAGCGATGAAAGAATCAGCTTGTTGTCGCCCCAGATGAGCTTGTTGGTCCAGCCTTTGAGCTGGCGTCCGCGTGCGTCAAAAAGACCTGGTTGCAATGCCCTGTCGGCTGGCTTCTCGGCGCGCGGCTCGTCCACCTGCTCGATCACCTGAAACGGCAGAACGATATTGCAGACCTCGCTGGTCTTGCCGTTCCAGACCAGTTCCACCTCGCGCTTGTCCTCGAACAGCAGAAACCGAAACTTGTCCGGCAGCGGCTTGTCGGCCTCGATATAGCGGATGATTTCCTGTTGTTCCTGCTCGGTCAGTCGCGGCATTGAAAATCTCTTCTTCTCGACATTCGTTCAATGCATGTTTACGGCGTCAGGCGCACTTCGATCAATGACGAAGCCTCCGCGTTGCCGGGCATCGGCGGAACTTTCCACAATGTCAGCCGAAAACATCTTCATCGGTACGCCGCGGAGTTGGATTTCCGATGGAATGCGCGCAAAGTTGATCGAACGGCTGGCGCGTGTGGTTCGGAGCGTGGAGGGCAAGGGGCTGCGCTACCGCGAGCCAATCGCCACTGCCCGAACGTCGTGTACAAGGAAGGCCATTCTGATGGCGGTGAACAAAAGCGTAGCGCCAGCGTTGAAGCTCCGGACTGTCCGGCGCAAAAGAGACGTGACCCACCTGGACTTTTCTCTAAATGGCGCCGCCGCCGCATCGACATATGAACCAATCAGCAGCGTTTGGGAAGGAAACGACGGCGACCTGATTGAAGCGATGTTCAATTTCTACGCGACCATCCCGCCTGAGCCGATCCTGGACGCGACTTACAATTCTGGGCGATTCTGGAAGGGCTCCGAACGACGCGTTGTGTCGATGGACATTGATCCTCAATACAAGCCGATGATCGTGGACGACAACCGCAAAATGACAGGCGTGCCGTCCGCAAAATTCGGAACGGTCATCTACGATCCGCCCCACGTCGGGCCGCAAGGGCGGGATAAGAGCCGCAAACGATTCGATGTGGACTTCGGGGCGACCGTGGAGTGTGGCAAAGATCAGGATTGGAACCTGAGCTATCTGTATCCGGCATTTTTGCATCAGGCCAAGCGGGTACTAAAGGCGGATGGTCTGCTGCTCGCGAAGATCACCGACATGGTGAACAACCATAAGTCGAAATGGCCGCACTGCGACTTCATGCGGATGGCTGAAGAGGCCGGATTCACGGTCTGCGATTTGATTGTTAAGGTTCGTACTGGACCGATGGTTTCGACCAAATGGAAAGAGGCTCATCACGCGCGAAAGCGCCACTGCTTTTGGATAGTCTGCCGCAACGGAGATGACTGCGAGCGCCAGTCATCTTTTCGGGAATAGTTCATTCCAACGGCTCACACGATCTGTCCCCGGACGGCCCACACCCGGCACCTTGCTTCCGAATCCGCTATTGTTCCATTCGGGTTGATAGTGGGACATGAGCGCAAACTCAGCGGCGAACACCCACCATTCGCTGGAGAACGTAAGAAATCGGCACTGAATTTCGGCCAGCTCGATATTATGCCGGCCGCCGATTTTGCTGATATGCTCGGCAAGCCGTGCGCGGAGTGTCCGGCTGCTCTTGGTGGTGCCTTTAGACGCCTTGCCGATATAGACCAAATCGCCCTTAAAGTAGAGCGCATAAATCCCGCTTCCCACTGGCCCAATACCTTTTTTTAACGGAAGAAGCGGACTTGATTCCAGCTTCTCCACAACTTGAGCACGAATGCTTCGGTCTAGGTCAAACTCAAAGTGATGCGGGTCGCTGCCAGCCATGGCGAGCGAATCGTAGCCGATAGGGAGACAACGGGCAAAATGACCGATGACAGGCGCGCGGCCATCGACGGGCGAGCATCGTAGCGCCGACCAAAGAACGATGCGGCGAGGGTTTACACTGCCAGGGGATTTTTTGCTAAAGACAAAGGCATGGCCGATACCAAGACTGCGACTTTTGGCGCCGGATGCTTCTGGGGAATCGAGGCCGCGTTCAGCCGCCTTGACGGTGTGCTCAGTGCGACTTCGGGTTACATGGGCGGTTGGGTCAAGAACCCGACCTATCAAACTGTATGCTCCGACGAGACCGGCCATGCCGAGGTCGTGCAGGTCGAATACGATCCCGCGCGGATATCGTTCGAGCGCCTGCTGGACGTCTTATGGCAGATTCACGATCCCACGACCCTGAATCGCCAGGGCCCTGACGTCGGGACGCAATACCGCTCGGTAATCTTCTATAACGACGAGCATGAAAAGGCCGTCGCCGAAGCCTCGAAGAAGCGCCTTGAAGAATCAGGCCGGATGCGCCGGCCGATCGTGACCCAGATCGTGCCCGCGGGCGAGTTTTATCGCGCCGAGGAATACCATCAGCGTTATTACGAGCGGATGGGACTCGAGCCCCACTGCGGCGTCAACGGATGCGGCGGGGCGGCGGACGGCGATCCCGACTCGAAGCGTTAGTCGTAATCGCCCGCTTTCTATTTTGTCAGCTTCGATACGTTAGCGGCGTCGCGCCGGAGCCTTTGCGCCCCGGGATACCGCCTTCTTCGCGGGCGCTTTGACCTTGAGCGGCGCCGCCTTGGGCTTGGCCTTCTTCGCCACCGGCTTGGTTTTCTTGGGCAGCGGCGCGTCCGGAGCGGCGTCGAGGCGCACCGGCTCGAAATTGCGCGACTGGAAGTGCCATCGGTCGCCGACCTTGGCGTACTCGTCGTGATAGAAGCCGGTGCCGATCCACTCCATGTTGCGGGCCGCGGTGCGCAGCTCGACGTAGCATCGCCCGGTCGCCCGGCTTGCGTCGACCAGCTCGATCACATGGTTATGGATGTACGGGCGCGGCGACAGGTTGCCGAGACCCGCGCCATACATCTTGCGCAGCGCCTCGCTTCCCTTGGTAACCGAATCGCGGTTGTGGCCGCGGATAACAAACAGCCCGTCCTCGGTGAACAGATCGACGATTCCAGTTATGTCGCCGCGCCACACGCAGTCGCAGTAGCGCACGGGCAGATCGCGAATCGCTTCGCGGTCGGCAAGTTCTGTTACCGTCTCTTCGGTAGTTTTCATCGCGCAATCTCCCTCGTCATGGATGCGGGTATCGCCGCGGCGCCAAGCTGACGCCCGGCGGCCGCCGGTTAGCCAAGAGCGCGCGCGAAACTGAAGGGCGCGAGCCGGAGCGGATCATAGCGTCCTGCGGCCGGTTTGCAAGCGGTAGGGGACTCGATAATCAACCGGCTCAGGAGCCGGGCGCCGCGAACCACAGCACCGCGAGAGGGGGCAGCACGACCGAAATCGAATGCGGAAAGCCGTGCGCGTGGAGGTCTTCGGCCATCGCGGCGCCGGCGTTGCCGACGTTGCTGCCGCCGTAGGCTGCCGAGTCGGTGTTGAGAATCTCGCGATACCATCCGGGCCGCGGGACGCCGAATCGGTAGCCTTGGCGCATCACCGGGGAAAAGTTGCATAGGCAGACGACCATCCGCCCGCTCGAAGGCGCAATCCGGATGAACGCGAGCACGTTGTCGTCGGCGTTGTCGGGCGCGATCCAGAGAAAGCCCGCCGGCTCGCTGTCGGCCTGCCAGAGCGCCGGTTCGGCCCGATAGAGATTGTTCAAGTCGCGCATCAGAGTTTGCATCCCGCGATGGTCGGGCTCGGCCAGCAGATGCCAATCGAGGCTCTGATCGTGATTCCATTCGTTCCACTGGCCGAACTCGCCGCCCATGAAGAGGACTTTCTTGCCCGGCCGCGCCCACATGTACCCGAAGAGTGAGCGCAGGTTTGCGAACTGCTGCCATCGATCGCCGGGCATCTTCGCTAGCAGCGAGCGCTTTCCGTATACGACTTCGTCGTGCGAGAGCGGCAGCACGAAATTCTCGTTCCAAACGTAAAGCATCCCGAAGGTCAGGTTGCGATGATGCCATTTGCGGTTGATCGGATCCTCGGCGAAGTAGTTGAGCGTGTCATGCATCCAGCCCATGTCCCACTTGAAGCCGAAGCCGATGCCGCCGCTCGAGGTCGGCCGGCTGACCCCGGCAAAGGAGGTCGATTCCTCGGCGATCATCGTGACGCCCGGATTGCGCGCGTAGACGTGCTCGTTGAGTGACTTGATGAAATCGATCGCCTCGAGATTTTCCCGTCCCCCGTAGCGGTTCGGAATCCACTCGTGGCCGCCGCGCCCGTAGTCGAGATAGAGCATCGAGGCGACCGCGTCGACGCGCAGTCCGTCGGCATGGAACTCGTGTATCCAGAACTGCGCGTTGCCCTCGAGGAAAGTGCGGACCTCCGTGCGTCCGTAGTTGAAAATCAGCGTGCCCCACTCCTGATGGTATCCCTGGCGCGGGTCGGCATGCTCGTAGAGCGCCGTGCCGTCGAAGCGCGCGAGCGCGAAGGCGTCGGTAGGAAAGTGCGCCGGCACCCAGTCGAGAATCACGCCGATTCCGCGCTTATGGAGATGGTCAACGAAAAAGCGGAAGTCGTCGGGACTGCCGTAGCGCGCGGTGGGCGCGAAGTAGCCGGTGACTTCGTAGCCCCACGAGCCGCCGAACGGATGCTCCATCACGGGCATCAGCTCGACGTGCGTAAACCCCAAATCGGCCAGATAATCGGCGAGCACCGGCGCCAGCTCGCGATACGTCATTGGACGGTTGCCGTCCTCGACCACGCGCCGCCACGATCCCAGATGCATCTCGTAAACCGAAAATGGCGCCGCGACCGCCTTCCATCCCGCCCGCGCCTCCATCCACTGCGCATCGCCGAACTGGTAGTGCGATTCATTGACCACGGCCGCGGTCGCCGGCGGCACTTCGGTCGCCGTCGCGTACGGATCGGTCTTCAAAATCAGCGCGCCGCCGTGCGTGCGGATTTCGTACTTGTAGCGCGCTCCCACCGGCGCACCGGGGATGAACAGCTCCCAGATCCCCGAGCCGCCCAGCATCCGCATCATGTGCATGCGCCCGTCCCATCCGTTGAAATCGCTGACCACGCTGACGCCGCGCGCATTAGGCGCCCACACCGCGAATGCCACGCCTGCGACGCCGCCCAGATCGCGCACGTGCGCACCCATGAATGCGTATGGGCGCTCGTGGCTCTGCTCGGCCATCAGATGGATATCGAGCTCGCCGAGAGTCGGCAGAAAGCAGTACGGATCACGGATGACTTCCACGCTGTCGCCGCGCTTGGTGATCTCCAATTGATACGGAAAAAGATCGCGCCGCCCGTCGAGCACGATCTCGAACAGGCCCGAGTTGCCCCGGCGCTCCATCGCACGCGGCTCCTCGCCGTCGACGAGCAATCGGATGCGCGCCGCATCCGGTCTTAGCGCGCGCACCACCACCACGCCGTCGGCCCTGCGATGGGCGCCCAGGATTGAATGAGGATCGGGATGAGTCAGCGAAAAAAGGCGTTCGATATCGGCGGCTATCGAGCTGTCGATTCGCGCCAGTAGCTGTGGTTCCATGTCACGCACCTGTTCCGGGATGATTCGGACGCGCGCTCGGAACGGCCGGAAAAGCCTGCGCCCATTCAAGATTATGACCGAATCGGCCGCCGAATGCAGTCCGCCCCCGCGCAATCGGCGCTTTTGCATCGGCGCGGTTTGCGCTATTTCCATAAGTGGTAATTGCAATGGCCGATCAAATCGAAACGATCAAATTTTATTACGACTACAAAAGCCCGTTCACCTTCCTCGCGTTCGCGCCCGCACTCGCGCTGGAAGAGACCCATCGCGTCCGCGTGCGATTCATTCCATACGAGGTCAATCTCCACGACGCTTACGGCGGTGATCTTCCCCAGCGCACCGATCGCGATTGGAACAAGGTCCGCTACCTCTATGCCGACGCGCGGCGCTTCGCGACCGAGCGCGGAATCACAATCCGCGGACCGCAGAAGCTTTTCGATTCGCGCCTCGCGATGATGGGCGGGCTTTACGCCGAACGCCACGGCCGCTTCCGCCCCTTCTCGGAGCGGGTGTTCGAGCGATTCTTCAAGCGCGAGCTTAATATCGAGGATTCCGCCGCGCTGTGCGCCGTGATGGCTGAGTGCGGAATCGACGCGGCCGATTTCCCCCGCTACGCGAGCGCCGAAGGCCCGGCCGATCTCCGCGCCGCGCAGGCCGAAGGCGATGCCGACAAAGTCTTCGGCGTGCCGATGATGATCGTTGCGGGCGAGCCGTTCTGGGGCAACGACCGGGTGGTGTGGATCGCAAAGAAACTCGACGCGATGGGTCTGCGGCGGCCCACCAACGATGCAAAGGAAGCGATGCGATGAAAGAAATACCGATCGGTACGCGCGGCAGCCACACCCTCACCGTCAAACCCAACGACCTTGCCGGCACGATGGATTCGTCGCTGCCGCCGGTGTTCGCCACCTGCATGATGAGCCTCGCGATGGAGATGGCGGCGATGGACGCGATGCGTCCCTTCATGGAGCCGGGCGAGATGTCGGTCGGGATTGTCGTCAACGTGAATCATCTCGCCGCAACGCCCGTGGGATGGCGCGTCACAGCCCGCGCCGAAGTCACCAAGGTCGAAGGGCGCCGGGTCGAATTCAACGTCACCGCCGAGGACGAAAAGGAGGCGATCGGCACGGGAATCCATAGCCGCGCCGTGATGGAACGCGCGAAGTTCGACCAGCGCCTCAACGCCAAGAGCGCCGCAAAACCCTGACGCCGAGGGCGATCACCATGGACACGCAACAGATTTTCGAGCCCAAAGAAGTATACGTCGGCCGCGACTTTGGCGGCGCCGAATACGAAATCACGCCCGAGGTCGTCGCGCGCTATATTGCGGGTACCGGCGACGATAATCCATGGTACCGCGATCGGTCGCCGCTCGGTCCGCCGATCGCGCCCGCGCTGGTCGTCCACTCGGCCGTCTTCCACACCTTCGATTGGTATCTGCCGAATATCTACGGCAATCTGCATGCGCGCCAGGAGTTCGAGATTCTCGCCCCGGTGATGGTCGGTGAAAAGCTCCGCTCGCGCTCGGTAATCGTCGATCGCTACGCCAAGCGCGATCGCGAATACGTAGTCAACGAGACCTTGCTCTTCAACGCCGAGGGCCGAATAGTCAATCGCGGCCGCACCCATCAAAGCTTCCTGCTCCCCGAACGCGCGGCGGGCGGCTTCGCCGTCGACAAGTCCCGCGAGCGCAGCGGCGACCGCGTCTTCCGCGTCGGTGAGCGCGGCGGCGAGCCGATTGAGTCGCCGATGACTCTGGTGAGCGAAGACATGTGCCTGGCGTTCTCGGGTCCGGCGCCGAACTATCACAATAATCGCGACGCGGCGCGCAAGCTCGGCTTTCCCGAGATCGTGGTGCAGGGGATGCTCTCGGTATGCCACCTCGCCGCGATGATGACGGGGCGGTTCGGGATGGGCTTTCTGTCCAGCGGACGGCTCGACCTGCGGCTGGTCAACGTGCTGTGGGCCAACGAGACCACGGCCGCGCGCGGGCGCATAATCCAGCGCCGCGCCGAAGGCGCGCGAACTCGCGCCGAGGTCGAAGCGTGGTGCGAAAAGTCCGACGGCACCAAAACCGTGGTCGGAACGGCGAGCGCCCTGGACCTTTAGCCGTTCGCACGTATCCATGGAACGGCGCGCCGGATCGTTCCGGCGCGGTGAACTCAGGGCGCGATATTGAACTGATTCAACAGCAGCACCCCCAGGAACGGCAGTTCGCTTAGATGGTCGATCGGACCCGCTCCGAAAAGCCCCTGAGCTAAAAAGTTGCTGTTGTTTATCAGAAGCTCCTGGTATGGTCCGGCCGGATTTTGCTGCTCGATATACCCGAACGCGACGTCGGAGTTCTTCCTCGTTACTACCGAGTCCTCCATCAGAGAGACAATCGACAGCGGAAAATTCGGCACGAACAGGTAAGTGTCGGCCGCGACCGTCAGAGCGTAGAGGGCGTTGGTCATATCCTTGTTCAAGAAGGCGGTGGCATACGCCTGCGTGAGCAGTGGCGCTATGTCGTTGTTCGGTATCTGCCAGGCGGTGTTGATCGCCTGGCTGTCGATGTCAAGCAGGACCTGCTCGTCCGGTAGTCCGCTCGAGAAATAGAGTCCAGTCAGGTTGGGCTGATTTCCGCAGATGGCCTGATCGGAGCAGTTGTAGAATGCACTCGGAACGATATTAAGCGGCGGAGTTGCCGAATATTCGGCATAACCCAGAATCAGGTAGCCAAGCAGGTAGGGCTTGCTCAGAGCCGACTGTGTCGGATCGAGCGAGAACCAGTTGTTATTGGTGGGCGTCACGTTGTCGAAGAGATAGGGTACGACGGTACCCGACAGGTCGAAAGCGCCCGAAACCGGCGCCGCTATCTTGAGGCTCACCTGAAGAACAGAGGCGTATCCGGAATTGTTCTGCATCAGGTGGCCGGCTTCGAGTGAGTATGCGCCGCCCTCCGAATAGCCGGTCAGAAAGAGCGGCAGCGCGCCGCTGATCCCGTAGGAATTGGACAGCACGGATCGAACCGCATCGAGCATCGCGAGCCCGCTCTGTGCGTTGGTTTGCGGATAGACGACATACGGATGAGGATGGGTTGTGTCGTTGCCCAATCCAATGTAGTCGGGCATCACGACCACGTAGCCCTGCGAGGCCCAGAGCGCGGCCAGCAGGATACCCTCCGAATCGCCGCCGCTGTTGGTATCAGTCACGAAATTGGAGGGCACGTTGGTCCGATCGACCGTGGTGCCGTGATAATAGATGATCACGCCCTTGATTGAGCTCGCCGCGACCTCGGGCACCAGCAATCCGCCCGATACCGTGTCAAGCGACTGGTCCACGTTGATCGCCTGGTATTGTATTTTCAGTGCGTCGACGAGCTTGATTCCCAGCGGATTGTTTCCGATAGGATCGGTGGAGACGTTGAAATTCCCGAATAGCGGAACGTTCAGACTCGCTTCGTTCGCCGCGCACTGCGCGGAACTCAGGCCCGCGCAAATGATCCCCACGTAAGCAGTATCGAGGGCGATCGAACCCGCTGACGCCGCGTTCATCTCTTGCGCCGCGACGGCAGGCGCCTTGGTCGGATAAGAAACGACAAGCTGACTCGAGAGCAGGGTTCCCTCACCGTTTGCGAAAGGCGCCGATGAAGGTTGCGCCGTCGGCGTGGCCGCGAACGCGGGCGGTGTTGGCGAACTTGACGGCGAGCCGTTGTTGTCGCCGCCGCATCCGGCAAGCCCTATGATCGAGCCCACCCCCAGAACAACGAGTATCATTACGGCTGCGCGAGCCGGACATCCGCGATGTGAACGCATCTTTCTCCCCCAATCCTTTTTCAGGTTGCCGGCGACTTGTTACGAGGCGGCGCGCCGGCGCGGCGATTCCGCCCTGCGATCCCCGTCTCCAGATACCGCGGACGTCTGCGCCTGTCCGGCGGATGCCGCGCCGTCGCGCGGCGCTTTCCGCGACTCGCGCCAGGTGCGGATCGAATCCAGATACACGTAAATCACCGGCGTGATGTAGAGCGTCAGGAACTGCGAGAAAAAAAGCCCGCCGACCACCGCCACGCCCAGCGGACGGCGCGACTGCGCCCCGGCGCCGATTCCGAGCGCGATTGGCAGCGTCCCCATCAACGCCGCCATCGTGGTCATCATGATCGGCCGAAACCGCGTCAGACAGCCCTCGAAGATCGCTTCCGCCGCGCTCTTGCCCTCGTTGCGCTGCGCGTCGAGCGCGAAGTCGATCATCATGATCGCGTTTTTCTTCACGATTCCGACTAGCATGATGATCCCGACGAACGCGAGCAGGTCGAGTTCCATGTGAAAAATCAGTAGCGTCGCGAGCGCGCCGAAGCCCGCCGCCGGCAGCCCCGACAGGATCGTCAGCGGATGGATGAAGCTCTCATACAGCACGCCCAGCACCATGTAGATGACGAGGATCGCCATCAGCAGCAGGATTCCCAGGTTGCTCGTGGACGATTCGAACTCCTGCGCCGTGCCCTCGAACTCCGAACTTATCGACGCCGGCAGCGTGTTGTCGGCCGCGTCTTTCACGTCGGCGAGCGCCTTGCCGAGCGAGACCCCGGCCGCGATGTTGAACGAGATCGTTACCGACGTGAGCTGTCCCGAATGATTGATCGAAAGCGGTCCGAGATTGCGCTCGAGTTTGGCCACCGTGTTAAGCGGCACCAGCGCGCCCTTGTCCGATCGCACATAGAGCAGCCCAAGCGTGGAAGGATCGTCCTGATACTGAGGCTCGAGCTCGGTGATGACCTGGAACTCGTCGTTAGGCGCATAGATCGTCGAAATCTGGCGCGAACCGTACGCATCGTCGAGCGCGTCCTCGATCGCGTCGGCCGAAATCCCTAGCTCGTCCGCCTTGTCGCGATCGATCACGACGTTAACCTGCGGGTTGCTGATCTCGAGGTCGCTGGTCACGTCGCGCAACTCGGACATCGCCCGCATCCGCCGCTCGAGTATCGCGCCGTACTTGTAGAGCGCCTCGTCGTTCGGGCTCTGCAAGGTCAACTGATAAGTGCTCTGGGTGAACTTGGCGCCGATCTGAATCGGCGGCGGATTCTGTAGAAACGCGATGATGCCTGGCACCGCGGCGAGCTTGGGCCGAAGCTCGGTGATCACCTCGTCGGCGCTGAGCCTACGCTGGGAGAGCGGCTTCAGATGCGCGAACAAAATGCCCGAGTCGGAAGAGCCGTTGGGCCCGGCGGCGCCGACGCTCGAGAAAAACGTCCCCACGTTGGGATCGTTCTCGACGATATGCGCCAGCGCCAACTGATGGCGCACCATCGCGTCGAACGAGATTCCTTGCGCGGCCTTGGTGAAAATCAGTATCTGGCCCTGATCTTCGCTGGGCAGGAATCCTTTCGGCATCAGGCGGTAGAGCCAGACCGTCGCGAGCAGCAGGCCAACCGAGAAGAGCAGGGTGGCCGGCCGATGGCGCATCACGAACCCGAGGCTTCGCCGATAACCCTCGATCACCGCGTCGAACCCGCGCTCGGTCGTCATGTAAAGCCGGCCGTGGCGCAGGGCGCCGGGCGGGCGCAGAAAGCGGCTGCACAGCATCGGCGTGAGGCTCAGCGAGACGAAGCCCGAGACCAGGATGGCGGAGGTGATCGTGACGGCGAACTCATGCAGCAGGCGGCCGAGAATCCCGCTCATGAAGAGCACCGGGATAAAGACCGCCGCAAGCGAGATCGTCATCGAAAGAATCGTGAACGCGATCTCCTTGGACCCGTCGAGCGCCGCCTGCATCGCGCTCTTGCCCATTTCCATGTGGCGCACGATGTTCTCGAGCATCACGATCGCGTCGTCCACGACGAAGCCGACCGACAGCGTAATCGCCAGCATCGACAGGATATCGACGCTGTAGCCCAGCGCCTGCATCACGCCGAACGTGCCGATAATCGAGAGCGGCAACGCCAGGCTCGGGATAATCGTCGCCGAGAGGTTGCGCAGGAACAGAAAGATCACCATCACGACCAGAAAGACCGTCAGCAGCAGCGTGAACTGCACGTCGTTGACCGATTCGCGGATCGACTGCGAGCGATCGTAGAGCGTCGTGATCTGCACCGAAGCCGGCAGCTCGGCGCGAAAGGTCGGCAGAATCCGATTGATCGCGTTGACGATCTCGACCGTATTGGTGCCCGGCTGGCGCTGTATCGCGAGCACGATCGCGTGGGTGCCGTCGACCCAGCCCGCGACCTTGTCGTCCTCGACGCTGTCGAGAACCCGGCCCAGATCTTCGAGCCGCACCGGCGCCCCATTACGATAGGCAACTATCAGCGGCCGATATGCGGCCGCGTCGGTGAGCTGGCCGTTGGCCTGGACCGTGAATTCCTGATGCGCGCCGTAGAGCGTCCCGGTGGGCAGGTCGACGTTGGCGTTCTCGATCGCCTGCGCCACTTCGTTGGTTCCGATGCCGCGATAGGCGAGCGCCTTGGGATCGAGCTGAATCCGCACCGCATACTTCTGCGATCCATAGACCTGCACCTGCGCGACGCCGCTTATCATCGAGATGCGCTCGGCCAGGTAGGTCTCGGCATACTCATCCACCTGCGACAGCGGCAGCGTCGGCGAGCTCAGTCCCAGATACAGGATCGGCTTGTCGGCAGGATTCACCTTTTGATAGGACGGCGGACTCGGCATCCCCAGCGGCAGATTCGCCTGCGCCGCGGCGATCGCGGCCTGCACGTCCTGTGCGGCGGCGTCCAGGTCGCGGTCGAGGGAAAACTGCAACGTGATGCTGGTGCCGCCCTGGATACTGGTCGAGCTCATCGCGTCGAGCCCCGCGATCGTTGAGAACTGGCGCTCGAGCGGTGTCGCCACCGACGAGGCCATCGTCTCTGGGCTCGCGCCGGGCAGGCTCGCGCTCACAAGGATCGTTGGGAAATCGACGTTGGGCAGATCGCTCACCGGCAGCGCGCGGTAGCTCATCAGGCCGAAGATGACGATCGCTATCGAGATGAGCGTCGTCATCACCGGCCGGCGGATAAATCCTTCGGCGAGGTTCATGAGGCGGCCTGCGGCATGGAATCCAGTCCGGTCTTGATTCGGACGTGCGCGCCCGGGAAAAGCCGCAACTGCCCGTCCGTCACGACGGTTTCGTCACGCTTGAGTCCGTGTTCGATAACCGTCTCTCCATTGAGCGTATCGCCGACGATCACTGGCCGGGGCGTCGCCGACATATCATGCGCCACCACGAAGACGAACGAGCCGTCCTGCCCCGTTTGCACCGCCTGCGCAGGCACCACCAGGGTATCGGGAAGCTCGCTCAAGGTCAGCGTAGCGTCAACGAACTGGCCCGGCCACAACGCCCGATCCTGATTCGCGAAGACCCCTTTCAACTCGAACGTGCCCGTGTTCGCGTTCACGTTGTTGTCGATAAAGTCGAGCGTACCGCGCTGAGCGCTGCCCCCGCCCTTGGGTGTCGCTTCGACGGCAAGCTGATGTCCAGACGTATGCATCCGGACCTGTTCGAGCGCGCTCTCAGGCAGGTTAAAGTCCACGTAAATTGGGGTTAATTGGTTAATCACCACTAAAACGCCAGACGAGTCGTTGGCCTTGACCAGGTTGCCCGGATGCAAAATCAAATTGCCTGTCCGCCCGTCGATTGGCGAGCGAATCTGGGTGTAGCCAAGATTGATTTTCGCGGTGTCGACCTCCGCCCGATCCGCCATCACGATCGCCCGGTCGGCCTCGGCTGTCGCGTGCGCCTGGTCGGCCTGTTCGCGCGTCCCGACGCCGCTATCCACCAGATACTTGTAGCGCTGCTCATCGCCTCGCGCCTGGGCGGCCTGCGCCTGGTCGCGCGCCAGATTGGCCTCGGCTTGTGCCAGGGCCGCCTGAAACGGCTGCGGGTCGATTGTGAACAGGAGCTGGCCCCTGACCACGTAATCGCCCTCCTTGAAATAGACCGCGGCGAGTTTCCCGTCGATCTGCGACTTCACCGACACCGTCGAATAGGCCTCGACGGTGCCGATCGCCTGGAGTTGAATCGGGACCGTCTTCTGAACCACCCGGGCCACCAGCACCGGCACCGGCGCATGCATCGCCAGCGCCAACGGATCGGCGGGGGCGCCGCTGCCCTTGGAACATCCGGCGTACATCGCGATCACATACGCCAGAGCGATTGCCGCCGTCCATCGCTTGTTCCACCATGGTCCTGACTCGTTTGAACTCCTCAATTCTCGATTACCTCGGGTTCCCGATCGGAGCCTCCGGAAGCTGACCGCCGTCCCTATGCATCCTGGGATAGTACAACCTACTGCCGAACGCCAAAAGAGACAGCCAGCGCCGCGGATGTCTCCGAAATGATCACTCGGAGCGTTCGCGATGTTCACAAAAGTGTCGGCGGCGGCTGCTCAGTTTCGTCGCCGATCGTGAAAATTTTTCCTGTGAGAAGCTTGATTCGTCCTGAATTCGCAAACCACCTTGGTATCGGCCTTGCATCGTGATGGGCGCAGGTTTGGCAAGGGGCAGCATAGCCAATAGAGAGGACCAGGATGAGAATGAGCATGGCGTCGGGAGCTGGAGCGGGCTTGAGCGCCGAGATCCGGATGGGGCGGGGCGGTCCCGTCGGAATCGAGACGCTGTTGTCGGAACTGGGCTTCGAGGTGCGGCCGAATGACGGTGATAATAGTCCCGGCATAACTGAAACGGACGGGTTTTGGGTCGAGTTCGAGCGGCCTTCGGCCGGTGCCCAGAGCGAATCGATCACGGTGGACGTGGCGTCCGGTCGATCTCCGCTGGACGTATCGCGTTTCGAGGCCCCCAATGCGATTGCGGCCGCGACTTTTATCCTTTCGCGCGCGCTCCACCTGCCGGCACCGCTTCTCAGCTCTGATCCCGCGATGTTCGATGTGATCCGGGCGGCGATACGCGGCGCTTCGGCCGACTCGCCGATGATTCTCATGGGCGAAACTGGAACCGGCAAGGAGCTGATGGTGCGGCTGGCTCATGCCGCAAGCGGGCGCCCAGGGAGCCTGCTTTCGCTCAACTGCGCCGCGCTCAACGATCGCGTCCCGGAAAGGTATCCCGCCTCGCAGGACGATGGGATTCCGACCGAAGCAAGTCGGCTCGAGGAACTGTTTTCCGCCCCCGATTCGACGCTGCTGCTCGATCAGGTCGCCGAACTCTCGCCCGATGCGCAGGCCTGGATGCTGGCGGCGATCGCGGCTGCGGGGCGCGAAGCATGTGATGGCGGAGCCGGCCCTGATGACCGCGGCGGCCTGCGCCGAGGCGCGCGGCTGCTCGCGGCGACCAATCGGCCGCTGCCCGCGATGGTCAATGCGGGCCGTTTCCGCCGCGAGCTTTACGATCGCCTTGCGGTGCTCACGATCGCTCTGCCGCCGCTGCGCGAGCGCCGCGGCGATATTGCGATGCTGGCGCGCTATTTCCTGCATAGCGCCGCTCCTGAGCTCGACTTTGCGCCCGCGGCACTCAAGTCACTTGCCGGCTATCCTTTTCCCGGCAACGTCCGCGAGTTGATGAACCTGGTGACCCGGCTGGTGATAATGCCGCGCCCATCCGCTGACGGGCTGCTCCATGCCGGCGACATCCGTAGTCAGATGACCGACGCGGTGCTGAAGAGTTCGGCGTGGAAATCCATCCACTTGCGATTCAACCCCGGATGGGGGTCGAAGCCCTGACCTCGCGCACTATCGCGATCGAATCGCGGCGCCGCGCAACCTTGGGGATCGGCCCGCGGACGCGCCGCAGGTATCAACCTTATCTTGAAAAAGGATTACCGTTAGGCGTGATCACAATCGCGGAGATGGAAGGGGCAGGTCATCTGGCGGCGGACTCTACTTATGACTGGCCGAGCGTTCGGGAGGCAGGCCACACGCCGCCATCGGCGAATAGCTCGATCCCGGTAATGTAACTGCTCTCGTCCGATACGAGGAAAACCACCGCGTTTGCAATCTCGTCGGGCGTTCCGGGGGCGACGGCGGCGGCGGTCTCCTCTTTCAGGCGCTGAATTTGAGCGTCACTCAGGCGGAGCGCGTTCTTGTGGCCGGGCCTGATGACCGTGCCGGGGCTCACAACGTTGACGCGGATTCCCCGCCTTTGAGATCCACCGACACGTGCGCGCGGAGGAGCACACGGCCGCCTTCGATGCTGCGTAGACGTGTTGATTCAGTCTAAGGTTATTCTAGGCGGTCATTTTTAGATATTGCCAAGATGCGCGATAATCGAGTAGCTCGTAAGAATATGGAGGCACAAGGTGTTTGCGCGCAGCAACCTGCCCGGTCATTGGCAAATTGGGGACATTGAACCCTGGAGCACGAATTCCGCCAATTTGGCGCAGAAATGGTGTACTAGCGGGACCAGATACTGGCCGTCGCAGGACACGCACGAGAGTCTTCCTGCGGGAGCCTATCAGTGCGGCTTCTCGCCCTCGATCGGACACTGCCTCGAAAGGCTTGAACTGGTAAAGGACGAGCCGGTTCATCTCCCTGTGAGCGAAGACATAATCACCGAGTTCAAGGCCTTCTGGGAGAGCAAGGTGGAATACGCCAAGCACGGCTTTCTGCACAAACGCGGCTGGCTGTTTTCGGGACCTCCGGGTGCCGGCAAGACGACGCTGGTTTTTCAGATGGCCGAGCTCATCGTCAATGAGCACAAAGGGATTGTTCTCTACGTCGATGATCCGGACTTCGCCGCGATAAATCTCGCGGCCATCCGGCGTATAGAGCCGCACCGGCATATTCTCTGCGTGTTCGAAGATATCGACGCGCTAATCAAGGAACACGGTGAAAGCAGCATTCTTGCGCTGCTCGACGGTCAACTCGGCATCGACGACGTGGTTTACGTAGCCACCGCGAATTACTTGCAGGATCTGGATAAGCGCTTCGTAAATCGGCCTGCTCGCTTCGACGTTTCTCGTTGGATTGGGATGCCGGGTGCCGCTATCCGCCGTCAGTATCTTCAGCATCGCGATCCAAGTCTGACCGGAACGGTACTTGAGGAGTGGGTCGAGAAGTCCAAGGGCTTCAGCATCGCCCACCTGCGCGAAATGATTATCGCGGTCACCTGTCTGGGGCAGGGAGTGGATGCCGTCGTGGAGCGGCTCGAGCGAATGTACAAGCGCCAGGCTACCTCGGATGAGAGCATCAAGGTGACCGGGTTCACGAACGATTAGTGGGCGCACTACGATGGAGCCAGCCACATGGTTTGTCACCAGCAGCCACATGGTTTGTCACCATCAAGGTTCGTGCCAGTGCTCGCGACGTGGCCTGCGCGAGCATCACTGCATTAGCGAAACTTATGGCCTGCTAGTACGGCGTCACCTCGACCTGCATCTGCGTCGCCGGGAGACTGTAGAGCGTGTCGTTGACCTCAGCCGTCCCCGCCGCGGACGCCTCCGCCGAGAGCGTGACTGTCACCGAGGTCGACGCGCTCACCACGAACTGGTTGAGCGCCACCGCCGAGCTTGACGCACCGGTGGCGACTACCATGTGCGCTGCCCCGACCGTCGACGCGCCCCCGGCGCTGTCACTGATCTCGGCCGAGAGGTTCGCCACCGACGAGCCATTGAGATCGAGCACGGTTGCCTGACTGACGATCTCCCAGTGATTCGTGGGCGCGGCCGGCGATATCGACGCGGTGAGCGCTCTGCTCGATAAGTACGGCTGCGCCTCGGACGGTGATGATATCGATGTCTGGACTGCGTTCTGGGATGGCGCCGCCACGGTCCCGGTCCCGCGGTGACGGCCGGGGCGCTGCGAGCGGCCCGGCAGGCGCGCGGCGAGACGAAAGGGGCGCTCGCCGCGCGCCTCGGCGTGGCGACGCGGACGCTGAGACACTGGGAAGCGGGAGAGCGAAAGATCCCGGCGCCGGTGGTGCTCTTGCTCCAGAGCCTGCGGCGGTGGGACGGCGGCGATCGCCGTACTAGCCCAGGAGGCAATTAGACAGGAGGTTACCCTGCAGGGAAGAACGACAGCCCCCCCCTAAATGTTTATTAGCTGTGCTACTGGAGCGCCTCCATCGCCAGTAAGATCGCTTTTTGGCCCCAAATCGCATGATTTCTCAACGATTTTCGATATTTACGCGCGCAGCCATTTAGTTTGTCGCCGTTTCAGGTTTTACCGCATGTAGCATCTCATAGCGTCGCATAGCGCCGTGCGACCACATGGTTTGTCGCCATCCGGTTTTCTGCGTGATTTCGGTCGAAAAGTTGCCGAAATCCGGGCATAATCCCACTCCGTCCCAGGCCAGTCCCGCCTCGTCCCGCAGCGACAAACTATGTGGTCGTTACCACTGGGGCAGGGAGTGGATGCCGTCGTGGAGCGGCTCGAGCGAATGTACAAGCGCCAGGCTACCTCGGATGAGAGCATCAAGGTGACCGGGTTCACGAACGATTAGTGGGCGCACTACGAACAACGGCCCTTCAGCATCGACGAGGTACATAGTCCATGCCAACCGAGGTCGAGATGGTGTTGCATCATATAACCGGCCAGCCCTCAGTCGGGCCTGACGGCAGCACCCGCTTGAAAACCCGCCCCTGGCTCTTGATCTCCACTACCTGCTGACCGCCTGCGCTTCCGACGATTGTGAGGCTGAAGCGCTATTGGGTTACGCGGGACAGTTGATTTACGAAATCCCGGTTTTGCCCCGCGTTCAGATCGCTACCATCCTCAACAACCTGCCATCGACCACCTTGGGCAGTCTGCCGTCCACCTTGTCGGCTCTGCTTGGTGCTTCGGGGCTGGCGGATCAGATCGAGATGATCAAGATCACGCCGGCCATCCTGGGCCGTGAAGAATTGGTTTGGCTGTGGACCGCTCACTTGCCGGCTATCCTTTTCCCGGCAACGTCCGCGAGCTGATGAACCTGGTGACCCGGCTGGTGATAATGCCGCGCCCATCCGC
>VFSW01002865.1_pt1 | contig 25997 bp, 21 predicted proteins | sample 5358111 | NCBI WGS metagenome assembly VFSW01 (sample SAMN11554181, study PRJNA540505) | mine drainage metagenome | isolation source: sediment from site ElyBrook_90M | place: USA: Ely Copper Mine, Vershire, VT | collected 2017 | reverse complement strand
GCGGTCCATGCCGGCGATGCCGATGGCCGAGAGCAGGCCGCCGATGGTGGTGGGGATCAGGCACACCAGCAACGAGACCAGCACGAAGACGGTTTGCGGCGAGCCGGAATAAATAGCGAAGGGCTGCAAGCTGACGACGGCCAGCAGGAAGATGATAGTGAGTCCGGCGAGCAGAATGTTGAGTGCGATTTCGTTGGGCGTCTTCTGACGCTCGGCGCCTTCGACCAGCGCGATCATGCGGTCGAGGAAGGTCTCGCCGGGATTGGATGTGACCTTGACGCGAATGTGATCGGAGAGGACGCGCGTGCCACCGGTGACGGCGGAGCGGTCGCCGCCGGCTTCGCGGATGACCGGCGCGGACTCGCCGGTGATGGCTGACTCGTCCACGGAGGCGACGCCCGCGATGATCTCTCCGTCGGAGGGGACGAATTCGCCGGCGGAAACTACGACGACATCGCCGGCGCGCAGCTTGGAGCTGGGAATCTGCTCGATTCCGCCGGCTTCACACTCGCGGTTGGCGATGGTTTCGGAACGCGCCTTGCGCAAGGTATCGGCTTGCGCCTTGCCGCGGCCTTCGGCCATAGCCTCGGCGAAGTTGGCGAAGAGCACGGTGAACCAGAGCCAGAGGGTGATCTGCAAATTGAAGGCAAAATTGCCGTGGCCGCGAAGGAGCAGGACGGTGGTGATGACGCTGCCGACCTCGACCACGAACATGACGGGATTGCCCATCATGTGACGGGGATCGAGCTTGATAAAGGAGTCCAGAATGGCGCGCCAAACAATCTTGCCTTCCCAAATCGCTCGCTTGGAACTCTTGCCTGCCATATCGATCGCCTCAGAATGTCTTACCTGCTGCCAGCAGCAGGTGCTCAAGAATGGGTCCCAGGCTCAGGGCCGGGAAAAAAGTCAACGCGCCGACGATGATGATCACGCCGATCAGAAGCGCGGTGAACAAGGGAGTGGTGACCGGGAATGTGCCCAGCGAGGGCGGGACGTACTTCTTCTGCGCCAGATTGCCGGCGATGGCGAGCATGGGGATGATCATGAAGAAGCGGCCGAGAAGCATGTCGAAGCCGATGCTGGTGTCGTACCACGGGGTGTTGACGGTCAAGCCGCCAAAAGCGGAGCCGTTGTTGCCCGCGCCGGAGACGAAGGCGTAGAGCATTTGCGTGAGCCCGTGCGGCCCGGGATTGCTGATGCCGGAGGCGCCGAAGCCGTTCACGGACGAGACTGCGGTGAGCAGCAGAATGATCAGCGGGAAGATTAGGGCGACGAGCATCGCCATTTTTACGTCGTAGGCTTCGATTTTTTTGCCCAGATATTCGGGCGTGCGGCCAACCATGAGGCCGGCGATGAAGACAGCGAGCACGACGTAGATCAACATGCCGTACATGCCGGCGCCGGCGCCGCCGAAGATCACTTCGCTGAGCATGATGTTGACCAGGGGAACCATGCCGCCCAGAGGCATGAAGGAGTCAAACTGACCGTTGATGGCGCCGCAACTGGCGTCGGTGGTGACGGTGGCGAACAGGGCGGAATCGGCGATGCCGAAGCGGACCTCTTTGCCTTCCATGTTGCCGCCGGGCTGCAGGGCTGTCGCTTGCCGGGTGACGCCGTGCATGAGCGGATTGCCGCGCGCCTCGGCCCAGTAGGCGACGGTGACGCCGGCCAGGAAGAGGATGGCCATTGCGGCCCAGACGGCCCATCCGTGGGCTTGCGAGCCGGTCATGCGGCCGAGGGTGTAGGTGAGGCCAGCGCCGATGGCGAAGATCGCGACCAGTTCGATGAGGTTCGTGAGCGGCGTAGGATTCTCGAAGGGATGAGCGCTGTTGGCGTTGAAGAAGCCGCCGCCGTTGGTGCCGTATTCCTTGATGATTTCCTGTGAGGCGACCGGGCCTTGCGCGATGGTCTGGGTGGAGATGGTGTCCATCACCGGCTTGCCGCGGGCGTCGATGGCAGGCTTGCCGTCGGGGTTGATATGCGGTACTTGCATGGGTTCGACCAACTTCGCTGTGTCATAGGGCTTCAGGTTCTGGACGACGCCCTGGGAGACGAGCAGGAGCGCACCGATGATGGAGACGGGCAGCAAGATCCAGAGGTTGGCGCGAACCATATCGACCCAGAAGTTGCCGATGGTCTGCATCTGGCGGCGAGCGATGCCGCGAATGAAGGCAATGGCCAGCGCGATGCCGGTGGCTGCCGATACGAAGTTGTGGTAAGCGAGGCCGGCCATCTGCGTGAAGTAGCTCATGGTGGTCTCGCCGGAGTAGGCCTGCCAGTTGGTGTTGGTGGTGAACGAGGCCGCGGTGTTCCACGCCAAGTGCTCGGGCGTGACTCCGGGGAACTTCTGCGGATTGAAGGGCAGATGCAGTTGCACGCGCTGGATGAGGTAGAGCAGCAGCATGGATACGGCGCTGAACAGCAGCATGGCAACGGCGTACTCGGTCCAGCGCATCTCGTGATCTTCGTCCACGCCGGTCAGGCGATAGATGAGCCGCTCGACGGGCCGCATGACGGGGTCGAGGAATGTTCGCTCGCGGTTGAAGACCCGCGTCATGAATACGCCCATGGGCTTGGTGAGCAGGAGCACCAGCGCGAGGAAGAATACAATTTGGAACCATCCGTTGGCTGTCATCTCAGAACTTCTCCGGGCGCAGCAGGGCGTAGAAGAGATAGATCATCACCAGGGCGCAGACGGACAGCATGATGATCGACTGGGTATGCATGGTTCCTCCTTACTTGAGGCGGTCGCAGAAGGCCACATAGCCCAGCGACAGCGCGAAGAAAGCAACTGTGATGGCGACGAATAACAGGTCCTGCATGATTCGCTCCTGGCTCTTGGCTTTTGGCTCTTGGCTTTTGGCTCTTAGCTTCTAGCCTTTAGCTTTTAGCTCTTAGCTTTCCTGCTGAGGTTTGCAGAATATAGTGACGAAAGTGACACCATTGTCATTACCAGCCGACTTCAGTCGGCGAGGGATCTCGTTTCCTATCGAGTGACAAAAAGCAGATCCCTCGCGCCCCAAAAAGCGGGGCGCTCGTGATGACAACTCGCAACACGACCGATGTCTGGCAACCACGCAACGTCACTATGATTTGCAATTCTCACTAACACAAATCCGCAATGAACTTTACCCCTCCCGCTTTTAGAACAGAAACCCCGCCTCAAGAACAGCGCGCGGCTGGTTGGCGCTAACGCCTGCCGAGCCAAAGGCGCTTCCCGGAGTGAAGGCGATGGCCTTGACCCAGGCGAGATCGGTACGGGCGAAGAAGCGCTGGTACTGATAAGTGGGCGTCAACGTGATCGACCAGCCGCCGCTGCCCGGTCCATAGAGCAGATTCACTGATTGTTGAGTGATGCTGCCGGTGCTGGTGATGTATTCGCCGCGACCGGCCAGCGAAAATCCGTGCTTGAACGTGTGACTGGCTAAGACTGCGCCACCCCAGGTAGAGGCGCCGTGAAATACGCCGACACTGCGGTTCGTCGGCACGTCGCTGTACTGAAGGTACGGCTGCACGATCCAGCTACCCTTTGTATAGGTGTAGATGGCCGCATACATGAGGCCGTTGTTTTGAATTGGCGTCGCCAACGTCTGGTATGCCGTCTGGCTAAGGTTTCCCATGCCAATGAATGACAAGCTGTGCAGGCCGTTGGTGTACGTCAGCGAGCCGCTCAGCCAGGAGTAGCGATTCGAGTAGTAACCGTCGTTCCAACTAAATGACGCAGTAAGCTTACCGAGCGACTGATTGACCTGGATGCCGCGATTGATGGCGTTTTCCTGATTCCACAACAGCCCGCGCTCGATGTTCATGTTCTGAAAGCTGAAGGTGTACTCGGCTCCCATGAGCGTGGGCAGAGAGCCGATCATAATGGAAGTGGACTTTGCGGGAACGAGCCTGAAGTAAGCGACGGGGACTGGGCCGTAGAGATCGGAGACAGCCTTTTGCGTAGAAAGGAAAGGCGTTCCCAGCGAGAGAATGTCGTAAGCTCCGGCCTGCACATAGAACTGCCACCAACTGGTGGTCTTCTGGAGAATGATTTGTCCGTTGCTGAGAGCGGCCTGAGCGATGTTATCACCGGGCCTATGATTGCTCTGCCACAGGCCCATGCCGCTGAGGACGCCATCAAGATTGAGCTTGCCGAGAGGGCCGGCCTCGAAGGTGATGGGCGGAGCGGCCTGCAGCGGCCCGGAGAGAGAAGGGCTAGGGAGTAGAGCAGCGGCTGGCGATACGGACGATTGGTTCGCCGGCTGTTGAGCACGGGCGGAGATCGAGCCGACTGCGAGCAGTAGCAGGAGGGAGGCAGCGGTGCTGTGGGGCGGCAGAGAATCCTTCATCTGCTTCTCCAGTTCGGCGAAGAATGGGCCGGCACCGGTCTCGCGGGTCTCCTCTGGCGAAAGTTTTCGCACGCTGGGCGAACGGCGCTTCTTAGGCGGTGGAGAGCACTTCACCAAGACCAGTACAAAAAAGCCCATCGCCATGATGCAGACCAGAAAGAACAGAGTCAGCACGATTGCCCTTTCTTACCCCGAGCCTGTGATGCCCGGCAATTGAATTAGAGCACTCGCGGTATAAGTGCCGGCTAAAAAGTACATAAGTTTTTTGTAAGGGTCCGGGGGAAGGGGCGGATAGGCTCTTAGCTCTCGGCCCTTGGCTTTTAGCTCTTAGCTCTTAGCATTGGCTGTTGGGCCGCACGCGGTACAAGCTCGACCAGGGGAGCCCGATACAGAAAAGAGCGCCAGCGCGATACGCCGCAGGCGACGCTGGGGGACGATACTCCATATCACGCCCGCTTCGGCGCGCCTGCAGCAAAGGTTTTAAGCGCTAAAGGCTAAGAGTTACGGAAACGCTGATTAAGTGGAAACGAAGTTCCTCAGTGGCTAAGTCGCATCGATTTTGTAATGTTTACGGACGGCCTGAAGGCCGTCCCCTTCAAAAACCGGGCTTGATCAGAGTCCCTAAGAGCTGGAAGCCAAAAGTTAGAAGCTATTGAGGATTGCAAATTATAGTGACAGTGCACGGCCAGGCGGAGAGGCTGCATAATGCTGGAATTGTCATCACGAGCGCCGCTTTTGGGCGCGAGGGATCTGCGGTTCCGTGGCGGCGAAAAGCAGATCCCTCGCTCCTCCACCCCAGCGAGGGCAACACCGGCCCTCGCCGGGGACCCCGGCCTTCGCTCGTGATGACAATTTCGTGGGTTCGTCACTATATTCTGCAAACATCAATAAGAGCCCAAAGCTAAGAGCTTAGCTGGGCTTGATGACGCGCAGATTGTTGGTGACAGACAACACGGAAGGCACTTGCTTGACGCGTAAGGTGCACAGGTTTTTGTCGGTTTCGGTATTGACGACGCCTTCCAGCGTCACCCGGGCGTTCTGGACGATGATGCGGATGGGGGGATTCACCTTGTCCTCGCTGTACCGGAAGAATGGTCCATAGTTGTAAATGGCGCGGTACACGGCGCGGCGAATGCTGTCGTCCAGAGGGCCGGGGACGAGGACTTGGATGTTGTTCACCACTTTGTCGACGCCTTCGATCTTTTTCACCGACCGTTCGGCGTCGGGCTTGAGAATGGGATTTACCACCTGGCCTAGGAGAATTACCGTGCGTCCCTGCACGATGAACTCGAGGCTGTCGAAGACGCCGTAATAAGGCTGCATGATGAGCGCATGCTCGACCTTCTGGATCAGCTTGGCGTGCTCTTTCGGCGACAGCGTCTCCATAGGAGCCTGATTTGCCGCAGGCGCGCTCGCGGCGGGCGACTGCGCGGTTTGCGCGCCCGCAGCAGATCCTAAGCAGATCACGGCCAGCGCGATCATCGCAATTCCATATGCTTTCCTCATCCCTGCCTCCTGTCGTCCCAAAACTTTACACCGCTTTGGCTGATACGCCAAGCATCTTCCCGGCCGTAAACGGCTGGGCTAACCTTGTCGCGCCCACGGCACCCGTCAGCCTGCTGTAACGGCAGGCCCATCCGTGCCACAAGAAGTCCTTTCCATTTTCGATTCAAAATGATCTAATGCTCTTCCGAGAAAAGCAAGACATCCAGTGCCTTTCTAACGGAGCAGTGCTGCGTGCCCGGAGCGGTTTGCGGGAATGCTGAAGGATTCCAAGCAGCGGATCCTTCGCGGGCTAAAGCCCGCTCGGGATAAGGAAAATAAGGGGCTTGAACGCTGGCCTAAAGGCCAGCTCTACCCAAACTGCCGTCGCGGCGATTCTTCATAGGCCTGCTCATGGCAAGACGTGTCCACATTTTTGCTGTTGTTTTTGCGCTGACGTTCAGCCTGGCCGTTGCCGCTGCCCCACCGGCCGCGGCCCAGGAGCAGACGGAGAGCCCGGAGTTGCTGACCGTCGAGCAGGCGATCAAGCTGGCGCTGGCGAACAATCGCAATCTCAAGATTGTTTCCCTGAACCTGGACAGTTCCAAAGAGGAGCTGCAGGCGGCCAAGACGCATCGCCTGCCGGCCTTCAACATCTATACGTTCGCTTCCGAATTGCTGCAGCCCATCAGCTTCACCGTCCCGGAAGGGCAATTTGGAAGCTATCCTGCGACGGGCCCAATTCCTGCCCAGAACACGAATATCAGTACTCCCAGCCGGCCCACGGTTTACATCTTCGGTTCGGCGTCGCAGCCGCTGTTGACGCTGTACAAGATCAACCTGCAGGTGCATGGCCAGCAGCTCTCGGTGGAGCAGGCGGTGCAACAGTTGCGGGAGGAACGCAACTCCATCGCCAACGATGTTCGCCAGGCGTACTATTCCGTCGTCGAGATCCAGAACGTGATCGACGCCAAGCAAGCCGATATCAAGCAGTATGAGGAGCTGGACCGCATCACCGTGAAGTACGTGTCGGAGAAGGTGGTGCTGGAGTCGGAGAGCCTGGAGGTCAAGGCCAAGCTGGCCGCCGAGCGCTTGCAACTGATGCAGGCGCAGGACAAATTCCAGACCGCCAAGGAGAACTTGAACAACCTGCTGGCGCGCGATCTGGAGATTGATTTTCGGGTGACGGAAGACAAGCAGTTATCGCCCATCGAGCAAAACCTGAAGGCGGCACAGGCCAAAGCGCTCGCGCAGAACCCCAAGGTGAAGGAAGCGGAGATCAAGATGGGGCAGGCGGACACGGCGAGGCGCCTGGCCCGGTCAGAGTACCTGCCCGACCTGGCAGCGTCGTTCCACTATCTTTCTCCGTTTGGGGTGAATTTTCTGCCCACGAACATCATGGCTGTGGGCCTGGAGCTGAATTGGGAGCCCTTTGATTGGGGACGCCGGCGCGACGTGGTCAACCAGAAAACCATGGCGGTGGAGCAAAGTAAGCTGAACCTGTCGGAAGTGCAGTCGCAGGTGGTGATTAACCTGAATCAGCAGTTCCGCGCGCTGCAGGAGGCGCGCCTGGCGGTGGATGTGGCCGGCGCGCAGCAGGAAGCCTCACGCGAAAAGCTTCGCGAGGTGACCCAGCAGTATGGGGAAAAGACGGTGTTGCTGCGCGACGTGCTGCAACAACAGGCAGCGGTGGAACAGGCGGACTCTGATTTCAATCAGGCCATCGCTTCCTTCTGGACGGCCAAGGCCAACTTCCAGAAGGCGCTGGGCGAGGAGTAGGGACGATGAGGCACGAACGATTCAAAACTAATCACCACCCTTCGACGGTGCTCAGGGCAAGCGCCGACACGGAGGACACGGAGCCGGTCTTCAAGAAAAACCTTCTCCGTGCTCTCTGTGTCTCTGTGGTGATTTCCCTCCTCGCGGCTGCGGCGGGATGCGACAAGGCGACATCGGAGCGGGCGCAGCAGCTTGTGCCGGTGCGCACGGCCCTGGTGGAAAGGATCGACACCGGATCGAGCAACGTCTATTCGGCCAACGTGCAGCCCTATCAGCAGGTGGACCTGGCTTTCAAATCGAGCGGCTACGTGATCGGCATTCGCCAGGTGCGCGACGCCAATGGGCACCTGCGGAACATCGACCAGGGCGACTACGTGACCAGGGGCACCATACTGGCCACGGTGCAACCAGACGATTACAAGCAGAAGCTGGGCCAGGCCGAGGCGCAACTGGCGCACGCGCAGGCCGAGCACGAGCGCGCCAAACTGTCGTTCCAGCGAATTTCGACGCTGTACAAGGCGGGCGCGGCGACCCAGCCTGATTACGACAATACCCGCGCGCAGGAGCAGAGCACGCAGGCCGCAGTGGATAGCGCTGTAGCGCAAGTGGCCGAGGCGCGGCTGGCGCTCAGTTATTGTGAGCTGCGGGCGCCGTTCAACTCATTTGTGCTGAAGCGAAATGCCGACGTTGGCATGCTGGTGGGTCCGGCCACCAACGGATTCAGCCTGGCGGACACGCGCACGGTGAAGGCGGTATTTGGCGTACCCGACACGGTGGTCGGCAAGATCAAGCCGGGCAGCCCGCAGGTGGTTACGGCGGAAGCTCTGCCCAATCCTTTTTCCGGGCACGTGACGGCGATCTCGGCGGCGGCGGACCCGAAGAGCCGCGTCTATTCGGTCGAGGTACACATCGACAATCCGCATAATCTGCTGAAAGCGGGGATGATTGCGTCGATCACCATTGGCACGCCTACACCCGCGGGCGGCGTGATGGTGGTGCCAATCTCCGCGATCGTGCGTAACCCCTCGCAGCCGGGGGGCTTTGCGGTGTTTGTGACCGAGGGCACGGGCGACACGGTGAAGGTGCACGGCCAGAATGTGACGCTGGGCAATACGTACGGCAATAGGATCGCGGTGGAGAGCGGAGTGAATGTGAATGACCGGGTGGTGACCTCGGGGACTACGATGGTTCGGGATGGGGAAGAGGTGCGGATCATTCCGTGAAAAAGCCGTGGCCGGTAGTCAGTTAGTCTTCCGTATTCAAGGTGCTGAAAAAGTCCGAACGGAAGGTCCCGCGGGGACTCAAGTCCCCGCGGGATGACAAAAATAAGCAGCTTATCGGCACGACTGAAGTCGTGCCCTGTTACAAGGCGCCAAAAGCGACTTTTTGAGCAGCCTCCTAGGTCGCAACGCGTTGAAAATGTCGACTCATCACAAATCGGACGCCGAGATCATCGCGACCACGCACAACACGGCGCGGTTCTTCACCGAGCACCGCCAAGTGGCGCTCATCCTGCTGCTGGGGACCTTCCTTTGGGGCTGGTACGGCTATCACAAGATGGCCAAGCGCAAGGACCCGGACATTCCGGTGCGCGTGGCGTCGGCGCAGTGCCAATGGCCGGGCGCGACGGCGGAGCAGGTGGAGCAGCTTGTCACCCGGCCCATTGAGCAGGCGGTGGCGCTGAACCTGACCATCCGCCCACCCAGCCCTTCCGACTTCGGCATCCGCTCGATGAGCTTCCCGGGGCTTGCGGTCGTCTACATCCAACTCGACGACAATGTGAAGGACAAGCAGAAGGAATTCGCCGACATCAACCTGAAGCTGAACCAGGTGAAGTTGCCGCGCGGCGCCGGTCCCATTCAGTTCAACAGCAACTTTGGCGACACGGCGGCGCTGATGCTGACGGTGGCGAGCCCGATTTCGACGCCCACCGAGGTGGCCGCCCGCGCTATCGGCATTCGCAAATCGATTGAGCAAACCCGGGCGGAGCTTCCGCGGGGAGCGCCGCAGCCGCGGGTCAGCGTCATCTATGCGTTTCCGATGTCGGTGGCTGCCGGGCCGGTGCGCAGCACCTTCGAGAGCATCGTTTACAGCGCTGAGCGCCAGGGCGCGCTGAAGGACCTGCATTTCTTCGATGGACCGGGTTATGTGGGCGTGGACGCCAGCAGCTTGGACGATGACGCGACGATTCGCCGCCGCGGAAACCAGTTGATCGAGAATCATCTGCATCGCTCGGAGCTCTATCCCGATGCCTGGTCGCCGGCCATCATTCGCAATCCGGCCGATACCGAAGCCCGGCTGCAAGAGGTTGCGGGGGCAAAGTATTCCTATCGCCAGCTCGACAATTACACCGACCTGATCCAACGCACCATGCAGGGCGTGGCGGAAACTTCCAGCGTGACGCGATCGGGCGTGCTGCCGGAGGCGATCTATCTGGATTACTCGCAGCAACGCCTGGCGCAGTACGGGTACGATCCCTCGAAGCTGAAGGACGTTCTCAATGCGCAAAATATCACGCTGCCGGCGGGCTCGCTGGAGGTCGGCTCGCAAGACCTGATCATCAATCCCTCAGGCCTGTTTGCTGACGCGAAAGCCGTGGGCAATGTTGTGGTCGGCGTATCGTCTTCCAATAGCCCGGTATATCTGCGTGATCTCGTAAGTATCTCGCGGAGCTATCAAAGCCCGCCAACATTCCTCAATTACCTGACATGGCGCGACGCCAGCGGAAAGTGGCAGCGCAGCCGAGCCATTTCGCTGGCGATCAACATGCGGTCGGGCCAGCAGATCCAGCTTTTCGGGGAGCATGTGCAGGAGAAGCTGGACAGCCTGAAACCTTATCTGCCGTCCGATCTGGTGATGGTTCCCACCTCCAGCCAGCCGGTGCAGGTGAAAGAGCAGATCGATCTGTTCATGGACGCGCTTTACGAAGCCATCGGCCTGGTGGTGATCGTTTCGCTGATCGGGTTCTGGGAATGGCGGTCGGCTCTGCTGATGGCGATCTCTATCCCCATCACGCTGGCCATGACGTTCGGCATCATTTACGTGCTGGGGATCGACATCCAGCAGGTGTCGGTAGCGTCGCTGATTATCGCCCTCGGGTTGCTGGTGGATGACCCCGTGGTGGCGGGCGACTCCATCAAGCGAATGCTGGGGGAGGGGCAGCCGCGCATCGTCGCGCCCTGGCTGGGGCCAACCAAGATCGCCACCGCGATCATGTACGCCACCATCACCAACATTGTGGCTTATCTTCCCTTCCTGATGCTTCCCGGCACGACCGGCGAATTCATCTACAGCCTGCCGATTGTTATGACGGCGGCGCTGGTCTCTTCACGGCTGGCCTCGATGACCTTCATCCCGCTGCTGGGTTACTATCTGCTGCGGCCGGACAAGAAACCGGAAGCGCCCATCGAGCAGCGGCGGACGACAGGCTTCACTGGCAAATATGCGGCGGTGGCGAAGTTCGCCATCGAGCATCGCTGGAAGGTGGCCATCAGTTCGCTGGCGTTTTTGTTGCTGGGGGGATTTCTGTTTACGCAGTTGAAGACGTCGTTCTTCCCCGACGACGTGCAGTACTGGTCGTATGTGGATGTCTGGCTGCCGAACGATGCCAACTTCGACGCCACGAATCGGGCGGCGCAGAAGGTTGAGCAGATCATCCGGGAGCAGGCCGCGGAATGGGGCAAAAAACATCCGCAGAAAGATGGCTCGCCGTCGCCCATTCTGAAATACGTGACCACCTGGGTGGGCGGAGGCAGTCCGCGGTTCTGGTTTTCGGTTTCGCCGCAGCCTCCGCAGCTTAATTATGCGCAGGTGCTGGTGCAGTTGACGGAGAAGGAGATCACTCCCGACTTCGTCAACCAGGTACAGCCCGTGCTGAACGCCCGCGTACCGGGGGCGCGCTGCGACTACCGGCAACTGCAAACCAACCCCATCAACTATCCGGTGGAGATACGGGTCGTCAGCCAGGCGGACGTGAGTTCAACGCGCAACGCTGAGGACATCGCGCAGTTGCGCAAGATCGCCTCGCAGGTAGAAGACATCGTGCGCTCCGCACCCGAAGCGACGCGCGTGCGCAATGAGTGGCAGGACGAAAGCTTTCAGGTGACGCTGAAGATCGATCCGGTCCGCGCCAATCTGGCCGGCATTACCAACCTGGACGTGGCCGACTCCGCCACCAGCGCCATGAGCGGCACAACCGTCACTACGTTGCAAGAGGGAGACAGGAATATCCCCATCATCGCCCGGCTGCAGGTAAGCCAGCGGGCACAGCTTTCCGATATTCAGAATCTTTACGTCTACTCCAGTTCCTCGCAGGACAATACCAAGATTCCGCTGATGCAAATCTCCGACATTCAGAACAGCATGGCGACGAATCGAATTATTCGCATCGACCACTTCCCCGAGATGTCGGTCTTTGGCTACCCTGCTCCCGGCCATCTGGCGTCGGAGATCACAAAAGTGATCGTGCCCAAGCTCAAGCAGTTTGAGAAGACGATACCTCCGGGGTATCAGCTTTCTATCGGCGGCGAGTACGACAAGCAGCAGGAAGGCTTCCACAACCTGAGCGTGGTCCTGGCTATTTCAGTAATGGCGATTTACCTGGCGCTGCTGTTCCAGTTCAACAATGCGATCAAGCCACTGCTGGTCTTCGCCGCCGCGCCATACGGAGTTGTGGGTGCGATCCTCGGCTTGTGGGTGATGGGGACCTCGTTCGGCTTTATGGCTTTTCTTGGCATCGCCAGCCTGATCGGCGTGATCGTCAGCCACGTGATCGTGCTGTTCGATTTCATCGAGGAGATGCACGCCAAAGGCGAGCCGTTCGAGGAAGCCGTCATCGACGCGGGAATTATTCGCTTGCGGCCGGTGATGATCACCGTGGGCGCGACGGTGCTGGCGCTGTTTCCGCTGGCGATGCACGGCGGCCCGCTGTGGCAGCCGCTCTGCTATGCCCAGATCGGCGGGTTGACCGTGGCAACCTTCGTCACGCTGCTGATGGTGCCGGTGCTGTACTCGATCTTTGTTCTCGATCTGAAGATCCTCACCTGGGATACGAAGGAAGAGGCGGGAGCGGATGAGAAACCGGCGGTGAGTTCTGTAAGACCGGCGACCGCCGGTTAAAGCCCCATTATTGAGAATTGCAAATCATAGTGACGTTGCGTGGTTGCCAGACGTCGGTCGCCTTTCGAATTGTCGTCACGAGCGCCCCGCTTTTCAGGGCGCGAGGGATCTGCTTTTTGCCCCTCGATAGGGAAGCCTCAGTAGTTCGTGATCCCTTACGGACCCCTGAAGGACGTCCCCTTCACAATCCAGGCTTCGTCAGGGCTTCCTCAGATCCTGCCTCCAAGGCAACCGGGAAGATTTTGCACGCTGCTTGAAAATACCGGCATTCCTGTTCTAACCGCCATTCTAAGAGACGCCACCGTTACAAGCACTTACCGAGCGATCGGGCTGGAAGGCGGCTTGCTTCTCCACCAGTCGTCACTGCGAAACCGATTCGCAACTAAGGAGACATCATGGAGTACGAGCAGGTGCCAGCGCGCGCTTCCCTCTCTAACCGGGCCATAGCTTACCTGGCCGGCGCGCTTGTTGCCATGGCAACGCTGGGCGGTTACGCCTTCCACGAACATCAGGTTGCCGCAAACCTGGCGGCGCAGAACCAGCAAAGCGACGCCGCGCTGCAAGCCACGCAAAATCAAGTGAGCGACCTCACCGCCAAGGTGAATGCGCTGGCCGCCGCACAAGCCAACGCGCAAGCTTCGGCCGAGCAGAGCGCTCACTCGGTCCATCGGACAGCAACGCGGGCGCGCCACAGCGACTACACGCGCTGGCGGAGGATGCAGGCGCAGCTCGACGCGCAGAACAAGGCGCTTCAAGCTACGCAGGCCGGTTTGGCCAATACCCAGGGCGACCTGAGCAACACCCGCACGGAGCTGACCGGCTCCATTGCCCGCACCCACGGCGAGTTGGTTCTCCTGGAAAAGCAAGGTCAGCGCAGCTACTACGAGTTTGACATCGACAAGTCGAAGCAGTTTCAGCACGAAGGACCGTTCGGGGTGCGGCTGAAGAAGGCCAACGCCAAGCACCAGTACGCCGACCTGGAGCTGCTGGTGGACGACCGCAACCTGTCGCAGAAGCACGTCAATCTCTATCAGCCGGTGATGTTCTATACGCCGGACAATCCGCAGCCGGTGCAACTGGTAATTAACGCCATCAGCAAGAACCACATTCACGGTTATGTGAGCGCGCCGAAGTATCGCCAGTCGGAGCTGGCCACGATGTCGAATGACAATGCGAACGCTAATGCCGCCGCCAACTCCGACATCACTACACCGCCGGTGAGGCAGAAGCTTCCGCCTCCGCAGTAAAGGGCGATCCGATGGCCCTGTTACCAGGCGTTTTGAAAGCTTACTTTTTCAGGTGCGGCGTTCCCTGCTTTATACTGGAGCCATAGAAGCGGCCGCGAGGTCCGCTTGATTCCCCAGGATGGCAGACAGCACAAATTCGCAACCGGCCGACTCGCCGGAGGTACGCCGCTACAACCGCATCCAGCGCTGGCTGAGCCTGAGCGATACCTTCATCGGCTTCGCGCTGCTGGTGGTGCTGCTGGTGACGGGCTGGACCGGCAAGCTGCGCGACTGGTCGTACCTGGGCGCGAACCAGCGTTATTTCTTCGCCGTCTTCCTCTACGCTCTGATGTTTTCCGTGATCGCCAAGGCACTGAGCGCGCCGTTCGACTTTGTCGGCTTCCGGCTGGAGCACCAGTATCACCTTTCCAATCAGAAGCTGCGCGGCTGGTTGTGGGACGAGTGCAAGGGCTGGCTGGTCTCGCTGGTGCTGGGCACGATTATGGTGGAGCTGGTGTATTCCATCATTCGAGTCGCGCCGCAGCGCTGGTGGATCATCGCCTGGGCGGTCTTCATCGGATTCTTTCTGCTGATGGCGCAGCTCGCTCCCGTGGTGCTGATGCCCATCTTCTACAAATTCGAGCCGCTGGCAAATGACACCCTGCGCGAACGGCTGACGAAACTGGGCGAGCGCGCCGGCACGCGCATTCGCGGCGTCTACGAGTGGAAGCTTTCGGAGAAGTCGAACAAGGCCAACGCCGCCCTCACCGGCCTGGGATCGACGCGGCGCATCATTCTTTCCGACACGCTGCTGGAGCACTACAGCGAGGACGAGATCGAAGCCGTGCTGGCGCATGAGCTCGGGCACCACGTCCACAAACATATTTTGAAGGGCATCTTCACGCAGGTGGGCATTACGTTTTTGGGTTTCTGGCTCATTAACGTGGTCCTGGGTTTTGTGATTGCGAAGAACTGGTTCCCGGTGCTCGGGCCACGGCTCTACGACTTCGCCAATCTGCCGCTCATTGTGCTGGTGGCGACCATCCTGGGCTTCGTGCTGATGCCGGCGCTAAATGCTCTGTCGCGCCATCACGAGCGCGAGGCCGACCGCTACGCCTGGGAGAATACGCCTGCGATTGAGCCGTTCATCACGGCGATGCAGAAGCTGGCCGACCAGAACCTGGCCGAGCGCCAGCCGGCAAAGTGGATTGAGTTTTTGTTTCACTCGCATCCCTCGATCGGCAAGCGGGTTGCGGCGGCCGAAGCGTGGGCGAGCAGGCAGCGCGTGCAGCAGACGGCGTAGAACGGCCACTATCGTTGTTGCAGAAGCTCTTCTACTCTGCGCAGGTCCTCTTCCGTATCCACTCCCACAGTGTCATAGGGCGTCTCGGCAACGTATAGCGGCGTGCCGTTTTCCAGAAAACGCAACTGCTCCAGGCGCTCGCTGCGCTCCAGCGCGGATTCCGGCCAGCTCACGAAGGCGTCGAGCGCGGCTTTGCGATAAGCGTAGAAGCCCAGGTGCTTGTAGTAATGCGCTGTCCCGGCGCGATCGCGGTCGAAAGGAATCGTGGCTCGCGAAAAGTACAGCGCGCGGCCATCCAGAGCCGTGACCACTTTCACCGCATTGGGATTGTTTACGTCCTGGGGCGAGCACGGCGTCTTTAGGGTGCCGACCTCGGCGCTGTCGCGTTGCATCAGCCCCAGCAATGCATCGAGATGTTCGCGGCGGGCGAGCGGTTCGTCTCCCTGGATGTTGACGTACACGTCAGCCTCGATGGCCTGCGCTACCTCATGCACGCGCTCGGTGCCGCTGCGATGATGAGCCGACGTCATGCGGCAAGGCCAACGGTTGCGGCGGCAAACGCCGGCCACCTCATCGGAATCGGTTGCTATGATGACGTCCTGCAACTGCGGACAGCCGCGAGCGGCTTCATACACCCAGGCGAGCATGGGCCGTCCGGCGATCTCGCGCAGCACTTTGCCCGGCAGCCGGGTTGAGCCGAGCCGCGCCGGAATAATTGCGATGGCTTTCACGCCACTAGTTTCGCGGTGAAGAGCCTACGCTGGCAAGCGAAAGTCGCACTTTGGCGGATCGGAGTCAGAAACGGGAACATTGGCGCAGGCTGAAGCGCAGCCCGCCAAGCGCAACAGCGGTGCTTGTCGGGGCCCGGGTGCGAGGTTCAATTTTCGGCAATCACACTCCGCCGCCATCCTGCAAAGCTATTTTCGCGCGGCCCTGAAGGCCCACTCGTATGGCGTGGGTGGTGATTCGCCGCCACGGCGGACGAGCGCGCCACAAATAGATGGCGAGATTTTGCAGGATGAGGATCGGCGGCAGGGCGTAGACACAGACCTTGAGGATGCGGCCATCGACGAACGAAGCCAAAATCGCAGCACACAGTAGAAGGTACATCCGATACATTCTTCGCCTCCGGTGAAGAGATTCTTCGCTGTCAAGGGTTGGCGCTCTGCCCCGTTCTAGGCAAAGGACGCTGGAACGGGGCACCCGCGCCGTCGCCCAGGTCTCGAAAAGCGCGAGACCTGGGGCATACGTGCACCCTTGCTTGCACCCCTACTTGTTGATGTCTTGCTGGTTTTGGAGGCGCTTAACGAGGCCGGCAATACTCTCCTTCTGATTGTCGGGAGCGGCGGCCTCGGCGAGTTGCATTTGCTTGGTGGCCTCGGGGTAGTTCCCTTCTCCGACCGCGATGCGGGCCAGGCCGGCATGTGAGAGCCAGTTGTCGGGATCCTTCTGCGCTGCCTGCTTGAAGATGGCAAAGGCTTCCTGCTGACGGCCTTCGCGCTGGAGCTGGCGGCCATAGCTGTAGAGCTGCGGGGCGCTGGCCAGCGACAGGGCTTTGTTTTTGGCGGCCGGGGACTCGGCTGGCTTGCCCAGGGCGGCGAGGATCTGCGACTTGGTCAGCTCGTTTTCGAAGCGGTCCTCATTGGCGATGGAGTTGTTTTCATACTGCAGCGCTTCGTTAAGGTCCATCTTGTGGGCCAGGAGGTAGTTAGCGGCGTCGTCCCAGGCGTCCCAGGTGTACTGCGTCAGGCCGCGAAGCTGGCTGTGGAGGCTGGCCTCGACTACTTTGTTGACGTCGACGGAAACCTTGAACGGGACGGCGAGCTTGTCCCAAGTCATGACCACCACGGCGGAGTCGGGCTGGAGCTGGTCGAAGTCGTAGGTGACGGCGTTGTGGAATTCGGCGGGCTGCGGCTTGACGGTGACGCGCAGCGCGTCTTCGGATTCTTTATAGCTGAAGCTGCCCCAGGCAGTATGCATCTTGGAGAAGATGACCGTCCACTGGTCCGGTTCGGGGATCATGTGCAGACCATAGGTGCCGGCGGGCAGCGGGTGGCCTTCGACCGTGACGTCGTTGGGGAAGGAAATGGTGGTGTTCTCGTTGGCGCCGGCGCGCCAGACTTGTCCATAGGGCACCAGGCCGCCCCAAATTTTGCGGCCATTGACCAGCGGGCGAGAGTAATCGATGGTGACGTCGGTGATGCCGATGCGCTGGGTGACTACGGCGCTCTGGCTCTGCCGGGGAAGGTTTAATAGCGTGGACTGCGCGCTGCACAAGGCAGCCAGAGACAATACACAGGGAAACAACAGGAAGCGGAGTCTGGACATAGTAGGCACCTCGTGTGGGGATAATTTTGGCACCGATGATTCTTCGGGAACATTGGACTACAACGGGTCGTGGTAGTGAGCAGCGGTGTGACGAAGATGCTGCGGTGAAGCATGAAGGCGCGCTTTGTTGGGATCGATCGCCGGTTAGGTAAGGAAGCTCTGATTGCGCGTAAGCACGCCGGGATCGACCTTCTTCAGCAGCCGCTACGGTCGTGTCCTGTCACAAGCCAAAGAGCGGCCTTCAAAAGGCGGGGAAGTCGCGCCTGGAGGACCCGAGGTTCGTCACAAATATTCAGCGGCTTCGTGGTAGCTTGGAGATATGATTCACGAGATTTTTCCGGTCGGGCCGCTGCAGTGCAATTGCTCCGTGGCAGGCGACGAGGGGACCAAGGAAGCCATCGTCATCGATCCTGGGGATGATATCGAGGAGGTGATGGCGATTGTGCAACGCCACGGCTTGACGGTGAAGCAGATTGTCGTAACCCACGCGCACATCGATCACGTGGGCGGAGCGATGAAGCTGAAGCGGCTGACGGGGGCGCCCATTCTGCTCAACCAAAACGACTACGCCTTGCTGAAGATGCTGGACGTGCAGGCGTCGTGGATTGGCATGGCGGCGCCAGAGCCAGTGACGATTGACGCCGGCCTGAACCAGGGCGACCAGGTGCGCGTGGGCGGCATGATTGCCGACGTGCTGCACACTCCCGGCCACACGGAAGGCAGCGTCTGCCTGTATTTTGCGGCAGAGAAAAAGTTGATTGCCGGCGACACGCTATTCGCCGGCTCGATTGGACGGACGGATTTGCCCGGCGGCTCGTACGAAAAGATCATGCGCTCGCTGCACGGGCCGGTGCTCGCCCTGCCGGACGAGACCATCGTGGTGCCCGGACACGGCCCGCTAACCACCATTGGCGAGGAGCGGGCGAGTAATCCATTTCTGGCGGGATGAGGAAGCGATTAGCGATTAGCGATTAGCGATTAGCAGTTAGCAATTAGCCTTTGTTGCCAAACAGCCACGAGCCTTGCTGGAGGCTATCGGGATCGTAGCAAGCGAGTGGGTCGTTGCCGGATGTCGCTAGTTGCTAATCGCTAATTGCTAATCGCTAATTGCTAATCGCTAATTGCTTCCCCACGAAGAGCGATTTTTCTTCCGGCGCCAGTTCCCTTCTCCACAGGGTGCGGACGATCAGGGTCTGCGGAACAACCAGTACCAGCAGATAGGACAGGATCGTTCCTCCAATCACTCCCAGCGAGCCGATGCGGCGCACCAGCAGCAGCGACAAGGCAATGTTCACGGCGGCGGCGATGATCGACAGGATCGCCTGTTCGCGAACGCGGTTCAGCGCCGCCAGCAGGCAGGACTCGACGCTCATGAAGCCATTGATGATGGCCCAGAATCCCATGGCCAACAGCAGGTAGCGGCTTGGCACCGCCGCCGGGCCGGCCCAAAGGCGAATCACGCTGCGCCCGCAAAACAGCAGCACCAGGACACAGGATAGGTTCAGGGCCAGCGTGCCTTTCATGGTGATGGCGAAGGTGCGACGGATCCATTGGTAGTCGTGCTTGGCATAGGCTTCGGCATAGGCGGGCCAGAGGGCGGGAAAGATCAGCGATTGCAGCACCGCGGCCAGCCCTACAAGCCGCCAAGTGACGCTGTAGGGTGTCACCTCAGAGGCGCCGAGGTAGTGGCTGACCACCAGGTTGTCGGAGCTGAAGACGACCACCGCGGCAACCTGAATCAGGAAGAACGACAAGCCGGAATCGAGTAGTTCTCTGATGGAAGCGCGATTCACCAGCGCCGGTCGCGGCATCAGCCAGGGTTTTTGCCATATCACTACCGCGAGCAGCGTGAACAGCGCGGCCAAGGTGAGGCAGCCGGCCGACATTACGAATAGCAGCGGCATGGATACGTGCAGCACGATGCCGAGGGCGAGCCCGCAGACGCTGGCCAGAACACCGGCACAGGTAGCGTAGTTGCTGAGATGCAGCTCCTGATATCCTGCGAGCAGCTTGCTCGCCAGGTTGCAGGGCAGGGACAACAACATCAAGGCGGCGGCGGCGGCCGCGGTGTGCTCCACTTCTCGGGCGCTGACGCTGGCGCTGACGTTGAACAGCCGGACCCAGTTGATGCGGGGAAAAACCCATGCGAAAACCAGCCCAACGCCGGCAGCAACGCCGGCGGTGAGGACGAGCGCATTGGTGAAGTAGCGCGCGGCCGAGCTTTTGTCACCGAGTGCGTAGGCGCGCGAGATGTGATTGGTTAACGTGTTGGCGATGCCGAGATCGAGAAGGTTGACCCAGACGGCGGTGGTGGTGATGGTGGCCCAGACACCGTAGCGCTCCGCGCCCAGATAGCGCACGGCCAGCGGAAGCGAGATCAGGGTGAGCCCGCTGGTGACAACGCGGACGGCGGTGCCCGACCAGAGTGCCTGGAAGATGCGGCCATAGCGCGAACTGGAACGGTTGGGGTTCACAGGCGAATGTCTTAAGCGGGCCTCGGTGGTAGGCCGGGCGCAGCGAACAGCGCTTCCACCACGCGCTGTACGGCTTCCGCCGAGTGCGAATGCAGTAAACGGCGGGCCGCCTGCTCCGACCAGAGCTTGGGCCCCGCCGGCAGCAAGACAGGCCGCGCCTCGTTCAACATCGCCCGGGCCGCAGCGATAACCTCATCGACAGAGACTTGCGTGATGCAATGCGGATGAGCGTGGGCACAAAAGGCCCGGCACTCATCCTTCCCGGTGGAGGGCTGCAGTACGCGAACGTACGGGCAATGGGGAGCGAAGCGCAGCGGGCTGTTGAAATGGTTGGGATCGCCGTCCTGCGGATGCCGCGAGATCACCACGGTCCGGCAATTCATGGCCGCCGCCAGATGGGCGCAACCGCTGTCGTTGCCGAGGAAGAGCTCGCAGCGCTCCAGCACGGCGCAGACTTCACGCAACGGAGCGCCACTCAGGATGATGGGAGGCTGTTGCAGCAAACGGTCGAGTTCGAGCGCCTGACCCAACTCGGAGGCAGAGCAGACGATCACGGCCTGCACGCCTTGTTCTTTGGCCAGGCGATTCAACGCCTTGGCATAGCGTGCGAGCGGCCAGCGGCGGCCAGGAGATTGGGCCCCCAAGCCGACCGAGGCCAGCACGCCGGAATTCGAAAGCCTCCCCAGCAGCTTCGCCGCTTTTCTGCGGTCGCGCTCGGTAAGATGAATTTCAAGCCGGGCGCCGGTGGCTGTTGCGCCCAGTGCCTCGGCAATCGCCAGATTGCGCAAGACCTCATGGCGCACGCCGCCGGGTGGCAGGCAGATGTCGTAAGCGGCGTCGAATCCGCGGTTGGCGCGCTGCTTGGCGGGCGACGCGGTTTCGCTGTAGCCGACGCGGCTGTTAGCGTGCGTTAGCAGGCAGAGGAAGGTCGCCAGGTGCTCGTCCACATCCCAGCGGGGCGAGACGGCAAAGTCGAAACGTCGTTGGCGCAGTCGCGTCCAGTAGAGCGCAACCGCCGCGAGCAGCCTCCGCGCGCCCTGCGGCAGCCACGCCGGCCTTATCCGGGGCGGGGTCAGGATCTCATCGATGTGCGGGTTGGTGATCAGCAGCGGCTTATAACGCTGCTGCACAACCACGGTGCAGCGCGCGCCGGGATGCGCCTGCTTCAGCGCGCGGAACAGCGGCGTGGTGAGCACGACATCGCCGAGGGAGTCGAGGCGGAAGACGATGAACGACAGCGGCTCGCGGCGCGCGCCGCCGGCATCCGCAGCCCGGCTGCCGTGCGCGCGCCAAAGCATTGCCAGCAGCGTCGGCAGGCGGACGGAGAAAAACAGCGGCGGCAGCAGCGGTCGCTTCATGCGGAGAATACCTTGGCGATGGAATCGAGCGGTACGCTGGACCTTGCAAGCAGCCGCGTGGTGCTAATGTCACCCACCAGGGGAACCAGGTCAACGCGGCCTCCCCAGGCGCAGACCTCGCGAGCGCCCACGACTGTGTTTTCCGTGTAGTCACCGCCCTTGACCAGGACGTCGGGACGTATTTCCTGGATGAGCCGCAGCGGCGTGTCTTCGCGGAAGATAACGACGGCGTCGACCGCGGTGAGCGCCGCCAGCACCTGCGCGCGCTCGCTTTCCGCGGCGATGGGCCGCGGTGGACCTTTGAGCCGCCGCACCGAATCGTCGCTGTTCAGCGCGACGATAAGGCGGTCGCCCTTGCGCCGCGCTTCCTCCAGCAGGCGAATGTGGCCGACGTGCAGGAGGTCGAAGCAGCCATTGGTGAAGACGATGCGTTGCCCGGCCGCCCTCCACGCGGTGACGCGCGACAGAAGGCGATCCAGAGGCAAGACCTTTTCGTCGAGGTGGAGCGCGATCTCCTGCGACAACGCGCCCAGCAACTCTTCGCGCTCGACCGGCACCGTACCCACTTTGCTGACGACAACTCCCGCAGCAAGATTGGCGAGCCGGATGGCGGTCTCGATGCCCACGCCGCAGGCCATGGCCAGCGCCAGCACGGCGATAACCGTATCGCCGGCGCCGGAAACGTCGTACACCTGGCGAACCACGGCAGGCGCGTAGAGCTGCGAGTCGCTTTGTAAGACGGCAATTCCCTTCTCCCCGAGAGTCACGGCCAGGAACTGCAGGCCGAGAGATGGCAGCAAACTTTTGCCGGTACTGAGCAAGCGATCCAGATCAGCCGCCGGTTCTCCCAACACTGCCGCCAATTCTTTCAGGTTGGGGCAAATGGCGGTGGCCCCGCGATAGCGTGCAAAGCTTCGCCCCTTGGGATCGACCAGCACAGGGACGCGGCGTTTCCGGGCCTCCGCAATCAGCGTCTGGCAGACCTCCTCCGTCAGCGTTCCCTTGGCGTAATCGGATAGGACTACGACCGAGGCGCCGGGCAATGCGGCGCCGGCCCGTTCCAAAAGACGCTGGTGGTCCACCTGGGCATAAGCCGCCGGGCCCTCCCAGTCCAGCCGCATCATCTGCTGATGGCCGGAGAGAATTCGCAGCTTGGTGGTGGTGGGCGTTTGGGGCACGCTGGTGAGGCGCGATTCGATGCCGGCATCCGCCAGCAGCAACTCCAGGGCCTGCTGTTCGCGATCGCCGCCGGCGAAGCCCACCAGGGTCACGCAGGCGCCGAGTCCGGCCAGATTCATGGCCACGTTGGCCGCACCGCCCGGCTTTTCGTCGCGAAGCGCAGCGCGCACCACCGGGACGGGCGCCTCGGGCGAGATGCGCTCCACGTCGCCCCAGACGTACTGGTCGAGCATGACGTCGCCGACGACCAAAACCGGCGCGCGGCGCCAGCCCGACTCGACAAGTGCGACGATCTCACGCAGCTGGGAAATCATTGCGTTCTATCCACTTCCGCTAAGGCAAAGGCGGCCTTGGCTGGGGACGCCGCTTCACCGTTGGCGACGGCCTGGGTGATACAGGTTGCCAGCTCGATCCATTCGCACAGGATGTGCCCGTAGAGAATGTGCGCCTCCTGAATACGCGCGGGATCAGTCGAGGGCACGCGGACGCAGACATCGGCGAGCGCCGCCATGCGACCGCCGTTCTGCCCTGTCATCGCCACAGTTGATGCGTCCATTTCGTGGGCCTTCTGCAGAGCAGCGCAGACGTTCTTGCTGTTTCCGGAGGTGGAGATGCCGACCACCACATCGCCAGGTTGACAGAGCGCCCCGACCTGCCGCTTGAACACCTCGTCGTAGCCGAAGTCATTGGCAATGGCGGTGAGGACGGAGGTGTCGGTGGTCAGGGCGATGGAGGGCAATCCGGTGCGGTGGCGGCGGAAGCGTCCCACCAGTTCGGCGGCAAGGTGCTGCGAATCCGCAGCGCTGCCTCCGTTGCCGCACCACAGCACTTTGTTGCCACGGAGTAAGCAATCGGTGATGATGACAGCGGCGCGCTCGAAGGCGTCTTCTTGCGCTTGCAGCCGCCGGATAATGGTGATGTGCTGCGTGAGTGCGTCGGTGAAGACGCCGGCCAGATTCAGAGAAGATGGCATTCGTCCCTCATGGGTACGACAAAATGGTTACGACGAATGTAAGGGTCTTCTGTGAGGGTCTGCCCAGAACCTGTGGAAAGGGTTGTTGCAAAATTATAAACGCCATGAGCGGAGATAGCATCAATAACTTTTCGGATACCGAGTACATTTTCCTGGACCGGGACGGCGTGCTAAATCGCAAGCCGCCGCAGGGCCGATATGTGACCTGCTGGGACGAGCTCGTCCTGCTGCCGGGGGTGGAAGACGCGGTCGCCGAGTTGAATCGCTCCGGACGCAAGGTGATCCTCGTGACCAACCAGCGCGGCATTGCCCTGGGGCTGTATTCGCGTGAAGATTTGGATGAAATGCATGGGCGGCTGCAGCAACGGCTGGCGGCGCATGGGGCGCATTTGGACGGCATCTATGTGTGCCCGCACGAGGAAGGACAATGCAATTGCCGCAAGCCGCGGACCGGGCTGTTCGAGCAGGCATTCCGCGACTTCCCTGCTGTCCGTCCTGAGAACAGCCTGATGGCAGGAGATTCGCTGCGCGACATCGAAGCCGGCCTGCAGCTTGGCATGAGGACGGCGTTTCTCTGCGGGGATGTGGAGGCTGCGTCCGCCGAATCGCGGCGCACGGCGAGCCTGGCGCAGGTCACGGTGGCTTCATTGCCCGATCTGGTGCAGCGCTATCTGTGTCCGGGACATCGTTCGTGATTTCATTGCAACAATGTCTTTCGGAAGCGTGTTTCAACAAACGCTCTTTATCAGCCCTGCGGTTTCACAGATTGCGGAAAAATCACCTGACCCGGTCGCGGTGGAACGGTCTCCCGCGGAATGACCTCCGGCGGAGGGTCTGAGAATTCACTTGGAACGTTGTTGCAAACGTTTGCACCCCCTCGGGGGGAGCGATTCCCCAAATGGCATTGCTGCAATACGATAAGGTGGCACGAAGATTGCCCCCTTGCGATGCTCACGTGCCTGCCATTTCTCACCCACCTTCCTGCCAGTGACCTGAAAGGAGAGCTGTTCTATGAGGACGATTGCCCTGTGCTTGCTTGCCACCCTGATGCTCATTGCGTCAGCCTCCGCTGACGTCATCTTGACCTTGCCCGCGTAAAACGTATCCCTTAGCTGAATGATTGAAAATCAACCAGGGGGACGAAAATGACTAAGTCTACGCGGGCGCGGTACACGCTGGAGTTCAAGCAGGAGGCGGTGGGGCTAGTGGAGTCGGGCCAGAGCATAGCGGCAGCGGCACGCAGTCTGGGCGTGGTTGAGCAGACGCTGTTCAACTGGGTCAAGGCGAAGCGGGAAGGCAGGCTCAAGGGTGCCCACAGCAGCAAGGCGGTAAGCGCCGAGCAGATGGAGATCAGCCGTTTGCGAGCCGAGTTGGCGCGCGTCAAGATGGAGCGCGACATCCTGGGAAAAGCCACGGCGTACTTTGCGAAGTGCCAGAAATGAAGTACGCCTTTATTCAACGCCACCAGCGCGTCTGGCCGATCTCGGTGCAATGCCGGGTGCTGCGCGTGAGCGTGTCTGGCTACCATGAACACTTAGTTCGCCGCCGGGACATTCTCCGGCGTCGCCACCTGAGTGACGAGGCGTTGCTGGTGCATCTCCGCGCCGTTTTTGCGAAGAACCGGGGAGCCTATGGCTGGCCGCGCATCTGGAGGCAACTGCGGGCGCAGGGCATCCGCGTGGGCAAGCAGCGGGTGCAACGGCTGATGCAGCAGCACGGCATTCGAGCACGTGGCAAGCGCCGCTTCCGGATCGCGACCACCGACAGCCGCCACGGCCTGCCGATTGCGCCCAACCTTCTGCATCGCAACTTCACCGTGGCCACCCCCAACCAGGTGTGGGTCGGCGACATTACCTACATCCCGACCGATGAGGGATGGCTGTTTCTGGCCGTGGTTCTTGACCTGTTCAGCCGCCAGGTGGTGGGCTGGTCGATGCGAGCAGACATGGGGCGTGAGTTGGTGATCGACGCTCTGGATATGGCCTGGTTCAGACGTTCGCCAAACAGCAAGACCAGACCGAAGACAGCGCTGATTTTTCACAGCGACCGCGGCAGCCAGTACGCCAGTTACGAGTTCAACCGCGTGCTCAAAGAGTGCGGAATTACGCCCTCGATGAGTCGCAAAGGTAACTGTTGGGACAACGCATGCAGCGAGACGCTGTTCGGATCGCTGAAGGTAGAGCGGCTGCACGGGGAGCACTTTGAAACCCTTCGCCAGGCTAAGGATGAAGCCCTCGACTGGCTGCTCTGGTATAACCAGACACGGCTGCACTCGACACTGAATTACGTCAGCCCAACGCAGTTTGAACAAGACTGGAATCGCAGCACGGCAGCGATCGCAAGTTGACGCCGTGCGACGGATGAAAACAGGCTAGGGATAAGTGGAAAGCAAAAAGCCGCTTCCCACTTATCCACAGCCACGACGACTACGAAATATAACCAG
>VFSW01002864.1_pt1 | contig 25998 bp, 25 predicted proteins | sample 5358111 | NCBI WGS metagenome assembly VFSW01 (sample SAMN11554181, study PRJNA540505) | mine drainage metagenome | isolation source: sediment from site ElyBrook_90M | place: USA: Ely Copper Mine, Vershire, VT | collected 2017 | reverse complement strand
GTGCGCCATCCTTCGATGACCCGCGGGGCTTCTGCCGGCGCGATGGCGTGGAAGGTTGGCTCGACATTGGTAAGGGCACTTCTGGCGCAGCCAAAGTCTGCGTCGGCATAACCACCGTCTGAGCAAAATTCTGAACTGGCGGGAATGGATGGCCCAGCCTGCCTTCCCGCAGCTGCTGACGCCAAACGCTCAATTGCCCGCTGCCGATGCCGTGTTGCCGACAGATCGCAGACGGCATCACACCAGGCGCCAAGCTGGCCAAAACAATCGCCCGCTTCTCCTCGGATCGCCAGCTCCGCCGCGCCCCGCGCGTGATAACCTCAACCCGCTGCTTCGGAGGGCTCGTATGAGCGCTCGTACGAGTATTCCTTAAAACCTCAGACCCATCGGGCAAAATCTCGGCATCATCCATGACACCAAAATCCGCCCTCCCAACATAAATTCACAGTGGGTCAGGGACACAGCGCTTACGCCAAGCCAGGAGAGCAAAACAAGGTACGCCAATTGAAAAAATTCGAACCCCTCCCGCCATCAAATCCTAGCATATATAGCGTGCGGAAAGTGGCTGGATTGTAGAATTGGCGTTCCTTACTGCCGCCCTCAGTGGTTACCAAGGTGTCTCTTCGCCTGGTTCCACGAACCGGCCAGAAACGGCGTCTTCGCCGAGCAGCGCATACTTGACCGGCAGTTTCGCACCATCTTAGGGCGTCATGAAGCCATTGTGCCCCGTCAAATCCGTCTTCACATAGCCCGGACTTACCGAGTTCACGACGATCGGCGTATCGCGCAGTTCCGCGCTGAGTTGGACTGTCAGCATGTTTAGCGCCGCCTTGGAAGCATTGTAGCCGATGAGACGCGCGGAATAATAAGGGGACGAGGGATCGCCGTTGAGCGTCAATGAATCCAGAGAGCTGGACAGATTGACGATCCGCCCAGCCGGCGATCGGCGCAACAGCGGTAGCATCGCTTGCGTCACAGCCAAGGTGCCAATGAAATTCGTGTCCATGATTCTACGGGCGGCCTCCGGTGAGGACGCGGTCGGCGGACCATCCTCTGCATCGACAGTGCCTGCATTGTTGACGAGAATGTCGAGCCTGGAGGGCCTTGCCGATCGCGGTCGAAGACATCTACCGACACTGCAAGCCGCTACGTCCAACCACTATGCAGGCTAATGATCGCTGAACCTCCGAGCCACCCGGCTCTCCCAGTGCTCCGTGGGTTGCCCGCGCCAGTTACCACTAAAGCGGTCCACTCTGGGACGGTAGTCTCCCAGCTCATCATATCTCTGTCGAAACGACATGGATGGGTCGAATGCTGCCAGGAACCCGTCGCCCCAGAATACCTAGACTGGCTCTCATCAGGGCGAGGACCGGTTGCGAAATCGGAATGCACGCTCGACAAGATCGACCATGTGGGCCGCAGCATGCGTCGTCAGCGGGTGGTGTGTGGCACCCGGTCTCGGAGAGATGTAGCGTGCCATTTCACCGGCTAGTTCGATCTGCTGGTCCGACGCCGTGGCCAACAGTGAAATCACCAGGTTCTCCAACGCGATGATGCGTATGTGCAGCGCCCCTACCTCGGCAGCGTCGTTGCTGGGCATCGGAACCTGAGTTTCATTCGGGACCGCTTTCATCTGCGGGCCATCCGGCGTAGCTCCTCCCTCGTTCTCCCATCGGGACAGCATCCGTTGGCGTAGCAGTTCCGCGTTGGAGGGATCGGAGTCTTGTTCGGACATGTGTTGCCTCCTCCAAACGACATTTGGACCTGCTCTCAAGAGCGCTACGGGGCGCGGTAGAACTCCAGGTAGAAGCGCACCGGTCCGACTGACTCCACATGGTGCGGTACCTTCGGCTGGATCACGCCGGGCTGGCCTGGCTCCAGAATGCGCTCCGATGCGGGGGCTTCGATGCAGTAGCGCAGCTTGCCTTCAAGAACATGGATCAGCGCCCAAGTGTCGCTCTTTGTTTCGTGCGTGCTCAAAAGCGCCGGCGGCACTGTGTCCTGCGTGAACTCCGGTGTCCGCCGCGACACCACATACCCTGCCGGGATCGAGATGTTCGCCTCCATCACTGATACCCGACATTCATCACATAGTCCCGAAGGAGAGCCTCGTCACTCTCGACCTCACCCAGCAAGGCTTGCAGGGCATCCCGTGCATAGACGACCCCGACCGGCTTTCCGACATGATTGACGACCGGGATACGCTGCAGCCCCCGAGCCTTCATCATAGACCAGATGTTCTGCAACGGTTCGCCAGGTTGGCAGGAGGCGACGTCCCGAGTCATGATCGTGTCCACCCTGGCGGTGCAGTTGCTCCCGGTGCATCGGGTGATCTGCCCGACGATGTCGGTCTTCGTAAGCACGCCCACCATCCCGCCGTCCTGGCCGCATACCACGACGAGGTCCGTGTGCGGCCTGCTCATGAGTACAGCCGCGTCCTTGACCGGGGCCGACCCGCTGATCATCACCAGGCGCTCGCGCGCCGTGGGTAGTATCCGCTCGACAAACATTGCTTCCCTCCTTGTTTGCCGCCGGGCGCGCCACCCGGCGGCCATGAATCGGATCGGCATGCGGTAGTCGTAAAAGTTGCGGACCAAGTGTCCAAGATGTCGGCATTCAGCCCGGTTGCAGCTTGAATGTCGCGTGCAATCACCGCCGGACGTTCGGCGGTCTCAGGGATTAGGGCCGATGGCGGTCCGCTGTTCTCATGGTTTGATGGCCACCGCCGCTCGCAGTGCGCGCATCTCCTCGAAGCGAACCGTGACATCGCGCACGACGGCTGCAATGCCCAGCATCTGGCCGCCCTCGCCATGAAACGGCACTATTGTGAACTCGATCGAGATGCGCGATCCGTCCTTACGGATCGCCGGAACTGCCAGCAAGTCCCCGGCGCCATATCGGGTTTTGCCAGTACTCATAGTCCTCCGGTAGCCATCCCAGTGGCGCTGACGCAGCTTCTCCGGAATTATGATGTCGAGAGACTGGCCGAGGGCGTCCGAAGCTGCGAAACCAAAAATCCTCTCGGCACCCTTGTTCCAGTATTGGATCAAACCCTCTGAGTCGGAACAAATGACAGCGTCGGGCATCGACGCTATCATTGCGGCGGCAAAGCGATCCTGATCAAATGTCATGGGAACCTCGCATTCCAGGGGAAAATAAGTGCGTTTCAGACTGATGTACCATCTGAATCCGGGTGGCGCTGGCCGCGCAGCGATCGGAGCCTGAGCCTGATTCCACGGTCACGCCTCGTCCCCGAGATGGCCGCGCATGAAGTCCGCGAGAATCAGCGCATGATTATGTGCTGTATCATGTGCGCCGTAGAGCAGTGTCGCGCGGCCAAGCTTCAGTATCTCGCGCAGTTGCCCGACAGTTTCGTAGTTACGATGCAGTTCGGCGCGATAACGACGGCCGAACTCCTGCCATCGCGACGGATCGTGATCGAACCATTGCCGCAACTCCGGACTGGGTGCGATGTCCTTGAGCCAGAGCGACAGGGCCGCCGACTGCTTACGCACGCCGCGCGGCCATAGTCTGTCCACCAGAACGCGCGTGCCGTCCTCGGCGCTGGCCGGCTCATAGATCCGCTTGACGCGAATGTTGTCGGCGACATTACCCATGAACGGTTTCCCGTCGCGATGCGATCACGCCAGGCTCGAACGAGATCACCTCGATCTCGTCGCCGTGGCAGATGGCTCCCGACCCGGCGGAAAGGAACGCGAAACCCGTGGCTTCCAGCAGGGGTGCCAACCTGCCGGAGCCGTCCGGCCCGGTGCGATCCGCCCAAACGCATGCACCCCGCTGGTGCAAGCGGATCGGGATGAATTCTGCGCGCCCCGGTTTGCGACACATATTGAACGCTGCACATGCACGCGCCGTCGCGGGATCGGTGCCGCCCATGATCCGGGCCAGCAAAGGCCGCACGAATGCGACGGCGCCGGCCAACGCCGCCAGGGGATTGCCCGGCAATCCGATAAACACGGCGTCCCCCAGCCGGCCTGCCGCCAAGGGTTTGCCCGGTTTCATGGCAACCTTGAGCACGGCCAGATTACCGCCGAGATCAAGCAATGCATCGCGGACATGATCCTCGTCGCCCACGGAAATGCCCGCGGTGGTCAGGACAAGGTCAGCGCCGGTTGCGGCGCTCATAAGCGCGATGCGCGTTGCCCCGGCTTCGTCCGAGACAGGTGTCACCGTCCGGACAATCGCGCCGTCCGCGCGCAACAGCGCCGTCAGCATGGGCAGGTTGGAATCGTGGATCTGACCCGGCGCGAGGCTGTGCCCGGGCTCTCGAAGTTCCCGGCCGGTCGATAGCACGGTAACCCTTGGCCGGCGCCGTACGGCTACGGATCGCACATCTTGCGTCGACAACACGGTGATGTGGCGCCAGTCCAGCCTGGTGCCTTCTGGAATAAGTCGTTGGCCGATGTGCATGTCCTCGCCACGCCGTCGCACATTGGTTCCGACCGGTGGCACGACGTTAATCCGCAACAGGCCATCCTCATGATGAACACACTCCTGCGCGATGACAGCATCGGCGCCGCCGGGCACGGGCGCTCCGGTGAGGGTTCGATGCGCACTGTTTGGAGCCAGACGCCCCGGAGCTTCACCGGCCGCGGTGCGTCCAGTCATCTCCAGGCAGGCGCCCGGCATCAGATTGGCACAACACACAGCATAGCCGTCCATCGCCGACTGATCGAAGCCGGGAAGGTTAAGCCGCGCATCGAACGGCGCAGCGATGATGCGGCCCACGCAAGCGGCCAGCGGCACATCTTCCGTACCCAGTTTCTCCGTAACGAGACCCAAGACGCGGGCCAACGCGACGTTGAAGGGAATACCCTCCGTCGCGCAACCGAATGCGGGAACGATGGCGTTCATGATCGATGCCACGCGGCAACGGCGGCGGCTGGTTCGGGAAAGGCGCGGGCCAGCATGGCCTCCAATGCAGCAACGCCCGGTCGCGGCGAGCCTGACATGCGGCCGAGAAGATCCAGCCACATATTCTCCTCAGCGTAGTCGAGCATTTGGCGGACCGTGCTGGCCACGAATGCGCCGATGCCGACACCTTCGGCTGCGGCGCCCAACCGGACGCGCTCTACCAAGCCGGGATCACCGACGGCAGCCAGGGCTTCCTCGGCTGAGGTGGCATCCGTCAGGGCCGCCAGGATGTTGCCGAGCATGTTCGCCTCCTATTGCACGAGCGGCGAGGTGGCGGCCGGCAGGTCAAACCCGGCGATCCGCGCCTGCCCCGCCACCAGCGCGATATATTGCGCAACCGCGCGGCGCCATGTGCGCTCTTCCAGATAGGTGGCGATCTGGGCGCGAACGGCGTCGAACGGCAATGTCTCGCCCGCGCTCCTACGGTCCAGGCGGAGAACGTGGACGCCATAGCGCGTGCGCACCGGTGTTGGGCAGATTTGGCCAGCTTCCATGGCAACCAGAAATGTCTCGAATTCGGGGGTCGTCTCGCCCCGCACGATCTGTCCCAGCCGCCCGCCTTCCGCCGCGGATGAGCAGTCGGACAGGCTGCGCGCCAGACTGTCGAACCTGTCCGGGTGCTGCTGGAGTTCCGCGAGGATCGCAGTAGCCTGGGTCTCGGCCTTGACGTAGGCATCGGCATCGTCGCGACGCGCCTTGAAGAGGATATGCGCCGGCTCGAACAGATCCGGGCTGCGGAAACGCGCCGGATTGCTGTCGTAGTAGCGGCGGCAGACGGCGTCATCGGCCTTGGGCGTGATGACCTCGCGTTCCAGCAGCAGCCGGATCAGCGATTCTTCGTCCGTCTCCCGCGCACCGTCCTCGGTAAGTGGATCTGCCACGAGGCCCAGCGCAGTTGCACGTTGGAGCAGCAATTCGCGAATGACCAGGGCGCGGGTCGCCTGTTCCCACGCGACGGCGGGCGACTCTGCCTGGTGGTTCTGCACTTCCCTCGCGATCGTCGCGTGCGGGATGGCGATATCGTTGACCATAACGGTTTGCATGGTTCAGTTCCTCCGGGTGGATCGGGGCAACTTCACGCCAGCCGGTTTTGCCGAATCGGCGCGCGTCACCAGATCGGCCAATGTGAGCGACTGATCGCGGGACGGATTTCCGACGCTCCCCCTGCTGCGCACGACCTGAAAGCCGGGGCGGCCGAGATACCAGACCGGTGCGCTCCATATATGCACCAGGCGGGTGAATGGAGAGACCAGGAAGACGGTGAAGCCCAGCAGGATATGCACCCTGTAGATCAACGGGGTGCCAAGCAGCAGATCGGCCACGCCAGGGTGCAGCAACACGATTCCCTTGATATAGGCGACCAGGGTCACGAACAGCGCGCTATCCATGTGCAGCGCCGAGACCGGAACGGTCAGCAGGCCGAGGGCAAGCTGCGCCCATAGCATCAGGATGATCGCGATATCCCACCGCCGGCTGGTGGCGCGGATGCGCGGGTCGGTCAATCGGCGATGGATCAGCAATGACAGGCCGATGATCGCGATCACGCCGGCAAGACCGCCCACGACCATGGCAAGCAACTCGTGCTGGGCTGGGCTGATCAGCCAGTCGACCGCCCAGTCGGGCATCAGGAAGCCCACGAAATGGCCTGCAATGACCACCAGAACGCCGACATGGAACAGGTTAGAGCCCCAGCGAAACTGTCGCTTGCGCAGCAACTGGCTCGACCCACTGCGCCATGTGTATTGCGCCGTGTCGAAGCGCACGAGACTGCCAAGGGCGAACACGGTGAGGCAGATATACGGGTACCAGCCATAAAGGGCGCTGTTCAGATAATCGGTCATCGTTCCTTCTCCTCAGACGGCTGAGGCATCGCGGGTCGTGGCACGAAGCCGTGTCCGCAGACGATCCGTGCCGCAACTGTCGATCTGTTCTCCTGGTCCAAAATGAACCGCCGCCTCCTCCCATGCCGCATCCAGCGCCACGAGATCGTCGGGGTCTTCGGCCCCGGTATCCGGCAAGTCCCTCGCGGGTGCGTTGGCCAGCGCGGCGAGCGCCTGGAATACCGCCGCATAGCTGCTCTTGCGTGTGACAAGCCGGTCCGCGAGGGCCTGGAGAATGCCCGCCGGCTCAGCCAGCAGCGCCTGTGCCTCGTGGCCTGGAAGCAGTGAAAGGAACTCAAGAAACAGCGGCAGAAAGTCCGGCAACTCGCTGGCTGTCGGTTCGAATCCATGGCCGCGATAAAGTGCTACCAGGTCCGCCATGGCCTGCCCGCGATCGCGGCTTTCACCATGCACATGCTCGAACAGATGCAACGACAATGTGCGGCTGCGATCGAACAGCGCAAAATACCGCTCCTGCAGGTCGTAGATATCCCGCCCGGCCAGTTCGGTCAGCAGATCGCCGATGGCGGCGCGGCGTGGTGCCGGCACCAGCCCTTCTTCGGCCAGTACCGCGGCGATCTCGCCCGTTGCGGCTTGCAGCGCCTCGGTGGGATAGGCGATCAGAGCCGCGAGAGCCCGATAGGTACGCGCCATCACATCACCTCCATCGGGGTCTTCGGCTTTTTCGAATCAAACAGGCCGAAGCCGGTCTTCCCGGAACAGCCCTCGCCGAACGAGAAGCCGCAGGAGCCGCGCATCTGGAAAGTATCCTCGCCGGTCTCGCGATGGGCGGTCGGGATGACGAACCGGTCTTCGTAGTTGGCGATGGCCATGAGCTGGTACATGTCCTCGATGTCCTGGCCTGACAGCCCCACACGCTCGGCGATCGAGTCGATGATCACGCCGTCCACCGTCTTGGCACGCATATAGGCGCGCATCGCCAGCATTCGCTCCAGGGCGGCCGTGACCGGTTCGGTGCGGCCGGCGGTCAGCAGGTTGGCCAGGTATTCGACGGGGATGCGCAGCGACTTCACATCGGGCATGCCGCCGATGGTGCCGAGATCGCCTTTCGCGGCGGCGGCCTGGATCGGCGACAGTGGAGGTACGTACCAGACCATCGGCAGGGTGCGATATTCGGGATGCAGCGGGAAGGCGATCTTCCATTCCATCGCCATTTTCCAGATCGGCGACTTCCGCGCACCTTCCAGCCAGGCCTCCGGAATGCCGTCAAGCCGCGCCTGTTCCTGCACGGCGGGATCATGCGGATCGAGAAACACCTTGAGCTGCGCCTCATAGAGATCGCCTTCATCCGGGACCGAGGCCGCTTCCTCTATGCGGTCGGCGTCGTAAAGAATGACGCCCAGATAGCGAATGCGGCCGACGCAGGTCTCAGAGCATACCGTTGGCTGCCCGGCCTCGATGCGGGGGTAGCAGAAGATGCATTTCTCGGACTTGCCCGACGACCAGTTGTAATAGATCTTCTTGTAGGGGCAGCCGGAAACGCACATGCGCCAGCCACGGCATTTGTCCTGATCGATCAGGACAATGCCGTCCTCCTCGCGCTTGTAGATGGCGCCGGACGGGCAGACGGCGGCACAGGCCGGATTGAGGCAATGTTCACATAGACGCGGCAGATACATCATGAAGGTGTTTTCAAAAGCGCCGTAGATTTCCTTCTGCACACCCTCGAAATTACTGTCCTTCGAACGGTTGGCGAATTCGCCGCCCAGAATTTCCTCCCAATTCGGTCCCCATTCGATCTTCTCCATCCGTTCGCCGGTGATCAGCGAACGTGGGCGGGCGGTTGGCATCACCTTGCCCTCGGGCGCCGTCTGCAGGTGTCCATAATCGAACGTGAACGGCTCGTAGTAATCGTCGATTTCCGGCAGGTCCGGATTGGCGAAGATGTTGGAGAGGATGCGCCACTTGCCGCCGATCCTCGGCTCGATCTTGCCGTTCTTGCGGCGCTTCCAGCCGCCCTTCCATCGCTTCTGGTTTTCCCAGTCCTTCGGGTAGCCGACACCAGGTTTGGTCTCGACATTGTTGAACCATGCGTATTCCATCCCCTCGCGGCTGGTCCACACGTTCTTGCAAGTGACGGAGCAGGTATGGCATCCGATGCATTTGTCGAGGTTCAGAACCATCGCGATCTGCGCTCGGATTTTCATGACACGACCTCTTTCTGGTGGGGCGACTGTTGGGTGACGGGAGTGCCATCCAGCCAGTCCACCTTGTCCATGCGCCGGATGATGATGAACTCATCGCGGTTGGACCCTACGGTGCCGTAGTAGTTGAGACCGTAACTCAGCTGTGCATAGCCGCCGATCATGTGCGTGGGTTTCAGCACCACGCGTGTCACGGAGTTGTGGATGCCGCCGCGCAGGCCGGTCACCTCGCTGCCCGGCATGTTCACGATTTTTTCTTGTGCATGGTACATCATCACCATGCCGGGATTGACCCGCTGCGAAACCACGGCGCGCGCCACCAACGCGCCATTGGTGTTATAAGCCTCGACCCAATCGTTGTCGGCGATGCCGACCTGTTGCGCGTCCGTTTCGCTGATCCAGATGCACGGCCCACCACGGCTCAGGGTCAGCATCAGCAAATTGTCGGTGTAGGTGCTGTGGATGCCCCATTTCTGGTGCGGGGTGATGAAGTTCAGCACGATCTCAGGATTGCCATTATCGTGCTTGCCGCGGATCGCCGCCGTCCCTTTGGTATCCACCGGCGGCCGCCATGTGACCAGCGCCTCTCCGAAGGCACGCATCCACAGATGATCCTGATAAAGCTGCTGACGCCCGGTCAGCGTGCGCCAAGGGATCAGCTCGTGGACATTGGTGTAGCCTGCGTTGTAGCAGACGGTCTCGCTTTCTATTCCCGACCAGATCGGTGACGAGATGATCTTTCGTGGCTGCGCGACAATGTCGCCGAAGCGGATCTTCTCGTCCTCTTTCGCCCGCGCCAGATGGGTATGGTCGCGTCCGGTCTTCTGGCCGAGCGCTTCCCAGGCCTTTACGGCAACCTCGCCATTGGTCTCCGGCGCCAGACTTAGGATGGCCTCGATGGCCTCGACGTCGGTTTCAAGGCGGGGCTGCCCCGATGCCGCTCCGGCCCGGACCGTGCCATTCAAGGCCGCGAGGAAATCGATTTCGTGCGCCGTATCCCACGCGATTCCCTTGCCCCCGTTGCCGGACGCTTTCAACAATGGTCCGATGGCGGTGAATTGCGCATGCAGGTTCGGATAATCGCGTTCGACCACCGCCACTGAGGGCATCGTCCGGCCGGGCACCGGGTCCGTGCCGTCGCGCATCCAGTCGGTCACGCCATAAGGCTGCGCCAGTTCGCCCGGCGTGTCATGTTGTACCGGCGTCAGCACAACGTCGGTTTCGTGGCCCAGCACCTCCGGGCAGATATCGGAGAATGCCTGAGCGAGGCCCTTGTAGATGTCCCAGTCGGTGCGCGACTCCCAGGCCGGGTCCACCGCGGCGGTCAGCGGGTGAATGAACGGGTGCATGTCCGACGTGTTCAGGTCATTCTTCTCGTACCAGGTGGCCGTCGGCAGAACGATGTCGGAATAGACGCAGGTGGTGGACATGCGGAAATCCAGCGTCACCAACAGGTCGAGTTTTCCTTCGGGGGCCTTCTCGTGCCATTTCACATCCTGTGGCTTCTCGTGACCTTCGACGCCGAGATCCTTGCCCAGCACACCGTTGCTGGTACCCAACAGGTGCTTGAGGAAATATTCGTGCCCCTTGCCCGACGATCCCAGCAGGTTGGAGCGCCACACGAACATGTTGCGCGGCCAGTTCGCAGGATCATCCGGATCGTGGCAGGACATCTCAAGCTCGCCGGCGCGCAGGGCCTTGGTCACATAGTCTTTCGGCTCCAGACCCGCTTCCTTCGCGCGCGCGGCGATGGTCAGCGGGTTCTGCTTGAGCTGCGGCGCCGATGGCAGCCAGCCCATGCGTTCAGCGCGCACATTGTAATCGATTATCGATCCCGACCAGTCGCCATCCGGCGCCGTCGGTGAAAGGAGTTCCGAGACCTTCAGGGTCTCGTAGCGCCATTGATCGGTGTGTGCATAGAAAAACGAGGTGCCGTTCATGTGGCGTGGCGGACGGTTCCAGTCGAGCGCGAAGGTGACAGGCAGCCAGCCGGTCTGCGGCCGCAGTTTCTCCTGCCCGACATAGTGGGACCACCCGCCGCCAGACTGGCCGACGCAACCGCACAGCACCAGAAGATTGATGATGCCGCGATAGGTCATGTCCATGTGGTACCAGTGATTCACCCCGGCGCCGAGGATCACCATGGAACGGCCATTAGTGATTTCGGCGTTGGTGGCGAATTCGCGCGCGACATGGATGATGTGGGCGCGCGGCACGCCGGTCACGCGCTCCGCCCAAGCCGGCGTGTATGGCTCGTCCTGGTCGTAATCCGAGGCCACGCCGCCGCCGCCCAAGCCTCGATCCAGACCGTAATTGGCGCATAGAAGATCGAACACGGTCGCGACCGGCGTCGCGCCGTCCTTCAACGTCAGGGTGCGTGTCGGAACGGCGCGTGTCACGATATCCGGGTGTTCGGTCGCAACGAAACCATTGGTCGCGGCGCCGCCAAAATAGGGAAACGCCACCTCTTCCGTGGCGCCCCCGTCAATCAGGCTGAGCTGTAGCGAAGTGTCCGTGCCATCGCTGCGCCGCTGTTCCAGATTCCATTTGCCTTCCTCGCCCCAACGGAAACCGGCCGAACCGAGGGGGACGACCGGGTTGCCCTCGACATCCAGGGCAACAGTCTTCCATGCGGGATTGTTCGCCTCGTCCAATCCGTCGGTAAAGTCGTCGGCACGCACCAGACGTTCAGGAATGTATCGCCCGTCCTTGCGCACCAGCCGCACCAGCATCGGCAGATCGCTGTATTTACGGATGTAGTCCTGGAAATATGACACCGTCCGGTCGAGATGGAATTCCCGCAGGATCACATGGCCCATCGCCATCGCCAGCGCGGCATCGGTGCCCTGCTTGGGATGCAGCCAGAGATCGGCGAACTTGGTCGCCTCGGCGTAGTCCGGGGAAATGACCGCGCTCTTGGTACCTTTGTAGCGGACCTCGGTGTAGAAATGCGCGTCGGGCGTGCGCGTCTGCGGCACGTTCGAGCCCCAGATCAGCAGATACCCCGCATTGTACCAGTCGGCACTTTCCGGCACGTCCGTCTGTTCGCCCCAGGTCATCGGGCTGGCTGGCGGCAGGTCGCAATACCAGTCGTAGAAGGACAGGCAGACGCCGCCGAGCAGCGAGAGGTAGCGTGCGCCGGCGGCAAACGACACCATCGACATGGCGGGAATGGGCGAGAAGCCAACCACCCGGTCGGGTCCATATGTCTTGACTGTATAGGCGTTCGCGGCGGCGATGATCTCGTTAACCTCTTCCCATTTCGCACGGACCAGGCCACCCAGCCCGCGCTTGCTGGTGTAGCTCGTGCGCTTCTCCGGGCTCTCCATGATCGAGGCCCAGGCTGCGACGGGCGGGAGCGTCGTCCGTGCCTCGCGCCAGAGTCGCAGCAAGTGTCCGCGGATCATCGGATGCTTCACGCGATTGGCCGAGTAGAGATACCAGGAGTAGCTCGCGCCCCGCGCGCAGCCGCGCGGTTCGTGGTTGGGCAGATCCGGCCGCGTGCGCGGATAATCGGTCTGCTGGGTTTCCCACGTCACAATGCCGCCCTTAACGTAGATCTTCCATGAACACGAACCGGTGCAATTCACGCCATGGGTGGAGCGCACGATTTTGTCGTGCTGCCAGCGCTTGCGATAGCCGTCCTCCCAGTCACGGGGCTCGTTTGTGGTAATGCCGTGACCGTTGGAGAACGTGCCAACATTCTTGCGAAAAAAGGTGAGGCGGTCGAGAAAATGGCTCATCTTGCTACCCTGCTGTTCTTGCTGGTTGCGGCCACGATCACCTTCGTCATGCCGGCACAGCGATATTCCGTGTGCGGACAAAACCGATTGAAACCATGATCGCCGCTATGGCCAGCACGACGAAGATGAAGAACCCGCCGGAGTAACCGGCATCTCCCATCGCGCCTGCAAACAGGCCGAGGATCGGCGGGATCACGAAACCGCCAAGGGCGCCGAACCCGCCCACCAGGCCCGAGGCGCCGCCAACCGCGTGCGGCACGTATTTCGGCACCATCTTGAACACTGCGGCGTTGCCCAAGCCCATGCCCAGGCCGATCAGCAACTCGCCAGCGACGTTGATCCCGAATGTGGTCACCGCGGTCAGCAGCGCCGCGCCGATCAGCACGATGGTGAAGGAGAGCGCGGCCATGTACTCACCGCCGAACCGTTCAGCGAGCGATCCGCCACCCACCCGCGCCACTGCCGCCAGCAACGAGAAGCCGACGCCCCCGAGGATTCCCGCGTTAGTCAAGCTGAGATGGTGCAGGTTGATCCAGTAGGTCGGAAACCACGCGGTGAGCGCCAGGAAGCCGCCGAAGGAAACAAAATACAGGAATGTCAGGCCCCAGGTGCGCGTCTCGTCGGCTGCTGTGAGCAAAGCGCCCCAGACAGAATTCCCGGGGAACAATTCCTGGCCGCAGCTTTCTGCGACATTATGCGCTTCGTCGGCGCCGGTACCAAGGGCACGGAGCTGGAAGTAATAGGCATCGCGCGCCAGCCAGCCGTAGATGCCAGTGCCAATCAGCAGGAAGGCAAGCCAAGCCAGATAGGACCCGGCGAGGCCGAATGCAGCGATGGCGAACGGCAAGATCAGGGTGAACAGGCCGGGCGCCAGGTTGCCGACGCCGCCATAGATGCCAAGGGCTGTGCCCTGCCGGTTGCGTGGAAACCAATAGGAGACCTGTGGAATGCCAACCGAGAAGGTGGCGACTCCGCAGCCGCTCATAAAGCCGAACAGCAGGATGACCGGGTAGAGGGCTGCCGTGACGTGCGGCACGGTGACCAGGATGAAGACCAGTCCCCACATGCCGACGATGGACATGCCGAACAGCACCAGCATCGGCAGACGGCCACCAACCTTGTCCACCCAGGCACCGAAGGGGATGCGCAACAGCGAGCCCGTAAGCTGGGGTGCCGCCACCAGCAATCCGACCAGCAGGGGTGAAAGCTGCATCGATTGCTGGAACGCATGGGCGGCCGGCCCGTAAAGCGCGACCGCGGCAAATCCTATGAAAAAGCCCCAGGTACCCATGATAAGGCCCTGGCGCGGGTTGCCCAGCACACCGCTCCGGGCGATCGCGGCTGCCGTCTCGGGTTGAACAGCCGCGGAACCTACCGCCTGCATGGCTCGGTCTCCTTACGGCAGGGTGACGACGGCAGCGAACTTTCCATTCTGGCGTGCTCCGGTGGTTGTCTGGGTACCACAATGATGGTCCCGGTCAACCTTGGCATTGATTTGAATCAATGCTTAACCAGCGTGAGAACGTCATTGTTTGTGATATAAATCACGCGCCGGCTAACACCGCATATTCGTGCCGGCCTGTAGAGGATAGCTAAACCTGATGCCAACAAATGCGCTCGCTGACGCTCCGGCTGGTCAAGGGGCTACCGGTTCCCTCGCCAACATCTCGATGTCTTCGGCCCGAACGGCTTTGGGTGAAACGCCTTGGCTTGGGGGCGTATCCCCCGTGACCCTTGATCGACTTGCGGGCCTAGCAGTCATGCATCGGGTCCCGTCAGGAAGCACGCTCTTTGAGCAGGCCGAAGTACCCTCCTTCGCGCAGCTTCTGATATCAGGCAGCGTGGCCCTTCTTGGTGTCAGCGGCACCGCTGAGACCTTGATCGAGCTGGTGCAGCCAATCGATCTGCTGCTTCCGGCGGCGGTCCTCAATCGACAACCCTTTTTGGCGTGCGGTCGTGTTCTGGACGAAGCTCATTTGGTCCTTATTCAGGCGGACGTGTTCCGCGAGGCCATTGCAACCGATCATGCCTTGTGCCTCGCTGTCCTTGGCTGTCAGGCGGCGCAGTTCCGCCGTCAGATCAAGTTGGCGAAGAACCTGAAGCTTCGTTCGGCGGAAGAACGTGTCGGCTGCTACCTGCGGGGGCTTCTGCAAGAGGCGACTCCGAACGGACCGATACGGCTACCGATGGAGAAGCGCCTCATCGCATGGCAACTCGGGATGACCCGTGAAACGTTCTCGCGCATACTCTCGACAATGGAACGATATGGTCTGCAAATTTCCGGCGAGTTGGTCGAGGTCGCGGACGCAGCACCACTACGTGCCCGCTTTAAGCTCGATCCGCAGATCGACGGGCCAGAACCGATCATGCCACTTCCTCTGCGGCCACGCTGATATGGGTCCGAATTGCGACCGGGAGATTGACAACGGCCTTCCGCATAAAGCCATGAACCCATGGCAGCCGTCGCTTAGAGTCCAAATCTTTGGTCTCAGACAAACTCGGATCGACTCAAGCCATTGCGAACACCAATACCGGCATGGTGTCTGATGCTCACTCTGTAGCATTTGTCAGACTCCGGCGTTGCACCCGCCCCAGGAGTTCCTGGAATAGTGCCTCAAGATCATCACGACTGATGTCGATGGTCTCTCCATAATCCGCCAGTACCTCGTCGAGTTCAGCCGGCGCAAGGGAAAGATTGGCGATCGGCGGATGCGGATGGGCCGGAACATGAGCATGGTGGGGATAAGATCGACCGGTGGCGTTGTTGTAGGCAATCGCGCCCAAGGTCAGAAGTAATGAATTGAGGCCGACGGGCACCAGTACGAAACCATAACCGAACGCCATGGTATGCGGCCCACCCAGTACGGCCGTGAGCGCAACCGCGCCGCTGGGCGGATGGACGCAACGAAGCGATGACATGGCTGCCAGAGCGGCGCCGATCGCCACCGCCGCGGCAATCATGGGAGAGGGAATGCAGTGAGCCGCGGTAACACCGATTAGCGCCGCGACGAGATTACCTCCGATGATTGACCAGGGCTGAGCGAGTGGGCTCGCCGGCACGCCAAACAGCAGCACGGCGGATGCGCCCATCGGCGCGATCAGCAACGGCAGGCCATTTGTCGAGCCGAGCCATGCCGTGCTGACAAAACCGGTAAGGGCAATGCCGGCACAGGCGCCGATACTGGCGCGCAGACGTTCAGCGTGGCTTACCGGCAGCGGCTGCGGCGCGAAGCGTCGCCACCAACTCATCGGTTTATAGGAAGATGATTGAATGGAATCCTGTGAAGAATCAGGACGTCGAACAGACAATAGATGATTCCACAGACTATAACGGCAACGGCAACGATCGTGATCAGCATCAGTGCAAATCCGGCGACATAGAATAATGTTTCAAAAACGCCGCGCGAGGACTCTCGCTCCTTGGCAGGCCCGTTTGGCTTGTCAAATCCGCTTTTCAGTAATGTCATAGAGGTTAAGTCCCGCTCGTCTCACTCGGGAGCAACATGCGATCGGTGAGATCATCTGTTTTTACTTTGCTTCGTGGTGTTTTTCGGCGGCGCTGGAACAGCGCCTCGCGGCTGGTCTCTGCCTCGAATTCCCGCCACCGCAGTTTGATCAAGTCACCGCGCGAGACGATACCCACCAATCCACGGGTCTCGGGGTCGATGACGGGCATCCTCGGGGCCTGCCGAACCATCATCCGCACCGCAACGGTCGAAATCGTTTCGTTGGGTGATGCTGTGGACACAGTAGTGCCCACCAAAATATCAGCCAGGCGACGTGTCCGCGGTGTCTTTGCTCCGATCCAAGCCAAAATGTCGGCACGGGAAACCAAACCGGCAAGCCGCATTTCAACATCCACCACCGGATAGGCGCGATGCCGATGCTCGGGATCGAGAAAGAAATCGATCGCCTCGCCTACGGTAATGTCAGCACGCAAGGTCTCGACGGGGGTGGCCATGATCTCACGCACGCGCGCCAGCGACGCCAGATCGATGCTGTATTCACGGGTGATATGGTGCCCGCGCCGCGCCAGCTTTTCGGTCAGGATCGAGCGCTTCATCACCAGCACCGTCACGGCATAACTTGCCATGCAGGCGGCGATGACGGGCAGCAGAACCTCATGATTCCCCGTCAGTTCCACGGCGAAGAGGGTTGCGGTCAGCGGCGCCCGCATGGTCCCGCCCATCATCGCCGCCATGCCGAGAACCGCCCAGAAACCCGGTGCCGCAATAGGCAGCCAGGGCGCCAGTACGGCCCCCAGGCCGCCGCCAATGATCAGCAGCGGCGCCAAAACGCCGCCGGACGTGCCGGACCCTAGAGCCACCGACCAGATCACAGCCTTCACGGCCAGGAGGCGAAGCGCCGACAGCCCCACCAGCCCGCCGGTGAGCATCAACGCGATATTGGGATAGCCGACGCCCAGGGCGCGCGGGTCGATCAGCCCGCCGATGCCGACGGCAACGCCGCCAATCGCCGGCCACCACATCCAATGCAGCTTCAGACGCGCGAACCAATCCTCGGCGGCGTAAACCATGGTTGTGAGCAGCGCCGATCCGAAGCCCGCGACGAGACCGAGCCCGACCCAGCCCAAGCCATGCAGCGGATCGATGGTCACATGGCCCGCGAACGGAAATAAGGGTGACGGCGTCAGCACATAGCCGCGCTCGATGGACGCCGTGATGCAGGCGACGGCCACGGGCAAAAAGCTGCGCGGCTTGAGTTCGAACAGGAGCAATTCGACAGCGAGAAGCATGGCCGCAACCGGTGTGCCGAAAACGGCGGTCATGCCCGCGCAGGCTCCTGCCACCAGCAGGGTCTTCCGCTCCATATCGGTCAGCGCAAAAAGCTGCGCGAAGAGCGAGCCGATGGCCCCGCCAGTCATGATGATCGGCCCCTCGGCGCCAAACGGGCCGCCCGTGCCGATCGAGATCGCCGAAGAGATCGGCTTCAGGATGGCGACCTTCAACCCCATGCGAGAGCCGCCAAGAATGATGGCCTCCAGCGCCTCCGGTATCCCATGGCCACGGATTTTCTCGCTGCCATATCTGGCCATCAGGCCAATGACGAGACCGCCGATGACGGGAACCAGCACGGTCCATAGCGGAAGATGGGCGGAACCACCCGCCATCGCAAAATGCCCGAGATACACGGCGGAGGTCACCAGGGCGATGAGATGAAGAAGCGCCCAGCCAGCAGCAACACCGCCGGTTCCCGCCACCACGCCCATCGTGGCGATGGCCAAGACCCGAGGCTCCGTCGTGAAATCTCCCAGATTTTCCAGAAATCCATGCCCGTCGCCGGGAGCCATCTTGCCCATTGTCACCTCAGTATCCAGCTGGGCGACATATATATCGTATCACGACATAATCAAGCCAAGCTAATTGAGCTTGGCCAGCAATTCGCTCAGCAAGGGGCGAAGCCTGCGCAACTGATCGCGGTGCGTGACGGACAGCGATAGAAGCGCGTCTCCGGCGGCCTGTGTCAGACGTAGCTTCGTCATGCGCCTGTCTTTCACGTCAGGCTCACGGATCACCAGGCCGAGTGCGACAAGCCTGTCCGCTAATTCGCTTGCGCTATGGGGCTGGATGACCAGGTACTCAGCCAGTTCACCGATCGAGATGGCGGCATCTTTCGCGGCCCGGATGCCGAGCAGAGCCTGATGCTGTTGCGGCGTCAGCCCGGCGGACTTGGCCGCGTCCTCACTGAAATGCAAGAAACGTCGCAGCGCCGCCCGAAACGCAGCCAGGGCCCGGTAGTCTTCATCCGTGAGATGAGCGGGGTCTTTTCGTCTCTTCATGCCCCGTAATACGGCGTGGCGCGGGCGGAAGGCCATACCTGGCGACGTTGGCCACGCCGCGCCGAAGACAAGACAGCGGTAACGCTCAGTCCAGAGCTTCCGCCGGGCCAAAAAATTCGTAATAGGCCCGGTGACCTGGCAGGCCGAGCGCGACAAGGCTGCGCTTGATGAATGCCATGAAAGGCTTAGGCCCGAGAAAATAGACATCGCAATCGAGATTCGCGGGCAACGAGTGCTGCAAATGGCTGATGGCCGGCCGGCCGAATGCGTGCGCATGACCACCATCCGTCGCCTCGCCATGCTCGTACACGATAAAGTGGCGGAGTTGGGGGTAGCGCGCGCCCCAACCTGCCAGCGTTTCCGCGAAGGCGTGTACCTCGCGATTGCGGGTATAATGCAGGAATGTCACATCCCGCTTGCCCTCGGCCAAGGCCGTTTCCGCCATGGCGAGTGTGGGCGTGATGCCCACGCCGCCGCTGATCAGCACCAGCGGGCTTGTGCCATCCCGCAGCGTGAACTCGCCAGAGGGCGGGAACACATCCAGCACGCTGCCTGGCTCGACACGATCATGCAGGAAATTCGACGCGAGCCCGCCGTTTTCGCGCTTCACGCTGAACCGGTAGCTGCGCCCGTTGGCGGCGGCGGAGAGCGAATAATTACGCCGCACCTCCTGGCCGCCGATTTCAAGCCGGAGGCCGAGATACTGGCCGGGCACGAAATCCACCACCATCTGGCCGTCCACGGGCTCCAGGTAGAAAGAGATAATCTCGGCACTCTCTTTCACCTTGCGGGCCACACGGAAAGGGCGAGCGCCGCGCCACCCGCCGGGGGCTGCGGCGAGCTTGTCGTACACGTCCTTCTCGGCGCCGATCAGAACATCCGCAAGCTGCCGATAGGCGGCAGCCCAGGCATCAATCACCGCATCCGTGGCCGTTTCCGGCCCGAGCACTTCACGGATCGCCCGCAGCAGGCAGGCGCCGACGATAGGGTAATGCTCCGGAAGCACCTGCAACGAGACATGTTTGTTCACGATCTGCGCTGCCAAGTTTCCGAGTTCCTGCAACTGGTCGATATGCTTGGCATACATCAGCACGCCATTGGCCAGGGCGCGGGGCTGTGCGCCGCTGGCCTGATGCGCCTGATTGAACAACGGCCGCACCTGCGGATACTCGCTCAGCATGATCTTGTAAAAATGTGTGGTCAGCGCTTCGCCGCCTGTTTCCAGGATGGGAACGGTGGCCTTGATGACGGCGGTCTGGTCGGCGGTGAGCATGAGCAGTCTCCTGTAAGGCTGTGATGGGCACACATGTCCGTTCCGATGACGTGGCTTGCAGGTTCGTCGGGGCTACATGGAAAATGGAAGTGGGCAGGTGGCCGGCGCGTATCGCCGGAATCAGCAGGTTGCTGGTGGGTCGAGCGCGCGGGGTGGAACTGGCGGAGCCGTGAGAGCGTGAGGGAAGAGCGCCATTTGCAGGCTATCGGCGATGCGGTGAGCCTTGGCGACGACCGCTGCGGCGGCGTCCGACGGCAAACACTCCCGCGCGCTGTCTTCCCACAAGGCCAACCAACGCTCGAACATTTCTGGCGTGATCTCTGCCTGATGACGCAGATGAGCGGGCAAGGGTTGGCCTTTGTACCGGCCTGTCGTGAGCATCACCGAGGACCAGAAAGCCGAGAGGCGCTCAAGATGCGCGGGCCAATCGGCAATGGCCCGGTTGAACAGCGGACCGAGTAACGGATCGGCCCGCACCTCGGTATAAAAGCGGTTGACGAGCTGGCTCAGCCGGGGTTCGTCGAGACCTTCGATCATTTGCATGGCTTTCGGTCACAAAAGATGTATCCTGCTTGCATCATTAAACTGTGAAGCGATAACATGCAAGTGATATGCATATATGGAGTTGCCGGTGCGGTTGACGCGATACACTGACTTTGCGATCCGCGTGATGCTTTACCTGGCGACGCATGAGGATCGGCTTTGCTCGATTGGCGAGATCGCCACAGCTTACGGCATCTCACAAAACCACTTGATGAAAGTGGCGAGCGACCTAGCCGGGTCAGGCTATGTGCAGAGTCTCCGCGGCCGCGGCGGTGGCCTCCGGCTCGCACGACCGGCAGATCAGATCAATATCGGCCGTATGATTCGTCATACGGAGGGCAAGGTTGATCTCGTCGGCTGCGGCGAATGCCCTCTGGCGCCCGCTTGCGGTATGGTGTGTGTCTTCAGGGATGCCGTCGAGAATTTCTTCGTAACACTCGATCAATATAGTCTGGCGGACATCATGACCAAAGGTCAGCCAGAGCGCCTGCGCCTCATCCTGGCGCCGGGCGGTCGGCCATCAAGGCAACCCCAGTCGGGCAGAACCGCAGGCACTTCATGACAAGCGCGCCGATCGCTTGTCAGCGATGATCTTCATCGAGCCGCGGCGAAACCAACATCGGCCAGTATCTCCACGCAAACACGACGAAAGTCGCTGCCCATAGCAGGGCCGAAATGCCGAGCAGCGCCCGGGAGGATATGTCAACAAACGCTGCTGTCACTCGGGTCACGCCCGCCAGTACGATCATCACGTAGATCAGGGCCGTGATGTGATCCGCTTCCAACGGCCGGCCTGAATGCCCGCGCGCCACGCGCGTCATCACAGCGATTACCGTGGTGCCGACCGCGCCAGCCAAGAGAGCATGGATCGCGGCTGACTCCGGTATTGCGAAAGTCAGAAGGCTTCCACCCAATAGGCCCGCGCCGATCACCACCCAAGCATATCCAACGTGCAAGATCGCCAGCAGTGGTTCGCGCAGTGTTGCCGTCCCGCGCCAACGGGTCAGACGCCAGACATTGAGCGCTGCGCCGACGAGCAACATGGCGCCGACAAGCCGCGAGTTGGGAAAGAATGCCCAACCAAGCAGGCCGATGTGGAGTGTGGCTAGTGCGGCGCTATCGATCGGGCCATGTGCAGCGGGAAGCGCAGTATGTCCGCGTTTCACGAGCCAGTTGCGGGTGAAAGTCGGGATGATGCGACCGCCAATCGCCGAGACGAGGGCGATGATCGCGGCGACGGCGAGTCGCCAGCCAAGTCCCGCCGGCACGCCGAATCCGGCGAGTTCGAGATACGCCAGCAGATCTGCAATCCCGAGGACGCCAATCGGAAACGGCATCATGAGATTTCGCCAGTTGCGCGCCGCGATGATCTCGCGGGTCACTATAGCGAAGAGGGCGACCGGAAACGCCACGTCCAAGGTAGCCGCGAGCCAGAGCGGTAGGAACGCGGAGAACAAGCAGGCGATGCGCCCGAGCAACCACAGGGCGACGAGCCCTGCTAGCGCGTTCCCCTGGATGGGTCTCCGGCCTGTCCAGTTGGGAATTGCGGTCAGTATGAAGCCTGCAATCGCCGCCAGCACGAAGCCGAACAGCATGGCATGGATATGCCAGGCGAGAGGATCAAAGCGGCTCGGCAAGGAGCTGCCCGTCATGAAGAGCGCGATCCACAGCGTCAGAGCGAATGCCGCCCACAGCGACGCCGCCAGGAAAAAGGGCCGAAACGCCAGGGACCACAGCGCGGTGGGTTGACTATCTGCTGCTCGCGCTATCGCCACTGCACACCTCGCTTGCCCGGCCCCTCCTTTATCCAGCTCGGGCGCGCTCGGCCCACTGTTAGCCAGAGAGTCCAAATTCTTGATGTATTATTGTAGCGCCGAATCCGGTCTCGGCGTTTGCGCCAGCGCAAACCGAATTTCAGGTATGCGGGGCGTCAGTCGGCCGTATCCTCAGCAATCCGCAGAATCTCAGATGCGTCTTGAACGGTCAGGCTCTGGTTATGGCTCATCAGCAACCCGGCCTTCTCCCAAGCGGTGAGGATGCGGCTGGCGGTATGGAGCGTCGTTCCGGAAATGTCGGCAACATCCTTCCGGCGCAGTGGAAATTCGATCGTCGTCCCGTTGATGGTGCTGTGCCCGGCTTGGCGGGCCAGCCGCAGCACGGCGTGGGCCACACGGCGTTCAGCGCGCTGGGTCGCAAGCTCGCGCACCCGTTCTTGCACCTCTTGTAACCGTTTGCCGATGATGCGGATAACATTGACGCCGATTTTCGGGTAACGGTGAATTAGGTCGAGTAATTCGGCCTCGCTCCAGCTCGCTTCCAAGGTTTCGGCCAACGTAATCGCATCGGCCGGGTAGCGGCCGTCGGTGAACAGCGAAACGGTGCCGAACATTTCGCCGGGGCCGATGAAGCGGATGACGATTTGGGCACCGTCGCTACCGGATTGGGTGATGCGCACGCCGCCCTCGATCACGGCGTGAGCGCGCACGCCATCATCGCCCTGGCTGAAGATGCGCAGGTCCTTCGGCAGCCGCCGCAGCCGCGCACAGGCAGCGACCGCCTCCAGCGCGAAGGCCGGCAGCCCTTGGAAAAGCTCCATCGTGGCAAGGGTTTGGGGGACGAGTGCGTTGGCTGTCATGGAAGTACGTTATCCGCTCGCGCCGAAGAAGGGGAGCAGTTTGCTCCAGCGCAAACAGGTTGCTCTGCCGCTACGGTAAGACTGTCTGGTCAAGGTGCGGATTTAATGAATGGATTCTTGGGTTTGCTGTGAACTGAATAGGCTCTCGTCGAAGCGCGCCACGTCATGAATGACGTGATCGCCGCCCGGGGGCTGCACGTGCTTGCCGTCGTCATCTGGATCGGCGGCGTGTCGATGGCGACGACGGTCGTGCTGCCAGCCGTGCGGCGCGGCGATCTGGGCGAGGACCGGCTGGCTGCCTTTCAGGCGATCGAGCGCCGTTTCGCCTGGCAGGCGCGCACCGCCATCGTCCTGGTCGGCCTGACAGGCTTTTACATGGTCTGGCGCCTTGATTTGTGGGACCGCTTCCGGAGCCTCGGCTTCTGGTGGATGCACGCCATGGTCGGGGTCTGGTTGCTGTTCACCTTCGTGCTGTTCGTCGCCGAGCCTTTCATCCTGCACCGCCATTTTCACCGCTGGGCGACGGCGCGTCCAGCGGTCGCCTTTGCCTGGCTGCACCGTGCTCATTGGCTGCTGCTGGGGCTGAGTGTGGTGACAATCCTTGGTGCCGTCGCGGGGAGCCAGGGATGGGGCTGAACGCTGAGCGCCCCTCGCCTGAACCGGTGCAGGGCTGAGAAAAACACGATGGGAGGAAGCGAAGCATGACCTTGGATGCCGAACGAATTGACCAGCCGGTCAGAGACACCGTCAGTAGCGTCCTCAAATGGGTGCTGCTGGCCGTCGCCATCTTGAGCTTCGCACTGCTCGCCTGGGCTACGACTGCCACCTACCGGCTGGCGCCGCCGCAGCCAGACAGCTTCGTGGGCGCGGACGGCGCCGCTCTCATGACGGGCGGCGACATTGTGGCGGGCAAGGGTGGATTCCAGAAAGCCGACCTGATGGACTATGGCAGCATCTACGGCATGGGCTCCTATTACGGGGAGGACTATACGGCCTCGACCCTGGTGCAGCTCGCAACTACCACCCGCGACAACATCGCCGCAGCGGTGGACGGGAAGCCGTTCTTAGCTCTGACGCCCGACCAGCAGGCCGCGGTCACCACGTCGATGCAACGCGATTTGCAGGGCATTGATCTCACGAGGCAACAAATCGTGCTACCGCCGCCTGTCGCCACAGCCATCGTCAGCGTGCGCGATGCGATCGCCATAGGGTTGAAAACCGCCGATCCGGCAACCGGCTGGACCCCCGCCTATAGCCTCGACCCGCAGCTTGCGCATCAAACGGCGGACTTTCTCATCTACTCCGCGCTCACCACCGTTGCTCGACGGCCGGGGACCACTTGGTCCTGGACACAGAACTGGCCCTATGAGCCGCTGGTCGGTAACACCCCGACCACCAACACCTTCGTCTGGACCTGGATAAGCTTCTGCTTCACCTTTTTTGCGTTCGGTGTAGTGCTCTTTATCTACGAGTATTTCCTCAACGATCCTGACGATGCGCCGATGGACCCGGTACTGTCAGTTTTCCGGCCGCTGACACCAAGCCAGAAGCGCGTCTGGAAATACTTTCTTGTCGTCGCGGCATTACTGCTGGTGCAGATCGCGGCCGGCATTATCATGGCGCATTCCTATTACGACCGAAGAAATTTCTACGGAATCGCCATCAACGACATCCTTCCGTTCAATTTTCTGCGTGATGTTCATATCCAGACGCCGATTGTGTGGATCGGTCTGTCCTGGATTGGCTCGGCCTTGTTTCTGGGTCCAGCAATCGCCGGTGGTCAGGAAGCCAAAGGCCAGCATTGGTTGGTTGACCTGCTGTTCTGGGTGACGTTGCTGGTCGTCGCTGGCGCCATGATCGGAGACTATCTCGGCATCATGGGCGTGATCAACCGGGACTGGTTCTGGTTCGGCAATCAGGGCCTTTCCTACATCCAGCTCGGCCGTTTCTGGCAGATTGGTTTCTTCATCGGGCTCGCCTTCTGGAGCCTCCTGATGATGCGGGCACTGTGGCCGAGCACGGCATTATGGCGGAAGGCCGCCGGCCAGTTCTGGACGGGCCACATCCGGCTTGAGCATCTGATCTGGGCTTCTACAATCAACATCGCCGTCCTCTATGTGTTCGGAATGATCCCACTGACGGGAATCGAAAGCTCCTTCACGATCACCGATTTCTGGCGCTGGTGGGTGGTCCATCTTTGGGTCGAGCAATCCTTTGAGTTCTTCGCTGCTGCGATCAGCGCTTATCTGCTGATGGCGGTCGGCCTTGTCTCCCGTAAGCTCGCCGAGCGCGCCACTTATTTCGAGATCATCCTGATCTTCCTGGGCGGCGTCATCGGCACCGGGCACCATCTCTACTGGGCGGGCGGTCCCAGCATGTGGATACCGATGGGCAGCATGTTCTCCTTTATTGAGGTCCTGCCGCTTGTTCTGCTGATCATCGAAGCAATCAACCACTATCGGCTGATCAAGGCGCACCAGGAATTCAACTACCATCTGGCCTATACCTACGTGATCGGCGCGGCGTTCTGGAACTTCGTCGGTGCAGGCGTCTTCGGCGGCGGGACCTTGAATGCACCGCTTGTCAACTACTACGAACACGGCACCTTCCTGACACTCAACCATGCGCACACCGCGCTGTTCGGCGCCTTCGGTGAACTGGCGATCGGGCTGATTTATTTCAGCCTGCGTTATATTGCCGCCGATCGCCATCCCTTTAGCGATCAGCTCGGGCTCTGGGCCTTCTGGCTGTACAACAGCGGACTGGTGCTGTGGATTCTGCTCAACTTCTTCCCAATCGGCTGGTCGCAGCTCGATGCCGTCTATGAACATGGCCTCGCTTACGCGCGAAGCAGCGCCTTCTACAACACCACGCTGGTTTGGCAGTGGATGCGGCTGCCAGGAGATGTAGTTTTCGCGGCGGGCGCCATGATAATGGCTTGGGATTTCATCGTCAAGCTGCGGCCTCTCTATCCGCAGGCCATCGACCGGCTGATCTTCCGCAAATCGCTGCCAGTCAGTTCTC
>VFSW01002863.1_pt1 | contig 25999 bp, 24 predicted proteins | sample 5358111 | NCBI WGS metagenome assembly VFSW01 (sample SAMN11554181, study PRJNA540505) | mine drainage metagenome | isolation source: sediment from site ElyBrook_90M | place: USA: Ely Copper Mine, Vershire, VT | collected 2017 | reverse complement strand
GGCCGTCGCTGGCTGAGCCAGGCCGCCGTCGCCGGGAGGCACGGGGGTTTGGAGCTGGGGGCCGCCGGCGCGCGGGGGGAAAGCGACGGAGAGGGCCAGGAGGATTCGAGTGATCATGCCCCCCGCCATTGCACGCGTCGAGCCAAGCTCAACTGTGCGGAATCACACGAGCGCGAAGGTCGAATTCACGATAGGGGGTCGCGTTTCACTACCCTCTCGACGGCTTCAAGCCTGCGGCCACTCCGCACCCGTGGGAGCGATGGACTCCCACGGGGCGAAGGCTGGGCGGCAGGCGGGCTACTCGTTCGACTTCGGGGGATTGCGCCGCAGAAACGCTGGGATGTCGTACTGCTCCTCGAGGCTCGGTAGGCCGAGCCCGCCCGGGTTCGCCGACACGTTGGCGAGAGTCGACTCGGGCTTGAGCTCGCGGGTGGGGGTCCGCCTCTGCATCGGCCGCGCCGAGGCCTCGACCTTCACCTCCGGCGGCGGCCGCGACACGCTGCGGGTCACCACGGCGGGCATGGGCATCGCGGCCTTGGGCTTGTCCTTCAGCGCCGAGAAGCCGGTGGCGATGAGGGTGATCTTCACCTCGTCCTTCATCGCCTCGTCCACGAGCGCGCCGAAGATGATGTTCACGTCCGGGTCGGCCGCCCCCTGGATGAGTCCCATCGCCTCGTCGATCTCGAGCAGCGACATGTCCCGCGGCCCGGTGATGTTCACCAGGATGCCCATCGCGCCGTCGATGGCCACGTCCTCGAGCAGCGGGGACGAGATCGCCATCTGCATGGCGTCCAGCGAGCGCTTGGGCCCGCTCGCGCGGCCGGTGCCCATCAGGGCGAGCCCCTGGTTCTGCATGATGGTCTTCACGTCGGCGAAGTCCACGTTCACCAGGCCCGCCATCTGCACCATGTCGGAGATGCCCTGGACCGCGTTGAGCAGCACCTCGTCGGCGCGCTTGAAGGCGTCGGTGAGGGGCATGGACTGATCGGCGATGGCGAGCAGCCGCTGGTTGGGGATCACGATCAACGCGTCCACCGCGGCCTTGAGCTCGATGATGCCGCTCTCGGCCTGCTTGCGCCGCCGGTTGCCCTCGAAGGTGAAGGGCTTGGTGACCACCCCCACCGTCAGCGCCCCGATGCTGCGGGCGATGTCGGCGACCACCGGCGCCGCGCCGGTGCCGGTGCCGCCGCCCATGCCGCCGGTGACGAAGACCATGTCGCTGCCGGCGAGCACCTGCTCGATGGCCTCGCGGCTCTCGAGCGCGGCCTCGCGCCCGATCTCCGGGTTGGCCCCGGCCCCGAGCCCCTTGGTGAGCTTCTCGCCGAGCTGAATCTTCTTGGCGGCGCGGTTCGCCATCAGCGCCTGAGTGTCAGTGTTGCACACCACGAACTCGGCGCCGACGAGGTTGGCGCCGACCATGGTGTTGACGGCGTTGCCACCGCCTCCGCCCACGCCGACGACCTTGATGGTGGCTCCGAGCTGCGGACGAATGACGTCTGGGTGGTTGCTCATGGGTTAGAAAATCTCCCCGAGCCACGAACGCATCCGGCTCTTGACCTTCTTGTAGACATTGTCCTCCCGCACCTTGAAGAAGCGCATGTCCTGGTTTCGCGCACCGTACAGCACCAGTCCGACACCGGTGGCGTACATCGGGGACCGCACGACGTCCACCAGGCCGCCGATGCCCCGGGGGGTCCCTCGGCGGACCGGCAGGCCCAGCACCTCCTCGGCCAGCTCGGCGACGCCCGAGAGCAGCGTCGCCCCACCGGTGATGACCACGCCCCCGGCGAGCAGATCCTCGTAGCCGCACTTCTGGATCTCGCGCTGGACGAGCTGGAGGATCTCCTCCACCCGCGGCTCGAGGATCTCGCAGAGGATCTGCCGCGCCAGGACCCGCGGCTGGCGACCGCCGACCGAGGGCACCTCGATGGTCTCGTCCTTGCCCACCATCGAGTTCAGGCAGCAGCCGTGCTTCTGCTTGATCTTCTCGGCCTCGGGGGCCGGCGTCCGCAGCCCGATGGCGATGTCCGAGGTGAGGCTGTTGCCGCCCAGGGCGATCACCGCGGTGTGCACGATGGCGCCGTTGGAGAAGATGGCGAGATCGGTGGTGCCGCCGCCGATGTCGACCAGCGCCACGCCGAGCTCCTTCTCCTCGTCGGTGAGCACCGCCTCCGAGGAGGCCAGCGGCTGCAGCACGATGTCGGCCACGGTGAGCCCGGTGCGGTTGGCGCACTTGATGATGTTCTGCGCCGCGCTGCAGGCCCCGGTCACGATGTGGACCTTGGCCTCGAGCCGCACCCCGCTCATGCCCAGGGGCTCCTTGATGCCCCCCTGGTCGTCGATGATGAACTCCTGCGGGAGCACGTGGATCACCTCGCGGTCGATGGGGATCGCCACCGCCTTCGCTGCGTCGATGACCCGATCCACGTCGGCGCGGGTGACCTCCTTCTCCTTCACCGCCACGATCCCCTGGCTGTTGAAGCCCTTGATGTGGCCGTTCGCGATGCCGGTGTAGACCGTGGTGATCTCGCACCCGGCCATCAGCTCCGCCTCCTCGATCGCCTGCCGTATCGATTCGACGGTGGCCTCGATGTTCACCACCGCGCCGCGGCGCAGCCCCTTCGAGGGGTGCGTCCCGATGCCGATGATGTCGATCTGGTTGTCCTCGGGGTTCAGCTCCCCGACGATCGCGCAGATCTTGGTGGTCCCGATGTCCAGTCCTACGATGATGTCGCCCTTCGTCTTCTTGCTCATGGTCCCTCTCCTCGTGGCGCGCCCGCTAGGGAGCAGCCGTGTTCGCCAGGGGATCGACGCCCGCTAGGGCAACGCCCACCTGGTCCTTCTGCCGTGAATCGTCCAGGTACAGTGCCGCCGCCTTCAGCGCCCGCCGCGACAGCTCGCCGCGGGTGCGCCTCAGACGTTCCAACTTCTCGTCGAAAGGGGGAAAGCCGAGCTGGACCTCGGTCGGCCCGGCGCCGAGCTCGAGGCTCAGCCCGAGGTCGCGGTCCCAGTGGACCTCGGAGAGCTCGCCGGGCTCCCACGGGAGCGGCGCGCCGTGGGGCGGGGCCACGAAGGAGAGCGCGAGCTCGAGCTCCTCGCGAAGCGGCGCGCTGCCGGTGATGAAGTCCTGACGCGACAGCCCGGTGATCACCGGAAGATCGAGCGCGTCCTCGGCCGCGGCGCGCTTGAAGACCTGGCCGCGATCGTCCAGGAGGTACAGGCCCCCGAGCTCCACGTAGGCCACCGCGCGCCGCTGCTCGACCTCGATGCGCACCCGGCGCGGGAGCTCGCGGGCGAGGCGCACGCTGCGCAGCCAGGGGTTCTTCTCGAGGCGCGCCCGGGCCTCGTCGAGCTTCGCGCGAAAGACGTTCTCGCCCAGGACCAGCCCCGAGCGGGCGCGGAGATCGGCCGCGGTCAGCTGCGCACCGGGGCCGAGGTCGCCGCTCACCGCGATCTCGTCGAGGGCGAAGCGCTCCGAGGTGGTCGCGTAGCGGAGCCCCTCGCGCAGGCCCAAGAGCGCGAGCGCCGCGGCGCCGGCGGTGACCGCGATCCAGGCCACCGCCTTCCCCAGCCACAGCGCCCGACCGCGGATGGCCTCGAACCTCTCGGCTCCCCCCGGCACCTTGCGGTTGTCGCCGCGTCGCAATCTAAAAGTCGCCGGCAAGGGCTACCTCCAGGGTCAACGCGACGCCCGCGGCGTCCAGCACGCGCTGGCGGGCCTGGGTGATCAGGGCGTGGGCCTCGCTGGCCCGCCCCCCGCCGAGGTTCACCAGGAAGTTGGCGTGGACGTCGCTGAACGCCACCTGGCCCACGCGCTCGCCCTTGAGTCCCGTCGCTTCGAGCAGGCGACCGGCGAAGTCCCCCGGGGGATTGCGGAAGGTGCTGCCCAGGTTCGGCTTGTCCCAGGGCTGGGTACGGCGGCGGTAATCGAGATCTTCCTTGAGCTCGGCGTCTCCCCGCGCGACGTCGCCCTGGCTGAAGCGCAGCCGCAGGCGGGTGACGATCGAGTCCTTCGGGAGCTCGCTGCGCCGGTAGCCGAGCTTCAGGTCCGCGGCGGGGAGCCAGGCGAGCCCGTCGGCGCTGGCGACCTGCACCGCGGTGAGCAGATCCGCCATCTGGCCGCGCTTGCTCCCGGCGTTCATCGCCACCTGCCCGCCGAGGGTGCCCGGGATGCCCACCAGGAACTCAGGCCCGACGAGGCCGCGGCTGCGGGCGGCCTGCAGCGCCTTGATGCCCGTGAGCCCGGCGGAGAGCTCCGCCTCGCGATCGGAGGTCCAGCGCACCCCGGCGTCGAAGCCCGGGGTGAGGTGCACCACCACGCCGCGCAGGCCCGCGTCAGAGATCAGCGTGTTCGCTCCACCGCCGCGCCCGCGGAACGCAACCCCGCGGTCGCGTAACAGCCGCAAGCCACTCACGAGCTCCGCGGCGGCGGGGGGCTCGAACCAGAGCGCGGCCGGGCCGCCGAGCCGGATCGTGCTGCGCGGCGCGAGGGGCTCTTGCGCACGCACGGGCCCGCGCACCTGCGCGCGCAGCTCGGTGGCGAGCGCGGTGAGCGCGGTCATGGGGTCCCCCCCGCCGCGAGGGCGGCCACGAGCTCGGGCCCGAGCTTGGTGATGTCGCCGGCCCCGAGGGTGAGCGCGATGTCGCCCGAGTGCAGGCGCGCGCGAAGCGCGGCGAGGGCGGCGTGGAAGTCACTCGCGAAGACCACGTCGCGGTGGCCCCGCGCCCGGATGGCCTCGACGAGGCGGCTCCCCGAGATGCCCTCGAGGGGCGTCTCGCCGGCGGCATAGATCTCGAGCACGATCACCGCGTCGGCGTCGTTGAAGGCCACGGCGAACTCGTCGAGGAGGTCGCGGGTGCGGCTGTAGCGGTGGGGCTGGAACGCGACCACCAGCCGCCGGCCGAAGGCCGCGCGCGCGCCGGCGAGCGTGGCCCGGATCTCCGCGGGGTGGTGGCCGTAGTCGTCGACCACCAGCACGCCCCCCGCCTCGCCGCGCACGGTGAAGCGGCGGTCGACGCCGCGGAAGGCGGCGAGCGCGTCGCGAGTCGTGGCCCTCGGGATCCCAAGCTCATCGGCGACGGCGAGGGCCGCGAGGGCGTTCTGGACGTTGTGGTTGCCCACCATCGGGACGACGAAGCGCTCCACGCGCTCCTCGGTGCCGTCCGAGCGGCGGCGGATGGCGGTGAAGGCGGACTGGAAGCCGCTGAGCTCGAGCTCGGTCGCTCGGTAATCGGCCTGGCCGGAGAGGCCATAGGTGACGTGGCGCTTCGCGAGATCCGGGAGCAGCCCCTGGACCACCGGGTGATCGAGGCACAGGACCGCCAGGCCATAGAACGGGACGCGATCGATGAACTCGAGGAAGGCAGTGCGCAGCCGGGTCGCGTCGCCATAGTGGTCGAGGTGCTCGGGATCGATGTTGGTGACGATGGCGATCGTCGGCGAGAGGCGCAGGAAGCTCCCGTCGCTCTCGTCGGCCTCGACCACCATCCAGTCCCCTTGCCCGAGCTTGGCGTTGGTGCCGAGCGTGCCCACCCGCCCGCCGACGACCAGGGTCGGGTCGAGGCCACCCGCGGCCAGGACCTGGGCCACGAGCGAGGTGGTGGTGGTCTTGCCGTGCGAACCGGCGACCGCGACGCCGGCCTTGAGCCGCATGAGCTCCGCGAGCATCTCCGCGCGGGGGATCACCGGGATGCCAGCCTGGCGGGCCGCGACGACCTCGGGGTTCTCGCGGCGGACGGCGGACGAGGTGACCACCACGTCGGCGTCCGAGATGTGCGAGGCCCGATGGCCGACGTGGATCGTGCCACCGAGCCCACGCAGCCGCTCGGTGATCTCGGAGGGCTTCAGGTCGCTGCCCGAGACCCGATAGCCGAGGTTGAGGAGCAGCTCGGCGATGCCCGACATGCCGATGCCGCCGATGCCGACGAAGTGGATCTTGGGTTTCTGGCCGCGGAACATGCGCTATTCCTCGGGCCGGGTGGGAGTGGAGGCGGAGCCGGGCCGGCGCTCGCCGCGCGCGAGCTGGCGCAGGACCTCGGTGATCTCGCGGGCCGCCTCGGGGTGCCCCACGCGCGACGAGGCCCGCTCCATGTCCGCGAGCCGCCGGGGATCGTCGGCGATGCGCGCGATCTCCTGGGCGAGCCTGTCCGGGGTGAGCTCGGCCTCGGCGATGAGCACCGCCGCGCCGGCCTGGACCAGCGACCGGGCGTTCACCGTCTGGTGGTCGTCGGTCGCGTGCGGGAACGGCACGAGGATCGAGGCCCGCTGGCAGACCGCGAGCTCGGCGAGGGTGCTCGCGCCGGCGCGGCCCACCACCAGGCTGGCGCGCGCGTAGGCCGCGGACATGTCGACGATGAAGTCGACGACCTCGGCCTCCACCGGGATGTCCTTGAAGCGAGCGGCGACCGACTCGCGATCGCGGGCGCCGGTCTGGAAGGTCACGCGCAGCCGCGCGTGCAGGCGGGCGGGCAGGCGCGCGATGGCCTCGGGCACGGCCAGGTTCAAGGCGCGCGACCCCTGGGAGCCCCCCACCACGAGGATCGAGAAGCGGGCGCGGTCGGCCGAGGTGGGCTTGAGGTAGTTCTCGAGCAGTTGGCGACGGATGGGGTTGCCCAGCTCGCGCACCTTGGCGGCGGGGAAGAAGGCCGAGGCCTCCGGAAAGGCCGTGAAGACCAGCGCCACGAGGCGTCCCAGGATGCGGTTGGTGAGCCCGGGCGCCGCGTTCTGCTCCTGGATCGCCGTGGGGATCCCGAGCAGCCGCGCGACGAGGAGGACCGGGCCCGACGCGTAGCCACCCACCCCGAGCGTCACGTCGGGCCGCTGGCGGCGCAGGATCCGGTAGGACTGGACCAGGGCCAACGGCAAGCGGAGGAGCCCCTTCAGCAGCTGAAGCGGCCCCTTCCCCTTCAGCCCCGTCACTTCGATGAACTCGAGCGGGAAGCCCGCGCGCGGAACCTCGCGGGCTTCGATCCCGCGCGCGGTCCCCACGAAGACGACCTCGTTGGTCTTGTTGCTCGTGGTCAGCTCTTCGGCCAACGCGATGCCGGGGAACAGGTGGCCCCCTGTGCCGCCGCCGGCGATGAGGAGCTTCATGGGTCGCTCCGCAGCAAGCCCGAGGGCGCCGAGCCGGCACCGAGCGCGTCCAGCGAGTCGAGATCGACCAGCGGGTTCTTCAACCGCGGGTTGGTCAGCCCCGTGCGCAGCTGCGGCCGCAGGAAGCCGCCGCGACACTGGGAGACCGAGAGCAACAACCCGGCGCAGAACAGGGAGAGCGCCAGCGAGGTGCCGCCGTAGGAGACGAACGGCAAGGTCAGCCCCTTCGTCGGCAGAGCCCCCATGGCCACGCCGAGGTTGACGCAGGCGCCGAAGCCGACGAGCGAGGTCAACCCCAGCGCCAGGTAGGCACCGAAGGCGTCGGCGGCGTTGAAGGCCGCTCTCAGCCCGCGCCAGACGATCACCGCGTAGAGGGAGATCACCACGATGCTGCCCAGGAGCCCGAGCTCCTCGCCGATGATGGAGAAGATGAAGTCGGTGTGGGCCTCGGGCAGGAAGAAGAGCTTCTGGCGCCCGTCGCCGAGCCCGAGCCCCCAGATGCCCCCCGAGCCGACGCTCATCAGGCTCTCGGCGATCTGGTAGCCGATGTCGTGGCGGTGGGCCCAGGGATCGAGGAAGGCCAAAATGCGCTTCATCCGGTAGGGCGAGTGGGCGATGGCCAGGTACCCCACCGGCAGGGCGATCATCAGCGACCCGACGAGCCACGAGATCCGCGCCCCCGCCGCGAAGAGCAGGGTGAAGAGCAGGAGGCTCAGCGCGACCGAGCTGCCGAAGTCGGGTTCGAGCATGCACAGCGCCATGAGGACGAGGCCCACGAAGCAGTGGGGCAGAAAGCCGATCGAGAAGATGCGCACCTTCTCGCGCTTCTTCGACAGCGAGTAGGCGAGGTAGACGACGAAGGAGAGCTTGGCGAGCTCCGCGGGCTGAAACGAGGCCCCCGGGATGCGGATCCAGCGCCGGGCCCCCCCGGCGACGGTGCCCACGCCCGGGACCAGCACGAGGATCAGCCCCAGCAGCGACAGCAGCAGGAGCGGGTAGGCCAGCGGTTGAAGCTTGCGGTAGCCCAGCTTGAGCGCGAAGACGAGGAGCACCCCGCCCACCACCGCGGCCTCGACCTGACGCTTCACGTAGAAGAACGGATCGCCCGTGGCCTGGCGCGCGGTCACCGCGCTGGCGCTGTAGATCATCACCAGCCCCAGGCCGGCGAGCATGAGCACGGCCCAGAGCAGGAAGTAGTCCGGCGGCGGCAGGTAGACCGCGGCGTCGCCCGGGGGCTTGCCCGAGGTGCCATGCGCCAGCGTCGACCGGCCGGGCGCGTTCACAGGGCCTCCACCAGCGCCCGGAACTTCGCGCCGCGCTCTTCGTAGCTCTTGAACTGATCGTAGCTCGCGCAGGCGGGGGAGAGCAGCACACCATCCCCGGCGACCGCGAGCACCCGGGCGCGTGCGACCGCGGCCTCGAGGGTCCCCACCTGCTCGGCCCGCGTAGGGAGCTCAGCCTGGAGGCGCGGCGCGTCCTCGCCGATCAGCAGCGCGGCCTTGAGCCGCTCGCCCAGGAGCGCGGCGAGCGGGGCGTAGGGGGCCCCCTTTCCGCGGCCGCCGGCGATCCAGATCAGCGGCGCGGTGAGGGCCTTGAGCGCCACCGCGGTGGACTCGACGTTGGTGGCCTTCGAGTCGTTGATCCACTCGACCCCTGCGAGCTCCCGCACGAGCTCGAGCCGATGGGGGAGCCCGGGGAAGCGATCCAGCCCCACCTGGATCGCCTCGGGAGAGAGGCCCAGCCCGAGCGCGAGCAGCGCGGCGGCCATGGCGTTCGCGAGATTATGGTCACCCCGCAGCGCGCGGTTGTGGACCACGTAGCGCTGGCCGCCGAGCTCGAAGCCCTGCGCGCTCGGCCGCGCGGTCCCGGCGCGCCCGAAGGTGGCCAGGCGACTCGGCGCGCGCAGCGCCAGCTTCGCGCACCAGGGATCGTCGGCGTTCAGCACCGCGGTGTCCAGCGGCCCCTGGTTCAGGAAGATCCGATGCTTCGCCTCGGCGTAGGCCGCGAGCGACGGATAGCGATCGAGGTGATCGGGGGTGACGTTGAGGTTCGCCGCGCTGCGCGGGTGCAGAGTCTGGACGCCCTCGAGCTGGAAGCTCGAGAGCTCCACCACGTGGACCTCGAAGCCCTCGCCCACCGCGTCGCAGAGCGGCGTCCCCAGGTTGCCGCCCACGAAGGTGCGCAGCCCCGCGGCGCGGGCCATCTCGCCCAGGAGCGCCGTGGTGGTGCTCTTGCCGTTGGTGCCGGTGATCGCCGCGAGCCGCGGGAAGGCATCGATCCGGCAGGCGAGCTCGACCTCGCCGATCATCGGCACGGTGGGCTGGGCCGCCCGGAAGGCCACGAGCTGCGGATGCGCGAGCGGGACACCAGGGGAGACCACCACCAGCGCCGCGCCCTCGAGAGGCAGGGGACTCGCGGGGGCGACGACGCGGACCCCCGCGACCTCGATCGCCACGGCCTTCTCGTCGGCGAGGACCACGTCCGCGCCGAGCCGCGTGAGGAGGCGCGCCGCGGCGAGACCGGACTTGCCGGCCCCCACCACGACCGCCCGCTGACCGGGCCGGATGAAGGCAGGAGTCGTCATCGCAGCTTGAGGGTGGCGAGGGAGGTGAGCGCGAGGAGGATCGAGAGGATCCAGGCGCGGACGATGATCTTGGGCTCGGGCCAGCCCTTGAGCTCGTAGTGGTGGTGGATCGGTGCCATGCGGAAGACGCGCCGACCGGTGAGCTTGAAGGATCCCACCTGGATCATCACCGAGAGCGCCTCGACCAGAAAGACGCCGTTGACGAGGGTGGAGAGCAGCTCGTGCTTGGTGAGCACCGCCAGGGAGCCGAGCGCGCCGCCGAGGGCCAGGGATCCCACGTCCCCCATGAACACGCTCGCGGGGTAGGTGTTGTACCAAAGGAAGGCGATGCCCGAGCCCGCCAGAGCCGCGGCGAAGACCGAGAGCTCCTCGGCCCCCTCGATGTGCGGCAGGTACAGGTAGTGGGCGACGTTGAACCCCGCCAGGATCAGGCCCGCGATCCACGCGAGGACGCCGAAGGTCACCGAGCTGACGATGGTCGGCCCGATGGCGAGGCCATCGAGCCCGTCGGTCAGGTTGACCCCGTTGGACGTCCCCAGGATCACGAAGAGGGCGAAGACCGGATAGAGCCAGTGCAGGTCCGGCGCCAGGTGCCGGTCGAACGGGAAGTAGAGGTGCGAGTCGAGGTGCGAGCCCACCGAGAGGAAGGGGAACGACGGGGTGAGCGCGAAGTGAAGGTTGGTCTCGAAGAGGGCGAAGGCGACGACGAAGATCAGCGTCTGCCAGACCAGCTTGCGGCGGCCGGGGAGCCCCTTCGAGTTCTTCTTGGAGAGCTTCAGGTAGTCGTCGGCGAACCCCACCGCGCCGAACCCCAGGGTGACGGTGAGCGCGAACCAGATGCCGCGGTTCGAGAGGTCCGCGAGCAGCAGCGTGGGCACGGTGATGCAGAAGAGGATCAGCCCGCCGCCCATCGTCGGCGTGCCGCGCTTCTTCTGGTGGGCCTCGGGCGTGTCCTCGCGCACGTTGGAGACGCCGTACTGGCGCTCGGCGAGGCCGCGGATGAACCAGGGCCCCAGGAGCATCCCCAGGAGCAGCGCGAGCATGCCGCTCGCGATCATCCGGAACGAGGGGTACCGGAAGACGTTGAAGAGCTCGAAGTGGGCGGCGAGCGGGACCAGCCAGCGGTAGAGCATCAGTGCTCTCCCCGCTCGGGCGCGCCCAGCGCGTGGGCGAACCGCTCGAGCCGCATCCCGCGGCTGCCCTTGAGGAGCACCGCGTCCCCGGCCCGCAGCTGGGCGTGCACCCACTTCAGGCCGTCGTCGAGGTCCTGAACCTCGGCCACCGCGGCCACGCCAGCGGCACGGGCGCCCTCGGCGAGCGCCGCGGCGCGCGGTCCGAAGCACAGGAGCCACGCGAGGCCGCCGCAGGCCGTCCCCACCTCGCGGTGCAGCTGGAGCTCCGTGGGACCGAGCTCCAGCATGTCGCCGAGGATCGCCCCGCACCGGCGCCCTTCCGCCCCCTGGCGCAGCGTGGCCAGCGCGGCCCGCATCGAGCTCGGGCTCGCGTTGTAGCAGTCGTCGAGCAGGGTGACCGCGTCCGAGAGCTGCACCAGCTCCAGGCGGTGCGCGGCGGGGTGGGCGAGCTTGAGCGCCTCGACGGCGTCCGCGGCCTTGACGCCCACCGCCATCGCCCCCGCCACCGCGGCGCAGGCGTTCAACGCGTTGTGGGCGCCGAGCATCGCGAGCCGCGTGTCCCAGGTGTGCCCTTCCGCGCGCGCGCGCAGCGCCACGCCGCGCAGCCCGCGGTCGTCGACCGACAGGAGGCGTACGTCGGCCTCGCCCTCGCCGAAGGTGATCAGCTTGCGGCGGGAGCGCCTGGCCTCGGCCAGCACGAGCGGATCGTCGGCGTTGGCCACCGCGACCCCCGCCGCGGGCAGAGCGGCGTAGAGCTCCGCCTTCGCCTTCGCCACGTTCTCGACCGTACCGAGCTGCTCGAGGTGCACGCCGCGCGCGTTCAGCACGATCCCCGCCTCGGGCTGGGCGATGGCCGCGAGCCGGGCGATCTCGCCGGCGTGGTTCATCCCCATCTCGATCGCCGCGGCCCGGTGCTCGGCGCGCAGCTTGAAGAGGGTGAGCGGCAGCCCCACCTCGTTGTTGAAGTTGCCTTCGGTCTTGAGGACCGGACCGAGCGGGCGCAGCGCCGCGGCGAGCAGCTCCTTGGCGCTGGTCTTGCCGACCGAGCCGGTGACCGCGACGAGGCGCGGTGCGAGCGTGAGCCGGTACCCGCGCGCCAGCGCTCCCAGCGCGGTGAGCGTGTCGGAGACCACGAGGCCGTAGAGGCCGCCTGGCAGCGCGTCCGCCCGGCTCACCACCGCGCCCGCGGCCCCCGCAGCCTGGGCCGTCGCGAGGAAGGCGTGGCCGTCGAAGGCCTCTCCCTTCAGCGCCACGAACAGGTCCCCGGGCCGAAGCGTGCGCGTGTCGGTGCTCACCCCTGCGAACCCGGGGGGCGGGGCACCGCGGGCGCTGGCCGAGAGCCAGCCCAGCGCCTGAGGCGTCGAGAACAGGGTCACGCGGCCCTCCGCTCGAGCGCCGCGCGAAGCTCGACGCGATCGTCGAAGGGGAGTCGCTGGTCGCCGATCACCTGATAGGTCTCGTGCCCCTTGCCCGCGACGAGCACCACATCCGCCGGAGTCGCGAGCTCGACGGCGAGCGCGATCGCGGCCCGGCGATCGGGCTCGATCACATAGCCGCTGCTGCCGGCCTTGAGCTCGGCGACCGCGCCCTTGCGCTTGCCGCCCGCGCGGATCCCGGGTTCGACCTGGGAGAGGATCGCGGTCGGCGACTCGCTGCGGGGGTTGTCCGAGGTCGCGACCACCACGTCGGCACCCTCGGCGGCGGCGCGGCCCATCAGCGGCCGCTTGCCGGCGTCGCGATCTCCGCCGCAGCCGAACACCACGACGAGCCTTCGCGCGTCGTGCGCGCCGAGGCCGCGCAGCGCGGCCAGGACGCGGCGGAGGGCGTCGTCGGTGTGGGCGTAATCGACGAAGGCCACCGGCTCTGCCCTCGCTGCCCCCGAGGCCACGCGCTCGAGGCGCCCCGGCACCGCCTGGAGCGCGCCGAGGCCCCGGGTGACCGTCTCCGCCGAGAACCCCGCGGCGAGCGCCATCCCCGCCGCGAGGGCGAGGTTCTCGACGTTGTGGCCCCCGACGAGCGGCGAGCGAATCGAGAGCTCCCCGCGTGGAGTCCGGAGGGTGCACGCGCTGCCGGAGAGCGAGAGCGCCTCGCCCTCGATCGCGAGGGTCAGCGTGCGAGGCGGCTGGGAGGCGCTGCGACCGAGCCGGTGAACCGCGCGCCCGACCGCCTCGAGCTCGCCTGCCAGCCGCTGCCCGAACGGGTCGTCGACGTTGACCACCGCGACGCCGGCGGGCGACAGCAGCTCGACGAAGAGCCGGCGCTTGGCGGCGAAGTAGCGCTCGAGGTCGCCGTGAAAGTCGAGGTGATCCCGCGTGAGGTTTGTGAACCCGGCCACCGCGAACGAGAGGCCGCTCACGCGATCCTGCGCGAGCGCGTGGGAGGAGACCTCCATCGCGCAATGGCGAAGCCCGGCGCGGGCCATCTCCGAGAGGAGCGCGCACAGGTCGGGGGCCTCGGGGGTGGTGAAGCTCCCTTCGCGCCAGGTGGCGCCCAGCCGGGCGCCGAGCGTCCCGATCAACCCCGGCGGCTCCCCCGCGGCCTCGAGGATCGCCGCCAGCAGGAACACCGCGGTGGTCTTCCCGTTCGTCCCGGTGACGCCGAGGAGCTGGACCACGCGGTCGGGGTGGCCAAAGAAGCGCCCGGCGAGCTCCGCCAGCACCCGCCTCGGCTGGGCGACGACGATCGTGGCCACCCCCTCGACGGGCCGCGCCGCGACCACGCCCCGGGCCCCACGCGCCAGGGCCTCGGCGGCGAACCGCGCGCCCTCCCGGTGCTGGCCCGCGAGCGCGAAGAACAGGTCGCCGGCCTGCACCCGGCGAGAATCGAGCGTCAGGCCGGTGACCTCGACGTCGCGCAGCGCGACGGGGATCGCGGCGTCGAGGCCCTCAAAGAGCGTGGAGAGGATCGCCTGGGGCATCCTAGTGCTCCGACCGCGACGTAGTGATTCCGGCCGAGCGTCTTTGCAGGCCGCGCCGTGCGCGGCGGAAGCTGCCCAGCGAGTCTCTCGATGGCTTGCTCGGACAGGCCACTAGGGGTCCCTCCGCGCGGTCATCGCCGGCGCACCACCGGCGGCGAGCGTGAGGGCGACGAGCCCGTTCTGCGGCAGGGGCGCTCCGGCTCTGGGCCGTTGCGCGACCACCTGCCCCGAGCCAGTCGGCGCAGCCCCGAGCCCGACCCGGCGCAGCTCCGCGAGGGCGCTCCGGAGCGGCAGCCCCACCACGCGCGGCACGCCGCCCGCGGCGGCCGCCTGCTCCACCGTGTCGTCGTCCTCGGCGGCGTCGGTGGTGGCCGGCGTCGCGGGCTTGGCCCTGGGCTTCGCTGCCGGGGCCACCGGAGCCGCCGCGAGGAGCCTCGGGTTCGGCAGCACCCCCATCTGGCGCATCGTCTCGCGCGCGATCTCCCGGAAGACCGGCGCCGCGACCTTGCCGCCGTAGACCTCTCCCTTGGGCTCGTCGAGGAAGACGCCGATGACCGCGCGCGGGGCCTCCGCCGGCAGATAGCCGATGAAGGAGGAGAAGCGCTTGTCGACCGAGTAGGTCCCCGTGAGCGGGTCCACCTTCTGCGCGGTGCCGGTCTTGCCAGCCACGTGGAAGCCTTCGACCGCGCCATCCTCGGCGGTCCCCCCCTTCTCCACCACGTGCTCGAGCATCGCCGTCAGGGCCTGCGCGCTCTCGGCCGAGACCACCCGGCGCAGCTCCTGCGGTCCGAGGTCGGTGACCGTGCCATCCGACGCCGTCACCCGCGACACGACGTAGGGGCGCAGGAGACGCCCGCCGTTCGCGAGCGCCGCGTAGCCCTGCAGGAGCTGCATCGGCGTGGCGGTCACCCCCTGGCCGAACGAGGCGGTGGCGGTCGCGATGTCCGAGCGCAGCGGCGGCAGGTTGCCCCGCACCTCGCCGGGCAACCCCACCTCGGTGCGCTGCCCAAAGCCAAAGCTGTGCAGATACTGCGACAGGCGCTCGCGCCCCAGGAGCAGCCCGATCTTCGCCGCCCCGATGTTGCTCGAGACCTGCAGGACCTGGGGCACCCCCAGCCAGCCGTAGGGCTTGTGATCGTGGATCGTGCGCCCGTTCAGGGTGTAGGCGCCGTTCTCGGCGAAGACGATGGACTGCGGGCTGATCACCTTCTCCTCGAGCGCCGCCGCGACCAGGAAGGCCTTGAAGGTGGAGCCGGGCTCGAAGGCGTCCGTGACCGACCGGTCCCGGAGCGCCTCGCGATCGCGCTCGCCCACCGCGTTGGGGTTGAAGTTCGGCCCCACCGCCAGCGCCAGGACCGCGCCGGTGGCGGGGTCGAGGATCACCGCGACTCCGGCGTTGGCGTGCGAGGACTGCACGCCGCGCGCCAGGGCCTGCGCCGCGAGGTACTGGAGGTTCCGCTCGCGCGTCAGGGGGATCTGCGCCCCGGCGAGCGCGGGGGCGTTGATGGCGTCCGCGCTCATCTCGCGCCCACGGGCGTCGCGCGAGGCCACCAGCTCCGCCGACCGGCCGCGGAGCTGCTCGTCGAAGCGACGCTCGAGCCCTTCGAGCCCCTCGCCGTCCACGCCGGTGATCCCCAACACCTGCGCGGCGAGCTCGCGCTCCGGGTAGAAGCGCCGGCTCTCCTTCACCATCCCCACGCCCGGAAGCTGCAGCGCCTTCACCGCGTCGGCCTCGGCCGGCGACACCTGGCGCTTGATCCACGCGAACTGCGCGGAGAGATCGAGGCGCCGCGAGAGGCTCTCGACCTCGCGGGGGCCGAGGTGCAACACCTCGGCGAGGCTCCGCAGCGCGCGCGGATCGTCGAGCTGCGAGAGGTCGGCGTAGATCGAGTCGACCGGCGCGCTCGCGGCGAGCACCGCCCCCGCGCGGTCGGTGATCGTCCCGCGCTTGCCGGGGATTGCGACCTTCAAGAGGTACTGTTCCCGGGCCAGGTGGGCGAGCTTCTTGCCCTCGGTCACCTGCAGCGTCGCCGCTCGAAAGAGCAAAGCCCCGAGCGCGCCGAGGAGCAGCCCGCCGAGCGCGAGCATCCGGAACCGCACCCAGCGCAGCTCCCGGCGCACGTCTCCCCGGACCTGCCCACGGGCGAATCGGAGGAGCCCCGCCATCTAGCGCCTCTCCGCGACGGCGCGCACGAGGGGGCCGAGCGCCGGCCCGCCGCCTTCGAGGATCACGTCACCGCTGCCGGGGGCCGCCATGTGGAGCCGCTCGCGGGCGAGGTGCTCCAGCCGGACCGGCGCGCGCAGCGTGCTCACCTCCAGCATGAGCTTCTCGTTGTCGCGCTCGAGCGCGAGCTCCTCGGCCTGCAGCCGGCCGAGGGTGTAGCCCTGCTCGATGGCGCTGATGCGCCCGCTGGCGATGAGCCCCAGCGGCAGCGCCAGGCCCAGCGTGGCGAGCATCGCGGCCACGACCGGCCGCACATCCGTCTTGCGTCGAACGCGCGGGTGCTTCATGCGGCGGCCCTCTCCTTCTCCACCGCGCGCAGCCGGGCGCTGCGAGCGCGGGGGTTGCGCAGGAGCTCGGCCTCGCCGGCCACGATGGGCCGCTTGGTGAGGACTCGAAAGCCGCCGCCGGCACCGCAGCCACACACCGGCAACCGCGGGGGACAGGTGCAGCGCCCGGAGAGGTCGGCGAAGCGACGCTTCACCAGCCGGTCCTCGAGCGAGTGAAAGCTGATGATCGCCACGCGGGCCCCGATCGCCAGGATCCCCGGCATCTCGGCCAGAAACCGCTCGAGCGCGCGCAGCTCCTCGTTCACCCACAGCCTCACCGCCTGGAACGTGCGAGTCGCCACGTGGATGCCCTTCGGCCACTTGCCGCGCGGGACCGCGGCCTCGACCGCGTGTACGAGATCCAGCGTCGTCTCCATGCGCGGGGCGCGCTTGATGGAGCGGGCGATGCCGCGGGCGAAGCGCTCCTCGCCGAGCTCGAAGATCACGTCGGCAAGCTCCGCCGCGTCCGCCGCCGCGAGTCGCTCCCGGGCCGAGGGGCGGCCGTCCTGCCCCTGCCCCATGCGCATGTCGAGCGGGGCGTCGGTCCGGAAGCTGAAGCCGCGCTCGGGGGTGTCGAGCTGCATCGAGCTCACCCCGAGATCCAGCAGCGCACCGTCCAGCTCGGCCACGCCGAGCTGCTTCAGCGTCGCCGGAGCGTCCGCGAAGTTTGCGAGCACCACCCGGCAGCGCTCGCCAAACTTGGCGAGGCGCGCCTGGGCGAGATCGCGGGCGCTCGGATCCTGATCGAAGGCGATGATCGTCGCCCCGCCCTCCGCGAGCGCATAGGCGTGGCCGCCGGCCCCGGCGGTGCCATCCAGGATCACCCGCCCCGGCGCGGGCCGCAGCAGGGCCACGACCTCGTCGAGCAGCACCGGTGCGTGCGGTGAGCTCACGAGGCCTCCCCGCGACAGGCCCTTGGCGGCGAGGCGCGCGCGGCCGTGGCCTGGATCAACCCCTCGAGCCCCCCGAAGCGCAGGATGGTCTCGAGGTACCGGCTGGGGGAGCACAGCTTGAGCTCGCCGCCCTGGACCTCGAGGCGGCGCGCGAGCCGCGCGAGGTCCGGGAGGCAGCGGTAGTCCCAGTGCGTCACCCGCCCGAGGTCGAGCGCCAGCCGCGGCCGCGGCGAGTCCGAGAGGCGCAGCGCGCGGCCGATGACCTGGCGCATCTGCGCCGCGTCGATCTCGCCCCGCAGCACGAGCGCGATCTCGCCGTTGGCCTCGATCAAGGCCAGCAGGGGGACCTCGGAGGCAGCCTTGGCGCTAGAGTCCGAACGCAACGTGGACACGGTTCTCCTAGATTCCGAGGTCCGCGAGGACCTGCTGGTCTGACGAGAGGGACTCCAGGACCTGTTGATTGGCCGTCTCCCAGCGCTCCTTGGACCAGATCTCGATGAACTTGATCTGGCCGACGAAGACGGCCTCTCGCGTCACCCCCGCGTAGTCGCGCAGCGGGGCGGGGATCAGCATCCGGCCCATGCCGTCAATCTGGCAGTCCTGGGCGTTGCCCACGAAGTGGCGGGTCACGCGGCGCACGCGGGGGTCGAGGCTGGGCTTCTGGGCCAGCTTGTCCTCGAACTCGCGGAAGGCCTGGCGGGTGTACGCGCGCAGGCAGAGCTCGTCGCTGGTGGTCACCACCAGGAGATCGTCGCGCAACGCGCTCAGCGTCTCACGGTAGCGAGCGGGCAAGCTCACTCGACCCTTCGCGTCGATCGCGTGCTCGAAACGACCTCGGAACACCGCGCTATGCCCTCGCCGGGGTCAGGCGTGAAGGCGACCCATTCCTCCACTCCATGCCACCAAACCCCACTCTATGCCACCATACTGAAATAGAGAGTCAGTCAAGTCAAGGATTAAGCCTTGAGAATGAGTGGGGGTTTGCTGGAAGGGGACAGCCGTGCAGCAGGAAGCACACGAGTCCCGCAGCCCGCGATCCAGGGAGCGGACCCGCGGTGGAGACTCGACTGGCTGGGAATCGGAGCAGGGGCCCGCGCCCCAGGCCACGGCTACCGCATCAAAGGATAGCCGCTCTTCTCCAGGATCGCCGTGACGATGAGCTCCCGCTCGACCGAGGGGTCGAACGGCGTCGCCTTCGAGAGGCCCTCGAGCTGCGCGAGCGCCCTCGTCAGCGCGTCGCCCTGCGCGCTGTTGCAGAGCGCCGTGCGCGCCCGGTGGGCCGCGCGCGGCAGGGCGTCGAAGGCGTAGAGCTTCACCAGCGCCTGCCGCAGCTTGTCGCTGGCCCCCTCCTGCAGACTCCGGCCGATCGCCGAATCGAGCGCGAAGGCCTCGGACACCACGTCGGCGATGGCGGCGAGCACCTCCTGCCGCTCCTCCAGCCCCGGCCCGAAGCGCTCCACCGCGACCTTGAGCGTCAAGAGCGCCATGCGCTTCAGCTGCTCCGCCTGGGATCGCTCGGACGCGAGCGGGCCGATGAACGCTGGCAGCGGGCTCTCGAGGATCCCCACCGCGTCCAGCAGCGGCAGCTGCCCCTTCATCGCGCGCTTCAGGAGCATGCCCGTGATGAGCATGCGGTTGATCTCGTTCGTGCCCTCGTAGAGCCGGTTGATGCGCGTGTCGCGGTACGCCCGCTCCACCTGGTAGCCCTCGATGTAGCCGTAGCCGCCGTGGATCTGCAGCGACTCATCCACCACCGCGCTCAGCGTCTCCGACCCCATCACCTTCAGGATCGAGGCCTCGATCGAGTACTCCTCCACCGCGCGGATCACCTGGTCGTGGTCGTGCTTGGCCTCGTCCGACAGCGCGTGCAGCTGATCGTCGATCATCCCGCAGGTGCGGTAGGCCATGGACTCCAGCGCGTAGATGCGCGTGGCCATCCCCGCGAGCTTCTCGCGGATCAGCGCGAACTCGGTGAGCGACTTCTGGAACTGCTTGCGGTCGCGGGCGTAGGTGGTCGCCTCGCCGAGCGCGTTGCGGCTGCCGCCCACGCTCCCCACCCCGAGCTTCAAGCGCCCCAGGTTCAGGATGTTGAAGGCGATCTTGTGCCCCTTGCCGATGTCGCCGAGCACGTTCTCCGCGGGCACCTTGCAGTCCTCGAAGGTGAGCGGACAGGTCGACGACCCGCGGATGCCCATCTTGTGCTCCTCCGGGCCCACGGTGAGTCCCGGCGTGTTGCGCTCCACGATGAAGCCCGTGAACTTCTCGCCGTCGATCTTGGCGAAGACGATGAAGAGGTCCGCGATGCCCGCGTTGGTGATGAACTGCTTGGCGCCGTTCAGGACGTAGAACTTGCCATCTGGCGTGAGCCTGGCGGTGGTCTTCGCGCCGAGCGCGTCCGAGCCCGAGGTGGGTTCGGTGAGCGCGTAGGCCGCGATCCACTCCGCGGTGGCGAGCTTCGGCAGGTACTTCTGCTTCTGCGCGTCCGTGCCGAAGTAGACGATCGGCAGCGTGCCGATGCCGGTGTGGCCGCCCATGGTGACCGACCAGGCGCCGAGCAGCGTCGAGGCCTCGGACACCAGCATCGCGGTGGTGATGTCGAGCTGCAGGCCGCCGTACGCCTCGGGGATCTCCACCATCAGGAGGCCGAGCTCGCCCGCCTTGCGCAGGAGCTCGCGCAAAAACGGCAGATCCTTCTTCTCGATCCGCTCGGCGTTGGGGACCACCTCGCGCTCCATGAACTGGCGCATGGTCGCGTAGTACTGCTTCTGCTCGTCGGTGAAGCTCTCCGACGTACGCATCGGCGAGTCGCTGGCGGGGCGGAGCAGAAACGAGCCGCCGGGGAGGAGCTTCGCGGTGGGGGTGGTGAGATCGCGCGGGTGGACTGCCATGTGAGGTCGCTCCTGTGCGTAAGTGAACGCCTGCAGGCTTCATATGACGAGATGCGTCAAGCCGCAACCCGAACAGTCATGTGAGCTGAAAACTTGCGAGGTGCGCGAGCTGTGCGACCATGTAGGTGTCATGGCGCCAATGTCGGCGCCCCACTTTGAAGGAGCTGCCCATGCGCTTCACCCTCCTCGCCGCCACCCTGTTCACCGCCTCGATCGCCTGCGCCAAGTCGGCCCCGAAGGTCGAGCCGCACCAGGTCGCCGAGCGCCAGGTCAACGAGCGCCTCGACCGCCAGCTCCACGCGACGCTGAAGAAGCTCATCGCCACCCAGACCCAGACCGCGAGCACCGAGCTCCCCACCGCGGGGCTCCTGACGCAGCGATAGGCCGCGCCCTTTCGAGCGGCGACCCGCCCGCTCGCTACTTCAGCCCCTCGGGCACGGGCGCCTCGAGCTCGAGCACGCGCGCGGTCGTCGGATGCGCGAGCGTCAAGCGCCAGGCGTGCAGCAGGTAGCCCCCTTCCCCCGGAGTCGCATCGAACCCCGGGACGCCGCCCGCCGCGTAGAGCGGATCGCCGACCAGCGGATGGCCCGCGGCCGCGAGGTGGATCCGGATCTGGTGCGGCCGCCCGGTGACGAGGCGCAGCTCGGCCAGCGAGTGCGCGCCGCGCGGCTGCGACCGCTCGACCACCGTCTCCGACGCCCGCCCGACCGCTGACGCGGCGTGCAGCGTCCCGAGCTTCGCGTGGGCCACCGGGCCGATGGCCACCCGGATCACCTGCGGCGCGGGCAGCTGGCCCTGCGCGAGTCCCAGGTACCGCTTCTCGAGCTCGCGCCCGCGAAAGGCCTCCGCCAGGCGGGCCTTCGCGGCTGGCGTACGGGCACAGGCGACGAGCCCGGACGTGCCGCGCCCCAGCCGGTGGGCCGGCGTCCAGTCGGGGTCGCGCGCGCGCACGAGCGCGAGCAGCGTGTGGGTCAGGAACCCGCCGCCCGGCAAGGTGGGGAGGCCCGCGGGCTTCGCGACGATCAGGAGCGCCTCGTCCTCGTGGAGGACGTCGAGCCGCAGCGGCGCCTCGGGCTCCGCCCAGGGCGGCCGATGCCAGAGGACCTCCTGCCCAGCGCGCAGCGGCCGGTCGCCGCCCGCGACGCGACCGTCGATCTCGAGCTCGCCGCTCGCGATCCGCGCGAGCCAGGCCGCGCGCGTCGCGTGCGGGTAGCTCACCGCCAGGTGGTCCGCGAGCGACGCGACGTCGCGCGCGATCCGCTCCCGGTGGGTGAAGCCCTGGTTGAGGTGGGGCCGAGGCGACGTCACGAAGGAGACCTCTATCACCCGCCGAGGCGCAGGTACCCCTCGGGGATCAAGCACGTCGCCAGCATCACTGCGTTGATGTCGCGGTGGTCACGCCACGTGCTCGCCTGCTGATTGCCCGCATCTTGCCAGAAGGCCTCGATCACCGCGCCCAGCGACTCATGAGCCCGCAGCGCCCGGATCTGGTCGGCGAGGTCCGCTGGCGCGAGCGCCTCGATGCGCGGGAGCGCCTGCAGGCCGATCGCGAGCCCGAGCTCCCGGAACGGCAGCCGCTCCGAGGCGGGCGGCCAGAGCCGGCGCTGGCGATCGTAGTGCCGCAGCCCCTCGCCGATCGCCGCGAGCAGGCTGCGCAGCAGCCGCTCGCTCGCGTGTCGCTCCCGCGCGAGGAGCTGGGAGAGCCGACCTGCGTCGGCGAGCAGGCCGCCGAGCCCGAGCGGGTCGGTGGTGGTCCACCCGCCCGGCACGAGCATGGCCGCGAAGCCCGCCCACTCCGCCTTCAGGTCGGGCCCCTCGCCCGCGGTCCCCAGCAGCGCGGCCGTGGCCCGCAGCTGGAGACAGCAGATGAACCCATCCAGCGCGTCGTGCTGCCCCATCGACGCGACCAGCGGCCGCGTCAGATCGATGCTCATCTTCCACCGCAGCCGCCGCGGGCCGCCGTCGCCCGACGCGGCCCCGAAGGCGCGGTAGGCGGTCTCCGCCAGCTCCCGCGCCCACAGGTTGTAGCGCGCCTGGCCCGTCATCCAGGCGGCCTGATCCAGCGCGTGCATCCACTGCGTCAGGTAGTGGAAGTACTGCCCATCCCGATCCCATTCCCGCGGTTCGTCGAGCGGCTCCCCGGCGCGGCGCTCGGGCAGCGGCTTGCCGATGCGCAGCCCTCCGCGCGTGGGGTGCGCCTCGCCCTCCTCCTCGCCGAACCCGCTGATCCAGCCCCTCCGCGAGTCATCGGAGCGATGCTTGCCCAGGGTGTGATGCACCTGATCGATGAGCTCGATCGCCAGCGCGCGGCACCGGGACTCCCCCGTCGCCCGAGCGAGGGCGAAGAGGTTGCACACCGCGAAGGCGTCGGTCCACAGGTAGCGAGTCGCCGGGAGGGCCGACGTCAGCCCGGTGCGATCCAGGAAGTCCAGCATGAGGCTCAGCGCCGCCTCGGTGCGGGTGGCCTCAGGCCCGATCGAAACGGCGGCCATGGTCATGGCAAGACCCTCCTCGGAGCTGTGCCCAACCGTGCGCCCCGGTTCGGGACACTGTGTTCATCACGCACGCCGCTGAGACAATCGAACCAGGCGCCGACCGGGGCGTTCATCCCGGGGCGCGCCGCCGCCGATGAGCTCGAGCAGGTCGGTGACCGTCACGATCCCCACCAGCCCTCGATCCAGGATGGGCAGGCAGCCGATCGAATAGCCCCGCATCAGATTGGCCGCCTTGCGCACGGTCGTCGTCGGGGTGGCCGTCACCACGTCGCCGGTCATCACCTCGCGCACTGGCCTTTCCCCACTGATTCCGGAGGGGTTGCGCCCGCCGAGGTCGCGCTCCGACACCACGCCGACGACTTCGCCCTTCTCCATCACCACCAGGTGGTGAATGTGTGAACGCTCCATTCGCGCCCGCGCCTCGCCGATGGACGTGGTGGGCGGAACGGACTCGACCCCGGTGCTCATGATCTCGTGGATTTGCATGTGCGCTCCCTTCTGCCCGAGAACGAGATGCAAATTGCCGGCCGGCGCGCCCGGTCCCCGTCTCAAACCGCTCGGGCCGCCTGTGGCGGCCTGAACAGACTGTCCTCCATGCGCCGCGATCGGTGCATTAGAGATCGTCCGCGTTCGCCTGCTTCAGCGCGGCGAGACAGCTGGCGCTCACCGCCGAGATCGTCCCCGTCCCCCCATCGCCATAGATGCAGGTCGTGGCCAGCGGCGCCCACTGCGCGAGTCCTCCGTCCAAACAGGCCGGCAGCCCCGCGAGGCAGGCGCCGAGCGTGTCGAGGTTCGTGCGGTCGCCCACCGAGCACTGGGCACCGGTGAGCGCGTCCTCGCACGCGGAGGCGCTGTACACCGTCGCCCCTCCGTCGGTGGCCACGCTGCGGAAGCACGCGGACTGGAAGTACGAGCCGACCTCCCCGCAGTAGTCGCCACCGACGCTCTTGCCGCACGCGCTCAGCCCGATCACCACTCCCACCAGCCTTGCGACGTGCATCGACCCCTCCCAAAAGAAGGCGAGTCTAATCGCTCGCCGCCCCCGGGACGAGTCCTACGACAGTCCTACGACTGCCTGCGTCAGGGAGCGGTGACCGTGCTGCCATCGATGTTGACCGCGGTCTGCGCGAGCAGCCGACCGTGGATGGAGGCGCCGGTCTCCAGGGTGATCACCGTCTGGCAGAGGATCACGCCCTCGAACTGGGCCGTCGTCCCGAGGTCCACGCTGCCGGCGACCTGCCAGAAGATGTTCTGCGGCAGAGCGCCGCCCGCGAGGACCACCTTGACCGCGCTGCTCACGGTCAGGTTCTGGGCGATCTGGAAGATCCAGATCCCCGTCGCCGGACCGCTGAGCGTGAGGTCCGTCGGCACGAGGAGACCGGTGCCCCAGCGGTAAACGCCCGGGGCCAGCGTGAGGCCGCCGATGTTCCCGGCGCCCAGCTCGGTCGTGCCCGCGGCCCGCCCTGCCGCGTCGGGGAAGGCCGTCTCCATGTCGGAGACGGCGGTGGTGAGGCTTGCCGGCGTGGGGGCGGCGTAGTCGGACGCATAGAGCTTGCCGGTCACCTGCGGGGACGTCGAGAAGACGTTGGTGGAGTCCATCGTCTGCGAGAAGCCCGTCAGGTACGTGGCCGCGGCGGGGCCGAGCCCGAGGTCGCCGGTGATGGCCGAGGTTGGGACCGTGGAGATCCCGCTCTTCGCGAGGATCGCGTACTGGCCGGCGGTCCCCAGCCCCACCGCGGAGCCCGGCGATCCTCCCGAGCCCCCGCAGGCGACGAGCCCGCCCAGGAGCAGCGCGGCGCCAACCTCGGCGGCGCGGGTCATGGCGCCACCACCGTGCTGGCGCTGAGGGTGACCGCGGTCTGCGCCAGCAACCTGCCGGTGAGCGAGGCCCCCGTGTTGAGCGTGATGGCCGTCTGGCAGAGGATCGTCCCCTCGAGCTGAGCGGTGGTGCCCAGCGCCGCGCCTCCGCTGACCTGCCAGAAGACGTTCTTGGCCTGCGCGCCGCCCGCGAGCACGAGCTGGACGCCGTTGGCGACCGTGAGGTTCTTGGCGATCTGGAAGATCCAGACGTCGGTCCCGCTCCCGGTGAGCGTCACGTTGGTGGAGAGCAGCAGCCCGGAGCTCCAGCTGTAGACGCCCGCGGGGAGCGTCATGCCGCTGATGTCCCCGGCGCCGAGCTCGGTCACATCCGGGGCGCGGCCCGCCGCGGCCGTGAACGCGGTGCCCATGTCCGCCACCGCGGTGGTCAGATTGGTGGGGGTGGGCGGCGCGTAGTCCGCGGCGTAGGCCTTGCCGGTCAGCTGAGCCGACGTCGAGAACACGTTGGTGCTGTCCATCACCAGCGAGAACCCGGTGATGTAGGTCGCCGCCGCCGGGCTGAGCCCCAGGGCTCCGGTCACCGCCGAGGGCGCCACCGTGGAGATTCCACTGCTGGCCAGGATGACGTACCCCGCGGCCGTGCCCAGGTCGACGGGCACGCCCGGGATCGCCGCGGTGCCCGTGGTGAAGGTCCAGGAATGGCTGGCGGCGAGGGGGACGCCGGAAGCGCTCTTGGCGCCCGTGGTGAGGGTCGCGGTGAACACGGTCGCCGTGGCGAGCAGAGCCGTGGGCCAGAACACCGCCTTCGCGCTGGCGTAGGCGACCGTGCCCGCGACCGCGACGGGCGGCGAGCCGCTCGTGAGGGTGAACGTCGTGGGGGTGAGCGAGGCAGCCTCCATCGCCTCGCTGAACGTGGCGCTCAGGCCCTGGTTGAGCGGCACCGACGTCGCGCCGCTGACCGGGGTGGTGGAGAGGACCGTCGGCACCGCGCCACCGCTGCTGGTCGTCCCCCCACTGCCGGTCGAGCCGCCGCTGCTGCCGGTCGAGCTGCCGCTGCTGCCGGTCGAGCTGCCGCTGCTGCCGGTCGCGCTGGTGCTGCTGCCGGTCGAGCTGGTGCCCGTCGCGCTCGCTCCGGTGGTGGAGGTCGAGCTGGAGGCCCCGCAGGCCACGGCGAGGGTGAGCATGAGAGAGGTCAGGTGGCTTCTGGAGAATCCGGAGTTCACAGTCATCGCTGCTCCTTGAGGCGGTTGGATCTGGGTGAGGCCGCGACGCGAACGGGCCTGAAGGACCTTTGCGCGCGATCACCGCCGAGGCACAGACGGAACTTTCGCTCTCTTCGGACGTAAAACTCGACGGATGGAATGCCTCCACCCGGCAGGCCGCCGGCGGCACGGCCCGTGGAACGAACTGAGCGTTTCACGGCCTGTCATCGACCTCTTGGGCGAGAGCAACGCCCGATCAACGGTGTGCAACGTCCGATCAGCGGCGAACAACGACCGATCAGCAGCGTGCAACGACCGATCAGCGGCGACAAACGACCGATCAGCGGCGAGCAACGCCCGATCAGCGCCGACAAACGCTCGCCGGTCGTCGAGGAGGCTTCGTTTGCGCGTATTCGGGAGCTCGAA
>VFSW01002862.1_pt1 | contig 26021 bp, 22 predicted proteins | sample 5358111 | NCBI WGS metagenome assembly VFSW01 (sample SAMN11554181, study PRJNA540505) | mine drainage metagenome | isolation source: sediment from site ElyBrook_90M | place: USA: Ely Copper Mine, Vershire, VT | collected 2017 | reverse complement strand
GGTCGGGGGCCAAATCGGGACGGGGAGGGCGCGCGGCCAGCACGCGGGCGCCCTGGGCCGCGCCGAAGCGGTCTTCGCCGTGCCCGACCAGGTTCACGGAACCCTCCAGGTTGACGCGGTCCACCACGATTTCGACGGCATCGCCGTCGAGGACTTTGCCGATGGGGCCGCCGGCCAAGGCTTCCGGCGAGATGTGGCCGATGCAGGCGCCGGTGGACACGCCGCTGAAGCGCGCGTCGGTGAGCACGGCCACGTGCTTGCCGAAATCCAGGTATTTGAGCGCCGAGGTGATCTGGTAGGTTTCCTCCATGCCCGCGCCCAGGGGGCCGCGGCAGATCAACACCACCACGTCGCCGGGAAGGACGCGGCCGGGGCCCTGGCTCTTGATGGCGGCGATAGCGGCGGCTTCGGTGCGGAAGACGCGGGCGCGGCCGGTCATGCGGTAGACGCCGTCGGCATCCACCACGCTCGGGTCGATGGCCGTGCTTTTGATGACCGAGCCTTCCGGCGCGAGATTGCCGTGGGGAAAGGTGACGGTGGAGGTAAGGCCGGCGGCGCGCGCGCGGGCGGGGTCCATGATGACGTCGTCCGGATGGACGCCATCGCGCTCGAGCAGACCGCGGCGCAGGGCGGCGCGGCGCGGGGAAGCCTCCCACCAGTCCAGCGCATCGCCGAGGGTTACGCCACCGGCGGTGAGGACGCCGGTTTCGAGCAAGCCCGCGCGGCGCAGGTGGAGCATCACCTCGGGGACGCCGCCGGCCTGAAAGACCTGCACGGTGGCGAAGGAGCGCGGGCCGTTGGGGAGCGCATCCACCAGGCGGGGCACGCGCCGGTTGACGGAGGTCCAATCGGCGGCGGTGGGCCGGGCAAGTCCGGCGGCGTGGGCCACGGCGGGCAGGTGCAGGATCAGGTTGGTGGAACCGCCGAAGGCCGCGTGCACGGCCATGGCGTTGCGCACGGCGGCGTCGCTAAGGATATCGCGCATAGTCACGCCGCGGGCCTGGAGCGCCATCGCGGCGCGCGCCGAACGGCGGGCCATATCCAGCCAGATGGGATGGCCGGATGGCGACAGGGCGGCGTGCGGCAGGCACATGCCGAGCGCCTCGGCCACCACCTGCGAAGTGGCCGCCGTACCCAGGAACTGGCAGCCGCCGCCGGGGGTGGCGCAGGCGCGGCAAAGATTGAGAGCCGCGTCCTCGAGCGCGATCTGGCCGTGGGCGAAGCGCGCGCCGGCGCTCTGCACGCGGGCGGTGTCCTCGCCCTCCTCGGGCAGCAGGGTGACGCCGCCGGGCGCCAGGACGCAGGGCAGATCGCGCATGGCGGCAAGGGCCATCATCATGGCGGGCAGCCCTTTGTCGCAGGTGGCCACGCCGATCACGCCGCGGCGCGTGGGCAGCGAGCGGATCAGGCGGCGGAAGACGGTGGCCGCGTCGTTGCGATAGGGCAGGCTGTCGAACATGCCGGTGGTGCCCTGGGTGCGGCCGTCGCAGGGGTCGGTGCAATAAGCGGCGAAGGGCACGGCGCCGAGCGTGCGCAGTTCGCGCGCGGCGGCTTCCACCAGCAGGCCGACTTCCCAGTGGCCGGTGTGCAGCCCGAGCGCGACCGGTGCGCCGGAAGGCTCGCGGACGCCGCCGTGGGTGCTGAGGATCAGGATTTCGGGGCCGCCCAGCGCGCGCGGATCCCAACCCATGCCTGCATTCTGGCTCCAACCGAACAGGTCGCCGGAGGGGCGCGTGAGGAGCATTTCGGGCGTGACGGGGAGCGCGCCTTGCGGGCCGGGGGCCTTGGAGCGGACGTCGAAGAGGGCGGGGTCGCCGGAATCGAGGATGGGGTTGGTTGGGGCGGACATCTCCATGACGATGGTAGCGCCGCGGGCGGCCCAGCTACAATCAGAAGCATGGACAGGCTCGAAGAGCTCCGGCGCCGGCACGAGGCCGCCGAGCGGGGCGGCGGCGAGGAACGCCGCAACCGGCAGCACCAGGAAGGCAAGCTTTCCGCGCGCGAGCGCATCGAGCTGCTGCTCGACGAAGGCACCTTCGAGGAACTCGACAAGCTGGTCGCGCATCGCTGCCGCGACTTCGGCATGGAGGAGCAAGCGGTGCCCGGCGACGGCTTCGTCACCGGCTACGGCTGCATCGACGGGCGGCTGGTGTACGTCTTCGCGCAGGACTTCACGGTGTTCGGCGGTTCGCTCTCGGAGTCCAATGCGGGGAAGATCTGCAAGGTCATGGACCACGCCATGAAGAACGGCGCGCCGGTCATCGGCCTGAACGATTCCGGGGGCGCGCGCATCCAGGAAGGCGTGCTCTCGCTGGGCGGCTACGCCGACATCTTCCTGCGCAACACGCTGGCCAGCGGGGTGGTGCCGCAGATCTCGGCCATCATGGGGCCGTGCGCCGGCGGGGCGGTGTACTCGCCGGCCATCACGGATTTCGTATTCATGGTGGACCACACGAGCTACATGTTCGTCACCGGCCCGGACGTCATCAAGACGGTGACGCACGAAGACGTCAGCAAGGAACGGCTGGGCGGCTCTCTGACGCACAACTCGGTAAGCGGGGTGGGGCACTTCATCGCGCCGGACGACGGGCAATGCCTGCGCATGATCCGCGAGCTGCTGGGGTACCTGCCGCAGAACAATCGCGACGATCCGCCGCGGCGCCCGTGCACGGACCCCGCCGGCCGCATGGACCCCGCGCTGGACACGCTGGCGCCGGCCGAATCCAACCTGCCCTACGACATGAAGGACGTGATTCACGGCGTGGTGGACGACGGCGAATTCTTCGAAGTCCACGAGCACTTCGCGCGCAACCTGGTGGTGGGCTTCGCGCGGCTGGACGGGCGCTCCGTGGGCATCGTGGGCAATCAGCCCGCCTGCCTGGCCGGCTGCCTGGACATCAATTCGTCGGTCAAGGGGGCGCGCTTCGTGCGCTTCTGCGACGCCTTCAACATTCCCATTCTGACCTTCGAGGACGTGCCCGGCTTTTTGCCCGGCACGGAGCAGGAATTCGGCGGCATCATCCGGCACGGCGCCAAGCTGCTGTACGCCTACGCCGAGGCCACCGTGCCGAAGGTCACCGTGATCACGCGCAAGGCTTACGGCGGCGCGTATTGCGTGATGGGATCGAAGCACATCCGCACCGATGTCAACCTGGCGTGGCCCAACGCGGAGATCGCGGTGATGGGGCCGGAGGGCGCGGTGAACATCGTCTACCGGCGCGAACTGGCGGCCGCGGCGGACGGCGACGCGGTGCGCGCCCGCAAGACCGCGGAGTTCCGCGAGCGCTTCGCCAATCCGTTCATCGCCGCCGAGCGCGGCTTCATTGACGACGTGATCGAACCGCGGGAGACCCGGCCGCGCGTGATCCGCGCATTCCGCATGCTGGAGAACAAGGTGGATAGCACGCCCCGCAAAAAGCATGGCAACATTCCGTTGTAAGGCGCTGCTGCTGCTGTGCTCCTGGACCGCATGGGCCGCCACGCCCGTCGCCGTGCCCGGGCGCAAGGTGAACGCGGAGGCGCTGCGCCACTTCCGCGCGCTGCTGCGCATGGACACCTCGAATCCGCCGGGCAACGAGAGCGCGGCCGCCGGCTACCTGCAAAGCGCTTTGGAGCGCGAAGGCATCGGCGTGCGGCTGCTGGCGCTGGAACCGGGCCGCGCCAACCTGGTGGCCCGCATTGCGGGCGATGGCTCGGCGCGCCCCATCGCGATTATGGCGCACACCGACACGGTCGGCTTCGAGCGCTCGCGGTGGACCGTCGATGCGCTGGGCGCGGTCCGCCGCGGCGGCTACATTTACGGCCGCGGCGCGCTGGACGACAAGGAAATCGTGACGGCGGGCCTGATGGTCATGCTGCTGCTGCAGCGCGGCCATGTGCGCCTGCATCGCGACGTGATCTTCGTGGCGGAGGCCGGCGAGGAGGGCACGCCGCGGGTGGGCATCGACTTCCTGGCGGGCCGGCACTGGGACCAGATCGCCGCCGAGTACGCGCTGGCCGAAGGCGGGGCGGCGGTGTCGCTAGGCGGGCAGGTGCGCTACGTGGCCATCGCCACCGCGGAGAAAGTGCCGCGGGGCGTCCGCCTGGTGGCCCGCGGACCGTCGGGGCACGCCTCGCGGCCGTCGCCGGACAACGCGGTGGTGCGGCTGGCGGCCGCCGTGGCCAAGTTGGCCGAGTGGCGCACGCCCATGCGGCTGACGGAAGCCGCGCGCGCGTATTTCGAGCGCCTGGCGTCCATCAGCGCGCCCGCCGACGCGGACCGCTACCGCCACGTGGGCGACCCCGCGCGCGGCCCGGAGATCGACCGGTACTTCGAACGCTACGAGCCGGCGAACTACGCCCTGCTGCACACCACCCTGGCGCCCACCATGCTCAAGGCGGGCATCGCCTTCAACGTGATCCCCTCGGTGGCCGAAGCCTACATCGATATCCGCGCCCTGCCGGACGAAGACATGCCGCGCTTCTATGAGCGGATGCGCGCGTTCCTGGGGGATCCGGGCGTGGAAATCGTGCCGGGCCCGGCGGACCGCCCGGCTACGCCGGCCTCCCGCATGGACACCGCGCTCTACCGCGCGCTGGAACATGCGCAGCGCAAAATGTTTCCGAGGGCGGTGACCCTGCCATCGCTCCTGACCGGCGCCACGGACCTGGCGCAGCTCCGCGCCCGCGGCGTCGAGGCCTACGGCATCGGCCCCATCGTGGAAGCCGGCGACACCGGCGAGGCCCACGCCGACGACGAGCGCCTGCGGGAAACTTCGCTCTACAAACTGGTCGAGTTTCTTTGGGACACGATCCTGCAAGTGGCGGGTTAAGACCGCGCCCGGCCGCAATCAGAAGTGGTAGTTCATTTCCACGTAACCGAACCTGGCGTTGCTGTTGCCGGGGAAGATACGCTGCACCACGGCCCCGCCGCGCGCGTAGCCGAGATACAGGCCCAGCGAGACGACGCGCATCATCTGGTAATCCGCGCTGATGTCGTAGAGCGTCGCCAGGCCGGTGGCGCCGTTGGAGGGCCGCCCGCTGTAGCCGAAGGTCCACGGCTGGAACGCGCCGCCTCCGGCATACCAGAGGTCGTGGCTGTTGGCCAGCCACAGCCCGTGCACGTCGGAGCGCAGCACCAGATCCTTGCGCGGGCGCAGCATCAGCTCGCCGAACAGGTCGCGATTGTTCATCTCGTTGAAGAACGGGAAGCGCGCGTACACGCGCGGCGTGGGCAGCAAAGCAAAGAAAGTGCCGTGCACGCCGTCGTTGGCATTGCCGTCGCCGGTGGAGTAGAAATAGCCGCCGCGCAGCCACGGTTTCACCGCCGGGAGGATGTTGGGCTGATAGCCGCCCTCGGCCGTGCCCGCGGCGGCGCGTTGGGTGAGCGTGCCCCACCGGCCGGTCTGCAGCGCGCCCCAGCCCAGTAAGTCGAAGACGCCGGCCGGCGTGGGAATAGCCTGGATGTAATGGCCGCCGTAAGTGCCGATGTCGATGCCTCCCAGGTCCCTGCCGCGCGCCGCCGCAGTGCGGTTGTCGGTCTTGAGCACGCCGCGGTCGTCGTTGTAATAAATGCCGAAGGCGCGCCACTCTGCATTGCCGGCGCCCCAGTGAGCCTGGCGGGTGAGCGCGACATACGTGATGGGCGTCTTGACCCAGCCCCAGCCATCCACCTGGAAGACTCCCCGGTCGGGCGCCGCGCTGAACGCGGTGAAGTTCCAGGGGCCGTTCGAATAGGTGTATTGCGCTCCGTCGAAGCTGCGCTGCACATCGGCGAAGGCGAAGTTCCCGATCAACCGCTGTGAGATGCCATCGCGCTTGACGACCGCCAGCGTGGGATCCTTGGGCGTGACTTCGCCGCCGTCCAGAAACTCAAAGCGCCCGAATCGCGCGCTCCAGTGCTCGCGCTTGAAACGCAGGAACGCCTGTTTGGCGAAGACGAAGGCGGCGTTCCGCTGGTTGTGGTTGGCGGCGTAGTAATTGCCCCCCAGACCCACCTGGCCCTGTGGCGGGGGCAGGGCCGCGCCATTCGGCACTCCCAACAGGACCGGCGCGGCCAGTTCCACGGCCCAGTCATAAGTCTGGCGCGTCTGGCTGAACATCAGGCGCAACAGCGACCCGGAGTAACCGTAATCGCTCTCTCCCTTGGATGGAAAGAAGGACCAATCCTCGTAACGTTCGTGGATCGCTCCCGAGACAGTGACCGGACCGGACTGCGCCGGACCGCCGCCGTCCGATTGGGCCGCTAAGTTGCCGCACACGGCCGCAAAGCTCAGCGCGACGCTCAGTAGACGTAATGTTAGACCCTCATGGTTCATGGCGGGGAAGTTAATCGGCGCCGCCGTGACTGCCGATCGTGCGAAGCGAGTAGTATGAGAACGCTAATTATAAAACACTATGGCAATCCGCGCCACCGGATGATATGCTGCTACACATCGTTACCAGGGGGAGGGGTCCCATGAAATGGTATTTCGCGGCGCTCGGGCTGCTGGCCGCGGCGGCGGGCGGCGCCAACCGTCTGGCCGACCCGCCGGTGACGTTCACCGATGTGACCGCCAGGGCCGGCATCCATTTCGTCCACAACAGCGGGCGAGCCGGGCGGAAGTTCCTGCCGGAGACCATGGGTGCGGGCGTGGCGTGGCTGGACGTGGCAGGCGACGGCTGGCCCGGCCTGTTGTTCGTCAACGGCAAGGACTGGAAGCCGCGCGGCCGCAAGTCCCTGCCCGGCCTGTATCGCAATAACCACGACGGCGCCTTCACCGACATTACCGCGGGCAGCGGCCTGGACGTGGAAATGTACGGATTGGGCGTGGCCATCGGCGATTACGATAACGACGGGCGCGACGACGTCTACATCACGGCTCTCGAGGGCGACCGCCTGTTCCATAACGAAGGCCACGGCAAGTTCCGCGACGTTACCCGGGCGGCGGGGATCCACAACGCCAACTTCGGCGCCAGCGCCGCATGGCTGGACTACGATCGCGACGGAAAGCTGGACCTGTTCGTCGCCAATTACGTGCAGTGGACGGAGAAGGGCGACCTGTGGTGCTCGCTGGACGGCGCGGCCAAATCCTACTGTACGCCCGAATCTTACAAAGGCACGTCTTCCAGGCTGTATCACAACTTAGGCAATGGCAAGTTTGAGGATGTCAGTCAAAAAGCGGGCGTTGGCGATCCCACCAGCAAGTCGCTGGGCGTGACCGTGCTGGACTACAACGGCGACGGATGGCCGGACCTGTTCGTCTCCAACGACACGCAGCCCAACAAGCTGTACCGCAACAACCGCAACGGCACGTTCACGGAAGAGGGCATGGCCGCGGGGGTGGCCTTCGGCGAGGACGGCGTGGCCCGCGGCGCCATGGGCGTGGACGCCGCCGACTACGACCGCTCCGGGCGGCCGCACCTGCTGGTGGGTAACTTCTCCAACCAGATGCTGGCGCTGTATCACAACGAAGGCACCGGGTTATTCGTGGACGAGGCGCCATCGTCCACCGTCGGCCGGGCCAGCCTGCTGACGCTCACCTTCGGCGCGTTTTTCTTCGACTATGACCTGGACGGCTACCCTGATATCTTCGCGGCCAACGGACATATCGAGGAAGAGATCGGGCGCGTGCAACCCAAGGTTCAATACCGGGAGCCCCCGCTGCTGTTGCGCAACCTGGGCCGGGGCCGCTTCGAGAATGTGACCGCGCGCACGGGCCCGGCGTTCAGCCAGGCCATGGTGGCGCGGGGCGCGGCTTACGCCGACTACGATCACGACGGGGACCTGGACATCGCGGTGGCCACCAACGGCGGTCCGGCGCACCTGTTCCGCAACGATGGCGGCAACCGCAATCACTGGATCTCGATGCGGCTGGTGGGCCGCCAGTCGAATCGCGACGGCATCGGCGCGGTGGTGCGCATCGCCAGCAAGTCGGGCAAGCAATGGAACATGGTGCGCAGCGGCTCGAGCTACTGTTCGCAAAGCGACCTGGCCCTCACGTTCGGGTTGGGCGGCGACGCGGAAGTGCGGGCCATCGAGATCGAGTGGCCCAGCGGACGCAAGCAGAACCTGGCGGGCGTGGAGGCGGATCAGTTCCTTACCATCGACGAAGCGGCGGGGATCGTGGCCCGCTCCAAGCCGGCCCGCAACTGAGACGTTCCTTACAGTACCCGCCGCGTGAACGTTTTTCCGCCTGCCGCGTCTATTGGGTAGAAGCCATGGGTACGCTGGTGAATTTCCCCAAACTCGCGGAACTCCGATCCCGCACGGACCGCGATCTGTTGCGGATTCTCAACGCCGATTTGGAGCGGAGCCTGGCCTTGGCCAACGTGGCCTCCGGCAGGCATTCGGTGTTCCGCCGCCAGGCCGAAGCGACGTACACCCGCGCCAAGGCGCTGGTCCCGGAACTCTCCGGACTGAGCGCGAGCGAACAGGCGGAGATCGAATCGAAACTCAAGGAACTGGGCATGGCGCTGGACCTGGTTTCCGGCACCATGGACCTGGAGACCGCGCACGCCGGCGTGTGAACCGGCCACCCGGGAACATCCCCTCGCCATTCTGGTAATTTGGAATCGGTACTCGGGAATTCACATGCCTACCAGACGTCATTTTCTACAAGCATCCACTTTCGCGGGACTGGGCGCCTCCGGCCTGGCCGCTCAGAGCAAGGAGGAGAAAAAGATCTCCCCCAACGACCGCGTCCGCGTGGCGCTGATCGGCGCGGGAGGCATGGGCACCGGCGACGCCGAGTCCTCGCAGCGCGTGCCCGGCGTCGAACTGGTGGCCGTCTCCGACATTTACCAGGGCCGCCTTACGCGCGCGCGGGAGCGCTGGGGCGAGCACCTTTTCATCACGCGCGATTACCGCGAAGTGCTGGCTAGGCCCGATATCGACGCGGTGCTGATCGCCACGCCCGACCACTGGCACTCGAAAATCTCCATCGACGCCATGAACGCCGGGAAGGACGTGTACTGCGAGAAGCCCATGGTGCAGCGCGTGGACGACGGGCGCGGCGTGGTGGAAGCGCAACGCAAGACGGGGCGCATCATGCAGGTGGGCAGCCAGCGTGTGAGCTCCATCGTTTATAAGAAGGCGCAGGAGCTCATGAGGGCCGGCGCCATCGGCGAGTTGAACATGGTGGAGGCGTGGTGGGACCGGAACGACGCCATCGGCGCTTGGCAGTATTCCATTCCGCCCGATGCCACGCCGGAGAACATCGATTGGGACCGCTTTCTGGGCCGCGCTCCGAAGGCGCCCTTCGAGCCGGTGCGGCTTTTCCGCTGGCGGAACTATCGCGATTACGGAACCGGCGTGGCCGGCGATCTTTTCGTGCACCTGTTCAGCGGCATGCATTTCGTGACGGGCGCTATCGGCCCCACGCGGGTGTTTGCCACCGGCGGGCTGCGTTTCTGGAAGGACGGCCGCGACGTGCCGGACGTCTTCCTGGGTCTTTACGATTACCCGGCCACGGACCGCCACCCGGCCTTCAACCTGGCCCTGCGCGTGAATTTCGTGTGCGGCGCGGGGGAGACCTCCGGCTTCCGCTTCGTCGGTTCCGAGGGCATCCTGACCATCGGCGGGGGCGTCTCGGTGGCCCGCACGCCGCGCGAGACCGAGCCCGGCTACACCATCGACACCTTCCCGAAGGCCGTGCAGGAAGAGTTTCTGCGCGACTACCGGAAGAAGTACCCGCCGCGGACTCCGACGGCCGACAGCATGCGGGCGTCGAAGGAAGACAAGTACGTGGCGCCGCGCGGCTACAGCGATCATCTGGATCACCACCGCAACTTCATCGCCGCGGTGCGCAGCCGCAAGCCGGTGGTGGAAGATCCCGTATTCGGATTCCGCGCGGCGGGTCCGGCGCTGCTGTCGAACGTGAGTTACTTCGAACAGCGCATTTGCGCCTGGGACCCGGAAACGATGACCCTGGCGTCGTAGAGCGGCATGGGCACGAGTGCGCCCGGTGCTATCGTAGTCGGTGGCGGCTTATGTCCCTTCGAACTTCTATTGCTACTAACACGCTGCGCATCCTTTACGCGGCCGGCGCTCTGTGTTGCGCCGCATCCGCGTACGGACAGGCGGTGATCACCACGGCGGCCGGCGGCGGCTTCGTCAACAACGCGCCGGCGCTGAAGAGCCACCTGGGAAATCCCCAGGGCGTGGCCGTGGATTCTTCCGGCAACGTGTACATCGCCGATAGCGGGCGCATTCTGCAGTTGAACCACTCCACCGGCAATCTTGCGGCCGTGGCGGGTGGCGGGCCGGGCGTGTTCAACAAGAGCGACGGGCCGGCGCTCTCGGTCAGCCTGGTTCCGGCAGCGCTGGCGGTCGACGCCAACGGCAACGTGCTGTTCCTGGACAGCGCCATGCTGCGCCGGCTGAACCTGGCGCAGGCCACGGTGACGACACTGGCGGGCAAAGCCGGAAGCAACGGCGATAGCGGAGACGGCGGACCGGCGTCCGGTGCGCTGCTCAACGCGCCGCAGCAGTTCTGCCTGGATGCCTTCGGCAACATCTATATCGTGGAGCTGGCGGGATACGTGCGCCGCATCGACGCCCGGACCAACGTGATCACCACCATCGCGGGCACGGGCGCTCCGGTGTTCGGCGGCGATGGCGGCGCGGCCACGGCGGCTTCGCTGGTCAGCCCGAAAGGCATTGCCGCGGATGCGGCGGGCAACCTGTATATCTCCGATGCCGGCGATCTGCGCATCCGCAAAATCGCGGCCGCCACGCAAATCATCACCACCATCGCCGGCAGCGGCCACGGACCTTCCAGCGGCGATGGCGGCAGCGCCCTGAGTGCATCGTTCAGCGCATTGGGGGCGCTGGCGATGGATGGCCAGGGAAACCTGTTCATCGTGGATGGCGACCGTATCCGGCGCATTACGGCGGCCGGCGCCATCTCCACGGCCGCGGGCAACGGGTTGTCGGGATTCGCGGGCGATGGCGGCTCCGCCGCGCTGGCGGAGGTCAACCTGCCCGCCGGCCTGGCGGTCGACGGCGCGGGCGATCTCTTCATCGCCGACACCGGAAACCAGCGCATCCGCATGGTGGCATCCGGCGCCATCACCAGCATCGCCGGCACGACCCAGAATGGCGACGGCGGCCTGGCCCCCGGCGGCGTCCTGAACAATCCCATGGGAATCGCCGTGAACGCGGCGGGCGACCTGTTCATCTCGAGCGGCGCCGTGGTCCGCAAGGTCACCCAGTCCACCGGGGTCATTTCCACGTTCGCGGGCGGCGGCACGAGCACGCAAGACGGCGTCCCGGCGCTGCAGGCGCAACTCAATCCCATCGGCCTGGCAGCCGATTCGGCCGGCAATCTCCTGATCGGCGAACCCGGCCTGATCCGGCGCGTGGATGCGGCCGGAACCATCACCACCATTGCGGGGACCGGCGCCCAGGGCTATTCCGGGGACGGCGGACCCGCGGCGCAGGCCCAGGTCGGTTACGTGACCGCCATGGCGTTCGATGCCTCGGGCAATCTGCTGTTCGCCGACGCCGGCAACAAGCGCGTGCGCCGCATCGACGGCGCCGGCAAAATTACCACGGTCGCCGGCAACGGGCAGGCCTTCGGGTCCGGAAGCACGGGGAACGCCGCGCAATTCGGCATTGGCGACATTACCGGGCTGGCCGCCGACGCCGCGGGCAACATCTATATTGGCGGCGTGAACACTTACTATGTGCTCAAGATATCGCCGGCGGGCGCGGTCTCGATCGCGGGCGGCGTGGGCGGCTGCGCATACATCGGGGACGGCGGACCGGCCACCATGGCCGGCATCTGCCAGCCCTCCAGCTTCGCCGTGGATGCGGCGGGCGACATCTTCGTGGGCGATTCGACCTGTTATTGCGTGCGCCGCATCGCCGCGGGCACGGGCATTATTCAGACCGTCGCAGGCAACGGATCGCCGGGCTATAGCGGCGACGGCGGGCCGGCCGCCGCGGCCGAGTTGCGCTCGGTCACGTCCATCGCCGTCTCGGGCGGCACGCTGTACATCGCCGACGGCAAGGCCGCGGTGATCCGCGCGGTGACTCCGGATACGCCCCCGTCGCTGCCCGGAATCCCCACCTTCTCCGCCCTGGTGAGTTCCGCCAGTTTTCAAACGGGCGGCATCGCCCCGGGCGAGCTGGTCTCTTTCTTTGGACACTACCTGGGTCCGGCCACGCCGGGCAACCTGACCATCGGCGCCGATGGCAAGGTCGCCAACCAGATTCCCAATGTGGATGTGCAGGTATTCTTCGACGACGTTCCGGCGCCCCTGGTCTACGCGGCCGCGGGCCAGATCAACGTGGTGGCGCCGTACGCGGTGGCCAACGGCCTGCACTCCGTGCGTGTGCAGGCGCCCGGCGGTTCGGTGACCAGCACCGATGTCACCTCCATCGGCAGCGCGCCGGCGATCTTTCCCAACGCCATCGTGAACCAGGATGGCACGATCAACGGCCCCGCCCATCCGGCGAAGGCCGGAACGTACGTGGTGATGTACGGAACCGGTTTGGGGCAGACCACGCCGCCGGGCGTGGATGGCTCGGTCACGCCGCTCACCAACTACCCCAAGCAGGTCTATTCGATCCAGCTTTCGCTCAGCCAGAACCCGCTGTTTACGGCTCCGGCGCCGATGACCCTGCTGTACGGCGGACCGGCTCCCGGGCTGGTCGCCGGCGTCTCCCAGATCAACGCGGTGGTGCCCGCGGGCGCGGCCTCCGGCGAGAATTTCGTGGCCATTTCGGCGGGACCGGGCGCCAGCGCGGTGATCCCGCTCTACGTGCAGTAGCGCCAGTAGCGTCGGGGGCCGCTTGGCGAGCCGCCTGTGATGCGGTAAGATCTTTCCAAGGCCATTCCCGCAGCACTATGGACACCACCTACTCGAAAGCAGTGGCGCTGGCAGTGCCCGTTTTTCTCTTCCTGATCGCCGTCGAATTCATTGCCGACCGCCTGCGGCGCACCCAATACTACCACCTCGCCGACGCCATCAACAGCCTGAGCTGCGGGGTGGTCTCCACGGGTGTGCGCGTATTTTTCGGCTTTCTGGGTATCTTCTTTTATGAGCGCGTGCTGGTCGATTGGGCTCCGTTGCACCTGCCGGCCAAACACTGGGGCACTTGGGTGTTCGCCTTCGTGCTTTACGACCTGTGCTACTACTGGAACCACCGCTGGGGACACACCGTCGGCCTGTTCTGGGCCTCCCACGTGGTGCATCACCAGAGCGAGGAGTTCAACCTCACCACGGCCTTGCGCCAGCCCGGCACGGGCGCCTTTCTGGGCTGGATTTTCTATCTGCCCATGGCCCTGTGCGGCGTCCCGGTCGGGGTGATGCTGCTGGTGGGCGTCATCCAGCTCTTCTACCAGTTCTGGCCGCATACCCGGCTGATCGGACGCCTGGGTTTTCTGGACCGCTGGATGCAGACTCCCTCGAACCACCGCGTGCATCACGCGCAGAACGACATCTATCTCGATAAGAACTACGTGGGCGTCTTCCTGATCTGGGACCATCTCTTCGGCAGCTTCCAGGAAGAGCTGGACCGGGAGCCGTGCATCTACGGCATCCGCGGGCAACTCAACAGTTGGAACCCGGTGTGGGCAAACCTGCATTACTACGTGGCCATGGCCAAGGACTCCTGGCACGCCGCCGACTGGAAAGACAAGGTGCGGGTGTGGTTCGCGCCGCCCGGCTGGCGTCCGGCGGATGTGGCGGCGCGCTTCCCCAAGCGCCCTTACGATCCGCGCGTGGACTTCGTGAAATACGATCCGCCGCGCAACATCCCGCTCAGCGCCTACGGCCTGGCGCAGTTTGCCGTGCTGATCGCCGCCAACAGCCATTTCCTGGCGGTGCTGCCGAAGCAGCCTGCGGCACTGAACGTCGCCTATTTCCTTTTCATTCTGGGCACGCTGGTGTGCCTCGGCGGCGTGCTGGAGAACCGGCGCGAGTTCCTGGTGGTGGAAGGCGCGCGCCTTACGGCGACGGCGCTCGCGGTGCTGGCCACCGGGGCGTGGTTCGGCGGCGTGCGCGATGCGCGCGTGGTGCTGGCCGTGGTGGCGTTCCAGTGCGTCTCGCTGGCGTGGCTCTGGCTGGCCGCGCGCGCCCGCCCCAAGCCGCAAACCGCCGCCGCCGCGGCCTGAACCGTTATGACCGCCACCTACGCCCAAGCCGTCGAGTTCGCCATCCCGGTCTTCCTGGCCCTGATCGCCGTGGAATTGGCCGTGGACCGCGCGCGAGGCACGCGCTATTACGCGCTCGCCGACACCATCAACAGCCTGAGCTGCGGCATCGTCAGCACCGGCATGCGCGTGTTCTTCGGCTTCCTCGCGCTGTTCGTCTACGAATGGATCTACGGGCACGCCGCGCCCCTGCACCTGGCCACCAATCGCTGGGGCGCGTGGATCTTCGCCTTCGTCCTGTACGATCTGTGCTACTACTGGCATCACCGATTCGGACACACGGTGAACCTGTTCTGGGCCGCGCACGTGGTGCATCACCAGAGCGAGGAATTCAACCTGACCACGGCCCTGCGGCAGTCGGGCACGGACTCGTTCTTCGGCTGGCTGTTCTATACGCCCCTGGCGCTCTGCGGCGTGCCGCTGGCCATGTTCCTGGTGGTGGCCGTGGCCCAGCTCTTCTACCAGTTCTGGCCGCACACGCGCCACATCCGGCGGCTGGGCGCGCTGGACCGCTGGATCCAGACGCCCTCCAACCATCGCGTACACCACGCGCAGAACGATCTCTACCTGGACAAGAACTACGTGGGCGTATTCCTGGTGTGGGACCGCCTGTTCGGCAGCTTCCAGGAAGAGCTGGACCAGGAGCCGTGCATCTTCGGCATTCGCGGACAACTGAAAAGCTGGAACCCGGTGTGGGCCAACCTGCATTACTACTGGGCCATGGCCAAGGACGCCTGGCACGCTCGGTCGTGGGGCGACAAGGTGCGGGTGTGGTTCATGAATCCGGGCTGGCGGCCGGCGGACGTGGCCGCGCGCTTTCCCAAGCCGCCGTACGATCCACGCGTGGATTTCGCCAAGTTCGATCCGCCGCGCCATGCGTGGCTGAGCGCCTACGGACTGGCGCAGTTCATAGCGCTGGCAGCGGCCAACAGCCATTTCCTGACGCTGCTGCCGCGGCAGGCACCCGTATATAACATCGCGTATTTCGTCTTCATCGCGGCCAGCCTGGTGTGCCTGGGCGGGGTGCTGGAGAACCGCCGCGCGTTTCTCTACGCGGAGGCGGCGCGCCTGATCCTGACGGCGCTGGCGGTGACGGCAGCCGGGGGATGGTTCGGCGGCCTGCACGGCTGGCGTGTGGCAGCCGCGGTGGGGCTGTTCCAGGGCCTCTCGCTGGTGTGGCTGTGGCGGGCTTCACGCCCGCGCGCCAAGGCGCCCCATGCCACGGCCGCCGCCGGCCGCTCCCTTACTTCTCCGCTTCCATCGTGAAGTTGGCCGGCACCTGGAACAGCGACGGGTCCGGCTCGCCGCGCCGCACGTTGGTCAGCTTCTCCACGCTATCGCCCATCATCGGATCGGTGTGCCTGGCCAGGATGGTGACGTGCAGCTCCGGCGACTCCCAGCGCTCGCTCACCATCTGCAGCGGCCGGTCGTTTCCGATCTGGCCCGGCGGGATCACCACGGTGTTGCGGGTGCCTTCCACTTCCACGCCTTCCATCTCCTGTTTGCCCAACGCCTCGGGCTTGCCCGGCGACCCGCCGCGCATGGGGCCGCCGATCATGAGCATGGGTCCGCCCTCCGAAGTCATCGCGCCGCTCGCGAACCACACCGGGCCCGCCTGCCCCGCCATGGCATCAGCCTTCACCTTGGCCGTCTGCGCATCCAACTGCGCCTTCTCGTAAGCGATGTGGCGCGGAAGCCCCATCTTCCTGGCCGTCTGCCGCTTGGTGTCGAGAATGTAACTGGTGTTCGCCACGGGGTCGGAAATCCAGACCTGGCTGCCGCTCTCGCGGCGGATGCGGCCCTCGCCGTCGCGATAAATGGTGTAGGACTCCTGCCGGCTGATGTGCGTACCGTCGCCGAGCGTTTGGGTCATCTCGCTGGACCCGTCCGCCGTGTAGGGCGCGCCTTTCACCACCGGTCCCGCCAAGGCAATTTTGGCGCCCGCTACGGGGCGGCTGGCGAAGAACACGTCCTGCTGCGCCAGGGCGGCGCCGCAGCCGATCGCCGCGATCCCCAACAACACACCGATCTGTTTCATCGTTCGCTCCTTTTCCTTATTCTACAAACCGGATGGCGCGCGCCCGTCCGTCTTCGCCGATGATCAAATCGGCGGCAATCTGCCGCACCCCGCCGTCCGGCGACAGGTTGGCGGCCGTCAAAGTCACTCGGACGACCATGCCCACCTGCATCGGGCCGGCATCGGCGAAAGGCACGAAATCATTCTGGCTGGGGCGCGGAGTCCGGCGCCGGAATGCCCTGACTGCTCTGCTTGGCGTCGCGGCGCGGGCCACGACGGGTTGCGGCGCCACCGCGGGCGCGGCGGCCGGGCTCTTGACCACTGCCACACGGGTCCGCTGCGGTTGCCGGGCGGTAAAGAACAGGGCCATGGCGGCGGTCATGGCGGCGGCCGCGGCCAACGCCAGCCAACGGCGGCGGGACTTGGCGGCAGGGATGGCCGCCAGATCCTCCGGCGCCGCCAAATCGAGCAGCGACGCCACGCCGCGCACCCCGGCCTCCATCCGTTCCCGCCGCCCGCGGCAGGCCGCGCACGCTTCCAGGTGGGCGCGCGCGTGGAGCGCCCGCGCTTCCGGCAACTCGCCATCCAGCCACGTCCGCAAAGTCCCGTCGTTCAGGCAATTGCTCATGGTTCGCCCCCATACATTGAGCGATAACGCTTCTCGAAATCCGCCGTGGCGCGGGCCAGCAGGGCGCCCACCGACGCCGGTTTGATGCCCAGCGCGTCCGCCAGTTCGGCATAAGACAACCCCGCGTGGCGCAGCAGCAGGAGCCGCGCCGGAACGGGTTTCAAGGCCGCCAGCACGGCGCGCACGCGCTTGCGGCGCTCGGCGCGCAACACCTGCGCCAGGGGATCGGCGGGATCGCCATTGCGGGCGGCCTCCGCGCCGGCGGCCTGCTCGTGGCGCACGCGGCGAGCGTCCCGGCGCAGGGCATCCAGGCCCAGGTTGACGGCGGTGCGATAGAGCCAGCCCTCCAGGTTGCATCCCGTACGAAACAGGGCCGGCCGCGACGACAACCGGCACAAGGCTTCGCAGGCCAACTCTTCGGCCCGGCCGCGGTCGCCGGTGATACGCGCCAGCATGGCGGCCAGCCGCGGGTAGTGGACGCGAAAGACTTCTTCGAGACCCGCCGGTCCCGGCGGCAGGCTCAACGGGATCTCTTCGCTCGCATCCACAATAATACAAACGACGGCCGCGCCCGAAAAATGACAGGCCGCCGGCCTCCCTGCCATAATATTCCTCATGTCCTCCGATTCCAAGCGCGATCTGCTCCGCCACACCGTGGCCACCCTGGCTTATCGAGGGGGCAAAGCCGTCCGTGGCGCTCCCGCGGAATTTGGCGCATTCCGGGCCGCGGACACCACGCGCACCCCGGCCGCCATTCTAGCTCACATAGGCGACCTGCTGGACTGGTCGCTGGCTATCGCCCAGGGAAAGGAGACGTGGCACAACTCCGCGCCTCTGCCCTGGGAGCAGGAGGTGGAGCGCTTCTTCGCGGCGCTCGAGCGGATGGACGCCTTGCTGGCCTCGGACGCGCCGCTGGCGGAGTCGGCCGAAAAACTGTTCCAGGGCCCCATCGCGGACGCGCTCACGCACGTCGGGCAGATCGCCATGCTGCGCCGCATGGCGGGGGTTCCGCAGCGCGGCGAGAACTATCACCGCGCCGCCATCGCCGCCGGGCGCGTAGGCCCCGAGCAGGTCCCGCCGCGCCGCGAGTTCGACTGACTTGTTAGCAGGCCGGGCTACTTAGTTGCGTGGATCAAAATGATCCGTGCCTTGATCGTGCACGGCGGTGTGCAGAACGTCAGTCACCCCGCCGAGCAGGGCGGCCGGAAGGAATGGCTTTTGGATGAAGTGCCAGCCGTGATTCAGAACCAGCATCGCGCCATTGGCGTATCCGGACATCAGCATCACCCGCATTTCTGGCCGCCGTTGCTTCAACGTTTTGGCTAAGTCCGGCCCGCACATGTCCGGCATCATGATATCCGAAAGCAGCAGATGGATGGTTCGTGAGAACCCGGTTTCGATGCCTATGGCTTGCGCGGCGGAATTGGCTGCCAGCACTTCAAAGCCGGCCTCCTCGAGAATGATCTGAACCAGCCGGAGAATGTCCGCGTCGTCTTCGACAACGAGAACGGTCCCCGTGATCTCTCGGTTGAGCGGCAGGTTCATGAACGACATTTCGTTGCACGAATCGGGCCAAACCGAATCAAGTGAGGCATTGGTATTTTTTCATCCCAAATCACGCGCCTGGGGCGGCCCCATCGGCGGCGACCGGCAACGTTAGCGTGGCTGGTGCATGTTTTGCACTTAGACTCGGAGAAAGGATTCGGGGCGCCCGATGGGTGGGCGTGTGTTTCCAAATGGAAACCTAGGGTATTCCGTTTGGGCCACGTCGTGCTTAAGAGGGACCCGGAGGCAATACCGATGAAGAAGTGTTTCTTAAAGAAGAGCATGTTGTTGTTGGGTTTCCCGGTGCTCTCGCTGGGGATCGCGAGCGCCTCGCTCATTCCGTGCCTGGTTGACAACGGCGGCATCGACCAACCGGTCGGGGCGAACACCGTGGTGATCTGCGGCAGCATGACGTTTGACAATTTCCAGGTCCCGAATGCGACCGGCGGCGCCGCCGGTATCGTCGACCTTCTTGCCGGATCGAATTACGATTCGGTGACGGGCGTGGCCTACCTGAATTTCAATCCCAACCTGTCGGGGTCGAACCAGGACGAGCAGTTTCTCTTTCAAGTGTGGGGCGGCCTCAGCCAGATCGAGATGTCGATGGGCGGCAACAATGCGACGGTGACGGAGCGTGCCTGCGCCAATCCCATCTCTATTACGGGCCCGCTGGCCGTCTTATGCACCGATCCCACGGGGACTACCTATCAAAATCCGCTGGGCCAACTTACGATATCCTCGGGCGCGCCCGTCCAGCCGGTGATGTCAACGCCCTTCAGCAGCACTTCTCCGGTCTACATTTTCAAGGACATAGAGACGGGCGCGAACGGGCAGTTGAGCGAGTTCACCCAGACCTTCATACCGGGCGGATCATCCGTTCCGGAGCCGCTTAGCACGCTGTTGCTGGGGTCCGGTCTGTTGGGACTGGGGCTGCTGCGCCGCAGAGCACGCAAGAGCTAGCTGCAAGTCCGGGCCGCGCGCGGCGAAGCGTAAGGCGAACCGTGGCGGCCTCCATGAACTAAGACAGCGGCCCGGGAATGAAGTCATGCCCTGAGTCCGCCGGGCGCGCCAGCAGTGGCCGCGCGCCCGGCAGGCGCGGGTACGTGCGCCCCCAGGGCCGCCGCCGGGCGGGGGACGGCGGAGCGCATCGCCGTACGGCTTGAGAGTGATTATGCCTTGCCTTCTCCTATTCGTTGTGCTATTGTTTCCACGAGTTGTCCTCGTGTTGATGTGGTTCTTCTCGACCTACCTGCAGCGCGCATTCCACGGCGGCATGTTGCTGCCTATAGCCGGCTTCATTTTCCTGCCGCTCACCACGCTGGTGTATGCATGGGAGCTTAACAGCCGCTTGCCGATGGCGGGCGTCAACTTATTGTGGCTGCTGATCGCGGTGATCATCGACTTGGGAGGACTGGGAGGCGGGGCGCATCGCCAATCGCGGCGCTGACACATGGGAGTGATCGGTCTACTTATTTCAGCGAGAGGAGGCACACGGGTATGAAAACGCACAGTGCAGGGTTAGTAGTCGTCTTAATCTCGGGACTTAGCGCTTATGCCGGTACGATCAGCATCGATCTTGGATCAGCGGCGTCTTTTGCCGTCCTTGGGGGATCGACTGTGACCAACACCGGCACGAGCAACGTCTATGGAGATCTGGGAGTCTCGCCGGGGAGCGCAGTCACCGGCTTTCCACCGGGGATCGTGAACCCACCGGGAACGATCTACGCGGCGGACGCCACCGCGGCACAGGCTCAAAGCGATCTGGCCGGCGCGTACCTTTCGGCCATGGGAGGCGCGTGCGGGGTCAACTTGAGCGGCCAGGATTTAGGCGGGCTTACCCTGACGCCGGGAGTTTATTGCTTCGCGTCGTCGGCACAGTTGACCGGATCGCTGACTCTCAACGCGGAGGGCGACCCGAATGCGGTCTTTGTTTTCCAAATCGGGAGCACGCTGACGACCGCCAGCAGCTCGATAGTCGACTTTATCAATACCACGGGCGGCCAACCCGACGCTAACGTTTATTGGCAGGTGGGTAGCTCCGCGACTCTCGGCACCACCACTCAGTTCGCCGGAAATATACTGGCGCTCACCAGCATCACGCTGGATCACGGCGCTGGGATTACGTGCGGCAGGGCCCTGGCCCAAAACGGCGCGGTGACGATGGACACGAATAACGTGTCCATTTATGGCTGCGAAACGGGCGGCGGCGGTGGCGGTGGAGTTCCCGAGCCGGGGACCCTTACGCTGCTGGGGATGGGCCTGGCAATGATTCTTCGCCTCCGCAGCCGGCTTTCCTAAGCGCGGCCGACGCTGGCGGCGGGGGTAAGGCGCCCGCGGATCTGGTTCATCACGTCGGACGCCAGGAAGGGTTTGCGCAGGACGGGGAAGTTATGCTCCTCGCACAGGGCTTCTTCCTCGGGCGGCAGAATGGCGCCGGTCATGACGATGACCAGCATGCGGGGGAGGGTCCGCAGGAACTCTACGCCCAGTTCCACGCCGTTGCCGTCAGGCAGCATGAAATCCAGCAGGGCGGCATTGGGCTTCTCCGCGGCCATTAGTATTTTGGCTTCGGCGGCGGATTCGGCGGTGAGCAGTTTCCAGCCGGCGTCGGCCATCAGGCGTTCCAGGAAACGGAGCAGGTCGCGGTTGTCGTCCACCAGCAGGACGGTGGGATGGGAGGGGGCCAGGGCTTCATCGCCTTCGGCCGAACGGATGCGGAAGCCCTGTCCGCCGGGGGCCACCTCGACAAGCACGCGGGCGGCGGGGTTGATCTGGCCGGTGGCGACCAGGGTAGCCAGGGGCTGGGTGAGATAGCGGTGGATGGTGCGGTTCAGCTCGCGGGCGCCGTATTCGGAACTGGTCCCCTTTTCGAGCAGGAAGCGGCGGGCTTCAAAAGGCACTTCCAGGGTGAAGGAGCGGGCGCCCAGCCGGGTATTGACGTGGTTCTGCAAATCGGCGATCTGCTGGTCGAGGATGGTGGAGAGCGACTCCGCCGTGAGCGGCTGATAGGTGATGATGCCGTCGATGCGGTTGACGAACTCGGGCGAAAACCGCTTGCGCACGGCCACCAGGGCGATATTGCGGAGCTTGCCGGTGAGATCGGGGCGCTCGGCGGGCCGCACGGACTGGAATCCGAAATCCGGATTGATCTCGCGCATCATCTCGCGCGCGCCGAGGTTGGAAGTGAGAAAGACCAGGCTCTTTTCGAAATTGACGATGGTGTTGTCGCCCAGGCGCAGAATACCCTTATCCAGCACGCCCAGGAGCAGGCGGGTCATGGAGGGGGCGGCCTTTTCGATTTCGTCGAAGAGGACCAGGGACAGGTTGCACTTCTCGCTGGTGACGCCATTGAGCTTCTGCTGGGTGAGCACGGGCTGGGTTTCGCGATGGCCGAGGTAGCCGGGGGGCGCGCCGATCAACTTGGCGACCTCGTGCTCCATCTGGAACTCGCCGCAGTCGATTTTGAGGACGTGCTTTTCGGAGCCGTGCAGGACGTCGGCCAGGGCTTCCACGGTCTTGGTTTTGCCGGTGCCGGTGGGACCCAGCAACAGGAAAACGCCGACGGGACGGCCCTCGGGGGCCAAGCCGGCCTGATACATCTGGATATAGGGTACGATCACGCGGGTCGCGGCTGGTTGGCCCACGACCTTTTGGGATAAAACCGCGATCAAGTCCTCCGCGGGATCGGCCGACGGCTTCCGCGAACGGCCGGATGACTGGGTACCTTTGCCACGTTCCACTGTGCCCTCCGCCTTAATTATAGGGTGGCGACGGCTCTTTCCGCGCCGCGGAGGGGGTTCCTCGGTACTGAATTGATCGGCCATTTGAATGCCTTAATCGCCCTGTTATCAACCAATTACGGTCATCGGAGGAGAGCCGCGCACATTCCGTTCGCACGGCTGTGACTGGTTTTCCATACGGCAACCCCGAAGAATTCAGACCCTATCGACTTTTTATCACGAAAAGACAGTTCTGTATGTAATGTAACGCACTGAAGGGGCGGACGCCCGCGGCGGTGGCGATGGGGGAACTACCTGTGGCGAAAGGTGATACGGCCCTTAGTGAGGTCGTAGGGGGAGAGTTCGAGGGTGACCTTGTCGCCCGCAAGCACTCGAATGCGGTTGCGGCGCAGGCGTCCGGCCAGATGGGCGAGCACGACGCGGTCGTGGTCGATCTGGACGCTGAACTTGCCGCTTGGGAACTTTTCCAGGATGGTGCCGGTGACTTCGATGTTGTCTTCTTTGCTCATAAACCTCCCGGTCGGATGGGCCGGCGGGGCCGCGGCTACGGGGGGCGGCCCCGCCGGCATCAGCCTAGGCCGCGGTGACGTTGGCCGCCTGCAGCCCCTTCGGACCGCGCGTTACTTCAAACTCCACACTGGCGCCTTCATCCAGGCTGCGGTAGCCTTCCGTCTGGATGGCGGAGAAATGCACGAAAACGTCTTCGCCATTCTCCCTCTGGATAAAGCCATATCCCTTGGCTGCATTGAACCACTTCACTGTACCTTTTTCTTTCATCGCTGTTTCCTCTTCTAATAGTGCAAAATGATCTTCCGCGGCGCAGCGAGCCAAAAAAGCAAAAGGGGGCATGCGGCCAACTCACGCAGCCCCCTTCGAACCTGAATCGACGCGAATACGAAAGTCAAAATGCCATTCTAGTATAGCGCACAACGGGGAAGCCTGGCGGGAAAGAATTGTCTAATACAAGATGATCCTGAAAGCCGGATCGGTTTCCAATACAAGATGATCCTGAAAACGGGCGGGATACTGCGGATGAATGATCATCCGGATGGAGAACGGCGAACGATTGAGCCTGACGCAGATGCGGGCGCTAGTGGAGACGAGCCAGGAGGTGCGGTTCGTCGGAGAGGGGCGGGAGCAGATCTATGCGTGGGTGGAACAGGTGCTGGTACAGCAGGAGTACCACAGGCTGGGGAAGAAGGACCGGGGAGTGGTGCGGGCGTGCTTGGCGCGCATGACTGGGAAGTCCATGCCGCAGATCACGCGGCTGATCCGGCAACAGCGGAAGACGGGGCAGGTGCGGGCGACAGGGTATCGGCGGCGGCGATTTCCCAAGGTATACACGGATGCGGATGTGGCGTTGCTAGCCAGGGTGGATCGGGCGCATGAGGGGCTGAGCGGTCCGGCCACACGGCGGATTCTGGAGCGGGAATACAGGGAGTATGGACACCGGGAGTACACGCGGTTGGCGCAGATTTCGGTGGCGCATGTGTACAATCTGCGAAAGAGACCGAATTATTGGAAACAAGCGGGGCGTTACGAGAGCACGCGGCCGACAGCGATTTCGATTGGGGAGCGGCGGCGTCCGGACCCGCAGGGCCGCCCCGGGTACCTGCGGGTGGACACAGTCCATCAGGGAGATTGGGACGGGGAAAAAGGGGTGTATCACATCAACTCGGTGGATGCGGTGACGCAATGGGAGGTGGTGGGCTGCATCCCCAGAATCAGTGAACAGCATCTGCAACCTCTGTTCGAGGCGATGTTGGCACAGTTTCCCTTTCCCATATTGGGTGTGCACTTTGACAACGGATCGGAGTTCATCAATCATATGATGGCCACGTTCCTCGAAAAACTGGAGGCGGAATTCACCAAATCGCGGGCTTGCCATTCCACCGACAACGCCTTGATCGAGGGCAAGAACGGGGCTATCGTGCGCAAGCACATGGGGTACGGCCACATCGCCGGCGGGCATGCAGCCCGTGTTCAAGAGTTCTACCTCCGATTTCTGAACCCGTACCTAAACTATCACCGGCCTTGCGGGTTCCCCAGCGTCACCCTGGACGAGAAGGGAAAACGCCACCGCAGCTATCCGGCGGCGGACTATGCTACGCCCTACGAGAAGTTGCGGTCGCTGCGGGAAAGCGGCGCGATCCTCAAGCCGGGATGGAGTTGGGAGGGGTTGCAGCAAATCGCAAACGCTGCCAGCGACACCGAATTTGCCGAGCGCATGCGACGCGCCAAGTCCGAACTGCTGCGCCAGTGCAAGCTGGAATCACCGATACCACCCCGGTGGGGATGAGCTATGCTCGCTACCGCGGCGCTGGACCGCCGTGCCAGGCTGGGTCGATAAGGAAGTGGCATGATTTTTTAAACTGGGGCCAACTCCGGGCGCCTGGGCATTGGATCTGCCCTGACGGTGCCAGGACACCTGGATGGTTGGTTTGGTTTTGGTTGGTTTGGTTGGTTTGGTTGGTTGGTTTGGTTTTGGTTTGGTTTTGGTCAATGTGCGAAATTGCCGTCCTTCCCGGCGGCAGAAAGGCAGCCGCAGATCCGCCCGGTTTCAGGATCATTATTCGATTAGAAAATGCTGGAAAAGGCGAGAGTGTGCGCGACGGTGGAGGCAGGGCTCCGGGGGTCCGGCGGGCGGCGCTTGGGCGCCGGAGAAATTGGAGAAACGATCCCAACGAATCCTTATAAGATATTGAATAATAGGCGTTTGATTGAAACACGGGAGGCGGTTGAGGGGGGCGGCCTTGTGCGAAATTGTGCACCCGGAAGAATTTTTTGCACAATTGCCCGACGGCGGGGACGAAGCCAACCACCCCCATTTGCGCCAAGGTATCCCCCCAAAAGTTTGGGTTCCTACGGCAGTTTCGGGCGCGGCATTGGCGGGGAAGCTGGACGGCGAGTGTGGGAGGGGCCGCGGACATCCGAGACCAAGCTAGCATACGGGGAATCGAGTTCCGTGGCCGGGAGACTTGGTCAGGTTGATTTATCAGGGGTTACGGATTTTTGTGGGCTGGTGACCGGAATTGACATATCCTGGCCGCAGCGGCCTTTCTGGCGGCGGAGCCCGCTGAAAGCGGGCTCGCGGGCTGAATAGCCCGCCCCACACCCTGCAAAACGAATCCCGGCTCAGCAGGGTTCCATGAGGCCGGCGGAGGCGCCGACCCACTGCAGGTCCTTGTTGTGATCGACGCCCATCATGGCGCCGCGGCCCATGCGGACCAGGAGGGAGACGGGCAGCAGGTCGTCGAGCCAGATGTACATGATACGGATCTCGGCCTGGGTCAGGCCGAAGGGGGTTTGGATGACCGGCTCGAAATGCAGGCGTTCCTGGAGGATGTAGTTGCGGCGCCGATCGGGCGGGATGGCGGCGATTTCGTCGTGGGTGGGGCCGATGCGCACGCCCAGGCCGGCGAAGGAGAAGAGCGGCTTCAGCACATAGTTGGCGGTGTCGCGGGGGATGTGCTGGAGCTGGTCGAGGAACCAGGTCTGGGGCACGCAGGGATGGCGCAAGTAGGGGATGGAGAACTTGCTGATGCGGAAATAGTCGTTGGGGTGTCCGGCCCATTCCACGTCCAGATCGTCGCGGAGATCGAACGCGGGGGCGATGCCGCGGCGCTGGAGCTCGTCGACGATGGCGCGGTTGTAGATGCGGTGGATGGGGACGCGGCGGCCGCCGTGCTCGTAAAACAGGCGGCGGCCCTCCTTGCGGATGGCGGTGATGCAGACGGCGCGCACGCCGAACAGGCGTTCGGTGAGCACGAAATCGGCGAGGGTCTTCTGACGGGCGGGGTCGATCTCCATGAGGACCACGTTTTCGGGATGGTGGCGGCCGAGGATGGCGCTGCCGAGCAGGGCGCGGTAGGCGTCCGGATCGAGGCCGGCGAGGAGGTAGCGCAAGGCGGGATCGAGGGCGTAGGCCTCCAGGTACACCTGGGAGAGCACGGGCTGATAGGCATACAGGG
>VFSW01002861.1_pt1 | contig 26024 bp, 22 predicted proteins | sample 5358111 | NCBI WGS metagenome assembly VFSW01 (sample SAMN11554181, study PRJNA540505) | mine drainage metagenome | isolation source: sediment from site ElyBrook_90M | place: USA: Ely Copper Mine, Vershire, VT | collected 2017 | reverse complement strand
GAATGACGTTTGACAGAGCAGTAGTTTTCCGCGATGCATCAGTTTTCTCCTGTTCCAGTTCCATATACGATGCGCGAGGCAGTCATTGCTGGTGATGGTTTCATGCAGCAGATGCGTGCCCGTGGATGGAGCGTTGCTGAGACGCGACCAATATACACCGATCTAGCGGTTATTCGGCAACCCTGGCTTATTTGCCCAAATGGTGCTCGTTATGGGGATCGCGCTTTGTATCGCCTGCTTGACCACACAACTTTTCGGAAAATGCTGCGTTTAGTCTTAAAACCTCAATCGTGGCGTCGAGAGCAGTTAGCTGCTGTTTGTTCCTCTCAAGCAGAGTGCGATATGTATCTGACCTTTCTGCAAGACCAGGAACTGATCAAGACAGATGGGAAGCTTTGGTATAGAGGAGACCGTCTCTTTCATGTCGTTGATATTGGACATACGCTCGAATTTTTTATCGCCGAGTGGTTTCGGCTTACTTGTAGTATAATGCACCTCATCCCTGTCCGTCATGGTGTAATTCTCTATGCTGGTTTTGACTCCGGTGATTTTGATGTTGTTGCCCTTCTCGACTCTTTTATTATCACCGTAGAGTGTAAATCCGCTGCAACTATTAGTGACGCAGAACTAACGCTTTTCATTCGCAGGGCCAGATTGTTATATCCCGCACCTGCTATTTTGCTATTGGATATCTCTCCCGCCGCTCTTGCTGGCAAAATTCCGCGCTTCAATGCTCTGCTGATACGTGAAAATAGAGAGCCATTTATGTCTGTTGAGCATACGAATGGATTGTGCTGGTCCGCTGAGCATCTGTATGTCACAAGTGTTGGGCAACTGCTTTCTACCACCCTGGCGACCATTCTCGACGTGCTTGAAGTGCAGTTCACAAATCTTTAAATTTATTACCTTAAAAATGCTTTTATTTGGGGTGATTTATATACTGTATATGGATGGTCAATTCTCGGCTAATATTTTGTAAGCCGAATAGCATATGTATACTTTATTGGAGGTATCGACTATGACCCAGTTGCAGCAAGAAGCTCTTATTTATAAAGAGAAGGCATTTTCCAGTGCGCAAAACCAATTCGAGAAAGATTTGAAGCAACGGCAGTCAGATGGTTGGAGATTAATAAGCGTCACTCCAACCAAGAAAGTTGGTTTTGGGCGTATTGTACAGCTAACTGCTATTTATGAGAAGCAGGCTAGTGAAAGTAATGCTAATAGTGTGATTCCAGTTAGCCAACCATTAGAAGAGGGGGCTAAAGGTATATCACCGATCCAAACTCTAAAAGAAACAGTAGAAGAAAATAATACAACCAAGACGGTAAGCACATGGGAAAAAATCAAAGAGTCTAATAGGGTTGCCAGGGAAAAAGAACGCGCATATCAGAGTACGCTTAATCCAGAGCAGCTTCGCAAGCGCAAACGAAGAAATGTATGGGTCGGTGTTGCCATCCTATTAGTTGTGCTTGCGGTGTGCTCAGGAATAACACATATGGTAATTAATGCGTCAAATAGTCAGACTGCGATTAATGGGGATTTATCATCTCAGCTAACTGACACTCCAATATCTACGACTGTTTCTGGCACTCCCATGTCTTTTGTGTCTTCTCCTACTGTTGTAAAGCCAACACCGACTCCTACCATCGCAAAACCAACACCAACGCCAACTCCGCAGTATGCCTCGTTTGGAGATGGAATATTTCAAGTTGGCACAGATATTCAGCCTGGAACATATCGTACACGTAACCCATCACCCGGCTGTTATTATGCCCGTTTAAGTGGTTTTGGAGGGTCTGTTGGTGATATTATTGCTAACGATAATACAGATTATCCTGCAATTGTCACTATTGAGCCTGGTGATAAAGGTTTTGAGTCGCAAAATTGTGATACCTGGACGAAAGACCTTTCTGCGATTACTACAGATAAGACGACATTTTCTGATGGCACGTATTTTGTTGGTACTGACATAGCCTCTGGTACGTATAAGAATACCGGAATGAGCGGCTGTTACTACGCAACCTTAAGTGGCTTTGGTGGTACTACGGATAATATTATCTCCAACAATAATACTGATAGTGCGGCAATTGTCACTATTGACTCATCTGCTAAGGGCTTTGAGTCTAAAAACTGCGGCACCTGGACAAAAATAGGATGAGATACAACTTCATTAGTCTGATATATGTGTCTGCGCCATTGCTTTCTCCTTGACCTGATAATCGTGCCGATTACTGATTGCGGTCTGGTTTTTCTGGTAAGGACTGCGCTTATGCTGTACGAATATTACAAACCTCGAAGGCTTGTCGAAGCGCAATTTCCGGGTCTCCCGTAGGGATAAACTCATGGCCAATGTACCCTGTATAACCAGTTGTCGCAATAGCCTGTATAATTGGTTTGTACAGCAATTCCTGCTGCTCGTCGAGTTCATAGCGACCTGGATTTCCTGCTGTATGATAGTGATCAAACCAGGGATGATAAGCGCGAATCGTACGAATGATATCGCCTTCTATGACTTGCATGTGATAGAACCCACGACAAGAGCTTTCAGGCCTTTCCCTCGCAGATGTGCAGGTGCGTTGGGATCGACCCAGGGGAGACGCTGCTGAATATGCCACGCCTGCCCCAGAGCCTTCTCTGCCACCGTCAGTGGTTCAGTCAGTACGCCCATGGAGCGCAGTGTGTGGGGAACCACGTTCATATAGAGTTCGTCATCGACGACGAACTCGCTCATAAAGCCATGCGACTCTTTAATGCCGTGTTCGGTGAAATCGCCCGTGAAACAGAAATCTTGATGCCCTGTACGGCACGCTCGACAATCGGCATGGGTGCAGTGATGTCGAACCATCGTCACTGCTAAATCCCCAGTTTTGATTGCTCGTACTGCTGAACCTACTTCGATCACCTCACCAAGCATCTCGTGTCCAACGACAAAATAGTTGTAGCCAGCAGGCGGTGTGCCGAATTGGAAGGCCGTAATCTTCTTATCCGTGCCACATACACCCACCTCCAACGTGCGCAGTTTGACCTGAGTCGGCGTTGTAATTTATGGCTCCTCATGCTCGATCAACTTTACTTCCCGCGTCGTGGGAAAGACGGCAACTGCTTTCATCATGCTTCCTCTGCCTGTTCATAGATATTGCGCCACGAGATTGCTCCCAGTTCCAGCGCGTTGTTCAATGTCTGGATGTTTTTCAAGCCTTGATCTGCCAGCCAATCTTCTAAGGCCGCAACGCCGTTGCGGGCGTAGACCGCAATCGCATCTTGCCATGTGGCGCGTCCGCACAAGATACCTGAATAGTGCACACCCACCTCTGCTGCCAGTTCCAGCATTTCGCAGAATACCTCGTTTGAGGTTCCCGCGCTCAGGTAGATAAACGGTTTATCAGTTGCTGCCGCAGTCTTGCGGAAATGCTCGATGGCCTCTTGGCGCGAGTAGGCTGTCTCACCCCCAGCAAAAGAGCGCGTGCCTGCCACAAAAGCGGGATTGACGGGTATCTCGACTTTGAGAATATCGACGCCATAACGTGCGCGCGCAAACTCTTTCATCGTCTGCAAGACATAATCCGGCTTCTTGCTGGCAAAAGCTACTCCCTTTTCATTGCCGATCTCATCGTCGTAGACCAGCGGCTCCAGGAAGAACGGCACATCAAGAGCGGCACATTCTGCGCCAATGCGCTCGACATATGCCTGCTTGATTGTGTTAACCTGTGCGCTATCGTAGGGATTGTAGTAGAGTAAAATCTTGATGCCTTGCGCCCCTACTTCGACTAGACGCCGCACGCTCCACTCCGGTATCAGGTCTGGCAAGCGGCCTTTAACGTGAAAATCGTAGCCCGATTTTTCGTAGGCAAGCAGTACGCCACAAGCAGGACTTCGGCTAGCGATAACGTCCAGGCTGTATTCTGGGTCTAAGAGAATGGCACTGGTCTGGCGCGTGAGAACGTGCGTGACAGCGGACTTAAAGGTCAGCATATCTGCTGCTGTGGCCTGACCAGAGGCTCCGCGTGCTTTCGCGATAGCTTCCAAGAGATTGCCGCGATGGTCAACAGCTAGAGCGGCGATGATGCCATGCTGGTTGGAACAAGCGGTGAGGCAAGCGAATTTGCCTGCTGTGATTTTGACTTTCATTGCGTTCTTCTTTCTGGCCTAGAATTTTCTCGACCATTCTTTCGGCCAGCGTTCGACCACTACTTTTTTCTCGGTATAGAATTCGATGGCGTCGCGTCCTTGTGCGTGCATGTCGCCAAAGAAGCTGCCTTTCCAGCCGGAGAAGGGGAAAAAAGCCATTGGAGCCGCAACGCCGATATTGATGCCAATATTGCCCGCCCTCGCCTCATAACGGAATTTGCGTGCTGCCGCACCACTGCTCGTAAAGAGACAGGCCATGTTGCCAAACGCGGTGGCGTTGACCTGTTCAATGGCCTCATCTATCGTCTGCACATGCATCAGGCTGAGGACTGGGCCGAAAATCTCTGTACCAGCGAGATCGCTGCGTTGATTGACCTCGTCTAGGACTGTTGGGCGTACAAAGTAGCCGTTCTCATAGTGGGGAATGGAGGAGTTGCGCCCATCAACCAGGACTTTTGCACCCTCGCTGACGCCCTTAGCGATCAGCGATTCGATGCGCTGCTTGCTTTCAGCGGTGATAACTGGTCCCATCTCGACATCTGACTCAAGCCCATAGCCTACTTTGCGTTTGCTGGCCACTTCACTGATCTGCTCGCGAAATATGCGCCCAGCCTCACCAACAGTGATCGTCACAGATGTGGCAAGGCAACGTTGTCCAGCGCAGCCAAAGGATGAGTCGGCAATGATGCGTGTCGCCATCTCCATGTCCGCGTCAGGCAGGACGATGACCGGGTTTTTCGCGCCCCCCTGGCATTGGACACGCTTGCCGTTTGCTGCTGACCGACTGTAGACGTACTTCGCGACGGGCGAGGAGCCGACAAACGAGATGGCTCGCACGTCCGGGTGATCGAGCAGCGTATCCACGACTTCTTTGCCACCGTTGATCAGAGTGACGACGCCAGGCGGGAGACCAAGCTGGTCGATCAGATCAAAAACCCTGCTCATTGTCATGGGGACTTTCTCAGATGGCTTGAGTACGAAGCAGTTGCCGCAAGCAATCGCGTAAGGTAGGAACCAGAGCGGGATCATGCCGGGGAAGTTGAATGGTGTAATGGCTGCTACCACGCCGACGGGCTGGCGAAACATAAGCTCATCAATGCCGCGTGCGATGTCTTCTGAATTATAGCCCTGCATCAAGATGGGAATGCCAGTTGCCACCTCGACGTTCTCGATACCACGTTGTAGCTCGCCGCGTGCCTCGTCCATCGTCTTGCCGCATTCTTCCACCGTCAAGCGGGCGATTTCGTCTAGGTGGGTGTCGAGCAGCGTTTTGAGTTTGAAGAGATATTGAACGCGCTGAAGTGGGGGCGTGCGCCGCCAGCCATCAAAAGCTGCCTGTGCTGCCTGTATCGCTTCGTCTACTTCGTCCGCAGGGGAGAGCGGCACGCGCACTATCGCCTCACCTGTCGCGGGATTGCGCACATTGAGAAACTCACTGGCTCGTGAGGGCTTCCATGTTCCTCCAATATAGTTGAGTAATTGTCCATTCTCTCGCATGATGTTTCCCTCCATAGAGAGCAGGACGGAGGTAAGCTCCGCCTATATATGCATAAAATACGCTTTTCTAGTAATACCGCTCTTGTTGTCGCATACCCGCCCATGCTGCACGTGCCTCCTGGACGGAAGGCATGGTGTTGACCTCTGCGACGGGTACATCCCACCAGCCTTCATAGCCAGGGATGCTCACATAGCGATCATTTTGAATGTAGATCACCGACGTGCGATCAGTATGTTGCACCGTTTTGAGTGCTTCTACAAAATCTGCTCGTGTTTTGCATTCGATCACGTGCGCCCCCAGGCTGCGTGCGTTGGCAGCCAGATCAACAGGCAAGGTTTGCACTTCTAAGCCTGCCACGTCCGTAGGCCAGTGATTGTTTTCTGGATAGATGTAGCGCGTGCCGAAGCCTTCCTGCCCAAGCGAGCGGCTGAGCGCGCCGATGCTCTTGAAACCGGAATTGTCCAGCAAGACGATAATCAGCTTGTAGTGTTCCTGGATGGATGTCACGATCTCGCTGTTCATCATCAGATAGGAGCCGTCGCCGACCATCACATAGACATCGCGGTTAGGAGCCGCCATTTTGCTGCCCAGGCCACCTGCGATCTCATAGCCCATGCAGCTATAGCCGTACTCCATATGGTAATTCTTGGGGTGACGCGCGCGCCAGAGTTTGTGCAGATCGCCTGGTAGACTGCCAGCTGCGCAGACCATAATCGCGGATGGCTCGCTTAATTCGTTGACGGCTCCGATTAGTTCACCCTGGCTCGGTAGTGGCGTGTTACGTACTGCGTAGATGCGCTCGACCTCTTCCTCCCAAGCGGTGTGCAGTTGGCTGACCTGGAGCCGATACGCAGGGTCAACCGCGTAGTCCGTGAGCCGGCTTAACAGTTCCTCTAATGTAACTTGTGCATCGCCAACCAGTGCGAGGGCAGAGTGTTTGGCGGCGTCGAACGAGGTTACATTGAGATTGATGAAGCGCACATCAGGATTTTGGAAGGCTGTTTTGGACGATGTGGTGAAATCGCTGTAGCGCGTACCAATGCCAATCACCAGATCGGCATCGCGTGCAATCCGGTTAGCGGCAAAGGTTCCAGTTGCGCCAATCGCTCCCAGATTGAAAGGATGGTCATAGCACAGGCTACCTTTGCCAGCCATCGTCTCGCCGACAGGAATGCCTGTTTGCTCGACAAAATGTTGCAAGATGTTGGTGGCGTCCGCGTAGATTGTGCCACCACCCGCTACAATCAGCGGGTGTTTGCTGGCACGGATCCAATTCACCGCCTGTTCCAGTGCGCGAAGGTCTGGACGGTTGCGGGCAATTGTCCAGACGCGCTTATGGAAGAAAGCCAGAGGATAGTCATATGCCTCTGTCTGCACATCTTCCGGCAGGGCTAGCGTGACTGCGCCTGTCTCTGCCGGGTTTGTCAGCACACGCATAGCCTCTGGCAGCGAGGTGAGAGCTTGCTCTGGGCGCGTGATGCGGTCCCAATAGCGACTGACGGGCTTGAAACAATCGTTGACCGAGACATCCTGTGAATGCTCTGACTCAAGTTGTTGCAGGACAGGGGCAACATTGCGGCGGGCAAAAATATCGCCTGGCAATAAGAGGACAGGGAGACGGTTGATGGTCGCAAGGGCTGCACCCGTGACCATATTGGTCGCTCCTGGGCCGATGGACGATGTACAGGCAAATGTCTGCAAACGGTTTTTTGTCTTGGCATATGCGGCTGCTGCGTGAACCATGGCCTGCTCGTTGCGAGCCTGATAATAGCGAAAATCAGGGATTTGCTGCAAGGCCTGTCCGATGCCCGCGATATTGCCATGCCCAAAGATGCCGAAACAACCCGCGAAGAAGGCTTGTTCCTGTCCATCGCGTTCGACATACTGATTTTTCAAAAATGTAATCACGGCCTGAGCCAGTGTCATACGGCTTGTTGCCTGTTCATACATAGTTTTGCTCCATTGTGTTGATCGAGAGATGTAAAAGTTTAGAAGCCACCATGTTCAGTAATAAAGGCCATCACTTCAGCGAAGGTGGGCATAAAATTGGCGCAGCCGTGCTTGGTGACCAGAATTGCTCCGCAGGCGTTTGCCAGGCGTGTCGTTTTATACCAGTCCCAGCCCTTGACGAAGCCATACAGGAAGCCAGAGGCAAAGGCATCGCCCGCGCCGAGAATATTGCTTACCTTGACAGGAAAGCCCGGCACATCGAGCTGCGTTGCTTGCTCTCCGTTCGCCGCGAGATGGACTGTCGCGCCATCGGCTCCCCGTTTTTGGGCGAGAACTCTGGGACCGTGTGCTAGTAGTTGCTGAATCGCATCATGAATGTTGCCACTGACCCGTGCATCTGAGATTTGTGAATGCTGCAGGTGTATCTGGCTGGCATCGGTCAACATTGCGGCATTGATTTCGTCGTCAGTGCCAACAACAAGGTCAACCAGGTGCAACAGTGAGCGCAGCGTAGCTCCGAAGGCGCGTGGATCATCCCACTGATCGGGACGAAAATCGATATCCAACGCGACAGGCGTGCCGGCCAGATGAGCCTTCTCGGCTGCGAAAAACGTTGCACTGCGACTTGGCTCCTTGCTCAAACCTGTGCCACTAATCAGCAAGACGCGGCTGTCGGCGATTGGCGATGCCTGAACATCGTCGATATTGAGCTGGATATCGGCGCAGTTCTCGCGATAATACGTGAGCGGAAAGCGATTGGGTGGCTCAATGCCCAACACGACTGCGCTGGAGCGATAGCCGGGCTTGCGTGGGATAAACGTTGTTTCGATGCCTTCGCGCTGGAGAAAATGCAGGATGAAATTGCCGACCTGATCTTCACCAACCGCTGTCAAGAGAGCTGGACGCAAACCCAAACGCCGTGTTCCCACGCTGATATTGGTAGGGCAACCCCCCACATAGGCGGCAAAATTGGTAATCTCTACGAATGGCGCGCCAACATCGTTTGAGTAGAGATCAATGGAAGAGCGTCCCATTGCGACCACATCATATGATCTATTGCTCAGGTCCATCGCTAAAACCAGTCCTTTCAATCGCGCCCTACGAATGTTGCGCGGGCAGAAACGAGCCTGTGATTTTGCCCGATGGGGGCAGCAAACGTTGGAATGCGGGATCAACCTGATAATTCCAGACGCGTTGTGGCCCTGCCATAATATTCAGATAGTAGAGATCAGTGCCGGGCATGGCGGAGACAACATGATAGCCCTTTGGAACCAGTACGAGGTCGCCATCCGTCACGGCAACCGACTCGTCAAAGCCTTCGTAGTTGTACACGCGCTGAAAGGCAAAGCCATCGGCAGGCTCAACGTGATGATAATAGGTTTCTTCCAGATATGCCTCATATGGTGGGTTGTCGGTATCGTGTTTATGCGGCGGGAATGAGGACCAGTTGCCCGCTGGCGTGATAACCTCAACAACGATCAAACCTTCCGCCTCCTGATCCATGTCCATGATATGCTGGACACGCCGCTGGGTATTGCCTGTGCCGCGTATTTCAACGCTGACATCCTCTGGACGAATGAGGCGCACGGGTAGATGTCGGTGCGTAGTGGGCGTGCTGGCAAGGGCGATTTCCATCGTCTCAGTGCTACATTCGACCTGATAGCTAGCGTCTTCGGAAAGGTAGAGGGCATAAGGGGCTTTCTGTTCAAACACGCTCATGCGCTCCCCGATCTGTCCTACCGACCGACCATTGAGTTCGGCTTGCCCCGTCCCAGTCAGGACAATCAGGATGCTCTCTCTTCCTTCGGCAGCACCACGCAGGGTCTGTCCTTGCCGTAAATGGTAGACCGAAAACGCTACGTATTGCCATCCAGCCGTCTTCGGTTCGATAGCGATAGGGTGCTGAATACCCTCGATCTGCTGTTTTTGTGGCTTAATAAGTATACTCATCGCCGTTCCTTTTTTCTATGCATTGCTCTTCTAAAATAATGCTATTATTGAACATCGCGTACAAAAAGTTCGAGCATATAGCCATCGGGATCACAGATGAATAGCTGGTGGACACCATCGCCACGTTGACGCGGACCGCCCATAAGCTCCACGTGTAAGGAGTGCAAATGCTGTAAGGTTGCTTGCAGGTTCTCTGTCTCGAAGGCAGGATGTGAGCCGTGCCCAGTTGCCATTTCATCGCGGCGATATCGTGTATGCGTCTGTTCAACGCGTCCAATTTCAACTTCACCAATCAGGTGAACTTCAAAATCATGGGTGTCATTCGTGAGCCATGCTCCCAGATGACTGGCATTGCTTGGACGTGGAAGCTCGTGCAATTCCAGTACCTGGCTATAGAAACGGCGCGATTGCTCAACATCTTTTACTAAAAATGAGACGTGATCGAGTTTGCGAATGCGCATAAAACTGTTCTCCTCTTGTCAGCTTTGCCCATCTATAAGCCAATTGCATGAATGTAGTCGCGATTGCGTTGCGCGCTTTCTTTGGGCGTACCCATGCCGGGCAACACATCTTGCTCTACGACAATCCAGCCAGTGTAGCTCATCTCTTTCAACGCTTGTATAACTGCTGGGAAGTCAACATCTCCGCGTCCTAGCTCACAGAACACGCCGTGTGCGACGGACTGAATGGCATTCCACTCATTGCGTCGGGATTGCTCGGCAATGTGTGGCTCATGGTCTTTGAAGTGGACATGCCATATGCGCTTAGCGTGTTGGCGTAGCCCTTCGACAGGGTTACCCCCGCCAAAACGGTAGTGTCCCGTATCAAAACACAAGCCGATTGCATCGGGGTCAGTCAGGCTTAGAAATTTACTTGTTTCCTCTGGTGTCTCTACCCACGTGCCAATGTGGTGATGAAACACTGTTCGCAAGCCTGTTTCGCGCTTAACCGCGTGTGCTACCCGGTTTGCGCCATCCGCGAATACTTGCCATTGCTCTGCTGCCATACCCTGCTCTGGCCGAATGCGCCCCGCGTAGTGAGTGCGCATTCGGTCTTCATAGGGAGCATTGCCCAGGACGATCAGGTTTTGCGGGCCGCCAACTTCTGCTAATAGGCGAGCTGTGCGCACAGCATCGGCCTCGCTCGCGGCATGTTTGGTGGCGTCGTGCAGAGAAACGCTGACCCATGAAGCGATTAAGGCCAGGTTGCGCGTCTGAAGCTCGGTGCGCAGTGCGTTGGGGTCTGTGGGCATGAAGCCCCAATCTCCCAGTTCTGTGCCAGCATAGTTGGTCTCATGTATTTCATCTAATACCTGCACATATCCCCCGCGTGTTCCCTCAACATTTTCGATCACGCCCCATGAGCAGGGAGCATTCCCTACATATATATGTGCCTGCGTCATCGCTTTCTCCTTTGCCTGATAATCGTGCGGATTACTGGTAGAAGGCTGGTTTCTCTGGTAAGGACTCCGTGCTTATGCTGTACGAATTACACACCTCGAAGGCTTGCCTGAGAGCTACTTCGGGGTCTCCAGTAGGGATAAACTCTTGTCCAATGTACCCTGTATAGCCAGTCGCCGCAATAGCCTGTATAATTGGTTTATACTGCAACTCCTGTCGCTCGTCGAGTTCATGCCGACCGGGATTTCCTGCCGTATGATAGTGACCAAACCAGGGATGGTAATCGTGGATGGTTCGGATGATATCGCCTTCCATAACCTGCATATGGTAGATATCATACAGTAATTTCACTGCTGGCGAATCAACTATCTGGCATACCTCGACGCCCCAGGTAGTCCGGTCCGCTTGATAATCTAGGTGATCAACTTTGCTGTTGAGCATTTCCAGCAGCAATGTTACACCATGATCCTCAGCGAAATAGGCTACACGTTTCAAGCCCTGCGCGGTGATCTCTGCTCCCATCCTATCATCCAGACCTGCGCGATTCCCACTAAAGATAATGAGATTGGGAATGCCCCATTGCGTTGCTAATGCGATCTTGGCACGTATCTCCTGCTCAAGATGATTGTGGTGTTCACGTCGATTGAAGCCTTCTTCAATCGACGCTTGCCCTGCTATTGAGGCGATCTCCAAGCCTGCATCCTTGATGACTTGCCAGTATTCTTGTTCCACCAATTCGATTGCCGCATAGCCGATCTCTTTTGCTAGGTGTACTATTTGCTCTATGGTCATATGACGCTGTGCATAACACCACCACGAAATCGATTGTTTGATGTGATTCATGCGCCTTGTCCTTTCCTAAGCTCCAACACTCTCCCAACTCTGGCTCGTCCAGGAGCGGATAATGGCTTGTTGCACATGCGCCACGTCCAGGGCTTCTTTGAAACCTGGTTCACCTTGCTGACCACTGGCGACCGCACTTAGAAAGTTATAGGCCTCAATGACTTTCAAGTCGTCATAACCCAGATTCAAACCCCATGCAGGGTTGAAATGCTGGTGATAAGGATGTGCTGGTCCGCTTAAGAGTGTCGTATAGCCATCCTGGGCTGGGTTTGCATCGTTGCGCCACTGGAGTTGTAGCTCGTTCATGCGCTCCATGTTCCACTTGATGGCTCCCTTGGTGCCGTGAATTTCAAAGGACATGTCACATTTCGCGCCGTTGATAATCCGGCACGCTTCTAACATACCGCGTGCGCCACTGGCGAAATGTACGAGCGTGCTGACATAATCCTCGTTCGTCACATCGCCCTTTGGACTATCGCTACTGCCGACATCGTAGTGTGTGCCTTTGCCGGGCTGCGGAATGGGGCGTTGGCGAATGAAAATTTCCTTGTCACTGGTGACACGCGTGATGGGGCCAGCAAGCATATGGGCCATGTCAATGACGTGTGACAGTAGATCGCCCAGTGTGCCCAAACCTTGCTCCTGCTCAAAACGCCAGGAGAGGAAGCCGTTGGGGTCTGCTGCATAGCCATTGAGAAAACGTCCGTGATAATGCGTAATGCGCCCTAGTTGGCCTTCGCTGATGAGTTTGCGCGCATACTGAACCAGCGGTGCCCAACGATAGTTATAGCCGACGGCGGTCAACACGCCCGCTTCGCGAGCGGCAGCGGCACTTAGAATAGTTTCTTCTGGGTCGCGCCCGACGGGTTTTTCACACAAGAGATGTTTGCCTGCTTGCGTTACGGCTCGATTAATCTCCAGGTGCATGCTATTGGGTGCTGCTACATTAATAACTTCAACTTCTGGATCGGCAATAACGGCTCGCCAATCGGTTGTATAGCGTTCAAAACCGAAACGTTGCTGCGCAGCCTGCGCTCGTGCTTCTACCGCATCGGCGCAGATGACGAGGCGTGGCAGAAATGCGCTCTCATGAAAGCGATCTTGAATGGCGCGATACGCGCGGCTATGGACTTCACCCATCCAACCCATCCCAATTACACCGATACCAATGGTTCGAGTCATAATAAAACCTCTCCTATGATGAAAAACATCTATTATTCGGGCTGCCAGTAGGTGATCTTGACGGGCTGATGGGCATGGAGTGATTCGATGGCCGCCTCTGCGATGATTTGCGCGCGTAAACCGTCCATCAGTGAGGGGTATGGCACGTTGTTGCCTTCAAGGACTTGAACGAATGTAGCCAGTGCTACCGCGAAGCTCGGCTGGAGTCGCTCAAACCAGCTTGCGTGCAGTCCGTCGGAAATTGTTTTTGTGCCTTTGTAGAGTGCTACTTCACGGGTTGGCTTGAGATTGGATTGCACCATGCCTGCTGAACCAAAAGCCTCGATGCGCTCATCATAGCCATAGGTCGTGCGACGGCTATTGTCGATATGGCAAAGCGCGCCATTTGGCATACGTAGGATCAACATAGAAGTATCGATATCACCCGCTTCACCAATGGCTGGATCAACGAGAACCGCGCCTGCCGCATAGACCTCAACGGGTGCGGCATCAGCCAGCCAGCAGACCAGATCGAAAAAGTGAATGGTCTGGTCGCGGAATTGACCGCCTGATACTTTGACATAGCTAATTGGAGGAGGCTCTTGCGCACGTGAGACGAGGTGCATCATCTCAATGTTGCCAATTGCGCCGTTCTGGATAGCTTCGCGGACGCCTAAATGGTTTTCATCAAAGCGGCGGCTGAAGCCAATCATGATGGGCAGATTGCTATGATATGCTTCCTGGACGACCGTTTTGACGCGCTCAATGTTTAGATCAATTGGTTTTTCACAATAGACGGGTTTGCGCGCTTTAATTGCGCCGCTGAGGAGATCGGCATGGGTGTTGGTCGATGAAGCAATCAGAACGGCATCAACATCGTCTGCCGCCCAAATTTCATCAGGGCTGAGAGCGACACGTGCGCCATAGCGTGCTGCGGCCCGTTGTGCGGCTTCGGCATTGACATCGTACACGTACTGCAATGTCGTACCGGGATGGGTGGCGATATTGTTGGCATGCACGCTCCCGATTAAGCCGACGCCGAAGAGTGCAAATCGTATCATATAGTTCACCTTCTTGCTTCAATGTCTGAAATGTGTGCATTGTGTCTAGATGAGAGCAACAAGTGCATCTGTCCATTGTCCGTTCTGCTGATGGGATGCGACAGCGGCATCAATAAACTTCATGCCTAGCACGCCATCTTCAACGGTGGGAAACAGGTATGCCAGTGCGTCTGCCTCAAGCCCATCGCGGCGGGCAAGAATGGCATCGGCGATATCGGTATACAGGTTCGCAAATGCCTCTAAATAGCCCTCTGGATGACCGGGCCACAGGCGCGAAGCTCGTTGAGCTGCTGGTGAGAGCCAGTTGAAACCGCGTGTCAGGATTTGCTGTCTACCATCAGCGGGGCGCAAGACCAGCTCATTTGGCTGTTCCTGCACCCATTCCAGACTGCCTTTTTCGCCATAGACGCGGATACGCAGGCCATGCCAGTGCCCTGTGGCGACCATGCTGGCCCACATCATGCCCCTTGCCCCATTGCTGAAGCGCAGTTTGATATGCGCGTTATCATCGACCTGGCGTCCAGGCACAATGCTGGATAACTCGGCTGAGACCTCGCTGATCTCTAGTCCGGTCACAAAGCGCGCCATGTGATGGGCATGCGTGCCCAGATCACCAACCACGCTGGATTTCCCTGCTATACTGGGCGTAGTGCGCCAGAGTGCCTGCTTATGGCCTTCAGCTTCTAGCAATGTCGAAGCCCAACCGGAGGCATGTTCGACCTGCACCAGCCTGATCTCGCCCAACTCGCCGCTACGTACCATTTCGCGAGCTTGACGCACCATCGGGTAGCCGCTATAGCAATAAGTCACGCCAAAAATTAGGCCCGTCTGTCGCTGCAAACGTAGGAGTTCCAGTGCCTGTTCCAATTCAGTCGTCAGCGGTTTGTCACAGATAACGTCAATGCCATGTTCTAGAAACGTTTTGGCAATGGCATAATGACTGTTGTTGGGTGTCATGATGCTGACCACATCAAGGCCGTCGGCACGCTGAGCCTCGCGTTCCGCCATCTCTTGCCAGGAGCTGTAGCGACGTTCGGGAGCGATGTCGAGCGTTGCGGCGAAGCTTTGGCTACGCTCGGCATCCGAAGCGAAAACGCCGGTGACGAGGGCGTAGCGGTTATCAAGGCGGGCGGCGTAGCGATGGGCCTCCCCGATATTCGATCCCGGCCCACCACCGACAATGCCGAGTCGCACTTTTCGTTTTGGTTGCTTCGTTGTTTCGGGCATAATATTACCTTCCAGCAATTCGCGTCGTGTTTCCTTCTCTTGTTCAGATTGAGTTGGCAAAACCTAGCCTCGGCTGACGTGTTCGGTCAATTCCTCGACGGAGGTCTCCTTTTGCGTGGCTTGGAAGACGACCTCTCCGCGTGCCATCACGACAAAGCGATCACAGATGCGATAGGCGTCATACAGGTTATGGGTGACGAGTACGCTGGAGAGACCTTGCGTGCGTAGGGCGCGTAGATACTCGAAGAGAGCTTCGGTGGCACGCACCGCCAGTGCACTGGTCGGCTCATCAAGGACCAGCAAAGTACGCTTGAAATGCACCGCACGGGCAATAGCGACCGCCTGTTTCTGACCGCCAGAGAGGCTGCCCACGAGCTTGTCTGGGCTATCGATGCCTTCAATGGCGACAATCGTTTTTAAGACATGGGAAGCAATTTCGCGCATTTCTTTCATGCGTAAGAAGCCCAGCGGGCCTACTAATTCACGTCCCATGAAGATATTGCGCGCAATAGTCATAGAGTCAACGAGTGCAGTGTCCTGGTAGATGGTCTCAATGCCAAGTTCAGCCGCGTCTGTGTGCGCATGTAGTGTGACTGCCTTACCATCCCAGAGTAGCATGCCAGAATCTGGTCGCACGACACCGGAAATAGTCTTTACTATCGTTGACTTGCCTGCTCCATTGTCACCCAGCAAGGCTAGAATCTCACTCCGATTCACATGAAAGGACACATTATTGAGAACCTTGTTCAGGCCATACTGCTTGCTGATATCATGCAACTCAAGTAATGGAACGTTTGTATTCCCATTTGGTTCTGGCTGTTTGGCTGATGTTGTTTCTAGCTGTTCCATACCCATGTACATTCTCCTTTCTTGGGTGGGTTTAAGAACGACGTGCTCGGAGTACTTCGTAAATTGCTACCGCACTAATGATGAGGATGCCAATAGGTGCGTCGATATAGAACCCTGGCGCTCCGAGTAGCAGGAGCACATCGCGAATCCAGAAGATGAGCGCAGAGCCGAGAACTATGCCTAGGATGCTGCCACGTCCTCCGTTTAGTGCCAATCCGCCGATAACGCAAGCCGCAATGGCTTCTAATGGTAGTGCCTGACCATTACTAGGAGCGACGTTGTTAATATACGCTGCCGCTAGAATCCCACCTAACGCGGCAGTAGTACCCGTTAAAGCAAAAGCAATCAACTTCGTTCTGGTTACGTGTACTCCCGTTGCCAATGCTGCCTGTTTATTTCCACCAGCTGCAAAAATGTGATTGCCTATCCGATTGCGTTCCAGCAGTCCCCAAAAGATGAGTGCCAGCACAGCCCACCAGATGAAGGTTGCAGGGATTACACCAATGCTGCCTGCTGTGATCGATGCGAAGAATGGTTCTGGGAAAAAGGTTTGAGACGATGCGCCATGCACGAAGAATGTTGCTGCCAACCAGAAAAACGATGTCCCCAATGTAGTAATAAAGGACGGAATTTTCAGCCACAACGTGATCAGTCCGTTGAGCAAACCAATGCCTGTACCAATCAATAACCCAATGAGGACTGCCAGCCAGACATTCATACCATTAGTTGTCACAAGTTGCGCCGTGACGATACTGCTAAAGATATAATTGTTGCCGATGGAAAGATCAAACTCACCAGCAATCATTAGCACACCAGCCCCCAGTGCCGGAATACCTACTTCAATTGGTATTGTATACAGTGCGTTCTGAATATTCGCGAAGCTGTTAAAGGCGAAGGTATCGGGACTGATCAGCCCGTAGACCACGCTAGCTCCTATAACAACCAGGAAAAGAATGAGAATATCAAAAGCTGATTGCTGGCGACGATAACGGCGTCCTGCTGCCTTTGTACGTTTTGCCGCTGCCTCATCGGTGATTGTTTGCTGAAGGCTCATATCTATCCCTTTCTGCCTTCTGTTTACCTACAGAAGTTTTGCAACTGTGTACGCGTCTCGTGTTGAGACTCAGGCGAGTCTCTCGGCTTACCGATAAGCGTGTCTGAAACTGGATTTCTTCTCAACGCTGTCCAAAAATTTCCAATTGAGACGGTGACTCGCCTTTAGCCTTCGGGATAGAGGCTGTTTCTATCAGGCTATTTGATGGAAAACAACCTCGCTACGACAAACTGGGGAAACGAGGATGGGTATCAACCACCACGGATGGCACTTGAGCCGCCAACAAGGGGAATGACCTGGCTGACATTAGTGCTATCGATCAACGCACGGTTGCTCGTATTGACGTTTGATGGCGTGATACCATATTGCAAATACAATGCCAGATCCCAAACTGCCTGGAAACCCTGAATGTATGGCTGCTGATCGACTGTCGCGGTAATCACGCCACTCTTGATAGCTGTCAGAATATCCTGTGAAAGATCGAAGCCACCGATTGGAATATTCATGTTGGCCTTCTTGATTGCTGCAGGTGCAACTGAGAGAGGAGTTCCTCCCAACGCGATGATCGCAGCAGTCTTAGGATGACCTAACAAATACGAAATCAGTGTTGCCTGGGCAGGAGCCAAATCATTGCCCGTCCCTAATACTTCACATGTTGCCCCGATTGCGTCCAGAGCCTGCTTCACACCTGCATAGCGTTGTACTGCGTAGACTTGATCTGGTGACTCCACCGGGCAGAAGACATGATCGCCAGACTTGATCTTACCATCATTGATCATACGTTGAGCGATGAGGTAGCCAGACTGAGCAAAGTCTTGACCAACGAATGCCTGCACGCACTGCGCGCCCTGACCTGTTGCACCATTGGTATTAAATGCAACGACTGGAATGTTTTTCGCGCGTGCATCGCAGGCAGCTTTGTTCAGGCTCGCATCAGGAATCGTTACTGCTATTCCAGCAACATTACTGGCAATAGCTGTGTTGACCTGATTGACCATTGTCGCGTCATCATCATTACCATACTGGATTTGAAGATTGAGTCCAGCCATGGCCGCAGCAGCTTTTGCTCCGTTGACAACTGGCGTAAAGAAAAAGTTGCTTGGGCCACTCTTGATCTCAAACAGGATGGTCTTCCCACTAATACTGGTCCCACCACTGAGACCCGTGCTGCTTGAACTGGTTGTAGCACCACTGGAACTACTCGTAGTACTGCTACTTGAAGTGGTCGTACTGCCACCACAGGCTGTCAAGATGACAACGAAGATAGCACTGATGATGCTCAACATCGCCCACCGTGCGGAAAATATCTTTGATTTCCGATGTGCCATTGTTTGGTCACTCCTTTGGTAAATCACTGTTACTGTGTGATTCTCTACAGTCGGTACTAATCGGTACTCAATAGTTATGTGGACACTCAGTATGAATGAGGAGACGAAATAGCATATGTTCCCGGTTGCTGCATTTCGCTCACTGCTTACCTGGGACCTCCTTTCCTGTACAACAGGTCTTCCATTCGTTCGCATGTCATCCCGAATGTTGTGCTGTTATGCAGATTATTGTTCTATATGAAAGTAGGGGGATAGCACTTTAAGGGCTGCTTCTCTTGCCTTGACTGTGACTTGCATAGGGTCCCACTGCCAGTACTCGGTGCGGAATGTCTCAACCGTGCAGGGTCCATCATAGCCAATTTTGCTGAGGCGGCCACAAATATCGTCAAGCGGAATCACACCCAAGCCAGGCAAGAGGCGCGTTCCATCGGTAATAGCTTCTTTACAGGTGTCTTCCAGATCGTCTAAGTGAAACATATAGATGGATTGAGGATCGAGACGCTCGATCTCATGCAGCAAACCGCCACCAGCATAGAAGTGAGCGGCATCGAAGACCATGCCTACATTGTCGCGCTTGGTCTTTTGAATGATTTCCTGCGCACCACGTGGTGTACGTACTGAACACCAGCCAAAGCCCAGAAACTCAAAGGGGAGCTTGATGCCATAGCCGCGTGCAATATCACTGAGTTCTTGCAAGGCAGAGACGTGTTCTTCAACAATCGTCTCCCAGGTCGTCTCCCAGCTTGGAGTGGGACTGGCGACCACCGCAACTGCTGGACAGTCAATAGCTTGTGCAAGCTCGCACAATTTATGGCACTGTTTTTTGATGGCATCAAACTCGTTGCCCCGAAAAGCAATGAATGAAATTGCATTAAGGGTCAGTGGAGCAACGTGATTATCCTGAAATAAAGCCTTTAACTCAGCCATGGAATGGTCGGCAAGGAAGCGATCAACCTTGCTTGGCTTAGCTACCCAGACTTCCAGACCCGTAAAACCCGCGTGTGCGCTTGCTGCTACGTCAGTTTGCAGGTCTGCGAGCATGGTTGTTGCGCCGTGAAAACCTAATTGCATGGTGGTCTCCTTGTTAAATAATAGTAATGCAACCGATTGCGCAAAAGGTTAAAAAAAGAGCGATATGCGTTTATGCCAGCGGTTGATGAGATGGCGCGGCAGTCGTTTGCCGTACCACCAACTCCCCGGTGAGTATCTGGTTCTCTGGCGTATGACCATCAATTAATTCAATAGCCATCTGCATTGCTCGCTGGCCCAACTCAAAACGTGGCTGGCGAATCGTGCTTAAGGGCGGGATAGTATACATCGCCATATCAATATCATCGAAACCGATGATGCTGAGCTGTTCAGGAACAGAAATACCATGTCGATAACATGCGGCCAGCAATCCAATGGCTGTCGTGTCGTTGTAGCAGAAAACTGCTGTAGCTCCCGCTTCTAAGAGCGATGCTAAACTGCTTTCGCCACGCTTGATATGTTCTGCAATGGCATTCGAGGTGAAGATGAGTGCGGGATCAAGCTCAAGGCCAGCCGTCTCCAGGGCAGTCAGATAACCTTGTAAACGGAATTGGTTGGATTTAGGACGGTTAGTAACGCCCACGTAACCGATACGTTGATGGCCTAAGGCAATAAGATGTTCAACAGCGGTGCGCGCAGCCTGCCCGTCGTCAACTGCCACGAAGTGCATGTTATTGCCGGGCTTCTGCTCGTTAATGACAATAATTGGTACTTTACTTTGGTCAAAAAATCGAGGATATTGGTTGAAGAGGTGCGAAGCGATAACGATAATACCGTCTACGCGCCTTTTCTGAAGCATTTTGATCGCGGCGAGTTCTTGCTGACGATCATTTTGCGAGGTACTTACGAAAACATTAAAACCTGCCTCAATTGCCGCATGCTCAACACCTTCTATAACACGTCCCATAAACGGATCAGAGATGGTCGCAAGGACCATGCCAATCGTCCAGGTCTTATTTGAGGCCAGACTTTTGGCAACTGTGCTGGGAACATAGTTCATTTCCCTGGCAAGCTCATTGATGCGCTGCTTGGTCGCTGCCCCAATGCGTGGATGGTCCTCTAACGCCCGCGAAACGGTAGAAGCAGAGACACCAGCCCTCTTGGCAATGTCATAGATAGAGACAGACATAGTCAACAATCTCCTGTACAATACTGTACGGAAGGTATGCGCGAACTTATCAGAACTCCATTTGTTTCGGTAAGTACATTGCGCAACCGATTGCACAAAGTATAAACAAAAAAAAACCGCTTGTCAAGGGGAATTTGGCAGGAATTCCAGGATTTTTGGAAACTGGGAAAAAATAGTCACATGCTGCCTGGGAGTGGTAGAATGAGAGGACGCTTGGGATGAGTGAAACGAAATACCGCCAGGGATAGAGTTCTCAATGCACAAAGGAACAATACCATGCAGTTAGAACACGAGCAGAAGCTTAGTCTCAAACAGGTTTTTCTCCCTCGTTATGCCGCAAACCCGTATCCGTTATATCAACAATTGCGCCGGCAGGGTGCTGTCTTTTGGGATGAGGTGCTAGGAAACTGGGTGATTACTGGCTATAGTGAGGTCCTCTCCGTACTGCGCGATGCCCATATGTCGGCTGCGCGTTTCGAGGTAACAACGGATTGGATTCCTGCCGAGTGGCTGGCGATGATGGAACCACCCATACGCGCACTAACGCGCCAGATGCTCTTTCTTGATCCCCCAGATCACTCGCGCCTGCGTGGGCTGGTTGCTAAAGCCTTCACGCCGCGTGTCGTTGAAGCGATGCGCGTGCGTATTCAGCAGCTTGTTGATGAATTGTTGGATGTGTTGCTTGCGCGTGGACAGAGCAACCTGATTGAGGATTTTGCCTATCCTTTGCCTGCCATCGTGATTGCGGAAATGCTCGGCGTTCCGCCAGAGGATCGTGAGCAATTTGTGGTCTGGACAGGTAATTTTGGTGCAATCCTGGAGGGCCGCGAATTAACGATGGAGGAGATCATTCAGGCATTTGTCGGCGTTAATCAGTTTATGCAATATTTCCGTGAAATTATTGCACAACGGCGCACGCAACCCAAACCAGACTTGTTACAGGCAATGATCTCAGCGGAAGAGGGCGGAGACGTGCTAAGCGAAGAGGAGCTACTCGGTAATTGTGTCCTGCTCCTGGCGGCGGGCCATGGCACGACAACGCACCTGATTGGCAATGGCATGATGGCCTTGTTGCAGCATCCTCAACAGTATCAATTGTTGAAAGAACATCCAGAGATCATTAGCTCTGCAGTACAAGAACTTTTGCGCTATGATGGCCCCGTGCAGGCGACCTCTCGCCGCGCTAAAGAGGATGTTGTTTTGGGCGGCAAGCAGATTCAAGCTGGACAAAACGTGCTTGTCTCGCTAGGCTCTGCTAATCACGACCCTGCGCAATTTGCTGACTCCGATCAGCTTCATTTGCAACGTCTGGAGAATCGCCATCTTTCGTTTGGTCAGGGCATTCATTTCTGTCTGGGCGCGCCGCTGGCCCGTCTAGAGGCTGAGATTGCCTTTAATACTCTCCTTCGCCGTCTGCCACAACCGCATCTTGAAGAAGAGCGGGTCGAGTGGGAGACGGGCATGGTCTTTCGCGGCTTGAAAACGCTGCCGCTGCTCTTTGCATGAAGCAAATAGATGTTGAGGAATAATGGCTGCACAGAAAAATGACGTTCGTACACTCGTTTTTTATGACCCCAGTATGCCCCACACTTGTGATCTTGCGCTTGTGAGCGAGCTAGTGCCGGAACCCTTTGAGGCCGTCACATCTGCTCATCTTGCGCGCAAGCTAACTGAGGGCTATTATACGCTCGTTTCATTGCATGGCCCATATTTCCCGAAAAGTGCCTGGCCTGCGATCTTGCATTTTCTTGAAGGTGGCGGCAATTGCGCTATTTTGGGCGGAATGCCCTTCTCGCGGCCCGTCACCGCTGCTGGCACTGTAGAACCTGAACAAGACTCCTACACCCGCCAGCTCTTTCTTGGCCCAATATTTCCTATAGTCACAAAAGAAGAGGTGACGTTACAGGCTGCGGAGGGAGCGGAATTGCTCAAGTCGTGCGCTCTTTCCATACCACCGCAGCCACTGGGCATGTTCTGGTCCTGCTATCCCAAATTGACGCAGGTCTCCGACCATCCCGAAGACTTGGGGTCAGCTGGCCCTCTCGATACGCTACTCGTTCCTCTGGTATATGCGGTTGCGAATGGGCGCAAAGTAGCCACACCTGCGTTCTTGCTGGAACAACGTTCAGGACGCTTCAAGGGCGGACGCTGGCTGATTTTGGCCTGGCAACCCGCAAGTGACGAGGTCTGGCGCGCTAATGCACAAGCCATACGCAACATGATCGCGCTGGCAAGCGAGGGTGTTATTACCTGTGATGTGCGTCCCGTCCTGGCCTGCTATCAATCCGGCGAACGGCCAACGTTGCGTGTCGCTGTCCGCTCTGCTTATGACCTGCATGTGGATATTGCTTGCTATGCTCCAGACAGTGATAGCATATTGCAACAGCAAACGCTCCATTTTCCTGCTTCACCTGTTCTACAGGAAGAGCGCATCTCGTTACCTATACAGCAGCAGCCCGGCCTTTATCGTGTTGTTAGTAGCTATTACACGCAAGAAGGGCAGCAACTCACGCAGGAAACGGGTGTCTGGCTCTGGGATAACGCGCTGGTGCAAGCGACACGAGGCAAGCGTCTCACGGCTGGGCGCGATTATTTTTATCAGTCAGATACGTTATTCCCTCTCTTTGGCACGACCTACATGGATAGCGTTGTGCAGCGCAAATTCTTACATTTGCCCAATCCAGCGCGTTGGGAGCGCGACATTGTGGAGATGAAGGAAGCTGGCATAAACACACTGCGCACGGGCTTGTGGAGCGCGTGGCGCGAGTTTGTTCCACTGGCAGGGATGGCAAATGAAGCCTTTTTGCGTGCCCTGGATGCTTTTGTAATGACGGTCTGCAAGCACGATATGCAGCTTATCTTCAACTTTTTTGCTTTTTACCCGCCGCTTTTCGAGGGTGAAAATCCCTGGCTCGACCCACGTTCAGTTGAGGCACAACAGGATTTTGTCGCGCTGGTAGCTCACCGCTATGCGCTGGTCGAATTGCTTTCCTGGGACCTGATTAATGAGCCAAGCTTTGGCGACCCTACGAAGATTTTCGCTCAACGTCCAATCCCCAATTATGATCGTTTTGAGCTACGAGCCTTTCAGGAATGGCTCAAAAAGCGCACAACATTGGAAGAACTGCAATTGCGCTGGCGCAAAACGCCTGCTGAATTGCCGAGTTGGGAGCATGTGCATCCGCCTGCTACAAGCGATTACGGGACGCATGTGCGCGACAACAACATGCACTATATGTTCCAGGTCGCGGACTACACGCATTTTTCGCAAGATATGTTCAGGCAATGGGCGGCGCGCATGTATCAGGCTATTCGTGCGGCAGGGAGCCAGACGCTTGTGGGTGTGGGCCAGGACGAGGCGGGTGTGCGTCTCGCGCCGCAGTTCTATGCTGACGCTGTAGACTACACGACAACCCATCCCTGGTGGAACAACGATGCTCTGCTGTGGGACATGTTGCTTGATAAGACACCGCACAAGCCAAATATTATCCAGGAAACGGGCGTGATGCTGGTGCGCGATGTCGATGGACGACCCTGGCGCAGCGAGCAGGCGAATGCCGACCTGCTGGAGCGCAAGCTAATCACAGGGCTTGCTGCCAGAGGTGCGGGACTGATTCAATGGCTTTGGCATACCAATAGCTATATGACCAGCGATAACGAGAATAGCATCGGTCTGGTGCGCACCGATGGTAGCGAGAAGCCTGAACTGGGTGTCATGCGCGCCTTCGGACGCTTGATGCAGGTTCTCAATACGAGCATAGTCGAGCCAGAGCAACTGCCTGCTGTCTGGGTAGTCGTCCCATATGGACAGTGGTTTGTGCGTCCAGAACTGGCTATCGAGGCGACTCAGCAGGCGGTGCGCGCGTTAGGCTATCACCTGGGCATTGTGCCGCAACTGGTCGGTGAGCAGCGTCTGCAACAGGCTCTTACCAGTTTAGGCACTGCACCGCGTGCGCTCATTCTTCCCAGTGTGCAGATGCTTGAAGCTGAGACGTGGAAGACCTTGCAAAAATATGTTTTCGAGGGTGGCACGTTGCTTGTCAGCGGCGTCATCACGCACTCTTCCTACAACCTGTCTCACGCCCCTATGCTGACGGAGATGGGGGAAACTGAACGTGTCGAGCCTGTCAGCCGCTATGAGCGGTTGGAGATGAGTCCAGGGCAGCATGTATCTTTGCTCTATGATGGCGAGAAGATTGGCTATCTCAAGAAGGCCAATAATAGTGTGCATGTCTATCGGCATGGCAGCGGAAGCATTGTCTGGAGCGGTCTACCGCTGGAATGTTGCAGCGATACGAGCACTATTGCTATGTTCTACCAACGCTATCTGGGTCAGCAAGCTCTCATCCAGGCAGTGAAAGAGCGTGCAGAACAGGCTTTTAGTGGGCAGCCACTTCTTATAGTCGAACGGCAATTGTCGAATGGTGGCAGCATGATCGTGTGTGTTTCAGAACTCGGCTATGCGCGTGAAGTGACGCTAGAGAACGGCTTGCGCGTCGAGGTTGCCGCGAATCGCGCTGGTGCGATTGTGTTACAGGGAAAGAGCGTTGTACACGTCTTTGGCGGTGTTGTAGTACGAGCTTAGGATAAACTAGGGAACGGAAATATTCCTGATAAGTCCTCAATGGCTGTACCATTTATATCTGTTGCCAGGCAATATTCCCCGATTTCGTATCCACCAGCAAACACATCTAATGTAGTGAGGATAGATTGCAATATAGAGGAATGTAAGGAGCGCGCAAATCTCTGTTCATGAAAGGTACACTATGATCCTACCCAAAGAACGCGACCCTCGCTTCATCACCATCCGTCGCGGTGGGACGCTCATGGATTCAGACCATCACCTTCTCGCCTTGTGGGCGGCTGCGTGTGCGGAGCACGTCCTGCACTTCTTTGAGTCGATGCGCCCAGATGATCCACGCCCACGCCAGGCGATCGAAGCAGCGCGGGCATGGACCCGTGGAGAACTCAAAATGATGGAAACACGTGCGTTAGGCGGTCATGCAATGGGGGCAGCGAGGGATCTGAGCGGAGCGGCGCGCTATGCCGCGTATGCTGCCGGTCAGGCGGCGGTCGTCGCGCACGTCGCCGCGCACGAACTCGGAGCCGCAGCTTACGCGATCAAGGCTGCGCGTGCAGCTGCGCCTAAAGACGAAGGTGAGAGTGCTGGTCGACTCGAATGCCGCTGGCAACGCGACCAGCTACCGGATGCGATTCGCGATCTTGTCTTGGACGATCAGCGGTTGCGAAATGACATCTGCTGGTCAGTATTCGACTGCTGATGGACGACTGTCGTGTGCCAACACAGCCCAACAGGTGTTTTTCAATTGATACACAGGCATGGAGATACAGGCATGGAGATACAGGCATGGAGATACAGGCATGGAGATACAGGCATGGAGATACAGGCATGGAGA
>VFSW01002860.1_pt1 | contig 26028 bp, 25 predicted proteins | sample 5358111 | NCBI WGS metagenome assembly VFSW01 (sample SAMN11554181, study PRJNA540505) | mine drainage metagenome | isolation source: sediment from site ElyBrook_90M | place: USA: Ely Copper Mine, Vershire, VT | collected 2017 | reverse complement strand
GTCAGTCACATCGCAGACGGTCGTCGCCCTCTTGCCCTCACCCAAACGCGTCTATGACCTCGGCGCCGCGATCGCGCGAATCTGCAAGGAGAGCCATTGGCAAGTGGCGCTGATCGCCTCTTCGATCTGGTCACACGCCTTCCTGAATGAAGAGACAAACCGCATGCGGCCAATATCAAATTGGCCAGAAAGATGTTTGGCAAACTCAGTTTGGGGGAATCTGGCTGCGTTCCGAAATCTTGAACTTTCTACGCGTGAAGCAACCGGCAATCCCGAGATGCTGAATTAGTGTGCACTTGCCGGGGCCATCGCTGAACTTAGGAACAAATGTGTCTGGGCCGATATTGTCGAAAGCTGCGTTTTCAATTCCAGCAAGGTCACAACGATATGTCCCCCGATTCGAGCAGTTTCCGGCCAATTGCTGCGTTGATCAGGACTGCTTCAGGCGAACCCGAAGAAACTCGATGAAATGCTGGGTCTTCGCGGGCAGTAGGCGCGTCTCGGTTATGGCGTAAACAGATATTGGGGCACCGTACCATTCGGGAAGAACCCGAACCAATTGCCCATTTGCCAGCTGGTCTGCCGCGAGTTGTTCAGGCAGCATTGCAATACCCTGACCGAGCGCCACCAGGCCCCGAATCATCGAATTGCTGTTCAATATGAACCTGGCCTTCACCTCGGCTTCAATCGTCATGTTCCCGTTCTTCAGCCGCCAGGTCCTTGCCTTGGGCATGTGGAGGCATTCGTGCCGGATGAGGTCGCGTGGATCCGTCGGCGTACCGTTTCGCTCCAGATATCTCGGGGAGGCGAACAGCATAGGGTGCAATCGGGCAAGCGGCCGTGCGATCAAGGCCGAGTCCTCAGGTTCACCCATGCGGATGGCGACATCGAATGGCTCTGCAACAAGATCGACGAGTCTTGGAGTGAGGTCGAGATCAAACCGGATGCCAGGGAACCTCTGTGCAAACTCGGCAATCAGTTCTGTAAGATACACGTTCGCAAAATCTACGGGGAGAGAAACCCTCAATACCCCGGTTGGATTAGCAACGATATCGCCCAACTGCTCGTGCGCGAGCAACGCTTCGTCGACAATCCGTTTGCAGCGGTCGAAATAGATCTGCCCCGCTTCGGTAAGCTCCATGCGACGCGTGGTGCGGTTGAGCAGCCGAAGCCCAATCGACTTCTCCAGAACGCTGATGCGGCGAGACAACGTCGAACTCGGCATTCCGATCGACTCGGCCGCACGAACGAATCCCTTAGCTTTCACCACTTCGACGAAGAGGGCCATGTCGTTCAAGGGGAACATGATGATTATCCCAACAATGGAATATTGAATTCGCTCTTGGTCGGTTTATTCCATCAATGGGATCGATAATACTGTGTTTTGAGGTCACAACGGCGCATTTCGAATCCTGGTACATCGAGGCCTGACAACAGAATGCTTTGCGCATTGAAGGTTGCCCAGCTACCCAGACGACAGCCGGAAGCAGGCAGGGAGATGGCTGCGATGAACCACGTTCTACGGCTGGGTCAGATGCATCATGGCGCGCATTTCCGCGCAATCACACTTGGAGACAATGATCGCGCAGGGGCACCGGATCCGGTGCGGGGTATCGACCATGCATGGATGAGCGCCGCCACTTTCCGCTCCCATTCTCATACAGGACTTTCAGCGGTTTCCTACGTATTTCCCGATGCGGAAACGGGACTCAAGAACGAAGATTCTATTGGCACTCGTAATCAGATTAGGCCAGGCGGTTTGCATTGGACGGCAGCCAGGCGGGGCGTGGTTCATGAGGAGATTCCGGCGGAGACCGGAAGAATTTCACACCTCTTCCAGATCTTCATTGATCTTCCGGCGTCCAAGCATACAGCAGCGCCATATGCGCTGAGCCTCGAGCCGGAAGACGTCTCAATTGCCGAGCTGCCCGGCATACTAATCCGTGTGCCGCTGGGAGAATTCGGCGCAGCGCGATCGTCGACGTATCCGCCGACACTAACCAATTTGCTCGATGTTCGACGGGATTCTGGCGCAACTCTGACAGCGCCTGTTGCTCCTGGCGAAAACGCTTTTGTCATGCCGGCAAACGGTCGATTGACGGCATATTGCATAGAATATGATGGCAATGGGACTGAGACCGCCGCCTTTTCTGCCTCCGTTAATAGCCCATCTATTTCATTGGAAGCCCGCCACGGTCGCACGCAAGCGGCGGTGTTTTCTGGAACTCCCATTCGGCATCAAGAGCGATAGTTTCGGAGGTTTTCCGTTAGCGTAGATATTGAATTGTACTCACTCAAATCTTAGAAACGATCTAGTTCGAAGCGTTGAATGACCGACAAAAGTTAATCGACTTAAATTATTTTGGAGAAAGCAATGAGCCAAGAACGTTTCAACGGTAGCAATGCTGCGCTTGTCCTGATAGATCACCAAAAAGGCACGATGGCCTGGGCAAGATCCACCCCATTCGAGGTCATGAAGCAAAACACAATCATGCTCGCGAAGTCGGCCAAGATTCTCAAGATGCCGATCGTCCTTACGTCGAGCATGGAAGAATTCGTGCAGGGCCCGCTGCTCGCCGAACTCGCAGATATCGCCCCGGACGCCTTCGCCAAACGCGTCAAGCGCATGGGCATTGTCAACGCCATGGACGATGAGGCATTCGCTGGCGCTGTGCGTGCAACTGGCCGCAAGAAGCTCGTCGTCGCCGGCGTGACCAACGATGTCTGCACGGTGTTCCCGGTTCTGACCATGCTCAAAGAGGGATTCGCCGTGCAGGTCGTCGCTGATGCTAGCGGCTCGCCGACCGAAATTGCCGACAGAGTGTCGCTGAACCGCATGGAGAAGGCTGGCGCCACGATTGTGAGTTCCAACCAAGCGGTCGCCGAGCTAGTCGGGAGCTGGGCCAGCGAGGAAGGTGGACAGATAGTTCAGCTCATCATGCAGATCCTGATGGCTGCCTGACGAGACGTATCGGGTCGCTCGCATAAGTGAAGCGGAGAGCGGCTATTTGTGGACCGATGCGGGCCAGCAAGCCTTGAGGAATGTTCGCGACGCACACGGGGTGCGCCGAACGCGCCGCATTGGCCGTGGTCTGGGCATTCGCCGAGGTGCTACACCGGCACTTGACGTAATGAGCTAAGAAGCATGTCACCGTGCCGGCGCGCCAGCGACATGCTGCTCGCCGGGCTGCGCCGCGCGGCTGCATCGGGGCAGCGGGCTTCAAGTGCGACAGAATTGAACATGAGCAAAGTCAAAATCGCGGTCGTCGGTTCCGGCAACATCGACACCGACCGGATGAGCAAGACGCTGCGTAGCCTCGTGAGGGAGCCGCGATGGATGGTCGGCATTGACCCATGGGTGAGTAGGCCGGCGGACGCCACCGACCTCTCGTAGAACGGAGCAGGACACTCTTGCCTCACTCAGCTCCAATCATGAAAACGCGCCGCGCATACCGACTTTCCAATGAGCAAAAAGATCCGGACACTCCTTGGCGAGCCGTTCAAATAACCGGCCGGCTCTGATCTTATGGGTCTTAAAGCACTTGAATTTCTGCATGGCCCAGGCCACGAGCATCAGATTGACGTATCCAACTGACGATGCAAGGACGTTCAAAAGTGGCCGACAAATTGCTGCGTGGTTGGGCCTCGTGCCGCGCCAGAACTCTTCCGGTGGCAAAGATCGCTTGTTGGGGATTAGTAAGCGCGGCGATACATATCTGCGTAGGCTTTTGATCCATGGGGCACGATCGGGCCTTCTTTATACTCGCCGGCGCTCTGATCAGGCGGAAGGATGGCTCGCTCGCTTGGCGGAGCGACGCAACCCAAACATTGCGGCCGTTGCGCACGCGAATAGAAATGCTCGCATTGTCTGGGCGCTGCTGGCGCACTGGCGCGATTATCACGGCGGACATCGCCAACTGTCCGCAGTTCCCGCGGTTAGGCGCATCCGGCGAAAGCCTAACTGCACGATTTCGCGTAATGGACCCGCCCGGTTTCGGGTAAAAGGACCCACCTTGCATGGGTTACCGGCGGAGCCGCGGTTTGAGAGTTCTACGCGACCTTTTTCTTTGAGGCAAGTTTTCTGGCTTTGATTCCGCGATAGGTAGGGCCGGTGATGGTGACGGTGAGCGCGGAGTGCTCGAGTCGATCCCGGATGGCGTCGAAGATAACGGTATCGGAGATAACCTCATTCCAGTGAGCCACGGGGAGCTGGGAGGTGAAAGTGATTGACTTATTGATGGATCGTTCTTCGATGATTTCGCAAAGATCCTGGACCTCGGTCGCCGTAAATTTCCGCATTCCCATTTCGCCAAAGATAATCAGATCGAACTTGGCGAGCTTTGCGCGATAGCGAAGATAGGTTCCGCTGGAACGGGCAATGGCGAGGTTTTCCTGGAGCGCCGTGATGCTCATGTAGAGCACCGATTTGCCGTTTGCGCAGGGGTGCATGCCGACCGCCTGGGCGATGAAGGTCTTGCCGACGCCCGTTTCACCGATCAGCAGCAGTGGACGCGCATCGTTGAGCCATCCGAGCGTGTAGATCTCTTCCTTCGTGTGGACCCATGAAGGTAGCCGTATGCGCCACCGGCACCCTGAAATTCGCTGCCATTCGAGCATCGGCGAACCACCCCTGCGCCTCTTAGGCGCCGAAGGCAGCGCCCCGCAGGTGGTGCCATCAAGTGGCCCTCAACTGAGGAAACTGGGTGGCCCCCAACCGAGGAAATCCTGCATTCCGCACCGGAGTCTCACCAAAGACGATTCAAAGACCGTTCACATCCACATGGATGCGCAAGTCCGCAATCTTGCCGTCGTCCCCGCGTCGGCGTAGGACCGTGCACGTTTTGACGGTGAAGAACGTGTCGTCCAGGCGCGTGTACCTGCAACTGCCCTCGGCAATGCCGAGTCGTCCGTCATGCAGCGACCAGACTCCCGAGAGGGTGTGTGACATGCCCTTGATCCGACTCCACAGCCCACCGATGGCCTCTCGCAGCGGCTTCTGACCCATCGTCGACGGATAGTTGCTGAACGTGAGACGCACGTCCTCCGTGTGCAGTGCCAGAAAACCCTCCATGTTGAGGCTGTCGGCAAGTCGGTAAAATTCGTAAATCCAGCGGGTGTCGCCCGTCACGTCGATCCCACTGGGCGACGGCAACTTCTCGATGCTTTGCTCGTTGACCGGCACTGTTCTGTTCAAATGAGACATGGTTCACCTCGCTGCGCGGAGCTACTTTCATGCGACGCGTTCAGCGCTTTGGACGCGCATTTTCTAAGTGGCAAGATAGCCTCCGTCAACGGTCATCGCCGCTCCATTCACGAACGATGCCGCATCGGACAGTAGCCATTTGACCGCCTCACCGATCTCCGCAGGCTCGCCGAAGCGGCCGATCGGATGGCGATCTTTGAGCTTGTCGAAGAATGCGCTGAACTGCGGGTCTTCCGTTAAACGGGCGATCATCGGCGTACGGATAATGCCGGGCAGCACGGCGTTGACCCGGATTCCGCGGGCGCCATACTCGGCCGCTGCGGCACGGGTTAGTCCCACGACACCGTGCTTGGCAGTGATGTATTCGGAGGCGTTCTGAATTGCCACCTGACCCAACGATGAGGCGGTGTTGACAATCGCACCGCCGCCGGTTTTGAGCATCGCGATCACCTGGTATTTCAGGCACCAAAATACGCTCGTGAGGTCGATTTTAATCGCCCGCTCCCACTGTTCCGTCGTCAGCTCATGCAGTGGTCGCGCGCACTGTTCCAAGCCCGCGTTGTTGAACGCGCCGTCGAGTCGCCCGTACGTCGCCACGGCCGCATCGACCAGCGCTCGCACGTCCTGCTCGGAGCCGAGATCGGCTCTCGCAAACACGGCCGTGCCGCCGCGCGAGCGCGCCGCATCGACGGTTGCGCAACCCGCTGCCTCAATGATGTCGCTCACGACGACATTAGCACCGGCGGTAGCCAAAACGATCGATGCCGCGCTGCCGATGCCCCCGCCCGCACCGGTGACGATAAACGTTTTGCCTTGCAGAACACCCGTCATGCCTTTGGCTCCTGATGTCGTATGCGCGATAGGCCGTCGAGACGATAAGGTTCAAGGGGCGCATTCGTCGAATCATATATCGAAATGTGGGGAATGCTCCGTGGGAATAGGCTGCACGTCACCCCGAATGCTCCTGCGCCCGAACTCCGGCCGGCGCGATCTCGGCAGTTAGCTTATCCTCGTCGATCACGATTTCTCGCTGCGCGGATTTGGGTTCAGCCCGCAATCGCTCGGTCAGATGCTCTTCGACCGTCATCGTGACCGGATCGATGACGACCTTGTATACGGCCCAGGCGACTGCGGCCGAAACGACGCCGTTGCGCACGTCTTTGAGCACCGCGTCCACCGGCCGATCCCTTGGGTCGCCCACGCCACCGCCACCCGAGCTGAGTTTTATATAGATGTCGCCGCACATAAGGTCAATCATGCGATGCGGCTTCACGCGTGTCGTCTTATCGCCGCGCTTGATATATGTCCGGCTGGGCGGTACTGGGTATCCACCTCCGACACCCTTGCCCAGCATCTCGTCCCCATCCGAACTTCCCGTCGCGATGCGGCCGGAACTGCCTTCATTAATGGCACGCCACTCGATGCCGCATCCGCCGCGCCACCGTCCGGCTCCCATGAGATCGGGGATGATCTCCGTCTTGAGTATCCGCCATGGGAAGCGAATTTCCGCTTCCTCAACGTTGCCGCGAGTAACCTGCGCCATGGTTGGGAGCACGCACGGGCCCGTGGCTCCGTCGTGTCCCCACACCGCGCCGACGCTACCATCGTAGTCGAAGGTCGTACGGACATAGGGCTTGCTGCTGCGAGTATCGGTGGCGAAAGTGTAGCAGCCGCGATGCTTGCCCCAGGCCGCCATCGAGCGCAGCGGCATGGCCTTGCCCATGGCTTCCATCACCGATTCAAGAATCTGGGTGCCGACCGCCACGGGTGCGGCGCCTACCGTAGCCGGGTAACGGGCGCTGACCACGAGACCTTCGGGCGCGATCACCGTGATCGGCCGCATCGAGCCTTCATTGTGGAAGTCCGCCAATGTGGCGCCGAAATGGATCAGCACCGCGGTTATCGAGGTTCCGTACGTAGCCGCATAGACGTTGTTGATGAAGCCCTTGGTTTGGACGTCGCTTCGCGAAAAGTCGAGGATGAGTTCATCGCCCTTAACGGTAACGTCAAGGCGAACCCATACCGGCTTGTCGAGTTCCGTACCGTCATCGTCAGTGGCCGATTCGCCCGAGTAAATTCCATCGGGGATTGCGGCAATCTCGGCGCGCACCGCTTTTTCGCTGCGGGCGATCATCTGCTGGACGCTCGCTTTGACCGTGTCCTTGCCAAAATGCTGCAGTAGGCTGACGATGCGCTCTTCCGCGAACTTGACCGTGGCCATCATTGCATAGTTGTCGATCTTGACCGCCTCCGACCAACGCACGTTGGTCCAGATCAAGTCGAGCAGATCGACACGCTCGTGCCCTGCGTCCACTACCTTCAGCGGAGGAATTCTCAATCCCTCCGCATGGATATCGTAGGCATTGGGAAAATAGCCGCCGGGATAGCTGCCGCCCGTGTCCATCTGATGCCCACGCACCATCGCGAAGAACATCAGCTCTCCCTCGAAAAATATCGGGCGAAAAAAACCCCAGTCCGGAAGGTGAATGTTGTGGCCTTCATAGGGGTCGTTGGTCAAGAAGATGTCGCCCGGATTAATATTGCCCTTGAATTTCTTGGTGATGGCCTGGATTGCAAAACGCGTCCCCATGTATTGGCACGGCAGCCCAACCGGCACCGCCACGGTGGAGCCATCCGGCAGCCAGATACCGGTCGAAAGATCCTTGAGGTGAGCCATGAGATAGCTCTGCGCGGTTCGTTCCACGACGTTGCGCATCTCGCGGCACGTGCTCTGGAACGAATGCCAAATCGTGGCGAGTGTTATCGGGTCGATGTTTGACATCTCAGGTTATCTCCTCTAGGTCGGTCGCGTTGGTCGCGGCCAAGTGTCGCGCCGACGGCCGCAGGATCAAACTGTCGAAGGGGTCGACCGTGCAGATGAAGTCGGGCAGAACGAGCACCGAGGTCGTCCGGTCTACGATCACTGCCGGACCAGGCACGACCTCACCTGGCCGGAGACCATCCCAGTCGTAGACCTGGGTTTCACGCGCACCGTCGTTGAACAGCACGCGCCGCGCGCCACGGTGCGAATTCGCTGCGCTGCCGGCCCCCGTGGCAACCCGGGGCCGCTCCACCATCCGGCGGGGCGCGGTAACCCGCAGCCGGAAAGTCAGGAATTCGACCCCCAGCCACGGCAAATTGTATGTGAACAGCTGAAGGTGCTTGGCATGGAAATTCTGTACCAATTGCTCGACGGAATGTTCCGTGATCTCCATGCCGGGAAGTTCGACATCCAGGTCGGTGAACTGGCCCGCATACCGCATTTCCACGGTTGGGAAATACGAAAGCTCGGATGAGTTTATGCCGAGCCTGGTGAAGGCCGTTTCGGCTTCGCTGCGCATGTCTTTGAGCAGCGCCTGCAGCTCACGCAGATCGACCTGGCTGCGATCCAGGAACCTGGAACGGGCGAATTCCAGGCCCAGATCGAGGTTGTACATGCCGAAGGCGCTCATGAGAGCGGCGACCCGCGGCACTACGACCATGGGGAGCGACAGGCGCTTCGCGATTCCGGCGACGTGGGCACCCCCGGCGCCGCCTCCTGCGACCAAAGTGAACGTGCGGATGTCATGGCCCTTCTTGGTGCACATCTCGTGGATCGCGTTGACCATATTGGCGTTAACCGTGGTCCATATGGCCAGGGCCGCTTGCTCGACGCTCATTCCTAGAGGGCTGCCGATCGCCGCGATCGCCTGGCGAGAACGCTCGACGTCGACCGTCATCTCGCCGCCCAGGAAGTAGTCAGCCGGCACATAGCCGAGGACCAAGTTGGCGTCAGTCACGGTGGCGTGTTTACCCTTACCGTAGGCCGCAGGACCAGGGTCCGCGCCCGCGCTCTGCGGTCCCACCCTGAGCAAGCCAAGCGAATCGATCCACGCGATCGAACCGCCGCCGGCTCCGATAGTGACCAAGTCCACCATATTGATGGCGACGCGATCCTCCCCCACCCAACTTTCGGTGGTGGTCGGGATAACACCATTCTTGAGCATGCAGATGTCGAAGCTCGTTCCCCCCATATCGACCGACAGCACATTGGTGTTGCCTTGATCGCCAACCACGGCCAGCGCGCCGGATGGCGCGGCGGCAGGACCGGAATCGAGGAGGTAAACCGCTCTCTCGATACAATGGTCCGGCGTTTGCATAAGCGCATTGGCTTGCATCATCATCAAGCTGCCGGCAAATCCGTTCTCGGAGAGTTGGTGGACAAGTTCATTGATGTAGTTCGAAATGATCGGCCCGATATAGGCGCTGATCACCGTCGTCGAGAAACGCTCGAACTCGCGCCAGACCGGCAGGATCTCATGGGACGTTGTGATATAGGCTTTGGGCACCACTTCCTTGACGATTTCCTTGGCCCGCCGCTCGTGAGCAGGGTTCACATAGGAACTGAGAAGGCAGATGGCAATGGCATCACAGCCGGCATCCACCAAGGCCCGCGCGGCATGCCTGACTTGTTTTTCGTTGAGCGGCGTAATAACGTCGCCAGTGTAGCGAATGCGCTCCTCGACCGGCAGCCGCAGATATCGGGGCACCAGCGGTTCGTAGGGCTCGACGAACTGGTCGAATATGGAACCGTGAAGGTTCTTGATTCCACGGCGCATTTCAATGACATCGCGGAACCCCTCGGTGGTGATCATGCCCACCTTGGCACCACGCCGTGTAATTAGAGCGTTGGTGCCGAGCGTAGTGCCATGGACAATGCGTTCGACATCTCCAAGAAAATCGGCCAGCGATTTTCCAAAATGCGCGGCGGCCTTGCTCACCGCGGCCAAGAACCCCTTGGTTGGGTCGCTCGGGGTGGTCGACGCCTTAAACCGATGCAGAGTCCCCGATTCATCCAGGCACAGGCAGTCGGTGAAGGTTCCACCGACGTCGATGGTGACCTGCTTCACAACAATACGCTTGCTCATGGTCCTCCAAGGGGTTCGCGGTAACGGGGAGTCGATCAAGGATGACGCTCCGGGAACGCCCGCCATTCATTACTCAGCTGATCTGCGGCATCTCAAGCGGTACATTCACCATCTTTTGAGCCCCGCCCTTGCGCACAACCATCATGTCTCCGAACACACATCCGACGTCCGGCTTCCATGCTGGGTTGAATAGATCGATGTTGTTGCCCAAGACCATTCCTTCTTCCAGAACCAGGTTTCCCGTCTTGGCTCCGTTCATGGTCGGCTGACCGTATCCCGGCCGGTACACCACACAGGGAAATTCCGGTGATGCCAGTCCATGTCCATGGAAGCCGAGTTCTACGAAGTCCATTCCCGCTTTTTCCGCCGGCCGGCACACAGCCTCCCATGCCTCGCGAACGGTATTGCCCGGCACCAGCGCCTCGGCACTGGCATGCAGGCATTCGACGCAAACCTTGTGAATGTCGAGCAGTTTGGGCGGCGCTTTCTTGCCGATATACACGCTGAATTCCGTCGCAGCCAAATAGCCGCCAAACTGGGTGTGAAACTCGGTGAGAACGACGTCCCCGACCCGCAGAGGCCGCATGCTCGGCACGGCCGGCTGCTCAGACCCGTGCAGCAAATGCCATATCTCTGTCGGCGGATGCTCGACTGGACCGGACGAAAGGAGATGGAACGCCTGAGGTTCGCAGCCGTTGGCAATCTGCGTACGCACGAGTTCCGCATACAGCTGTGCTTCAGTGACTCCCGGGCGCGAAAACTCGATCAGCGTGTCGATGGTCATGCGAGCTACGGCTCCAGCCTTCGCCAACATACCGAGCTCCTCGTCACTCTTTATCAAACGCATTTCTTCCAGCAGGCCGTTCGCCTCCACAAACTGGCAATCGGGAAGCTCATTCTTATAAGCCTGGATATGACCGTGCAGAAACGTCGGCGTTGTGATGATGTGGCTTCCGAACCCCACTAGGCCGATTCGCGCCTTGCCCAGTCCGGCCTCTCGAATCGCCTGCGCCACCGTTGCCGGGCCAAGATTTGGTCGAATGTCGCTCACCCACTCCTGCGTGGACAGGTACACGCTGGTAGGGCGATTCATGTGAAGCAAAGCGTTCCACACGATTGGATCGCGATCGAGGAAAAACACTGCGTGGGCACCGATCTTTGAGCCGATCTGCGTCGCGTAACGGAGATTGACCGTTCCCATATCCCAGAACATGTCGTTGGTCATGAAGAGCAATGCATCTATTTGGGCAAAGACCATTTTCTTCCGGATTCCGTCCCAACGGCGGTCGCGTTCAGTCAATGACAACTGCGGTATGTACTTCAGCAATTCCTTTGTTGCTCCGGCGCCCGCAGGAAGTTCGTGTGTCCAGTCGGACTTTTGATCTTTCATGTCATCTCCTCACTTGATAGCTCAGCACATGAGCCCTTCGCAGGCCGCGCCGGTCCGGGAGAGCACAGCACGATATAGATAGCCGTTACCGGCGATCGTTTTCCGGAGCACACGCTGCCGGTCCAGCGAGTCCAAAGCGTCTTGCGCTTTGGCTGAAGTCGTATCGAACACCTCTGCCACCTCTCGGGTCGTAGTGCTGCCGTTCAATGCGACCACCTCCATCATGTCGTTGTCGATCGACAGCGGTCGAGCGGATCCCAGCCTATCTGCGCCAAGCGCGCGCACCGCGTAGTCGAAGGCGGAGAAAGCTTGGTAGCCGGCGATTACGGTTTCGTGGTCTTGCCAATTGCGCAGGACGAACGTCGGAAAACTTCTGATCATCCGCTGACGGCATTCGGCACGATCCGCCGTGAACGCGTGCTCCGCCTCTCCATTTGCAATCAAACGCCGCAACCCCTCCGGATCGATGCCGACGCCCTTCGCTAAGTCACATACGACATCTAATTCATGGATAGGCTTGCGTTCTGCCGCCGCCGCCTCTCGCAGCCGTCGTAGAAAGCGGCTGGCCAGAGCGGGCGCCAATAGTTCGGCCGCTTTGAAAGCGATGTTGGCCGGGTAGGTCGACCGGAAGCTGTCCTTTACGTCATACCAGACCCTTGAATCGACCGGCATCCCGTGGCGCGCCGACGCGTCATCCCAATGCGCTGACACTTGCCGATACCAGGTAACTCCGGAAATACCGTTCGCCGTATCCTGGAACTGACGGATATCGGGAACCAGACCGCCCATCTTGAAGACGATCCTAAGACTTGCGCCATAGAGAGCGCGCAGCTTCGTCAACATCGGCTCCGATCCCCAGCACCATGTGCAATAAGGATCTGTATAGCTGACGATGTTGACAGCAATGTCGCCCACCGTCACGCCGGGCACTCCGCGAGACCTGTCATGATTGGACGCATCTACCACCAATGCCCCAGCGCAAATTGCGGTGTGAAGCCATATCGTCCGCCGCCTTCGATCATCAGCAGCATTGCGGCAGCCATCACCGGTATGTTCTTGATCGCGGAACTGCCATTTCCAGCCATTGCGGACCCTTTAACCCGTCTGATGACAGCGACTGCGTCGCTCGGTAACAGCGGCTCGAGCGCCGTCGCCGCCGCAAAGGCCTGACTTCCATCCCGTATATGAATCACGACGCCACAAGCTGAAAACAGAAACATGAAAAAAGCCGAGATCTTGAGCTCGACCCCCAATAGCACGCCAAGGCCACTGAGATACAGGACTGCGCCGGCGATGAAGCCGCACAACTTGATGAGACCAGAGTTCGTTGCGGTGCCCGGAAACAGCAACGACGTATAGTGCAGCGTACTTGAGCGTCCGGCGGCGTCTTTGGAATGAATGACGGCGGCACTGAGAAACAAAAACGCCATGCCGATGCGCAGTATGAGAAGAGCTACATCGTGCCGTATTACTGAACTCATCGTAATCCCCTCGGATGGTTCCTCTCGAGCGCTGCTTGCGAACGACGGCCCGTATAACCAACGATGCCGCCCGTAACGTCGCCGATCGCCACGCTCGAGCACTTCGCGAGGCGTGTCATGATTTGGAAGGACCTAGCACCATGTCCGAGACTTTTGCCTCAAGCGCAAACCGCAGGCAAGCGGCATTCGGCAATACGCCCTATTCACATAGCAAATGCGGGCGTCGCGGCGACCGCGGACCTCGTCGAATCAGTCGACGGAAATGCGAATGGCCGGCTGGCTTCGAAACTGTTCTTCGAACAAGCCGCGCAGCCACCGGTGGCCCGGGTCCTCGTGCGAGCGTTCGTGCCAGTGTTGTTTTACCTGAAATGGAGGAATGAGGATCGGCAGGGCGAGAATTCGAACGCCGACGAGGGCGACGCACGCTTCGGCAAGACGGCTTGGGATAACCACGAGAAGATTGGTATTGGAAACGATGGAGGCCAGCCCCATTGCGTGGCTGACGCGAACGGCGAGGCGGCGTTGGACGTTGGCCGCGGCAAATACCTTGTCCACGGCGCTCTCCTGCCAGAAGTGGCCGCCGCCGCTCGGCTGATACACGAGTTGCGGCAACGAGAAGAACTGTTCGAACGTAAGCACGTCGGACACCGTCGGGTGGTTGGTCCTCACCATGCCGACGTAATGCTCTTCGAAGAGCACTTGCTGTCGAAACGAACCCTCAAAGTCCTCAAAATACCCGACCGCGCGGTCGACCGCGCCGGCCTCGCGCGCAAAATAGCGCATTAGGCGGGGGGGTACCAGGAGGGTGTGGGTATTGACAGACGGTGCCTCGCGTCCGAGCCTTTCCAGAACCCGCGGCAGGAGGACCGATTGCCCCGCGTCCGCCATGTATATCTTGAACGTCCGATCGCTGGTGGCAGAGTCGAAACCCACCACCTGTTCAAGGCACGCGCGAATGTCCATCAACGAGCGCCGGATGGACCCAGCGATTGCCATGGCTTTCGTCGTCGGCGTCATCCCGTCGGTGACGCGAACGAACAGCGGGTCATCGAATGCCTCGCGCAACCGATTGAGTTGATTGCTGACGGCGGGTTGAGACAGCCCGAGAATTGACGCCGCGAGCGTTACGCTGCGCGATTCCATGATCGCGTCGAAGACCTTGAGCAGGTTGAGGTCAAGTCGGCTCGGATTCATCCAGGAGACCCCTTGGTTGGCGTTGCCCAAGAGCGCCAGCCGGGTTCGGCGGGCTAGTTTGGCTAGTCTAGCCCGTCTTCACGGATTCGACCCCAATTTTGAGTTACGAGTGAATATTGCACATTTCAAAATGTGATTCGACTCATGGGGGATAGGGTCCGTAGGATTCTCTATCCTCCGGGGTCTGCGCAGCGCGGTAGCTGGGTATCCAGCGCGGATTGGCCGCCACATAATTCAGGAGAACCGTATGTCGAAGCCGTTTACACCCAAGTCGTCCGCACTCGTACTGATCGATCATCAGATCGGCACGCTGCAGCTGGTCAAGACGCTCGACGTCGCGCAGGTGATGCGACTGACGATTGCGCTCGCAAAAGCCGCCCGGATCCTCGAGATGCCGGTCGTCCTGACGTCGAGCCAGGAAGACCGTCTACAGGGACCGATGATCCCGCAACTCGCCGAAATCCTGCCGGACGAATTCGCGCATCGTGTTAAACGCGCAGGAATCGTCAATGCGTGGAGCGATCCGAACTTTCGTGCCGCCGTGAAGGCGACCGGCCGGAAGCAGCTGATCATGGGCGGGATCACGACCGACGTCTGCCTGATCTTTCCAGCGATCAGTGCGGTCGAGGATGGCTACGAAGTCCAGGCAGTGCTCGACATCTCCGGCTCGCCGTTTGAGTTATCGGAAGCCACCGCGAGAAACCGGATGGAGCGGGCCGGGGTGCAATTCACGGCAACCAATACCATCATCTCGGAACTCACTCAGGATTGGTCGACGCCGCAAGGCGGGCAGCTTATTCAACTCATGTTCTCGGAGATTCTACCGGCCATCAAAGCCACGGCGTAAGTGGGACAAGCGTCGGATAGGCCGCAGGACCGCCCTGCCAGAACGGAGATTACGCAGCGCTGCCTTTGAATGGCGGCCTGCTTCATCCGACGTTGATTGAAATACCGCCAAGTCCCTCGATCGAGCCCTCGATTCGATCACCGCTCTTTACCGGTCCGACTCCTTCCGGGGTGCCGGTATAAATGAGATCCCCGGGCTGCAGGCGATAGAATTTCGACAGATCGGCAATCACGGCCGATACGGAGTGGATCAGCAGGCTTAAGTTCGAGGACTGCTTGACCAGGCCGTTCACCTTGAGTTCTATCTTGCCCCGAGTCAGACGCCCCACTTCCCCGGCGGGTACGATCGGGGCGAGCACCGCCGAGTCCTCGAAGTCTTTGCCCAGATCCCATGGCCGACCTTTGTCGCGCGCGGCCAGCTGCAAATCCCGACGAGTCATATCCAAACCACACGCATAACCGAAAATGCTAGTCCACGCCTGAGCCTCCGAGATCCTATGGACCGGCGCTCCTATCGCGACCACCAGTTCCATCTCGTAGTGGTAATTGGCGGTTGCAGCCGGATAAAGCAGGGTAGATCCCGTAGGAATGTAATGGACGGCAGCCTTCGTGAAGTAGAAGGGAGCCTCCCGATCAACCGCAACTCCCATCTCCTTGGCATGCGCTTCGTAGTTACGGCCCACACAGAAGATCCGGCGTATCGGGAATAATTGATCAGTGCCCCGAACCGGCGAAGCCGCGACTGGCTGCGGATCAAATACATACCGGGTCATGACACGTTTCCCTTTGTGAATACCTCGTAAATGCCCAATTTCCGCTGCAGCGGCGCGTCATCGACCATGAAGAGGTACGCCGGCGCCGAACCGGACGCCTCCATTTGCACATCGGCATGCGTGGGTACGGCGATCGTGTCGGACTCCGTGACTGCCAGGCCGGTACCATCGACAACCACCGTGCCCTCGCCCTCAACGACGTGCAGGACCGCAGAAGCGGATCTGCGCGGCAAGGCGACCCGATCGCGCGGCGCCAGGCGAAGCGCCGAAAAACCGAGGGTCGGCAAGCATTCCTTGCCGGTTTCGGGATTGACATAGGCCACGTGAACCAGCTGGCCACGTGGCGTGACTGCCGCCAGCGCTTCGATCGTCTGTTTGACCTCACGCCACGGAAAACGCAGCAGAGGGTAGTCGGCACGTTGTCTGGTCAAGGATGTGTAGGGAAGGACACCGCCCTGTCGGAAGCGGATTCGAGATGAATTCTTCGGATCGTCAATCTGTTGCTTCTGTCCTTCAATGCAGTAGGAGGCCTCCATCCCGTAGATCAGCGGCAAATCCAGCGCATCGAGCCACACGACGGGTTCGGTCCCTTCATGCCCATGTTCATGCCACAGCCCGGAAGGCGTGAGGATTAGATCGCCCTTTTCCATCGGCAGCTTCTCACCGCCCACCGTGGTAAAACCGCCCTGCCCTTCAATCACAAACCGCACCGCAGAGGGCGTGTGCCGGTGGTTCGGCGCCACCTCACCGGGCAGGATCAGCTGCAGGCCGATATATATCGTGGGTGTAGCCTTCAGATTCTCAATCCCGAGCCCAGGGTTGCACAACACCAGAACGCGGCGCTCGGCTTTCTCTATGGGCGCCAATGTGCCGGCGCGCATCAGATCGGGCCTGAGATCCAAATACCGCCATAGGCTCGGCACTGTTTTCCGACCGGGCTTACCGTACGGCAGGGCGTCCCGGAGCGACGGCCATAATGGCATCACGTTGCGCGCGCGCAGACCGCTCACATAGTCCGGCGGAAGATCTTCAAGTCGACCGAGACTGGAACTCATTGAATTGCTCCTGGCGCGAGGAAATGATCAGGATTATTCCGCATCGGGTTGACGGTCGGGCGCGGCCGCCTCAAACGCGGGCAGCCGCCGGGCCGCGGCGGTGATCCGACACAGGGTCGGGTAGCTGCCAAGGTCACACTTCATCCGTTCAGCGTTGTACATCTGAGGTATCAGACACACATCCGCGAGGCTCGGGACCTCACCGTAGCAATAAGTTCCTGCGCGCGGAGCCTTGGAGAGCAACGCTTCGAGTTCGGAGAACCCTGCGCGGATCCAATGAGCATACCAATGATCCACTTGGGCCTGATCCAACCCCATACCGCCCTTCAGGTAATTGAGCACCCTCAGATTATTGAGTGGATGAATGTCGCAGGCGATGGCGAGTGCGATGGAGCGGACATAGGCGCGGTCGCCGGCACCTGTCGGTAACAGGGGCGGCTGCGGGCGAAGCTCCTCCAGATATTCGATGATGGCGAGCGATTGCGAGAAGACCTCGCCTTCGTGTTCGAGGGCCGGCACCAAGGCAGAGGGATTGATCTCCCGGTAAGCCGCCTCATTTTGCTCGCCACGGCGCAAGTGAATGAACGCCTGATCGGCAGTAAGGCCTTTGAGATTGAGTGCGATTCGCACCCGATAAGCCGCCGAGGATCGAAAGTACCCGAATAGCTTCACGTGCGCCCGGATTCTAAATTCAGGCGGCTCTGTCCCGGCCGTAACCGTAGATCCAGTCAAGGCTCCGATAAAAATCCTCCGGTGACTTCTCGCCTAGAATCTGATTGCGTACCAACCGCTCAACCCCTTCGGGATGATAAAAGTACTGCCCAATGGCGCGCGAGGAGAGCACGATCCGCGCGGTGCGCGCAATGCGCTGTTCCTGGTAACCAAGAAATGCAGCGGCGAAATTGCCGCCAGTACGCTTCACCTCGTTCATGAGGCATACGGCGTCTTCCAGCGCCATACAAGCGCCTTGGGCGAAATACTGATGTGTCGGATGAGCAGCATCCCCAAGTAGCGTGACATTGCCTTCGGTCCAGTTAGGCACCGGATCCCGATCACCGAGCACCCAGCGTCGCCAGCCTTCGGACTTTTCCAGCACCGAGCGCGGCACCGGGGGCAGGTGGCTGAAATGACGCATAAGCTCTTCGGCATGGCCGGGAACGTTATGCTGTTCGGCGGTGTCCTTCGAGCTATGAAACGTGGCCACGATGTTAAAGAGCTTCCAGCCACGGAGCGGATAGTGAACGAAGTGGCTTTTTGGACCCGCCCAGAGTACTGCGGCATTCTGACGTAATTCCTCCGGCATCTGCTCGATGGGCAATACCGCGCGATAGCAAACGTGGCCGGAAATCTTCGGCCCGCCATCGCCCACAATGGGTTCGCGGACTCGGGAGCGCACGCCGTCGGCACCGATCAATGCAGCGCCTTGAAACTTGGCGCCCGCAGCGGTTTGAACCTCGACCATGCCGTTGGTTTGTGTAAAACAGGTCACCTCATGGTTGGCCAGCAATTGAATGTTCGGATCACTCTTAGCGCGGTCCAACAATGAGGAGTGCAGATCCGCACGATGAATGACCGCGTAAGGGTTCTTGAACCAGCGCCGGAACGGTTCATCCACCGGGATAGCGGCTACTTGCTGGCCCGTCACCGCGTCCATCATGACGAGCCGATCGATGTAGACCGCATTCGCGAGCGCCTCATCGGCGACTCCAAGGGTTTTCAACGCGTGGAAGGCATTGGGCCCGAGCTGGATCCCGGCGCCGATTTCCCCAAACTCGGGTGCCTTTTCGAGCACCACGACATTTTGTCCCGCGGCGCGCAGCGCAATCCCGGCGGCCATACCCCCGATGCCACCGCCTGCGACAATGACGGGCAACGGCACCTTTGAGCGATTCACGATCGATACCTCCCCTCTCGCAGCCAGATTTTAAATGCGCACCGTCGGGCGCATGCACGTCAATTACTAACCGCGATGATCCTGAACCGCAAATGAAAATCGGCTATACACCGCATTTGGTATGCGAATGAAACGGTGGAATGATGGGCGCCGCGCGACGTTTGGTACATTCAGCGCCGGACGCGATTTTCCTTCGCGAACACCTTGGCCATGATCTCGATGAGTTGCGGATCGGAAAAATCAAAGAGGCCTCCATTGCCCGATATCCACTGATAGGTATGAACAAGCCGGGTTATTTTCCACTCGCCATCGAATCTCTGGAAACTGTTGTCGTACCATCCGTTCTGCACATACTCCGCCGCACCGCCATCGGTTGCTCTCCAATGTCGCGCCACCATGTAGATGGTCGCTTGAGCCCGGTCACCGTCGATGGTCGCCGAAAAGTTCGAATACTGGTGATGCCTGCGTACCGGGGTCAGAATGACCTCGGCAAAGCGGGTCCACAGCGCGGCATCGACAATGACCTCCGGGTGACCCGTGAGTCTTTCGAAATCCACTTGAATACGATCGGCAAAGCATCGGCGGTACAATGACCAGTCGCCGAGATCGAGAGCGCGACCGAAATTGAGCATGACGTGCTCGATCTCGGCCCGTGCCCAAAGAGTCTCAATCATTTGATCACGGGAAAGGGAAACGCTCATGCAGATCCTCCTCCTACGACGCCGACACCCCTCACCAACCCGTACTTCCACCATCGATTGAAAAATCCGCTGCCGTAACCCAGGAGGATTCGTCCGACGCCAAATACACCGCCAAAGGTGCGATGTCTTCGGGCTGGCCCACGCGGCCCAGCATCAACTTGTCGAGCATCGGCCCGAACCAATCGGGTGTATTGATGAATGCGCGCGTCTGCGCGGTTTCGACTAACCCCGGCGAGATGGTATTGCAGCGGATTTTGTGCTTCCCGCCCTCCATCGCGATTTGCTTGCTCATCGCAACCACACCGCCCTTGGCGGCCATGTGGGCGAGAGCGGGCAGAACCTTGTACGCAATGTGCGCTGATACAGAGCCCACATTGATGATCGAACCGCCGCCTCGCCGTATCATGTACGGCATTACCGCCTGACATGCGTGGAACACCAGATCAAGTTCTTCACGCAGCGTCTTGCTCCAGGCCTCGTAGGTCATGTCAGCTAGCCATGCGAAGTAAGCCATCGAACCATTGTTATAGAGCACATCGATCCCGCCGTACGCGGTATCGGCAAGTTCCATCAGCCGATCTACATCCGCCCGGATCGTCATGTCACAGGGATGAAGCGACACCATTTCTCCACCTTCGCGCCGCACCGAGTCCAGCGTGGATTGCGCGGAGGTTGCGTTGATATCGCAACCAACGACCATGGCGCCCTCGGAAGCGAAGCGAAGCGCCGCAGCGCGCCCCATGCCGCTCCCGGTGCCCGTGATGATGCAGACCTTATCGAACAGCCGGCCGTGTGTCGTCATGCATTCCGCTCCACTTCTTAATAGCGCACCGTAAAGCGCAAGCCAAACGTTCTGGGGTCATCAAGGTAGGCGGTAGCCGGTCCCGGAACGCCGGCCGCAGCGGTTGCGGCAATAACCGCCCGATTTGTCATGTTCTTGATCCATGCGCCGACCGTCCACGACGAGGCATCGTAGGTGAGCGAGGCGTCGCCCTTGTTCGAGGCGACCTGTTCCGTACCCCTATTGTGCACATAATCGGCGTACCAGGAACTTTCGAAGCGCCAGTCGACGTGTGCACGAAGCGTGGCAGCGCCGACCGGGGTATTGTGGGTGTAGCCCGCCTCGACGGTCCAATCCGGCGCGTACGACGGCGAAAGTCCGTCGTAGTTGTTACCCGTGGTATCGACCACATCCACATTGCGTGCATGCGAGTAGCCGACATTCAAGTTCGCCTGATCCACCGTGAACACCTTCGCAAGCACGTCGAGCTGGTCGCCCTTGATGGCGATCTTATTGCCGTTAAAAATCGAGTTGTAGGGGGCGGATATATCGTAGGCTTGAATGATGAGATTGTGGAAATCGTAGTAGTAAACTTCGTCATTGATCTGCAACCGATCGTCAAGCCAGCGGGTTTTGATACCCGCGGTATAGGACTTGAGTTCCTCCGCTTTGACTTCGTTGCTGTAGGTAGACGTATTGGGTAGCGCATTGAAGGTTCCGGGCTGATAACCGGTCTGGATGGTTCCATACAGCATCATCTTCGGCGTGAGATCCTGCTCAGCGCCGACTTTCCAGTCGACATGGCTGTATTTCTTATCGAAGGAATAAGGTAATCCTCCGAGAGCAACGACTTCAAAACCGCTCGCGGTCCGTTGCGTAGAACTGGCGCGGCCGCCGCCGATAATCCGAAAAGTGCCCGTGACACTGTAGGTCAACTGACCAAAGACCGAATACCCCAGTAAGCGGTCAGCGTTGACATTGGTCTGATAGAAGCTAAACGGCATATTGGGGAACAGGGTTTCGGTACCGCTGTTGCGCGAGTCGAAATAATAGAGTCCCCCGAGCCATTTGAGCGGACCGTTGCCCGTACTGGCGAGCCGTAGCTCCTGCGTGAGTTGGTTATAATGCGCGGTGTTGATCGATTGAAGGGCGCTCAGCCAGTATAATGGATTGCTGTCAAGATACAGGTACGACGGCAGGTAGCTTAAGACCGCACCGTCGAATTGATAGTCGATCTGGCCGCCGATTATGGCCGTCTTATAGTGATTGCGCTCCGCGGCAGGCGTACCGAAGGGTCCGGCGTAGGCGCCCGTGCGGGTGTCGTTCCAGGGATTCGAATAGAGAAAGCAACTCTCACAATAGGTGCCGGTCGCCGGATTGGTTCCCTTGTTGACGAGGTTCTCGGTGCGGCCGTCCTTCTGGGCGCCCTGTGCCCACAAATAAATCGACAGTCGGTCGGAGGGATTAATCAATGCCGATAAGCGTGCGCTGAGATCGTTCTTCGAGTCGGCGCCAGTAACCTCGAAGCCGTTGTTGTAGGCGTAATCAACCGCCGCACGGAATGCCGCGCTGTCGGACGCCCTGAGGTTTTGCGTGACCGTGACGTGCACGGCCGAGTAATTACCGACTTCGAGCAAGGTTTCGCCGTCGTTGTTAAAGCTCGGTTTCGTCGGCGTCAAATTGATGGTGCCGCCGATGGCGCTGCGACCGTACAGCGTGCCTTGAGAACCGGGCAGGATCTCAAGCTGCGCCACATCGAAGAACGCAGCGCTATCGGCTTCTCGTGGCAGATAGATTCCAGCGAAATTGAATGCCACGTTGGGTTCCACATTCGGAAAGTCGAGGTTGGCCCCGACTCCGCGAATGAATACCTGGGTGTTGTTGCCCTCTGCCTGGAAACGCACCGATGGAACGAGCTTCTCGGCCTCGCGCAGATCCGTTACGCCAGCATCGATCAATGTGTCCGCTGAAATTGCCGTTACCGCGGCGTCCGTCTTCTGCAAGTTCTGCGATGTCTTCTCCGCCGTGACGATGATTTCTCCCAGCGCGTCCGCTGCCGGCGACGTATCCGCCAGCGCCGTTCGCGATACGCCCGTCATGAGCAATGTCGAGCACGCGCAGATGATCAAAGCGATCCGTAACATTTGCTATTCCCCCAATTTACATACAATTGATGTCTTCTGTATCCGGAATCACTCCGCCGGCAACCGCTGTCCCGTCCGTGCTTCCCCTCGTGAACTCATATAGTGGGCCCGATACCACTCAGCTACTTCACCGCCCGTAGTCGGCCAAATGGCGCTGTGCGATGCGATGTGCGCCAGAGCGGCCTCAATATGCTTCATTCGAAATGGATGCCCCGAGATGAACGGATGCAGCGAAATCGACATGACCCGCGGAAGCTCCACGGCCTCTTCGTAAAGAACGTCGAATTGGTCCTTGATCATCTGTCCGAATACCTCGCCGGAAGCACCCTTGCCGGCAATAGTGGGTACATCGTTCAATTCGAGTGTGTACGGCATGGTCATCAGCGATCCGCTCTTCACGCGCATCTGCACCGGAAGCTCATCGTGTGCATAGTCGGATAGATATTCGATGCCGGCCTCCGCAAGGAGATCCGGCGAGTCGAAACTCTCGGCGAGGCACATGCCGAGCCACCCTTTCGGGCGCTTCCCGGTCGCTTCCTCGATAATGCCAATGTTTTTCTGAATGAATTCGCGCTGCTGTTCAACGCTCATTGTGGTCAGAATGCTGGCGTTGTTATCGCCCTGCGCACACCACTCCCAGTTGCGTTTATTACCTTCGCTAATGATCTGCGGATATTCACGGCAAACGTCGCTGTTGAGATTCACCGTTCCGCGAAACCCGTGTCGGTCCATCGCCTTCATGATTCGCCACAGGCCGACTCGATTGCCGTAATCGCGCCAGCCATGGTTCAGAATGTCCGGTGAGAACTGCATCGTGCCTGGGTATATCGCATGCGCAAGCGCTGTCGAGCCGAACGGCACGTGCTCGATATTGACGTAAATCAATAGAGCAAGCCGCTTGCCGCCTGGAAAACGGACCGCCTTGCGATGGATGATGGGTTCAAAATCATACCGCGGCGATTGAGTCGATATCGGATTTCGGGAATCAGCCATTAGCAACCTCGAGGTCGCATCTGCCCGCGCGCCGTTCGCGCGCACCGGCCTCGACAACGTCGCTCGTTGGTTTCAACACACTCACTCCCCAATCCACGCCTCTGTTTTATCAACCTCACACGACGACATGCACGGCAGACGGACGGCGCGTGAAATTCGCCCCACTCAGCGCGTGCCGCGTTGGCGAATCCTATGTGGATACCTTAGCGTGAGTGCATGACCACGGCGAATGACATATGGGAATGGACTATATTGCGTTCGTGAATATCGAGCGGGAGCCGTAGGAAGCCAAGAGCGCCAGGACTCAAGATACGCGGTGGGATTTGGCACATCGTTAAGCAGTTCCGAGGATCACCCATTTGCGAAAGCACTGGAACGAGCGGCCGGCGGTGAGCCGCGGAATGCCTCGCCAAGCGGATTGGAGAACTCCGCGAGACAAAAATCTTCGGCACCCGTCAAGATCACTCATTCCGGGTGGCCGCGACGTGGTTCCGGACGGCCCATCAGCACAAGCGAAGTTCAGAGCGCGACGTCCGGGCGCTGCCGATAGTGGATCCGTTCATCGGCGAGCGGCCGCTGCGTCGTGTGCATTACGACACGTTGCAACCCTTCATCAAGGCTCGGTTAGATTCAGGCATCAGTCCTGGAACAATCAACCGAGATCTGGCGGTGGTGCCACGCATGTTGAATTTCTCGGCGCGACATTGGCGCGACGAATCGGATCGGCCGTGCCTCGATACTCCACCGTCAATCCAGATGCAGCGCAATCCGAATCAACGACACCCGTAGTGTTCAACAACTTTGACTCGTTTATGCCTGTGCTCCGCAATAAATCGAATTCTCTAATTGATCCAACATCGGAAGCGGAACCGGTTGGCAGTATGGCATGCTTGAACGATGCCAATGGTCTCAGGGATCCTGGTCCAGCTAATCGGCGACACGCTTCGCTGGTTCCGTCTCGCGTTCCGTTCGTCACGATCAATCCAAGCCGAGAACCTGTTTCTACGCCGTCAGCTCGCCTTGTTCGTCGAACACGGTGTCAAGCCGCGCAGGATCGATCCAGTTACTCGGATCTCCCTCGCATTACTCTCCAAATTCTTCAATTGGCGGGACGCCCTGGCGGTTGTGCGCCCCGAGACGATAATTCGCTGGCACCGGGCGGGCTGGAGGCTGTTCTGGCGCCTGAAGTCTCGACCCGGCCGACCGCGTATCCCAAAGCAAGTACAGGATCTGATCCGCCGCATGGCGAACGAGAACCCGTCGTGGGGTCAAGAACGCATCGCCAACGAGCTTCTACTGAAGCTCGGAATTCAGGTGTCTCCACGAACCGTGCGAAAGTATCTGCCCCCTCGCCCGCGAGGTCGGCCGCGACGCGACTTGCGCTGGTCGACGTTCTCGCGCCTACACGCTCAGGGAATCATTGCCTGTGACTTTTTGGTCGCCGTCACCGCCACATTCCGTTTGTTGTACGTGTTCGTGGTGATCGAGCACCGCAGTCGTCGCCTGGTTCATTGCAACGTCACCGCCCATCCGACCGCCGGTTGGACGCTGCAACAACTGCGCGAGACCGTGGGTTTCGAAACGAGATACACCCATCTGCTCCACGATCGCGACAGCATATTTGCCAAACACCTCGACGAATCGGTGAAACGGCTCGGAATCACCGTGGTGAAATCACCGCCCCACTGTCCGACGGCGAATTCCATCTGCGAGCGACTCCTCGGCACCGTTCGGCGCGAGTGTCTCGACTGGCTGATACCTTTGTCCGAATCGAATCTGCGGTCGATTCTTAAATCCTGGATTACGCATTACAACGCCGGGCGTCCGCACATGGCGTTGGGTCCGGGTGTTCCGGATCCTCCGCCCACCTGTCGCAACTATCAACAGCCCAATTCCCGCCATCGCCGCGAGGAATCATACGCGGTCCGGGCCAATTCTATTCTCGGCGGGCTGCATCACGAATATTTTCTCGCGCCCGCCTGTGCTTGCTGTGCTTGACTGGGTTTTTGCGGACTACAGTTCTGAACTCATGTACGTATATGCGTACGTCGTCCGCGCCAACCAAATCCTTGCGGAATTGCATTAATATTTCTTCGTCGCGCCTACACGCGTGTGGTCGAATGCTCGTGGACTACATTGCCCACAAATATTACTACGCATCAGACATTCCATCTCGATATCGCCCCGTTCCATAATTAGACCCATTAACCCTGATATCTGCCACACACCGACGCCCAAGTTCATGAATGTGCATGCAGTCTCGATAGCCGAATGCAGAGAATCACACGCTACCGAAGCCGATGCGCTGCGGTAAAAGACCGAATATGTCACAGAGCCTCGATGTCAATACCGCAACGTGTGCCCCGTTTACGTAGTTGAGGCGCGACAATACCCAACAGTGTTATCAGCGCGCACAACCCGCGATTCCCTGAGCACCTCAGCTGTCCCTCAGTTAAACCGCATAGGTATCAGGCCGCCGGCCGTTCGATTTCATCGGCGTTGTCGCCGACCAAACCCGCATACCCCATACTTCCTTATGCTCTCCTACGCCGCGTCTGCCGTGGGCACGACATCCGGGTCGTAGCCCAGATTCGGTGCCAGCCAGCGCTCGGCTGCGGCCAGTTCCATGCCCTTGCGCTGCGCATAGCTTGCCACCTGATCGCGGT